>FWPU01008583.1_pt1 | contig 17242 bp, 15 predicted proteins | sample 2228361 | NCBI WGS metagenome assembly FWPU01 (sample SAMEA103939777, study PRJEB20133) | metagenome
GCAAAACGGACTCATTGCGAAGGGCTCTGTGGATGTCTAACATCGTGTTCGGTGGATTTTTGTGCAAATATCGTTATTTTAGAACAACTCTAATGTATTCGCTCCTGTTGCAATGCCTCTCATAACACTGGCGAATTCGCCCAAATGGTATTTGAACTCGCGCTGGTTATGTTTTGGTCGAGACAATCCGGTGGATAGTCCCTCATCTATCTGGCGGGTGGATATTTCCAAGGACTTAAACATGTTGTGTTTGAAGCCGGAGCGAATAAATTGAAGCAAATCATCTGAGTAAGCTGCGTTGGCCTTGACCCATTGAAAAGTCGCCTCTGGCCTGCTATTCCTTATCAGAAAAACAATTGGGTTGATATCAATCTTTGGAAAAGGCGTAGCCTTTTTGTCGAATGTAATTACGCAATCAATGCAGAAGTTTTCAGAAATCCATCTCCAGAGGTTTTTGGCAAACCTGCCTTCACAAGTATCTGCGGGCATAATGAAGGCAAGTCTGCCTTCTTTTTCCAAGAGGTTTAATGCCTGTATAAGAAAATAAATGTGGTATCCTGCTCTCCCATCAATTGGATGCCCTGTTATCGAAATGGCAATTTTCCTCAGAAGCGACTTGGTCGCTTCATCAATTCTGTGGTGCCTTATATAAGGCGGATTTCCAACAATGGCTTTGAACTTTCTATCTGGCGGATTTTTCATAAAATCCCTCTGCTCTACAAAACATCTTTCACTATTGTAAATTTCATCTGCCAGAACCAAAGCATCAATGTCCGTACCCCAGAAAGATATGCCCGGTTTGTCCAGTTTGAGCAGGGCCTCAAAGAAGGCTCCTCTGCCTGTTGCGGGGTCAAAAATCAAATCAGTATTGTGAACAACATAGGAGACCATTGCTTCAGCAACCCAACCTGGAGTCCAGAATTGACCCTTCTGGCGAAGCAACTCCCTTTTGCTCCAAGTAGTTGGCAGTTTCTGATGAGCATTTAACTTTTCTGTCATAATCGCTCCATGATATTAATCGCTTCCTCGGCAATGGTTAGTGAACCACCCTCGAGCTTGACATAAGGTAAGATGTGACCATTCTTGTCTTCTATGTAAGCCGGAACAAGTTCAGGAGGTTCACCAGCTATCCCGAGCAAATAGACGTAATGATAGTAGCATTTATAGATGATTTTCCTGGTCGTTGCCCCGCCAGGAGATTGAAAGACTTGCTCTGTTGGCAAAATCAGTCCTTCGGATATCAAGTGTTCGGCTTCATCAAGGGAAAGCCCGTAGGCCCTGTCGTAAAAGACATGCCAGACATGGATTGGAATATTGTTTTCTTTTTGCCATTTGTTCAGTAGTAGCCGATCTTCTTCCTTGATAATAACGGTTGGAAGAACGGCACTCTTGGGTAGTCCCATCTTACCGCCAAGTCGCTTTTGTGGTTTCAGCGGAGTTTTATAGTTAGGCATCTTTTCTGCAATCCACAAAGAATTTCGCATTCTACAGCCAAGATAGCCTTTTGGATAAGAGGCTGCAGTTCGTATTCTGCAATAAACGGAAGTTCATCTTCTCCGACGTCTCTCAGGAAATCTTTAACGAACTCTGCGTCTGATTTCTTGAAGATTAACAGATCCGGACGCTTGACACTGCCAAGTCCTGCAGCTTCCGGGCGTTCAAAGTATAGTTCGAAATCTCGTATGTCATTCGAAGGAGCAGTACTACTTGGTCCATAAGCAATTGCATGGAATCTATGCGTCCTGTTAACAGCTTCTATCAGGCGCTTCTCGCTCCACACACCCTGCGTCCACCTCATTGGGAAATCGCTACCACACAACTTCCTAGGATTGAGCCAGAAATCAACTAATCCTATCTCTATTGGACTATTGAGACCAATTTTTGTATCTTCTACTGAGATGAGGAGGTTTTTGTCAAATGGGTGCATTTTTATCTTCATAATTGTTTCTTCAGAGTCATCACATAAATAGTGGTCCAAAACCTGCAAACATTCTTTGGAAGTGAGAAGTCGTCAGGTATAACTTGAGCTTGTTCATGCGTTACAAACGCATTGCTTCTATTTGACACATCCAAGTTGCAAAAGTAAGCATTACCCCAAGAATCGAGCAAGTAAGGTTTAGCATAGCCTGTTTGGTCATCCCTCAACAAGGGTAGGCGCTACAGAGTGCAAAGGCGGCATTTTGGAGAGGGAAGAAAAGTGCCCGAGTGATGGCTTTTTCAAACCTTTGAGCTTTTGCTTTCAAGGCGCTCGGTTTCCGCTACTTTTGCGGCGTTTTAGAGCAAAGCCATGCGGCCCAGGAGCATCGGGCCTGCTGGTCAACAAAGAGATATGGAAGACAAACAGAGCACGTGGAACACCGTCATCGGGATGGGGCTAATCTTTCTGCTGGTTTACCTGTGGATGCAGTATTCGGCACCTCCGCAGCCTTCACCCACGCCCGTAGAACAAAATGAGCCAACATCTACAGCTGCCGCGGGTGCAGCCCCTGCTGACAGCGCGGTGGCTGCGACACCCCCTGTGGCCCCCGACACGGGCGCGCTTTTCAGCCGCTACGGCGTATTGGCCCCGGCTGCTACGGGCCAAGCGCAGCGCATTGTACTGGAAAACAAAAAGGTGCGCATCACTTTTAACAGCAAGGGTGGGCGCATCGAGGAGGTCTTTCTGAAAGAGTACTTTAAGAGCCGACCCGACAGCGCAGGTAACCTGCAAAAGTCGCCAGTGCGGCTGCTGGCCAACCCCTCAAACCGCTTCGAGTACCTCATCCCTGCGGCAGGAGCGCCGCAGCAGGTAAGCACAGCGGAACTCTTCTTTGAAGCTGAACAGGAGGGCCGTACGGTGGTCTTTCGCGCACCTGCCAGTAACGGCGGCTACATAGAGCAGCGCTACTCATTGAGCGATGACAACTACGAACTCGACTACAAGGTGCGCATTTCCCAACCTGAGCGCGTGCTGGCACCGGGGCAAACTGCTATTTCCCTAAAGTGGGTCAATCGCTTGGACAAGCTGGAACCTAACGAGGAATACGAGCGCAGCATGTCCACAGTGTATTTCAAGCCCGATGACAGCTCGCCCGACTACTGCAACTGCCGCAGTGACGACGTCGAAGCCTTGGGCGAGCGCCCAGTGCGCTGGTTCAGCCATGCCAATCAATTCTTCAACACCTCCCTCATTGCGCGCAACTTTGCTTTTCAGGACTTCACCGGAGAAACCATCATGCGCACCAACAGCGACCCGGAGTTGAAGATCCTGCGCACATCGGCGCGAATCCCCCTGAACGAGGGCGAAGCGCACATGACCGTCTTTGCTGGCCCGAATGAGTTCGAACTGCTGCGCTCTTACGGGATTTCGCTGGAAGACATCATCCCCTTTGGCTCCAGCATCTTTGGAGCCATCAACCGATGGGTCATACATCCGCTCTTCGATGGGCTGGCGCGCTTCATTGGCAACGCGGGCATTATCATCCTGGTGCTGACGCTCATCGTCAAGCTGTTGCTCTATCCGCTGACGTACCGCATCGTGTACAATCAGGCCAAGATGTCGGCCCTCAAGCCCAAAATTGAGGAACTGCGCAAGAAATACGGCGATGACCAGCAGGCCCTGTCGGTAGAGACGATGAAGCTGTACTCCGAGTTCAAGGTCAATCCTTTGGGTGGTTGTCTGCCCGTCCTACTGCAAATGCCTATTTGGTTTGCCCTCTACCGCTTTTTCCCGGCAGCCATCGAGTTTCGGCAAGCGGGATTTCTGTGGGCCAGTGACCTTTCGAGCTACGACGTGGCCCTGAAACTGCCCTTCCATGTATGGGGGCTGGGCGGCCACCTGAGCGCCTTCACCTTGATCTGGGTGGTTACAACGCTGTGGTACACTTGGTACTCCATGCGCCAGATGGACAGTGCCGCTATGAGTAATAATGAGCAAATGCGCATCATGAAATACATGCAGTACGGCATGCCGGTCATGTTCATGTTCTTCTTCAACTCCTTTGCCTCCGGCCTGACGCTGTACTTGTGCTTCAGCAATTTGCTCAACATAGGCCAGACGTTTTTCACTAAGGCTTTTCTGATTGACCACGAAAAGATCAAGCAGCAATTGGAAGCCAACAAAAATCGCCCGCGAAAACCCGGCGGATGGCGCGACCGCATTGACGCCATGATGCGCGAACAGCAGCGCATCCGCGAAGAGCAGGCAAAACGCGAACAACAGCGGAAGAAAGCAGGCAAGTAATCTCCCTCACTAATGGTTCTGAGAAAAACAAAAGCAATAGATTATGCGCTTTATCCTTTTGGCCCTTTCCCTGAGTGTTGCGGAGGCAGGGCTTAATGCCCAAGTGTACACACCCGTGTTTCCCCATTTGAATGGCTCGGCCCTCTATCAGGCGTTGGTAAGTAGTTACAAGCCCTCTGTGGTACTGGACTACGCCAAGGCGCGCGATACGCTCTATGCCCGTGTGTTTTCTGTGGATGATGACAGCGTGCGGTGCATCTACTCTGGCTATGCGCGCTTCCTCGACCGCACCCAAAACCCGCGGCAGTATCTGTACTTGGATGGCAGCCCTTTGGGTATCACCACAGAGCATGCTTATCCACAGTCGAAAGGAGCCGGCAGTGGAAATGCTCGCAGCGATATGCATCATCTCTTCCCGGCGCGTACGCCAGTGAATGAAGCCCGCAGCAATAAGCCCTACGCCAACATTCCCGACCCAGAGGTGCAACAGTGGTTCTATCTGACCTATGTGCTTACGGCCAAACCAGTGGTAGATGCCCATCTGTATAGCAAGTCCAATGCAGCAGCCTTCGAGCCACGTCGTTCAGTCAGAGGCGACATGGCGCGTGCGATATTTTACTTCTATACGATGTACACCAGCGAGGCGCTTAACGCAGATCCTAACTTCTTCGAAAACCAGCGCGTCACGCTTTGCCAATGGCATTACGAAGACAGGGCCGACTCGGCAGAGCTAATAAAGACCTGGCGAATAGCGCCCTACCAGCAGAACAAGCCAAATCCGTTTATCTTAGACTGTACGCTGGCATATCGCCTATACTGCCCCGAATTACCTAACGATTGCCAGACTGTCTCGACACACAGCCCAGAGGTGCAGCCTATAGCGCTTCGCTTGCAACCCAACCCGTGGAGCGGCCAGGGCAGGGTAGTGCTCTGGCTGCCCCATGCAGGGGAAGTGCGCCTGCGCTTGCTCTCCTTGCTGGGCCAAGAACTGGCCCTATGGACGGCTATGCCGGCTGATGCTGGCTTAGTGGAGCGCGACATCGAGCGCCCGGCCAACTTGGCAGCTGGTTTAGTATTGTTAGAGGCCATCCTGACGCGTGAAGGACAGAGCATGCGCGCTGTTATTCCGGTAATTATTAGCCCCTGACGAGCTCACCTTCTTTCTTTTTCATTTTTCACCTGTTTTCCTCTATGCTCGACCTTGCCCTGCAGTTTTTGGATTTCATCCGCCATTTGGATGTGCATTTGGAGAGAATAATGACCGATTACCAACTACTGACCTATGCCTTGCTGGCCCTCATTATCTTTTGTGAGACGGGCTTAGTGGTAACGCCTTTTTTGCCGGGCGATTCCTTGCTATTTGCCGCCGGAGCTATTACAGCTAAGACGGGCATCCTCAATGTGTGGCTTCTCATTCCGATACTCTTCTGTGCAGCCATCTTGGGCGACAATACCAACTACTTTTTTGGAAAATTCTTGGGCGACAGGGTCTTTACCCGTGATTACTGGTTTATCAAGCGCAAGCACGTGGATCGCACACAAGCTTTTTACGAAAAATACGGAGGGCGCACCTTGGTCATTGCGCGCTTTGTGCCCATTGTGCGCACGTTTGCGCCCTTCGTAGCGGGTGTGGGGCAAATGCGCTATCGGCGTTTCATTGGCTACTGCATCGGCGGTGGTATCTTGTGGGTAACGAGCCTGACGCTGGCGGGCTATTACTTTGGGCAAATACCTGTGGTGAAGAACAACTTTGAGATAGTCGTTTTCGGCATCATTGCGGTATCGCTCATGCCCATCGCTTTTGAGTTTATCCGCAACTCGCGCCTGATGCCGCGCCGCAACTTTCCGAAGCAATAACGCCGGCTCCTGCCGCTTCTTCACGCTGGGGTTACTATGCGCGTTCTGCACCTCTTTGACTACTACCTGCCTACGACGCTCAACTGGGTGAGCTATCTGTTGCGTCATTTACCCGAAAGTCAGGTAGAGATAGGCGCCCCTTGGATCATTCGCGGCGAGCTGTGGGATGCGTCTTTTCAGGCCTACATGTATCCGTTTCAGTGGGTTGTGCCATCGGCGGTGCGCTCTGAGGCAGACTTTCCGCTGCTGCGGCGTATCCTGACGCGCACGCAGCGCTTTTTACCCGCCTATCGCCACTGGTTGGCAGGGCAGCTACATCGCCGTCCTCCGGATGTGCTGCACGCCCATTTTGGGCCAGTGGGATGCCTGTATGCGCCCTTAGCACGACGACTACGGCGCCCCTTAGTGGTAACATTTTACGGGTTCGACTATGAAAAGGTGCTTCATCGGCGGCCCGCTCTCAGGGAGCAATATCAACGCCTGTTTGAGCAAGCCGCCCGCGTCGTGGTGGCCAGCCCGTTTGGCGCAGCGCGCTTGAGCGCTTTGGGGTGTCCAACAGAGCGGCTGGCTATTGTCCGACCCAGCCCTGACCTTTCTGTGTTTGTCTTTCGTCCAAGGCAAAAACGCGCAGGGCAACTGCGGTTGGTTCAAGTAGCCACCTTCACACCCAAGAAAGGACACCTGACGACCTTGGAGGCGGTTCGGCTGGCGCGCCCGCATTGCCCGGGGCTGCAGCTGACATTGGTCGGCGAGCGGTACGATGGGCGCCTGTGCCAGCAGGTGGCCGATTTTATTCATAAACACCACTTGGAGGACTGCGTGCGCTGGCTTGGTGTGGTGGAGCACCGAGAGATGCCGGATTTTTTAGGAGCCTTCGATGTGTTTATTCACCCCAGCCAACATGCGGCGGACGGCGACCATGAGGCTTCTCCTGTGGCTTTGCTCGAGGCTCAGGCTACCGGCCTGCCCGTGCTTACCACGCGCCATGCTGATCTTCCGCTGTTAGTGCTGCATGAGCAAACGGGTCTGCTGGTACCAGAGGGCGACGCTGAGGCGCTGGCGCTCGCCATTCGGCGCTTCTACGACATGGAGACGGGAGAATACGAAGCCTTTGCCCAGCGCGCGCGTGCACACACAGAAGAGCACTACGACGTGCGCCACACTGCCCGGCAACTGCGCGCGCTGTACGAGGCCATCCGCTGAGTACGAGAGGGCGCCGGTGGCGAGATAAGCGCCCTATTCGTCATTTAGCACTTCAAACAAGGTGCCTGCGCGGCCAGGAGGAGTGGCGCCGACGTGCAGGTAGGCCTTTTCTGTGGCCATTCGGCCGCGCGGCGTACGCTGGATGTAGCCCTCCATGATGAGGAACGGCTCATGGACTTCTTCGATGGTGCCCGGCTCTTCGCCCACGGCTGTGGCAATGGTGCTTAGGCCCACTGGGCCGCCTTTGAACTTGTGGATGATGGCGTTCAGGATGCGGTTGTCCATCTCGTCCAGGCCGTGTTCGTCCACATCCAAAGCAGCCAGGCCATAGCGGGCAATCTCCTCATCTACCACACCCGTGCCCTTGGTCTGGGCGAAGTCTCGGACGCGGCGCAGCAAGGCATTGGCTACGCGCGGTGTGCCGCGACTGCGCCGGGCAATCTCGTGAGCGCCTTGCGGCGTGATGGGAATGCCCAGTATATCTGCCGATCGGAAGAGAATGCGCTCCAGCGTGTGCACGTCGTAGTAGTCGAGCAGGCAATTGATGCCGAAACGGGCGCGCAGCGGCGCCGTCAGCAGGCCCATGCGCGTGGTGGCCCCGATGAGGGTAAAGGGGTTGAGGGTTATCTGGATGCTTCGGGCGTTGGGGCCGGAGTCTATCATGATGTCAATGCGGAAGTCCTCCATGGCCGAGTAGAGGTACTCCTCCACGACCGTGTTCAGCCGATGGATCTCGTCAATGAACAGCACATCGCCTGGATCCAGGTTGGTGAGCAATCCTGCCAGGTCGCCCGGCTTTTCGAGCACTGGGCCAGAGGTCATTTTCAGGGAGACGCCTAGCTCGTTGGCGATGATGTGGGAGAGGGTCGTCTTGCCCAAGCCCGGGGGGCCGTGCAGCAGGACGTGGTCGAGGGCCTCGCCGCGCTGCTTGGCCGCCTGGATAAACACCCGGAGGTTCTCTACTATCTTGCGCTGCCCGCTGAACTCGTCGAGCACCTTGGGGCGCAGGGCTTTCTCGATGAGTTTCTCTTCCCCGCTCTGTGGAGTATTTGTCAGTTCCTTATTCATGTCGAGCGCTTGCCTCCTCCGCAGCGTTAGTAGGGCGGATGCTGTGGCTTTTTATCAGGCAAAAGTAGGCATTTCTTCGTCGCGGTGCCCTCTGGTGCTTGCGCAAAGCGTCAGAGGCAGCACTTCGTCGCTCAGTGTCATTCATTTCTGCCCCGAACCGCAGAGTGCTATGCCCGAGCGCATGTTTTTTAGTGCAGCATTTTGAAAGGGTGCACATTTTCCGGCGAGGGCTTGTTTCCCAAACCACCTGCGCTGCGTCCGCTACCACCTGCACCGCCCTCCTCGAGGCCGTTTTTCCCAAAAAACGGCCTCGAGGCTTCGGCTTGGCTTTTTGGCGCACCTGCACCTGCGGAGCTCCGGCTTGGGCTTGGGCATGTGCCCGTCTCGCCCTGGGGGCTTAATAACGGCGTGAGCGGCACCGCAGGATCGCCGTGCTTGCAGGCGCGGAGGCGGGAGGCTGCTGTTTCGCCATTATTAAGGCCCGAAAGCGGGACGAAAACACGCACGGAGCCAAACAGGAGCCGCACACTCAGCCACTACGCCCACGACATCTGCTCCGAAGCCGGCAGCCATTTTTTCACCCCAAAAAACGGAGGTGAGAAAGGCGGCGGGAAAGTGGCCGGTTCTACTCATCACTTTTCACTTTTCACTTCAAAATAGCAGGCCCCGCGGACGCTCCGGAAAATATCATTCATCACTCATCATTCATCATTCATCACTTTTCACTTCAAAATGGCAAGCACTGCGCGGACGCTTTGGAAAATGTACCTTTTGCCATCTGTGCATAGAAAATGCCATTTCTATCTGGCACGCCGAGGGCTGCGCCATGCGCGCGCACAGTAGCCAGTGAGGGCGCCCATGCCGCCCAGCAGGCCGCCCGTCAGCCCGGTAACGGCCAATACGCCTTCGCGAGGTAGCCCTGCGAAGAGCGCTCCTATGCGCGTGGAGAGGATGCCTCCGTTGTTTACGTCTTGCAGCAGGGCGAAGAGCAACCAGAGGGCCAAGCCGCCGAGAAATCCGCCCAGAAAGCCTTGTACACTGTTTCGGGCCATCCACCAGCCGGCCGCGGTGCCCAGCGGAGCCAGCGCCCACCAGGGCAGCCAGCCTGGGACACACAGCAGCCCGAGGGTAAAAACCAGCAAACTCGTCAGAATGGCGTGCTTCATTGCGGCAACAGTTTTTGATGTGCGAACGTATGCGCCGGCGGAAGGTCGTCCGGCTTTTGCAGGAAAAAGAGGTTGAAGTAACGCCCTTGCGCCCATGTTTCCAGCAGGTTGTCGTAGAAGCGACTGCCGGGGTTGCCCGACTGACCGCCGGGGTACACGCCGCGCGCACGCACCGGCTCGCCCAGTTCTACTATCACGCGCCAGGAGGGGCCGTGGTTGCGCGACAGGGCGTTGAGTGCGGTATTATGACCGCCTAATTCTATCTCTCGGCTGAAGGCCGGTATTTGAGCTAAGTGCCGGATGCTCACGGGCCTAAACTTGCCCCAGGTGGTGCGCTTGTCGGGGTTTTCGCGAAAGAAGGCCTGCATGCGCCCAAAGGCATCCGTAACGATGTCGCGCGCCGTTTCACGCTGTGGCGTGTCCTGTCGGTCGAAGAAGGGATGTGCTGGGTCTTTTTCCATGAGTTCTATGAAGCGCCAGCGTTCGGGCAGGAGCATGCTGGGTAGTCCGGCGGAGTCGAGCATTTCGTCCCAAGTGCGCAGGTAGCAGGTGTCGAACCACACTTCGTACAGCGGGGCTACTGTAGAGCTTGCCTCGTAGCGGAAGTCCCATTTTTCCAGCTCGCTGACCCACTGTTTGCCATCGGTGTCGAGTGCGGAGCGGTCGAGCAGGCGGAGCATGACGGGCAGGGCGTCGGCGGCTCGTTGGCTGAAGTTGTCCAATTGGATGTTGGCCATGCTGTCCATGTTGGCGTGCTGGAGGGTGCTGAGGCGGTCGTACAGGTGTCGGCCTCGGTAGTCGTCGAAGTCGCGGCTGGTGTAGTAATATGGGTAGGAGGGCGGGGTAGAGTGCTGGTTGGCCGAAAAGACGAAGCCGCGCTGTGGGGAGCGCAGGGCAGGCAGGTGTTCGTTGGGGATAAAGCCTAGCCATGTGTTGGCCAGTTGGCTGCCGTCGAGTAGGAAGCGGCCTTGCTCTCGGCGGCGGGCGGGCAGTTTGCCTTGCACGGTGATGGCAATTTCGCCGCTGCGCGTAGCCATGACGAAGTTTTGGGCCGGAGCGTCGTAGTGGGCTATGGCGGCGCGGTAGTCTTCGTAGGTACGGGCGAGGTTGAGGTAGAGGAATGAGCGCATCTCGCTGGGGTCTGGCTCGTCGTGGGTTACCCAGCGCAGGGCGCAGTCGCGCAAGGGGTGGTCGGGCTGGTGGTCGTGGGTTACAGGCCCCCAACGGGTGTAGCGGACGGTGTCGAGCATTGGCTGGCGGCCTCGGACGTGGATTTTTTCTATTCGCCACTGTACTTTTTGTTCCTGACCGTCCACGATGTAGCGCGTTCGTGCGGAGTCGGCCCATTGGATGTGGTACCAGTCTGCTACGTCGTGGCCGACGTTGGTTACGCCCCAGGCCAAGTGTTCATTGAAGCCGATGATGATGCCAGGCACACCTTGAAGTGATACGCCGTAGCAATTCATCTCCGGGGTGTGTATCTGGAGCTGGAACCAGATGGAGGGCAGAGATAGGACGAGGTGTGGGTCGTTGCATAGGAGGGGCGCGCCGTTGAGGGTTCGGCTGCCGGCTACGGCCCAGTTGTTCGAGCCTTGGATGTAGTCTTCTGGGGGTGCGATGGCGGAAAGGCGGCCCGTTGAGCTTGTTTTGCGGCTTGGCGCGGTTGGCTCCAAGGTGCCGCGGATGCCTTGCCATTGGCCGGTGTCGGGGACGATAGGCTGCTGTCGTGGGTTCCATTCCGGGTAGAGGTCGTCGAAGAGGTCGCGTCCTAAGGCTTCCAAGGCGGTGGTGGAGAGCAGGTCGTTTTCGCCGCCGCATAGCGTTTCGGCCATGTTCTCCACGATGAGGGCGGTTTTTAGTGGCGACCAGGGTTCTGGAGAATAGCCCAATAGTTTGAACTCCAGGGGATAGTCGGCGGGCTTTAGTTGCGCTATCCAGGCGTTGACGCCCTCGCAATAGGCTTGCAGCAGGCGCATGCCTTCTGCAGAGCGCTGCCAGCCTCGCACGGCGTTTTCTGCGGCAAATGGCAGCCCGCGCCGTCGCGTCAGGCGGTCCGTTTCTAAGGTGCGCTCGCCCAGCACTTCTGACAGACGGCCTGCTGCTCGGCGGCTCGCCACATCCATTTGCCATAGGCGGTGCTGGGCTGTTATGTAGCCTTGCGCTCGGAGGGCGTCTTCCAAGTTGGCGGCGAAAATGTGGGGCACCAGCATGTCGTCGTATAACACTTGTACTGGGCCGCGCAGGCCGGCTAGCCGAATTTCTTTGGGCAGTGATGGGCCGCGCGCCGGCTCTGCATTGCGCCAAAAGCCGCTGAAGGGGTTGAAGAAACTGCCTAATGCTGGAAGGCGCTGTTGGCCTAAGGGAAGGGGGGTGCTCAGCAGCCAGACTAAGCCTATAGTCAGGGCCAATGACAGGGCAAAAGATAAACCTCGCATGGCGCGAAGGTATGGGGCGCTGTGGGAATGAGGAATGGGGCAAGCGCGGAGCGGTGGGGGTGCGGGTTGCGCCGTTATTAAGGCCCAGAGCGGGCGGGAAAGCTGCGAGTGGCCCAACAGGAGCGGTGGGCGTGGGTTTGTGCGCAGTAGTTGCCTTGTGGACGGCTGCCCGTTTTTTACCAAAAAAATCTGGGGAGAGAAGGGCTGTGGCAATCGAGGTGGTGAGAGGTTGCAAGTTTCTCTTTGGGGTTTCGTTTGCTTGTGGGTGATGAACGAAAAGGGTGTCTTGCTGTTTGGCAGGCGATGATATAGCGCCGATGCGTACCTTTCTGCTGCTGATGATTTCTCTGACGTTTCGTGGTCTTTATTCCACTGCGCAAGATGCGCCGTACCCTGGGCAGCCGACGGAAGGGCCAGGTGGTGCTGACTATCGGCACCGTAGTGTGGCTTTTTACGATGCTGCTGAGCGGGCCGATGGGTTTTGGCTTTTTGAGCCGGCTGACCCTAAGCCGGACAGTGCGGATGTGGTCATTTTCTTGCACGGCTATGGGGCCTACAACCCGATGACTTATGGGAAGTGGATCAAGCATTTGGTGGCTAAGGGGAACATCGTCATTTATCCTCGCTATCAGAAGAACCTGCTGATGCCCACTCCTGACCGCTTTCCGGTGTATGCAGCTAAGGGTATCCGCAACGCGCTGGCGCTGCTGCAAACGGGCGAACATGTGCGCCCGCGGCTAGAAGGGGTGGCTTATTTTGGGCATTCGTATGGAGGGGTCATCGCCGCTCATTTGGGGGTGCACTGGGCTAAGCACCACGTCCCGAAACCGGCGGCTATGTTGCTGGCACAGCCCGGCTCTGGCCCGCTAAATGGCGCTCGGCTGAACAGTTATGCCGGCCTTCCGGCAGACCTCAACTTGCTCATCATCGTCGGGGAGGATGACTATGTGGTGGGCTATGAATTTGGTAAACAGGTGTTTGAGACGGCTGTTCACACGCCTATGCGCAACTTCATTATGCATCGCCGTGATACGGATGGGCTTCGGTGGATACAGGCCTCACACGCCGAGCCGTACGCCTATGACTTGGATTTTGACACTGGTGTGCGCAACTACACGGCGCTGCGCGTGCTGCAGGTGGGGCGTTTGGATGAGGTGGACTTCTATTGTTACTGGAAATTGGGTGATGCGCTGTTAGAATACACGCGGCATGGGCGCTGGGGTGAGGTAGCTTTTGGCAATACGGCTGAGCAGCGTTTCATGGGTCATTGGCCCGACGGCAGGCCTATACGACCTTTGGAGGTCTATCTGCCCAGGCGGGCGCGTTCGGCTGCGTTGAAAGCCAATCCTTGAAAGTCTTTGGTGCCTTTGGGTGTGAATTTCCTTGCCTTTCTACCTTTGCGCGCCCTTTTGCCGGGCCGACGGGCAGGGGCCTTTTTTGTTTTTGTGCGAAGCCGTTGGCCATACACACATAACTCACAACATGAAACGGACGAGAATTGCTGAAATCTTGAGGAAAGAACCCATTGGGCAGGAGGTGGTCGTCAAAGGTTGGGTGCGCGCCTTTCGGAACAATCGCTTTATTGCGCTTAACGACGGCTCTTGCGCGGCGCACCTGCAAGTGGTGGTGGACCCTGAGCAGCTGGACGAGGCGACGCTGCACCGCATCAAGTTTGGGGCGGCTATCGGGGCTGAAGGGCGTGTAGTCGAGAGCCAAGGCAAAGGGCAGCGCGTAGAGGTGGAGGTGAAAAATCTCATCATTTACGGCGATTGCGATCTGGAGAAATATCCTCTGCAACCGAAGCGGCAGTCGCTCGAGTTTTTGCGCGAGCATGCGCACTTGCGCTTCCGCACCAACACCTTTGGGGCTGTCTTTCGCGTTCGCCATGCACTGGCCTATGCCATTCATCAGTTCTTTCACGAGCGCGGCTTTTATTATCTGCATACACCTATCATCACCGCCAGCGATGCTGAAGGAGCAGGGGAGATGTTTCGGGTAACTACGCTGCCGTTGGAAAACGTGCCCCGTACGCCCGATGGGCAGGTGGACTTCAGTCAGGACTTCTTCGGGCGCCCCACTAACCTGACGGTGTCGGGTCAATTGGAGGCCGAACTGGGCGCTCTGGCCTTAGGGGAGGTGTACACCTTCGGCCCTACGTTCCGGGCGGAGAACTCCAACACGACGCGGCACTTGGCCGAGTTCTGGATGATTGAACCCGAGGTGGCCTTCGCCGACTTGGAGGATAACATGGACTTGGCCGAGGCCATGCTTCAGTACGTATGTGGCTTTGCCTTGGAGCATTGCGCTGAGGACCTGCAAATCCTCGAGGAACGCCCCTCGGACGAGGAGAAAGCCAAACCGCAAGATCAGCGCTCGCCCATGCCGCTGCGCGAGAAGCTCCGCTTCGTCGTGGAGAACCGTTTTGAACGCCTCACCTATACCGAGGCCATCGAGATTTTGAAGAACTCGCCGCATAACAAGAAAGGCAAGTTCCAGTTTCCCATCGAGAAATGGGGGGCTGACCTGCAAAGCGAACACGAGCGCTATTTGGTGGAGAAGCACTTCAAAAAGCCCGTCATCCTGACCAACTACCCCGCGGCCATCAAGGCCTTTTACATGCGCTTGGACGAACCTCGGGAAGGTGTGCCTGGCCCTACAGTGGCCGCAATGGACATCCTCTTTCCCGGCATTGGCGAAATCGTGGGCGGCTCGCAGCGCGAAGAGCGTTTGGAGGTGCTGCTGCAAAAAATGCGCGATATGCACATCCCCGAAGATGAGCTCTACTGGTACCTCGACACGAGGCGCTTTGGCACCTGCCCCCATGCTGGCTTTGGCTTGGGCTTCGAGCGCTTGGTGCAATTCGTTACTGGCATGACCAACATCCGCGACGTCATTGCCTTCCCGCGTTATCCGGGTAATGCGGATTTTTGAGCCGTCATGCGGGTTTTTAAAACGGTAACAGCATTACAGCAGTGGTTGGCCCAGCAGCGCCGCAAAGGCAAAACCATCGGCTTTGCCCCCACCATGGGCGCCCTACACGAAGGGCACCTCAGCTTGGTGCGCGCTGCCGAAGCTGCAGGTGATGTGCCCGTGGTGAGCATCTTCGTCAATCCCACCCAGTTTAACGACCCCGAAGACCTGCGCAAATACCCGCGCATGCCCGAACAAGACAAGGCCCTGCTCGAGCAGACAGGCTGCCAAGCGCTTTTCATGCCTGAAGTGGAGGAGATATACCCTCCAGGGCAAGACCTCACCCTTCGGCTCGACTTTGGCCACCTGACCCGCGTCATGGAAGGCCTCTTCCGCCCGGGCCATTTTGAAGGTATGGCTACCGTAGTCAAACGCCTGCTCGACATCGTAACCCCGCACCGGCTGTACATGGGGCAGAAGGATTTCCAGCAGCTGACCATCGTGCGCGATATGATCCGCCAATTAGCCCTGCCCGTCCAGCTGGTCATGTGCCCCACCGTGCGCGAGGCCGACGGGCTGGCCATGTCGAGCCGAAACCTGCGGCTGACACCGCCCATGCGCGCTGCAGCTCCCGCCATCTTCCGGGTACTGTTGCAAGCGCGCGAAGATTTCGCTACCGGAGCCAACGCCGATACCCTGCGGCGCCGCGCCTTCGAGCAACTACAGCAAGCAGGTCTGCGCCCCGAATATTTCGAAGTGGCGGACGGCTACACCCTCTTGCCTGTGCAACGCGCCAGCGATGCCGCCTTCGTCGTCGCCTGTGTAGCCGCCTGGGCTGGCGATGTCCGGCTCATTGACAACCTCGTACTCCAAGGAACCCCCGACGATGATTGACCTTCAAGAACACAAACCCAAACCTTTTGCCTCCATGCGGCCCTCTGGCATCACTGACGAACAAATCCGCGAATTCATCGCCGCTGGCCTGCGCGAAGACATCGGCACCGGCGACCACACTTCCTTAGCTACCATCCCACCCCAACACCGCAGCCGCGCCGTGCTCAAAATCAAGGACTACGGCGTCCTGGCCGGCGTCGAACTGGCCGAGCAGATCTTCCGAACCCTCGACCCCGACGTGCGTTTCATCGCCCATAAAACCGATGGCGCTGATATCTTTTACGGCGAGCACGTCTTCGAGGTAGAAGGCCTCACCCGCGCCCTCCTCCAGGCCGAACGGCTGGTACTCAACAGCATGCAGCGCATGAGCGGCATCGCTACCCTCGCCAGCCGCTTCGCCTTCGAAGTAGGCGACCTCCCCGTCAAGGTGCTCGATACCCGAAAAACAACCCCGCTCATCCGCTTCCTCGAAAAGTGGGCCGTCCATATCGGCGGCTGCGAAAACTACCGATGGGGCCTTTACGACCGCATCATGATCAAAGACAACCACGTGGACGCCTGCGGCAGCATCCGCACCGCCATCGAGCGCGTCCACCAGTACTTGCGGGAAAATCACTTGAATCTGGAAATCACCGTCGAAGTCCGCAACTTGGTTGAACTCTACCAGGTACTCGAAATCGGCGGCGTCCAGCGCATCATGTTCGATAATTTCGAGATACCCATCTTGGCCGAAGCCGTCGCCATCGTTGACAAACGAGTAGAGACCGAAGCCTCTGGCGGCATCACCCTCTTCAACGTGCGCCGTTTCGCCTTGACGGGTGTGGACTACGTATCCGCAGGTGCCCTTACTCATTCCGCCCAACCCTTGGACATGAGCCTGAAAATCACCGCCCGATAGCGCTGACAAACACCTTCGCTAAGTACACTCAAGGCCATGATCATCAACCAATTCTATACCTATGTCTCAGTGCTCATCTTCGTACCGTGGGCCTTGCTGCTTTTCGCACCGCGGTGGCGCTACACGGCTACTGTGGCTTTTCTCTGTGCCCTTGCCCTCTCCCTCGCGGCCGCCTACTTCACCTATGCCTTCCTGACCGACGGCGCCCGTGAAGGCGATCTCCTCTCCGTCGAAGGGCTGACCAATCTCTTTCGCCACCCAGCCATGCTGTTGACCGGCTGGTTCAACTACCTCTCCTTCTCCCTCCTGGTAGGCATCTGGCAAGTACACGACGCGCGCACCATTCGCCTACCTCATGGGTTGGTTGTCCCTACCCTCCTGCTCACCATGTTGGGTGGCCCCGTAGGCGCCTTAGCCTATTCGGCCATGCGCTTCTTCAGAACCGGCAAGTGGCAGTAGCAGCCTGCAAGCCTTTTCCCCCTCCGTTTTTTTGGTGGATTGAAAAGGGTACACATTTTTTAAGTGAAAGTTTTGGCGAAGTTCTTTGACAAGTTGGAAAAAAATATAAGAGTAGCCTCACGCCTTCGCT
>FWPU01008584.1_pt1 | contig 17236 bp, 12 predicted proteins | sample 2228361 | NCBI WGS metagenome assembly FWPU01 (sample SAMEA103939777, study PRJEB20133) | metagenome
GCAAGGCCCGACTGCCATGCCGCCTGCTACGAGTGTCTCTTGACCTTCGCCAACCAGCACGAGGCGCTGGCGCTCGACCGGCACAGCCTTCGGCAGATTCTGCTGGATTTGGCCGCAAGCCGCACCGAGCCGCGCGTTCAGGGCCGGTCCCTGAATGACCATCTCGCGTGGTTGAAGTCGCTTACTGACTCTCGTTCCGATCTCGAACGCCGCTTCCTCGATGTCGTGGCCGAGGGTGGGTACCGGCTACCCGACGAGGCCCAGAAACCGATCTCGGCCCCGCCCTGCATCCCAGACTTCTTCTACGAGCCCAACGTCTGTGTCTTTTGCGACGGGGCAGTGCACGACGACCCCACTCAGGCGGCTCGGGATCGTGAGGTGCGCGCGGAACTGATCCGTCGAGGATATCGCGTGATCGTGGTCCGATACGACCGCAACTTGGCAGGGCAACTGAATCAGTATCCGGAGGTCTTTGGCGGACCTTGACCGTCAAAGCCTCGCGACCAGGCCTGAATCCTGGAGCGGTTTGGCAAGGGCCTGGTGTGTCTTGCGCGGGTGATTGTCGAGTCGGAGGCCGAGTGGACAGGCGAGGGTGCGCTCGGGAGCCGGGTCGCGGAATGGACGAAGCAGCGAGGCACCTCCCCGCGCCTCTATCCGGGCGCGCTCGTCTGGTGCATCAAGAAGGCGGGCCGGGACCTGCGCGAGAAGCTAAAGGTGTGGCTCGCATGGTCCGGGCGGGAATTTGCGATGACGAAAACGTGTCCCGGGATTCCGCGTGTCGTGAGCCTCGGCGGGGCGTTCTGATCAGCGCCGCCGGCGTAGCCACGGCCACGAGAGCAGCCCCGCAAGCCACCACCAGGCCACAACGGGTGCCCCGGCCGCGCAACCCCCGCCGCTCTTGCCGGCCGCGGGACCCGGGTCGGTGCCCGTGGGAGGTCCGGCCGTGTCCGTGGTCGCCTCGGGTCGCGACGGGCCGGCCGGGTCCGCCGGGGACTGGGGGTCCGCAGGCGGACCGGGGTCGGGGGAGGGGGACCCCCAGTCCGTTGCCGGTTCGATGAAGACGGTCTCGGGCGGGACGGGTCCCGGGTCCGGTCCGGCCTCGTCCGGGAGGGCCTGGCCCGAGTCCGCGGGCACGTCCGGCACCGGCTCGGGACCGGGGTCTGGGGGCGGGAGCGGCGCGCATGGGTCCTCGCCGCCGGGAAACGGCTTGTCGATCACGAACGAGTCAATCACCTTGGCGTTGGACGGGTTCGTGCCCAGCAACTGGGCCCGGGTGGCCCGGGCCGTGAACGTCAACCGGTGGTTGTCGAACTCCAGGATGACGAAGTGGTGGTCCCCGGAGCAGACCTTGCTCCCGGGCGTGCGCGGGCAGAAGAGGTTGACCACGATGTTGTAGGCCGTGGCCCCGGCCCCGCCGGTCACCACATAGACCGTCCCCTGGTCGAAGGAGTCCACCGGCACCCCTTCGGGGGCTCCGCCCTGGCCCCGCACCGGCCCGATCCGTTCGTACCAGTGGTTGTGGCCATAGAACACGAGGTCCACGTGGTGCTTGTCGAAGACGGGGACGAGGGCCGCGTTCTGGCCCTGCTCGTCCGGGGGGTGCACGAGCCCGAACCAGTCCTCGCTGCAATAGATCGGGTGGTGGAAGAAGACGACCTTCCACGTGCGCGGGTTCTCGGTCAGGACCTGGTCGAGCCACGCGGCCTGCTCCGCGAAGGGGGTCTGTCCACCCTTGAACTCCATCGTGTTCAGCGACACGAAGATCGCGTTGCCCGTGGTCACGTAGTAGTAGTCCTCCGTCCCGGTGACCTCGTTGCGCGGCAGGTGGAAGACCTGGTTGTAGTTCGCGGTGTCCCCGGCCCCGGGGCCGTCGTCGTGGTTGCCCATGGTGGGCAGGTGCGGCGCGCGCGCGAGTTCCCCCTGCGACGCCTGGAGCCAGCGGTCCCACTGCGGGGTGTCCGAGCCATCCCGCACGATGTCACCCGTGTTCAGGATGAGCCGCGGGTCGTACTCGAAGACCTCCTCGAAGATGTCGTCCCACCGCGGGGAGGGGCCCTCGTCGTTGTCGGACCTCCCGTCGCCCAGGACCACGACGCGGTACGGGTCGCACCCGTCGTCCGGAAGCGTCATGAAGGTGTGGTCCTCGCTCCACGCGCCCGGACCTCCGACGCGATAGTGATATTTCGTGTTCGGTTGAAGTCCGGTCAGAGTGACCTCGTGGATGACCGCGAGCGGCCCAGAGGCCCGGAAGGCGGTTCCGTCTTTCGTCAGGCCGTACGTCGCGTCGACCCCGACCTCGACCGTGGTGGGGTCGGACTCCGAGTCCGTGGTCCACGCGATCCCCACGGTGGTCGTCGCGTCCGGCTGGGACAGCGACAGCCGCACGAAGCGGGGCGGCGAGGCCCCGAGGCTGCACGGGACCAGGATCATCGTGGACATGGCGGTAGCGACGAGGACGCGGCGCATGACCGTCCCTCCAGGGAGACGACGGCATTGTACCCATCGCACCCGGCAGAGGCGAGGACAGAAGGGCGCCTCGTTACCCTTGCTTGACCGCGGCGATGAGGTCCAGGACGGCCTTCTTGCCGTCCGAAAAGTACATCAGCGCGTTGGGAGCCGCAAAGAGCGGGTTGGGGATGCCCGCGAACCCCGGCGACAGGGACCGCTTGACCACCACCACGTTGCGCGCGCGGTCCACGTCAATGATCGGCATCCCCGCGATGGGGGACTTCGGGTCCGTGCGGGCCACCGGGTTGACCACGTCGTTGGCGCCGATCACGATGGCCACGTCCACCTGCTCCATCTCGGGGTTGATCTCGTCCATCTCCTTGAGTTTCGTGTAGGGGACGTCCGCCTCGGCCAGCAGGACATTCATGTGACCCGGCATCCGGCCCGCCACCGGGTGGATGGCGAACTCCACTACCGCGCCCCGCGATTCCAGGAGGTTCGCGAGGTCGCGCACCGCGTGCTGGGCCTGGGACACCGCCATGCCGTACCCCGGGACGATCACGACCCGGCGCGCCCCGTCCAGGAGCATCGCGACCTCCTCCGCCGAGCCCGACTTCACCGTGCGATAGACCTCGCCCGCATCCGGGGTCTCGGAGGTCGGACCGAGCGCGCCGAACAGGACGTGGGCGAGCGAGCGGTTCATCGCCTTGCACATGATGTTGGTCAGGATTACGCCCGAGGCCCCGACCAGGGAGCCCGCGATGATGAGGACCGTGTTGCCGATCACGAAGCCCGTGGCGGCCGCGGCCAGGCCAGAATACGAGTTCAGGAGCGCGATGACCACGGGCATGTCCGCCCCGCCGATGGACCACGTGAGCAGCACACCCAGGACCCCGGCGACCCCGGCCAGTGCCCAGTACAGGGACGGGTCTTGCGGGTCCAGGACCAGGAGGACGCCCAGGAGGACCGACGCGGCCCCGGTCAGGGCCTTGAGCGCGTCCATCCCGGGGAAGCGCTCGCGTCGCAACAGGAAGAACCCCGCCATGACCAGGGCCGAGACGAGGGCCACGAGCGACCACAAGCCCACGCCGGCCTGCGCGACGTAGCCCACACCCGTGCCCGCCAGCGCCAGCGAGAAGCCATACTTGACGACCTTCTGCCAGGCCTTGAGTTTCCATGTCACGGCCAGGAACTCGGCCAGTTTGCCGAAGGCGACGAAGGAGCCGAAGAACGTGACCGACCCGATGATCCCCGAGGCCACGGTCGCGATGCGGGCGGACAGGGACAGGTCCGCGCGCGACGCGCCGTGATAGGCGGCAACCAGGGCCGCGCCCGCGACCAGGACCGACGCGACCCCCCCGAACCCGTTGAAGAGCCCGACCATCTCGGGCATGGCGGTCATGGGGACCTTCAGCGCCCCCCATACGCCGAAGAGGGTCCCGATGGCGACGCCCGCCACGATGTAGGTCCATTCCTGCGGCTGACTGAACAGGGTCGCGGCAATGGCGAGCGCCATCCCCAACGCCCCGACCAGGTTCCCGCGGACCGCGGTGCGCGGGTGGGACATCCACTTCAGGTCAAAGATGAACAGGACCGCGGCCACGAGATACGCCAGGTTGACGAGGGAAGGACTCAGCATGGCCACCGCCTCACTTTCGCCGGAACATCCGCAGCATCCGGTGCGTCACGACGTAGCCGCCCACCACGTTGATGGTCGCGAACGCGACCGCGACCGTGGCGAGGACCCGGGCGAGCGGGGCCTCGCCCACGGCCCCGGCCAGGACCAGGGCCCCGATCACCGTGATGCCCGAGATCGCGTTGGAACCGGACATCAGCGGGGTGTGCAGGGTCGGGGGGACCTTGGTGATCACCTCGAACCCCACGAAGATCGCCAAGACGAACACGGTCAGGAGCAGGACGAGGTCCATGTCGGTCAACCTCCTTGTCCGCGCGCCAAAGCCTCGCGCACCGCCGGGTGGACGACCTCGCCGTCTCGTGTCACGAGGACTCCGGACGTGATCTCGTCGCTCGTGTCCAGCGCCACCCGCCCTTCCTTCGTGAGATGGAGTATCAGTGTGGCAATATTCTTCGAATACATCTGGCTCGCGTGGAACGGGACGGTCGCCGGCAGGTTCAGGGGCGCGATGACCGTGACGCCCCGGTGCCTCACGGTCTCGCCGGGCCGCGAGACCTCGCAGTTTCCGCCGCGCTCTGCCGCGATGTCCACCACGACCGACCCGGGCCTCATCCCCTCGACCATCTCGCGCGTGACCAGGACCGGGGCCCGCTTCCCAGGAACCGCCGCGGTGGTGATGACCACGTCGGACTGGGCCACGACCCGGGCCATCCCCTCCCTCTGGCGACGGTAGAAGTCCTCGCCCATCTGGCGGGCGTAGCCGCCTGACCCCTCAGCCCCCTCGGTCTCGAGTCCGAGTTCCACAAAGCGCGCGCCCAGGCTCTGGACCTGCTCGCGCACCGCGGGCCGCACGTCGTAGGCCTCCACGAGCGCCCCGAGTCGCCTCGCCGTGGCGATGGCCTGGAGCCCCGCGACACCCGCGCCCACCACGAAGACGCGCGCGGCCTGGAGGGTCCCGGCCGCGGTCGTCAGCATGGGGAACAGGCGCGGCAGGGCCCCGGCGGCCAGCAGGACCGCCTTGTACCCCGCGACCGTCGCCATCGAGGACAGGGCGTCCATCGCCTGGGCCTTCGTGATGCGCGGGACCAGTTCCATGGCCAGGAGGGACACGCCCCTGCGCGCGAGGTCCGCGGCGGCGAGCGGCTCGGACAGGGCGTCCGCGAACCCGATGAGGACCTGCCCAGGCCGCAAGAGCCCGTGATCGGCGCGTCCGGCCCCGGAATTCGCGCCCGCGACCCGCACGGCCGCGATCACGTCCGCGGCCTGGAAGACCTCCTCGCGCGCCCGGACAACGCGCGCCCCCCTTTCCACGTATGAGTCGTCCGGAACCCCGGCCTCGACCCCGGCCCCGGCCTGGACGACTACCTCCACTCCGGCGCGGGCCAGGACCGGCACCTGGGCCGGGACCAGCGCGACCCTCCGCTCGCCCGGAAACGTCTCCGCAGCGACTCCAACCACCATCGCGTTCGCCTCGCGCGGACCTGAAGACCCGACCGCCCCTGCGGCAGTCGGACAAAGTTGAGCAACTTTGTAATCATTTTCTCCCGGCTGGCAAGGGGTGGCGTGAAACCACGACGCGGGGCGTTGACCCGGCCGTCAGAATAGGGTGTAGATGAACGGGCTAACCGGACTGGTCTGGGCGAGGACCACGAGGGCGCCGACCAGGAGGAGGGCCAGGGCGAGGGGGATTAGGACGTAGCGCCTGCGCTCCCGGATGAAGCCCGCGAACTCCCGGACGAGCCTCCACGTTCCCATGGCCTCCCCTCAATACAGGTGTTCAGGGTCCCCGCTCCCAGGGTCCGCCTCCCCCCAGTAGGACACGAGGCCGGGGTCCGGGTGGCGCGCGAGCGGGTCCCGGCCGCGCAGGCGCCGGGCCAGGCCTGCCGGCGTCACCAGCGTCAAGAATATCAAAGACAGGAGGAGGGCGGAATTGAACCGGCCGAGGACCCGCGCCACGCGCATCCAGGCCCGATAGAGGCGCCGCACAGGTCCCTCTCGCCGGGTCGGGGAAGGGTCACGCGCCGGCGGCAACGGGTCGGGAGCCCGGTCAGGCCGTGAAACCAGGTGCGACCCCACGACCAGGGCGTCCATGTCGCTGCGCAGGAAGGTGCGGCAGGCGTCGGCGGCCGAGCAGCAGATGGGTTCCCCGCGCAGGTTGAGGCTCGTGTTCAGGACCACGGGGCAGCCGGACTCGCGCTCGAAGGCGCGGATCAGGGCGTGGAATTCAGGGTGGTCATCGCGGGACACGGTCTGGACCCGGGCCGAGCCATCCACGTGCGTGACCGCAGGGATGTCCGAGCGCACGACGTCCAGGCGCGCGAGGCCGGCGCGCCCGGCTTCCTCCGGGGGGGTGTCGCGCATCCGCGCCGGTGCGACCGGCGCCGTGAACAGCATGTAAGGGCTCTCTCGGTCGAGGGAAAACCAGTCCGGGGTACGCTCTGCCAGGACCGCGGGGGCGAAGGGGCGGAAGGACTCGCGGAACTTGACCTGGAGGTTCACGCGCCGCTGCATGTCCGGGCGGCGCGGGTCCGCGAGGATGCTCCGGTTCCCGAGCGCGCGGGGACCGAACTCCATCGGGCCGCGGGCCACCCCGACCACCCGGCCCTCGGCCAACAGGCGCGCGACCTCGGCGTGCAGGGCCTCGGGGTCGAGGCGGCGGCCGGACAGCCCGTATCGGGCCAGGGCCTTGACGACCTCGTCGTCAGGGAGGTCGGGACCCAGGAGGGCCTGGGCCATCCCGTCCGGTCGCCCGGGGGTGCGCGGGCGACCCAGGTAGCGATGCCACGCGAGGAGGGCTGCGCCCACGGCCCCTCCCGCGTCCGAGGCCGCGGGCTGGACCCACACCCGCTCGAACGGGCCCTCCCGCAGCACGCGCCCGTTCGCCACGCAGTTCAGGGCCACGCCCCCGGCCAGGCACAGGTTGCGGCTGCCCGTCAGGCGCGCGGCGTGGCGCGCGATCCGCAGGACCGCCTCCTCGGTCACGTCCTGGATCGAGCGCGCGATGTCCATGTGGACCGGCTCGATCGGGCCGTCCGGGGCCCGGGGCCGGCAGCCGAACAGGCGCGCGAACCGCTCCCCGACCGTGCTTTCGCCGTACAGGTACTCGAACTGGTCCACGTGGAGGCGGAAGGAGCCGTCCTCGCGCAGGTCCAGCAACTCTCGCAGGATCAGGTCCCGGAAGCGGGGTTCCCCGTAGGGCGCGAGGCCCATCACCTTGTACTCGCCCGAGTTGACGCGAAACCCGAGGAACTGGGTGAAGGCCGAATACAACAGCCCCAGGGAATGCGGGAAGCGGATGGCCCGCAGCGACGTGACGACGGCCCCCTCGCCACGGCCCACGGTCGTCGTGTCCCACTCGCCCACGCCGTCGAGCGTGACGACCGCGGCCTCCTCGAACGGGCTCGGGAAGAAGGCGCTCGCCGCGTGGGCCTCGTGGTGCGAGAAGAAGACGACCGGTCCTCGCCATCCGAGGTGCCGGTCCAGCAGGGTGTCCACCCGGAGGCGTTCCGCGAGCCAGCCCGGCATGGCCCGCACAAAGGCCAAGAGCCCGCGCGGGGCCACGCTGATGAAGGTCTGGAGCACCCGGTCCAGTTTCAGGATGGGCTTTTCGTAGAAGGCGACCAGGTCCGGACCTCGGACCCCGCCCGCGCGCAGGCAGAAGCGCGCGGCCTCGACCGGGAACGACGGGTCGTGCTTGACGCGGGAAAACCGCTCCTCCTGCGCGGCGGCCAGCACGACCCCGTCCCGGACCAGGCACGCGGCCGCGTCGTGGTACCCGAACGACAGGCCCAGGATGTCCATCTACGGACCCCTCCGCGCAGGGACCGTGGCCTTCGGCCGCATGCGCGCGCGAACGCTTTCGCCCACGCCCACGGGCTCGCCCCCATCCACTTCCTGGGACTGCGCCCGCTCCGGGATGCCCGAAAAGACCCCGGCCATCCGCAAGCGTGAAGCCCACCGGCGGCGGTTGTCAATTCTCGCTTCCCGGTTCAGGATTCGTCCATGGTGCCCGACCGGCTCCCCACCGGGGTCCGCCCCGCCGCGCTCGCGGCCGTCGCCTTCCTCGCCGTCCAGGCGGCGTGGCTCGGGCACATCTTCCCGTACACGAGCGACACGGCAGGCTACGTCGGGATCGCATGGCAGATCGCCCACACCGGGCGACTGGCCGACCCGGTCGCATTCTTCGGCCGCCAGGTGCCGGACCCCTCTGTGCATTGGCCGCCGGGTCTACCGGCATTGCTGGCCGTGTTCGCGGCGACCGGGTTGGACCCCACCCTTGCGGGTCGGGCATTGTCGGTCGCCGCGGGAGCAGCCGTCGTGGCGCTCCTGGCCGCGACCCTCGCCTCGCTGGTCCGGGGTCGGGCCCTCTTGATCGCGTGCACCTGGGCCGTCCTGACCCCGGCCCTGACCTTCGCGGCCCAGCGGGTGACGGCCGAGCCCTTGTTCACGGCACTCGCGTTTTCGGCCCTCGTCCTGGCCGGGCGCGCCGCGGCGCGGCCGACCGCCCGCGCCGCATGGTTCGGAGCGGGGTTCCTGGCGGCCCTCGCCACGGGGACGCGGTGGGCGGGCGTTGCCCTGGCCCCGGCACTTGCGGTCGCCTGGATCGCGGCCCCTCGGCGGACATTTCAGTCGCGAGTCGCCGCCGCTGCCTGGGCCTCGCTGGGGGCGGCCCTGGTCCTCGTGCCGCTCGCCTGGTGGCGGATGCAGGCCGGCGACGGCCCCCGCGTTCCCTTCGATGGAAGCCCGTGGACCGTCCTGGCCTTTGCCGGAAGGGGCTTGAGCGACACCCTGATCGTCGGCACGCTGGGCGGCGGGATCGTCCCCGCCCTGATCGCGGTGGAGGCCGCGCGTGGGCGCGACGGTCCGCCGTCGCGCGAGCAGGCAAGGGTCACGGCTTTGGTCCATGGGACGTTCGTCGTCGCGTCCATCGCGTTGCTCGTGGTCACGGGATTCTTCATATACTTCGACAGCCTCGACCTGCGCACGCTGGCGCCTGTCGTCCCGTCCACACTGGTGCTGGCCGCCCTGGGGGCCACAGCGGTTGCCCCCAGGATCGCTCGCGCACGGTTGCGTCTGCCGGCCGTTGCGCTCGGACTCAGTTCGGTGGCGATGCTGCACGGAGCAATCCTGGTCGAGGCGCTCGGAAGACTCCCCGACGCCGGCGTCGCAACCCGCGATGTCGTGGAACTCGCCTTGCGGTTGCCGCCCACCACGAAGGTCCCGGTGCTCACGGTGAACCCGATGTTCGCAGTCCTGCGCCCCGACCTCCTGTGGCGCCGGCCCCAGCGAGGACCGAACGACGTGCTGGTCCCCATGGACGTGGTACTCGCGGCGCACCCGGAGCACCGAGGTGGCCCCGTGGTGTACCCGCGCGACCTCGCAGATTCGTGGGCGCGCGACGCCCGCGCCGATTTCTGCGTGCGGACCACCTGCCTCGGGACGCTGCCCAAAGCCGACCCCTGACCCACGGGCCCCGGCGCGCAGGGCGCGGATGACGGAGTCTGCACCTTCTCGTGACCCCATCATTTTTTTCTTGACAACCGGAAGGAATCGGAAACACTGGGCGTGATTTGCCCATGGGGACGCAGGGTTTTGCCCCGGAATCCGGAGCGAGGCTGCGAAGCCGGTGACCAGGAAGCCGAACCGTATCCCGGTGCTCATCCTCCACGACGTGGACCCGTCGTGGACCCCCGACGAACGCTCGGAATGCGAGCGAGAGGCGGAACGGATGGCCGAGGGGTTGCGGGGGGAGGGACACCCGGTCGAGACGCTCGAGGTCACCGGTCCGGACGTCGCGGGCGCGCTCGCGCCGTTCGACCCCCGCACATACGTTGTCTTCAACTGGTGCGACGGCCTTCCGGGCGTCGTCCATGGCGAGACGCGGGTGGCCCGAGTCCTCGAACGCCGGGGATTCACGTTCACGGGGGCCTCGTCCGCGGTGCTGCGGCTCGCCTACGACAAGCCCAAGGTCAAGGCGATCCTCGAGCGACGCGGGGTCCCGACCCCCGCCTGGCGGGTCGCCGAGACGGCCTCGGCCGGGGACTGGGACCGTTTTCCGGCGATTGTGAAGCCGGTCCACGAGCACGCGAGCCTCGGGGTGACGCCCGAGTCGGTGGTCCTCTCCCGAAACGAGTTGCAGGCCCGGATCCGGTTCGTCCTGGAGCGCCTGGGGCAGCCCGCGCTGGTCGAGGTCTTCATCGACGGACGCGAGTTCCACGTTGGGGTCTGGGGGAACGGACGCGTGGAGGCCCTGCCCGCGGTCGAGATGGACTTCTCGGCCTTCGACGACATCCACGACCGCCTGTGTACGTGGGACGCGAAATTCGACCCGACCTCGGTCCACTACCAGAGAACCGTATCGCACATCCCCGCGCCCCTCACCCAGGCCGAGACGGACGCCCTCCACCAAGTCGCGATCGCGGCCTATCGCGCCGTGGGGTGCCGGGACTACGGCCGGATGGACATCCGGCTGCGGGACGGCGTGTTTTATGTCCTGGACGTGAATCCCAACGCGGACCTGTCCGCGGACGCAAGCTTAGCCTGCTCCGCCGAGGTCGCCGGGTACTCCTACGGGCAGATGGCCAGCCGGATCGTCTTGATGGCGGAGCAACGCCTCGCGATCCGGCTTCAGGTCGCGGCGGAGTGCTCTCCCTGATCGGGCCTCACAGGTTCCCGGATCGCCACGCGAAGTAGCCCCAGCGGAGAAGCCCCATGAGCCACACGAGGAACGGGCGGTTCTGGGGATAGGGGATCACGCCCGCGCCTTCCGGGACCTCGACGCCGACGCGGGCCAGGAACTCGCGCGTGTGTCCGCCCCGGACCGGGGTGGCGGGGACGTCGCGCAGGGGCGTCTTCGACAGGCGGATCGGGCTGCGCACGAAGGTCAGGGGCGCGGGGCAGCCCGGATAGTCCCGTTGGAACACGGCGGGGAGGTCCCCGCCCATCCGGGCCTCGACCTCGAGAAGGCGCCGGATGCGGGTCACGGGGAGGACCACGACGCGGTCCTGAAGTCCCAGGGATTCGACGCGCTGCTGCCACCTCCGCGCGGTCGCACGCCACATCCGGCGCGAGGCGAATTCCCACGCCCCGTCCGTCGCGCAGAGCAGGCGCTCCACGTCCCCGCGAGGCCCCGCGAGCACGGCCCATGCATCCAGGGTGCGCACCACGTGGGACACGACCTCGCGCCCGGGGTCCCAGGTGACCCCGGCGCCGCGCTGCCGGGCCGCGGCCAGACACCGCTCCCGCTGGGAAACCGCGATCTCGGACAACTGGAATAGAACGGACACGCGGGTCAGGTGAGTGGCCGCGAACGCGCCCCGTCCGGTCCGCGCCCGCCGGTACAGGCCCAGGGTGGCGGCATACGCCCCGAGCAGGCCGCTCCCGATGTCAATCACGGGCGTGGGGAGCAGTTTCGGCCGGCGCCCGCCGCCGTATGTCATCTGGATGCCGGACACGGCCTGGACCACCTGCTCGAAGCCGGGTCGGTCGCGCCAGCCGCCCTCGTTGCCGTACGCGTTGAGGTGCACATAGACGATGTCCGGGAACGCCTCGCGCACGGCCTCGGGGCCGATCCCCATCGCGCGCGCCACGTCCAGGTGCCGGTAGTTCTGCAAGAGTGCGTCTGGCCTGTAATCGCGCAGGATGTCCCACAACCGCCCGCGCCCGTCGGCGGTCGTGAAGTCCAGCGTCACGGACTTCTTGCCGGCATTGAACATCAGGTGAAACGACAGGGCCCAGTCCAGGCTCGTGGGGTTCTGGATGGACACCACGTCCGCGCCGAGTTCCGCGAGGACCCGCCCCGCGCAGGGACCCGCGATGATGCGGGTCATGTCCGCGACGCGCAGGCCGTCGAGCGGGGGGGCCGGCGCGTCGCGGCCCGGCGAGGACAGGGGGGCCGGCGGGGTCGCCTCCCAGCGCGCGAGTGTGTCGTCGAATGCGCCCGGGTCGGTTCGGCGGGGCGCGGGGCTCCAGGGGACCCCCTCAAAGGTCACCCCGGGTCCCGGGGCGAGCAGAGTCCCGAACTCGGGGTCGGCAATCTCGCAGGCGTCGTTCATCCCCGCGGCCATCGAGTCTTGCAGCCACTCCTCGGCCGTACGGACCTTGATGCAGCAGAGTTCCCGGCCCAGGGCGCGCTCCCACTCGTCGGCGGTGCGCTGGAGGAAGACCTGCTCGTACAGGCGCTTGATCTTCTTGGCCTCGGCGATGCTCTTGACCTGGCTCGGGTCCCGCAGGGTCTCGGGCGAGGTCACGGCTCGCAGGGCGCGGACGTGATCGTGGAAACCTTGCTCGTCGAGGACGTCGAGGATGCGCGCCGCGTGGGCCGGCAGGGTGATGTGCAGGTAGATGTAGCGGCCGTCCCGGCACCGCCACGACCGCATGAAAGGGGTACCAACCATGCGCAGGGTCAGGAATCCGCGCGGGATGCCGGTCTTCATCAGGACCTGGAGGATCTGGGCGAAGTAGTTCGAGCGCAGCAGCGAGACCTCCGCGTCCTGGCCCCAGCCGTCCCGCAGGCGAGCCACCAGGGCGGCCACGACCGCGCTGCCGGCGAAGAGCCCCGCCATGACCGACCCCAGGGGGAAGGCGTGGTGACGCGGGGGGCCGAGCGGCTTCTCGAACAGGCCGCCCGCGGCCCCGGCCACGGCCTCGTGGTCGGGCAACGACGAGCGCGGGTCCCCGGCCGGGAAGGCGGGGATGCGGCAGCGGATCAGGCCGGGATTCGCACGTCGGGCGTCGTCCGGGTCCACGAGGCCCCACAGGGCGCGGGAGGCGGCGTCCGGGAGGTCGTCCAGGACCACGTCGGCGAGGTGCACGAGGCGGCGCACCTGGCCAACGGCCTCGGACCTCGCCAGGTCGAGCCGCGCCTCGACCTGCCCCCGGGTCAGCATGGCGTCGAGGACCGGGTCGTCCGGGCCAGGCAGCAGGCCTCCCCGGTCCGCGATGCGCACGACATCGGCCCCCTGATCCAGGAGCAATTGGGCGGCCAGGGGCGCGGCGATCCGGCGTCCGAAGAGGACCACGCGTACCCCGGCCAGGACCCCGCCCGTGTTGCCGGTCATCCCGCTCCTCCTTCCCTGACCCCGCGCGACCTGCGCCACGCCCGCACGTACAGGGCGGCCCCGACCGCGAACAGCGGGATGCCCAGCCACTGGGAGGTCGAGAGGCCGAGGAACCCGCCCCGAGGATCGTCGCGCCAGAACTCGATGACGAAGCGCACGACCGCGTAGAACATCATGAACAGGTAGAACAACTGCCCGTCAAAGCGCTTCCGCGTGCGCCGCCAGAAATACAGGTACGCGAAGATCGCGAGGCAGGCCAGGGCCTCCCAGGCCTGGGTCGGATAGACGGGCAGCGTCTCGGCGGCCGAGCGGGCGATGAGTCCCTGCTCCACCTGGAAATCGAAGACCGCGCTTCCCGGTGGAAAGGCGATGCCCCCGTGCCCGGACGGGCAGGTCCGGCCCCAGCAGCAGCCCGCGAGAAAGCACCCGGTTCGACCGAACACGAGCCCCAGGGGGATCGCAAACCCCGCGAGGTCCGCCACCTTGGCGGTTGGCAGCCGGTAGCGGCGGACAAACCAGACGCCAGTCGGGATCGCGAGGAAGAGCCCTCCGTAGAACACGAGGCCCCCATACCAGAACTTGAAGGCCCGCAGGCAATCGCGGGCGTGACAGGTCCCCTTCTGCGGGTGGCACAGGTCGCCCAGGTCCGCGTCGCCGCACTCCTGGTCGGTGTGGCAGGGCCTCCCGTCCGGGAGTCGCTGCCCCTGGACCTCGAGTGGGGCCACGCACAGGTCGCGGTAGGTGTCCCAGTCCTCGTCCGCGGCCACGTGCAGGGCGCGCGCACCCACGATGCCTGCGGCGAGGAGGACCAGGCCCAGGTCGAGCAGGCGGTTGTAGTCGAGGCCCAGGCGCTCGCCTTCACGCGCCCCAAGGAGCACGACGAGCGTGTAGCCCACCATCAGGAGCGTGAAGTACGCGGGGAACTCGATGGGACCGACGTGAAAGACCGGGTACAACGCGGTGCCCTCGCCCGGGAACGCCGGGCATTCTAGCGCATCACCCCCTTACCTTCGTGGCGTCCTTCGCGCGATTGCGGCCTTCAGACGGGAAGCGACGCGACGCGCGGCCCGGACCTTGGCAGGGGTGTCGAGGGGCTCGCCGTCCGGGTGCACCACCGCGAGCGGACCGACCCGCTGGAACGCAGCACCGGAGGGGTTCCAGGGTTCGACCAGCAGCGTCATCCGGTCCCGCGGGGACCGCAGCGACAGGCGGACCGACAGTCCGGACCACGGCTCGATGGACGCGATGCGAAATCCCTCGAAATCGTTGGCTTCGCTGGTCAGCGCACCCGCCACGAAGGCCGCGAGTCGCCGCGCCTTGTCCAGCGTGGCCGAGTCCTCGGGCGCCGCCGCCTCCGTGGTCTCGTCACCGCCAGGCTCGTGCCTGGGGTCGAACCGCAAGGCGATCAGGCCCCGCCAGAGGTCGCGGTGGAAGACACGGCGGTGCCACCACAGGAACGCCCGGCACCCGAGCGCCGCGCGCAGCCTCCCCCCTTGCAGGATGGCGACTCCCGTGTCGTCGAGGACCACTTCGTCGCCGTCCAGGATGGCCCGGACGAGCGGGTGGTCCCCGGCCCACTGGCCGGGCCGATAGCGAAACCGCTCCCCGGGCTCGCCCTCGGGGACCAGTTCGACCCGGTTCCCGTCGCCCTCGGTCAGGAAGAGCCAGGGCCGTTTCATAGGCCCCAGAAGGTCTTGAGTCGCCGCCTCGCACTCTTGGGCCCGCCAGATCTCGAGCATCATCGTGGCCCGGTCCAAGCTCGCCCGGCAGGATAAGGAGCAAGGGACGTACTCCACGAGCGGAGGGTAGGCCGGATGAAACAGGGGCGAGACCTCGCCGTCCGCCTCGACCCGGCGCAAGATGTGCAGCCACAGGTACTCCTCGCGAATCGGCCCTCCTGCGGACGCGAAGGCCTGTACGCAGCACTCCGGGTAGCCAAGAAGGCGTCCCTGAGCAAGAATCGCGGCCACGCACGCGCTCGCGTCGCCTTGCAGGGCCGCTTCCCCCTCCCGTAGGGCCTCTGCGGCGGCTTGCTCTGCCAGGGAGGCATCACGACTGACGAAGGCGACTGGGCACTGCCCGAGCGTCCGTGTAAGGACCACCAGCCCGGCCGCTCCAGGGATCGGTTGCTCCGCGACCTCTCCATCCAAGCGGACGACGGGCTTGAGTCCCGTGCGAGCCGCAGCCGCAGCGCACCGTACAGCGCCGCGTGGGTCCATCCGGCGGCCTTTCACAGAAGGAGGCAGCCTGGTCCACTCGTGGTCATCTCGCCGACGAAGCCGCGTTGCCTCCTCGATGAGGTCCGAGAACACCAGTGGGCGGTCCGCCGCAATCGCCGCATCAACCACGCCCAGGGCGAACCCGATCCCGTACGACTTCTCGCCGAGCCGCTGGAACGCGCGGTCCAGGGCCTCGTCCACCGGGTCCCCGGCCACGGGCGGGGCTCCTATCCGGGCGAGCACGCGACACACCGACTCCATGCGGGGGTCCTGGAACCGCCAGGGGGTCTCATCCGGGTAGAGGCTCGCGTCCGGATTCGAGGGGGTCGTGTCGAGCCTCGGGTCGTCGTAGGCCGGCACGATCAGGCCGTCGCGCCCCGCCAGGCGATGCAGGGGAAGGCCCGGGTGCAGCCGCAGGCGCCCCGAGAACACCTTCCCCGCGAACCGTTCGATCCGGCCCGTCTCGACGAGCGACAGGTTGAACGCGAGGTCCTGGGGGCGCGTCCACGGGGTGAACAGGATCAGGCTCAACCCGCCCCAGCGGCGGAAGGCGAACGTCGTGGGGTATTCCCGTTCCAGGCGGAGCAGGAGGCGCGCGAGGTCCAGGTTCTTCAGGCCGGTCGTGCCCTTGTTCATCCGCAGGAGTTCCGTGTCGGAGAAGTTCTCGACCCCGACGGGCGAGATGTGTAGCCGGTGGGGTGTAGGTTGCAGAGTCCGACAGGCCTCTGCGATGTGCGCCTCGCACCCGAGGAGGAGGTCAGACCTCCCGTCCAGCAGGAAGTCGCACGCGGGAAGCGGGCGCGATACGACCAGGGCCGCAAACGTCTCGACCTGCTCGAGGAAGTACTCGCCCGTGGCCCGCACCAGCAGGCGCTCCCGGGCCCGGCGCCAGGCACGAACCACCGCGTCCAGTTGCCGGGCCATGACCTCCTCGACCGGCCGCATCCAGGGCACGTCGCGGACTGGGCGGATGTGGAAGGTGCATCCCCCGCGTACGTCGCACCCCGACAGGTCCAGGCCCTGGAAGCAGGGGTTCGAGGCGAGGTCTGGTCGGTACGAGTCACGCGGCCCGCACACCAAGAACGGAAGCGGCGGCGCCGACGCGGCCTCGGGGTTCGCCGGCTCGAACGCAAACTCCGGGGCCACCTCCTCGAACAGGTTGACCCCGCCCTCGCCCGCTGGGAGGTCGAAGAAGGCCGCAACCGAGGGGACGTCCGGGAACACGGGACGCGCCTGCGAGGCACTGGATGCCGGCGGGGCCTGGTCGCAGACCCACCCGATGCGGGCTTCGGGCGCGGCGTGGCGGAGGGTGGCCCACAGGTCCGAGGCGGGTTCGTGGCTCAGCAGGACGTGCGTGGGGGGGACTGCCCGTTTCAGGAAGCGCTCCACTCCCTCGACGGCTGCAGGTGGCAGTGGCAACCCCGAGGTCGCGAGCGGCGATGCAAACCGGAGCCACTTCGTGACCACGCCCCTTGCCTTCAAGAACCCCTGGACGAACGAAAATGACACGGCCCGCGAGTGCTGTTTGGGGTCCACCACCTCCACCAGCAATGCCGAAGTCATCATGAAAAGCCTCTGTCACCCTTGTCGCCGACCCGAGGGCCATCAAATCACACCGAAAGCAGAGGATCAACGACAAGGGAGAGGACATTCCCCACTCGCTCGTGACCGATCAGTGAGAGCCCATCCTTTCTTTAGGTTGTCTTGAACCACCCCTGCGTTTGAAACACGGGACTCCTTGCCGTGCAAGTCCTTGATGTCGCCCACGCCCACGCCCACGCCTACGCCCACGCCCACGGTGGGGAAGGTCCACATTTCCGCCTCGTTCACGTGCACGTGGACGTGGACGTGGACGTGGACGTGATCGAAAACGA
>FWPU01008585.1_pt1 | contig 17235 bp, 16 predicted proteins | sample 2228361 | NCBI WGS metagenome assembly FWPU01 (sample SAMEA103939777, study PRJEB20133) | metagenome
GGATGGCCGTTCAACGAAAGACAAAAAAATCCTTTCATCCTTGAAATCCTGTCTTGCGCTCCTTCCAACAGGCTCGATTTCGGCCCAATGGCTGCCTGGTAAGCAGTTACCATTATACAGCAATTCATAACTGCTCAGCCAGCGAGATTTCCAGCCCGTTCCAGCGGGATAAATCCCTGCCTCAGTTCATGGAAGTCGAAATCTTGTCGAGACATAGCCCCGCGAATCAGGAAGTCTGAGCAGTTACAGCAATTCTATGCACCTACCAATCGTTGGTTTCCTCATACCCCAGTCTGACCAGCAAATCCCCGGCCACGTCCTTGAACAAGCGTTTATGCTCCTCGGTGAAATATTCACGCCAGCCGCCGGTTTTACCGGAGCGAAAGGTGCGACTCTTCTTAGGCTGGATAGCGTCAACCAGCACAGACAGCGCCTGTTCGCGCGGCGTGGGGATTTGGTAGCCGCTCCTTTCTATCTCATTGAGCATGGCGTTTAGGGTGGTCTCGCGGTTTTCGATTAAATCCTCGAATCGGATGCTCAGCACCCCCGGCGTAGCCAGCCACTGAAAAACGCCCTCATAACGTTCCTTTACGCTGACCATGCGCAATCCTTTGAGGTCGATGCCGGTGATAGCCATTTTGAGCCGCTCGCCAAAATCGGGCAGGGATTGGTAATAGTCGTGCATCCCGTGTTCTTCGTGCATGTCGGTAGCAAAAAAGACCTGCGAGACGAGCATGTCCCTCGGATCGCGGTAAATGAAGTAGTTCACGCGCCCACTCGAAGTCAGAAAAGAGACGTTCTCGGGCGTCGCCTCCACGTAACCCCAACCGATGACGCCAGGCGGCACACGTTGTAAGTCAGCCAATATTTCTTCCCCATTCCGCCTGCGCCCATCTTTCGTAATCGTCCGAACCGGATCGGCCTCCACATAGCGATAAGGCATGATGCGCGTGAAACCGTTCAACACCTGCAACAACAAGTGCGAACCGCTCTTCGGCTTGGCATTGCCAAAGATGGGCGGCGCTTCGTCGAACGAGAACCTCTTCCAACGCGCAATGGCTTGCGCAGTTTTTCCGAGAGGACGTAATGTCCGGCGGATACTTTGCGTCGCTCCCATTCAATCACCGTAGTTCTTCACTCGTCATTCACCCGCCTCAACTTCATCAAGGAAGGTTTCTCGCTTTCGTACACGCGCTTCACGCCGTCACCCAACGAAGCCTCGGTGACGCGAATGTACTTGACTAATTTCTCGAAACCGCCCGGCTCCACCGAAGCGGCCTGGTCGCTGCCCCACATGGCGCGATCCAGGGTGAGATGTCGTTCCACCATGCACGCGCCCAACGAAACAGCCACCGCTGAAGGAACCAGGCCGACCTCATGGCCCGAATAGCCGATGGGATTGCGTGGGAATTCCTTGCGCAGTGTTTCGATCATCCTGAGATTCAACTCTTCCGGCTCGCACGGGTAGGTGCTGGTGCAATGCATGATGACCAGGTTCTCCTCCCCCGCCACTTTCACCGCCTTGTGAATCTGCGCCATGGTAGACATGCCGGTCGAAAGGATGAGCGGCTTGCCGGTCCGACGAGCATACCGCAGCAGATTATGGTCGGTGAGCGACGCAGACGGAATCTTATAGGCCGGGGTGTCGAACTGCTCCATGAAGTCCACCGCCGGTTCATCCCAAACCGAGACCATCCAGGGGATGCCCTTCTCGCGGCAATAGCGGTCAATCTCCTGGTATTGCTCTTTGCCAAACTCCACCTTATAGCGATAATCGAGGTAAGTAATATAACCCCACGGAGTCTCGCGCATTTGCTTCTTTTGTGCTTCAGGGGTCGAAATCTCAGGCGTGCGCTTCTGGAATTTGACCGCATCCACCCCGGCATGTACCGCCGCATCGATCATCTGCTTGGCAATGTTCAAATCGCCATTATGGTTGATGCCAATCTCAGCGATGACGAAGGCAGGATGCCCATCGCCGATCATCCGATTACCCAACTTCATTTCGCGTGCCATATCATCTCCTTAGAATTAGTCATTAGATGACTGGGGATTAGAGAGCAGTCAAAACCACTCTCTAATCATCTGTTCTCTATTTTCATCAACACCATCTCACACAATTCCCGCAGCGCGCCATGACCGCCTGGCCTGGTCAGCACATAATCGGCGGCGCGCAACACCTCGGGATAAGCATCTGCTACCGCTACCGCCCAGCCGGCAATTTCGAAACACGGCAAATCGTTGATGTCATTGCCAATGTAAATGACATGCTCGGCCTCCACCTGCCGCCGTGCCAACAACGCCTTCAGCGCCTCGCCCTTGCCGCGGATGTCGATGCCCTGCACAGATTCGACGCCCATCTTGTCGGCTCGGGCGCGGACGACTGGATTTGGCTCGGACGACAGGATGATGACCTCGATGCCACGCTCGCGCAACTCGCGAATGCGCATCGAATCGGACCTCGAGGCCGCTACCGTTTCGACGCCATTTTCGTCCGTCCAGACGCGGTTATCGGTGATGACGCCGTCGAAATCCGAAACGATCAACCGGACGGGGAAAGGCATGGGGCGGCGAGGCCGGCCAACCCACACCATATCTAACCCACCGCTGGCAACGAGATGCTCGTAACGCGCCCAATCTTGCAGGTTATCGATATCCACCGTATAGCGTGGGTCAATGACGATGGGATATATATTCTTACCGCTCATCGAACCATTCGAAATCGTGGCCGTGCGGATGGCATCTATGTGACCGGTTTGCCAGTAGACCGGCGGCAGGAGTTGACGCGGCGCATTGTATGGCTCTGCAACGCCTTCTACCTCGAGCAGGTTCTTCATGGGGCCGTGTTCGCCATGCGGCAAACGCCACATTTTGTGCGGATTTTGCCCGGCCGGCACGACGCCGCGCACACTATCGGCGTCGGGATGTTCCAGCAGAACCTGAACGGCTCGATCCACCAATCCACGCGGGCGGATGGGCGAAGTGGGCCGCAATTGCACCACCACATCGGGGTGGTAGTTTTCACGCTCGGCCAGCCAGCGCAAGGCGTGTTCGAAGACCGGCAAATCGGTGGTGTGATCTTGCGCAAATTCAGCCGGGCGCAGGAAAGGAGTTTCGGCGCCAAACTGACGCGCTACGGCTGCAATCTCCGCATCGTCGGTGCTGACGATGATGCGCGTCACACATTCGGCCTGTTGGGCCGCCGCAATGCTCCAGGCAACCAACGGGTAGCCGACAAAGTTCCGAATGTTCTTGCGCGGAATGCCTTTCGATCCACCGCGTGCGGGAATGAGGGCCAGGGTTTCAGTCATCAGTTATCAGTGTTCGGTTATCAGTGTTCGGTTATCAGTGGAATTACCACGCTGTCCAGCCGCCATCTACGATGACATTGTTGCCCGTCATGTAGGAGGAAGCGTCGGAAGCCAGGAACAATAGCGCGCCGTTCATCTCGTCTTTGCGCGCCATGCGGCCCAGGATGGTCTTGGCGGAATAGTTCTTGACGAAATACTCTTCGTGGTTGTTGAACACGCCGCCTGGGGTGAGGGCATTGACGCGAATCTCCGTGCCGGCGTAGTAAGCGGCCAGGTATTTGGTGAAGCCCAGCACGCCCGCTTTGGTGGTGGTGTAATAGACCGGTTTGAAGGCCACCCGTTTGCCCTCTTTGACATAGATGCGCTGGTCGGGCCCGTTCAAACCGTAGGTGGAGCAAATATTGATGATGCTGCCTTTCTTGCCCTGCACCAGCATGGGTTGAACACAGGCCTGGGTGACCAGGAAGACGCCGGTCAGGTTGACGTTGAGGGCAGCGTTCCATTGTTCGAGCGGATAGTCCTCGAAGGCGCCGGGGGTAATGCCGCGCGCTGCGGCCTCGGGATCGAATTTGGGATCCAGGGCGGCGCTGTTGACCAGGATGTCGAGGCGGCCGAAACGGTCGAGGGTCTCGGCCACCAGGCCGCGGGTCGATTCGATGCGGGTCACGTCCAAAGCGTAGGCGGCCGCCCGATAGCCGGCGTCCCTTAGAGCCTGGGCCGTCTTCTCGGCGGCGTCTGCGTTCAAATCGGCCACTATCACGGCAGCGCCGGCTTCGGCCAGGGTACGGCAAAATTCTACGCCCAACTGTCCCGCTCCGCCGGTCACGACGCCGACGCGTCCGCTGAGATCGAATTTATCTTGAATCATGCTTGCTCCTATTTCGGAAAGGCTGAAAAAATCCAGGTGTTGCCCAAATCGGTCAGATATAGGCCGCGGCCCAATTCGTAATAGTATGTCAGGGTAGTATCGTCCGCTTTGTTGACGCGGAACAGAACCAGCACAATTTTACCCTCCAGGACAAGCGCTTTGATTTGGGAAATACCGCCTTCTTCGCGCGGCAGGACGCCGGCCACCCGCCCGGTGTAAAGGTAAACAGCGCCCGGCTCGTTGGTGAGAATGAGTGTGTCGGGCGGGAGTTGTTCGAGGAGGTTGAAGACCGGCGAGGTAAACCATTTTTCGCCCGCAAAGATGCCGCCGCCTATGCGCAAACCTTCTACGAAGCGCATTTGGCTGTAACCGAACATGAACAGGAAACCAGCAGCCAACGCCAGAACCGTTATGCGCCAGGCGACTCGTTTCTTTCGCCACAGCCAGACTCCCAAGTAGACTGCCAGCAAGATGAGCGAGAGGTACGTTGGCGAAAGGATGCGTACTTGAAAGCGGGTGGCCGGGTCGAACAAGGTCATGGTGGTCATCAGTGCAACGAGATAGACGATGATGTACAAGCCGTTCAAGAAGGGCAGGGCCGGCAATGAAGCGGCCTGAGAGGGTCGCCAGAAGCGCGGCCAGCCGATGCGCCACACCCAGGCCAGCAATCCCAGCCCCAGCGCCAGCAGGCAGGTCTCGAAGAGGCCGGGCAGTTCCAGCAGCCGATGACGCCACAGGTTGAAGGGGATGAAGAATTCGGCCATTGTCTGTATGCCCAATTGCCAGTTCTCGCCTGTGATGGGATGCCAGCCCAGCACGCGGTTGGTGAAACTCTCGCCGACGAGACGGTTGCGAATGGACCAGGCTAAAATCCAGGGCAATGCGCAGGCCAGTGTCAGGCCAACGCTCTGCCAGCGCGTCCGCCAGCGAGTGTGTAGCACGAACAGAGCGGCAGCTACGGCTGCCAACAGGGAGAGGGCAGCATAGCGCGCCAGGTAGGCCCAGCCAAGCAAACAGCCCAGCGCAACCAACAGGAGGGAGGCGCGCGCCGAGCCAGCCTGGAACTGCTCGAAATAGGCGTCCAGCGTCAGGAAAGCCAGCAGCGTCAGAAAGATGTACAGCGGCTCACTCATGGCGCGCGTATGGACGGAAAGCAGGGCGCTGGAGAGGAATACTGGTATAGCGGCCAGCAGCCCTGTCCAGGGGGAGCCGGTCATGCGCCAGCCCAGCCAGCCGGTCAGGAAGATATTGGCCGCAAACAAGAGACCATTCAAGATGCGCGCGCCGTAAAGCGGGTCTATGCCGCTCAGAAGGCCAAGCAAAGCCAACACCACCGGGTAGCCAGGTGGGAAATGCGTCACCGGCCCATTGCTGACCAGCCAGGCCTCGCGGTAGCCTTGTCCATTCAAAATGCTGCGCGCCCCGGCAATGTAAGCGATGGAATCATCGTTCAACCCCAACCCCTGTGGAGTGCTATAGGCCAAAAGCCAACCGCCGCTCAGCCCCAGCACGGCAAGCATCAGTACAAAGAAGACAGATGACCAGCGAAAGTTCATTCAGGAAAAGCGCGCACTCGCACTACTTGTACCTGTATACCTGTGTACCTGTGTACCTGTGTACCTGTGTACCTGTATACCTGTCTGTGTTGTATACCTATCATCCCCCTACGCCTGCGGCAAGAGGAAACCTTGCTGTTCGAGGTACGCAATGACTTTGCGCGCGTTCTCTTCGGGCGTGAGGCCGACGCCTTGCAGGGTGATCTCCGGGTTGATAGGCGGTTCGTAGGGATCGTCTACACCGGTGAAACCCATCGGTTTGCCAGCCTGCATGGCCTGGCGCGCCTTGGCATACAGGCCCTTCACGTCACGTTGTTCGCAGACCTCTACAGGCGTGTCCATGTAGACCATGATGAAGTTCTCGCCCACCATTTTGCGGGCTTCGTTGCGCGCCGCACGATAGGGGCTAATGGCTGCGCAGATGACTACGCCGCCATGACGAACGAGTTCTCCGGCCACGAAGCCAATGCGAAGGATGTTGGTATCGCGGTCTTCTTTGCTGAAGCCCAGGCCTTTGGACAGGTGCGTGCGCACCACGTCTCCGTCCAACACGGTGATGGTCTTGCCACGTTCCAATAACAATTCGGAAAGCACCTGAGTGGTAGCCGATTTGCCCGCTCCGCTCAGGCCAGTGAACCACAGGCAAAAGCCTTGTTCGTGGCGCGGCGGATAGGATTGGCGCAGAATTTCAGCCGTCTCAGGGCGGGTGAACCATTCGGGCAACAACTTACCCTTTGCCAAATACTCCTCGCGCACCTGCGTACCGGAAATATCGAGCGTCTTGGCGCCCGACGGCACATCCTTGACTTCCACGTAGCGGTCTTCATCGGGTAGGTAGACCAGCATTTCGAACGGCACCATCTTGACGCCAATTTCGGCCTCATACTGTTTGAGCATTTCCTGAGCGTCGTAAGGCCCGTAAAAGGGCTTGCCGGTGCTATCATTGCCGGGGCCGGCATGGTCACGCCCAACGATGAAATGATTGGCGCCATGGTTGCGGCGGATGATGGCGTGCAGCAAGGCTTCTTTGGGGCCGGCCATGCGCATGGCCAGCGGCAACAGACTGAGGGCAGTTCGGCTCTTGTCGTAATACTTTTCGACCAGAACCTTGTAAATGCGGACGCGGGTATAGTGGTCCACGTCGCCGGGTTTGGTCAGGCCAACGACCGGGTGAATCAGCAAACTGCCGCCCACTGCCTCGGCCGCGCGCTTGGTCAATTCCTCGTGAATGCGATGCAGCGGATTTCGCGTCTGGAAGGCGACTACATTGTCATGCCCCATGGCTTCCAACATCTCCCGAACCTCGGCCGGCGTGCGACGCAATTCCACAAAATCGTAATATTTCGGCAGGTTGATGACTTTCAACTCGCCAGAAATACATACCTTGCCCCAGCGTCCCATCTCCGAAACCATTGGATGACGGGCATCCATAGTGCCATAGGCCAAACGCGCCTCTTTCTCCAGATTCCAAGAGAAGACCTCTTCCAGTCTCATGATCGCCAGTGGTTCGTTCAACGCATTGCGTAAGACGATGTCGTTACCCACTTGCGGCAGTTCATCAGGGTTAGCCGTAAGCGTGATGGGCAATGGCCAGAGCGTGCCGCCATCCATGCGCATCTCGTGCAGGACGCGCTCATAGGTAGCCTTGTCCATGAAACGGTCGAGAGGCGAGAATCCGCCGGTAGCCAGCAATTCCAGGTCATGCACTGCGCGCTGGTTGATCTTGATAGACGGCAGCAAAGGCAGGCGCGCAATCAGGTCTTCGCGTTCCTCGCCAGTCGCTATCAAGTTCACCAGTTTACCGCCGTAAGGCGAGATCAAATTTGCTTTGGTCATTCAGTTACTCCATAAGAAAATAGGATTGCCATGCCAGGTTGGCAAGCAAACATTGTTCGATACTTTACAAGCACGAAGGGGAATTATACATCAAAATTCAGTGAGTGAATTTTAGATTTTTTGTAACTACTTTGACAATGTCACCTTCGAAGAGTTGCCTGCTTTTCCCTCACCCCTGGCCCCTCTCCAGGGGGAGAGGGGGGAGATGTCTTGCAAACAGCGTTATTCCCCTCCCCTTTGGGAGAGGGTTAGGGTGAGGGCGCAAAGTTGTGCGAAAACATGACATTGTCAGGCTACCTACCAGATAGCGCTTTGCATGGTATCAAGCCTGGTGAAAAGGATGTTCAACAGGATGCAAAGGATGGAAGGAGGCTCTTTTTTGGAGACTGCTGGAAGAACGAGAAACTTTCATCCACTGAGATTATAAGGCATCAGACGCATAGTATAATTCGTGTGACTACTTACCAGGCAGCAATTGGCTTGAAATCAAGCCTGGCGAAAGGAGCGTTCGACAGGATTTCAAGGATGAAAGTAACCACCCGTCCTCACCCAAAGGGAGATTGAACGACTATCCTTTCTATCCTCCATCCTGTTCGACAGGGTAAGCAGTTACTAAATTCATAGATACCCCTCCTGGAGGTTGTATGAACGAACGCAAGATTCGTGTACTGGTAGCCAAACCCGGCCTGGATGGACACGACCGAGGCGCAAAGGTTGTGGCGCGCGCATTGCGCGACGCCGGCATGGAGGTCATTTATACCGGCCTGCGTCAGACGCCTGAGATGATTGCCGAAGCCGCTTTGCAAGAAGATGTAGACGTGGTGGGTCTCTCTATTTTGTCGGGGGCGCACATGGCCTTGGTGCCACGCGTATTGGCGTTGCTCAGGGCCAATGGACAGGGGCATGTCAAGGTGTTCGTGGGTGGCATCATCCCAGACGAAGACCTGCCGCGCTTGAAGGAGATGGGGGTAAGCGGCGTCTATGGGCCGGGCGCTTCGACGGAGGACATCATTCAGCAAGTCAGGGCAGCCGTGGCGGCTTAGAGCGACATGTCATTGGTCGAATCTGCTCTTGCTGGAGACCGCCTGGCATTGACGCGCTTGTTGACCCAGGTGGAGAATGATACGTCTGAAGGTCGCCAGGCCCTGGCGGCCCTCTTTTCGCGTACCGGACGCGCGCACCTAATCGGTGTAACCGGCGCGCCAGGGACCGGCAAGTCGTCGCTGGTCAACCGCTTGGCCCTGCACTTTCGGACGCAAGGAAAGCGCGTAGCGGTCGTGGCGGTGGACCCCTCCAGCCCATTCACCGGCGGGGCTGTGCTGGGCGACCGCGTGCGTATGCGCGACCTGGCGGGCGATCCGGGCGTCTTCATCCGTTCCATGGCTTCACGCGGCTCGCTGGGCGGACTGGCACAAGCGACAGCCGGACTGGTGCAGGTATTCGACGCCGTTGGTTTCGACATGGTCATCATCGAGACGGTCGGCGCCGGACAGAGCGAGGTGGATATTGCGCGCCTGGCGCACACGACGTTGGTAGTCGAAGCGCCCGGCCTGGGCGACGATATCCAGGCCATCAAGGCTGGCATCCTGGAAATTGCCGACATTCTGGCCGTGAATAAAGCCGACCGCCCCGGCGTGGAAAATACCCTCAAGGCCCTCAAGAGCGCGCTCGAATTGGCCCATCCAGTGCGACATGTATTCCAGCATCACGGAAAGAGGGAAGTGGTCGAGGCTACCGATATGCCGGTCTACAATTCCTGGATTCCGCCCATCCAAAAGACAGTTGCGACAACCGGCGAGGGCATCCCTGAACTGGCAGCCGAGATTGCCCGCCATGCGGAACATCTCCGTCAGAGCGGGGATTGGGCCGCTCGCGAGCGCAGCCGGCTGAGGTCCGAGTTGGAGGCGTTGCTGCGAGAGACACTTTTCGCACGTTTTCGGGAACAGGTATCCGCTTCACGCTACGAAGAGGCGCTGGAACGCATCTTTCTGCGGCAACTTGCGCCAATGGAAGCCGTTGAAATGTTGTTGAATGGAAGGTCGAAATGAGCATGATTTATGGAAAGCGCGTGCGTTTGCGCGCTCTGGAAAAAGCAGATGTAGCCAAATTCTATGATTGGGTCAATGACCCCGAAGTGACTGCCGGCCTAACCCTTTTCCTGCCCATGTCCACTTTGGACGAGGAGAAATGGTTCGAGCGCGTCATGCAGCGTCCGCCGGAGGAAAAGCCGTTTGCCATCGAGATACGAGAGGGTGAAGGTTGGAAGTTGGTGGGCAATTGCTCGTTTTTCGACCTGGATTGGGTAGCCCATGCCGGCGAGATCGGCATCATGATTGGCGACAAGGCGGCCTGGAATCAGGGCTATGGCACAGAGACGGTCAGCCTGTTGCTGCGACATGGTTTTGGTACCCTGAACTTGAATCGCGTTTCTTTGCGCGTGTACGCCGATAATGCGCGCGCCATCCGCGCCTATGAGAAGGCTGGCTTTGTGCTGGAGGGACGGCTGCGACAAGCAGTCTACAAACAAGGCCAATACCAAGATGTTTTGATGATGAGCGTCTTGCGCAAAGAGTGGCAAGCGCGGAAGGAGGCGTGATGACCCAACATTTACGCCACGAAATGAAAGTATATGGGGATATCAAACTCTACGCCGGCAGCGGTTCGCCCGAACTGGCGCAGAAGATTTCGGAATATCTGGAGACCCCCCTGTGCGGGCGTGATATCATCCAGTTTCCTAATGAAAACCTGTTCATCAAATTGCACAGCAGCGTGCGTGGCCAGGATGTGTACGTCATCCAGCAGACGGCAACCAATGTCCATCGCAATTTGATGGAATTGCTCATCATGATCCAGACCTTACGATTGGACTCGGCGGCTCGCATCACGGTGGTGGCGCCTTACCTGGCCTATGGCCGCTCAGACAAGAAGGACCAACCGCGCGTTCCGATTACCTCGCGCCTGGTGGCCGACATGATCGAGGTGGCCGGCGCCGACCGTTACATGACGCTCGACCCGCACGCCGGTCAAATTCAGGGCTTTTTCTCCATCCCCGGCGACGTGCTGACCGCCTCGCACATGGTCACAGAACACATCAATCGAAACTTGCGCCCCACCATGCAAGACCCAGTAGTAGTGGCGGTGGACCTGGGCTTTGCCAAGAAAGGGCGCAACATGGCGGCCGATATGGATATGCCGATTGCCTTCATCGAGAAACGCCGCTCGGCCAACGATGCCAACGCCGAAGCCCTGACCATCATCGGCGATGTCAATCAGCGCGATGTCATTATCGTGGACGACGAGGTAGATACCGGTGGCTCCATCTCCCAGGCTGTACATCTTGTCAAAGAGAAAGGCGCGCGAGATGTGTATCTGGCGTTCATGCACGCCGTCTTGTCGCGCAACGCTTCCCAACGCCTGGGTCGTTTGCCCGTCAAAGGCATCATCACCACCGATACCGTTCCCATCCCGCCGGAGAAAATGCTCTATCTGGAAGACAAAATCACCATTATCTCTGTAGCCCGTTTGCTGGGAGAAGTGATCTTGCGCGCGCATGAAGGCCGCAGCGTGGGAGAAATGTTCAACGAATGAACCGCGCTTCTTCCCACCCTGCCGACTCTTTGTTGGAGGCCGATTCGCGCTTCGAACATACCCGCATCGTGACCAATGGCGTCAGCCTGCACGTGGTCATGGCCGGCCCTCCAGATGGGCAACCCGTTTTGCTCCTGCATGGCTTCCCGGAATTCTGGTTTGGCTGGCGACGGCAAATTCCGGCTTTGGCGAGCGCCGGTTATCGCGTCATCGTCCCCGATCAGCGAGGTTACAACCTGAGCGACAAGCCAAAAGGCATTCGCGCCTATCGTTTGGAGACATTGGTCGCCGATGCGCTTGGCCTGCTGGACGCCCTGGGGTATGAGCAAGCATGCCTGATCGGCCACGATTGGGGCGCAGCGGTGGCCTGGGCATTAGCCATTCGACACCCTGAGCGCCTGCACAAACTGGGCATCTTGAACGTGCCACACCCGGCCGTCATGCTCAACTTTTTGCGACGCGGCGACCCCGAACAATGGCGCCGCTCTTGGTACATCTTTGTCTTTCAACTGCCCTTCTTGCCCGAGGCGTTGCTGCGTGCGCGCAATTGGCGTAACCTGGAACGCGCCCTGCGTGGCAGCGGCAAGATACACACCTTTTCCAGAGAAGATGTTATCGAGTACAAAAAAGCCTGGTCCCAGCCTGGGGCCGTAACCGCCATGCTCAATTGGTATCGCGCTATCGTTCGGCATCGCTCCACATGGCCGGGCGACATGCGCGTTCACGTCCCGACGTTGATTTTGTGGGGAATGCAAGACGTGGCCCTCAGTCACCGCATGGCGCGCCTCAGTTTGGATTACTGCCAAGATGGCAAACTGGTGCTGTTCGAGGACGCTACGCATTGGGTACAGCACGACGAGGCAGAAGAGGTCAATCAATTGCTGCTGGAATTCCTGAAATAACGTAAGATTTGCCCATTTTACCTGTTCCAATCAACGTGACACGCCCCCATGTTCACATCAATGTTGCCATGACCGCCGACGGCAAGATAGACACCTTCGAGCGGCGCGGCGCGCCCATTTCCTCGCCTCGCGACAAGGAACGGGTAGACCGCTTGCGCGCCGAGGCAGACGCTGTCATGGTAGGCGGCAACACCCTGCGCCACGAAGACCCCAAATTGACGGTCAAATCGCCGGACTTGCGTGCAGAACGCGAACGACGCGGCCTGCCGCCCAACCCCGCCAAAGTGGGCATCGCTTCGCGCCTGGACCTGAGGCCTGCTTCCGCTTTTCTGACGACTGGCCCGGCGAAAGTCTTTCTCTTCACCACCTCCAAAACGGACGAGGCGCAAATTGCCTTGCTGCGGTCGCAGGGCGCGCAAGTGTTCGTGCATGACACCCCGCGCGTGGACCTGGCAGCCGCATTGGAAACCCTGAACGCGCATGGAATCCAGCGCCTGATGGTGGAAGGCGGCGGTACGCTCATCTTCGAACTGTTGCGGTTGGGGCTTGCGGACGAATTGACGCTCTACATAGCGCCGCTCCTCTTCGGCGGGGAAAACGCTCCAACAACGGTAGCAGGCCCAGGCTGGGCGCGAAGCGCAGCCATCCCGTTGCAGTTGCTCCATGTCGAGGCCTGGGAAGACGGCGGCGTCTTGTTGCATTACAAAATCTAGAACTTGTAACCACCTACCGGGCAGCACGTTGCATGAAATCAAATCTGGCAGAAACGATATTCAACAGGATACAAGGATGTTTTGTAACTGCCTACTCTGGGTAATTTCTGATGGCAACGCATGACTTTTGGTCGCTCCAGAGACAGGTCGAAGGCTTGTCTGGCGCATTGTGGGGCAAATCTCCAATTTGCCGATTTGCGCAAGTCAGGGACCTGCGCCACAGGTAGGCACTTACGATGTTTTTCGGTTTCAGTCGAAAGATTATCCTGTGAAGCCTGTTCATCCTGTTCGAGAGGGTAGGCAGTTACGAAAGTTTTCCAAATTGTCCGATAGGAGTCGAAATGACCACTTTCACCCATGAAATCATCGAAGAACTACTCGAAGAAAATTGCTGCCACGAGTGCGAAGGCGTGGGCAAGGACCACGTCTGCGTGCGCATCGAGGCCATTGCCGAATTGCCCTCGCGCTTTGGCGATTTTCACATCGTAGCCTTTTGGAACAATCGCGATGCCAAAGAACATGTCGCTATCGTCAGAGGAGAGATCATAGGCGCCGAAGACGTGCCGGTGCGCCTGCATTCCGAGTGCCTGACCGGCGATGTGATCGGCTCGCTGCGTTGCGATTGTCGAGATCAATTGGAGGCTGCCCTGCGCATGATCGGCCAGATGGACAAAGGTATTCTGCTTTACTTGCGCCAGGAGGGACGCGGCATCGGTCTCATCAACAAGATTCGCGCCTACAGTTTGCAGGATCAGGGGCTGGATACCGTGGAGGCCAATCTCGCCCTCGGCTTCCGCGACGACGAACGCGATTACGCGGTGGCGGCACACATGCTGATGTCGCTCAAGGTCAAATCGGTGCGGCTGATTACCAACAACCCCAAGAAAATCGAGCAACTCACCCAGCACGGCATCCACGTCAGCGAGCGCATTCCTCACGTCATGCCGCCCAACGAACATAACCGCTTCTACCTGGAGACCAAGGCGGCCAAGTCTGGTCACTTCATTGACTTCAGTGGCAAACCGCACTTGGTAGAGCAGACGGACCGCCCAATTCTGGAAGGCATGACTGAGGAACAGGTCAAAGCGTTATACGAGAATTAGAATACACCATGTTTACGGAGTATGTTATCGTCATCACTGGCGCCGCCGGCGCAACCGGCCGGCAGGCTGCCAAAGCCTTTGCCGAACGCGGCGCATCCCTGGTGCTGCTGGGCAGGCAGCAGGTCAAGTTAGATGCGCTGGCACGCGACCTGTCTCTGCCGCCGGAACGCCTCCTGCTTTGCAGTGTGAACCTGCTCGACGAGGCTGCGCTTCGGGACTCAGCCGAGGCTGTGATTGCCCGCTTCGGGCGCATCCATGTCCTCATCCACCTGGTCGGCGGCTGGATCGGCGGTGCGACCCTGGCAGAGTCTAGCCCCGCCGATTTGAAATTCATGCTCAACCAGCACGCCTGGACGACCTATCACCTCGTCCGCGCCTTTGTGCCGGTCATGCAAGCCGGCGGCTGGGGGCGTTTCCTCGTCGTTTCCTCCCCGTTTGCTACTGCGCCCTCGGCCCAAATGGGTCCATATGCCGTCGGCAAGGCCGCACAAGAGGCGCTGGTGTTGACGCTGGCAGATGAGTTCAAAGGGACGAATCTGACTGCCAATATTCTCCAGGTGCAGTCCATTGATGTGCAAGGCCAGGGCAAAGGCGCCTCGCCGGTCGAGATCGTGGCGGCCATGCTCTACCTGTGTTCGGACGAAGCCAGCAAGGTCAACGGCGCGCGAATTTCCCTGTAAAATATCTATGAGTGAACAACGATACCCCGAACCTACCGTTGGTGTATTCATTTTCGATACGCAAGGCAACCTTCTGCTGCTGGAATTCGCACAAATGGCCGGGCAAATACGTCGTGCCGGGCGGGCATGTCGAGTTAGGCGAGCGGCTGGAGCAGGCTGCTATTCGCGAAGCCAAAGAAGAGACCGGCCTGGATATCTATGATTTGGAATTCATCCACTTTCAGCAGTTCATCTACGACCCGGCCTTTTGGAAGCCTCGGCATTTCATCTTCTTCGACTTCGCCGCCAAAACGGACAGCAACCAAGTGGTGTTGAACGAGGAGGCGCAAGCGTATCGCTGGGTCGAACCGCTCGAAGCCTTGCAATTGAACCTCGACCGCTATACGCGCGCCTCGCTCGAAACCTGGCTGCGTCGCCCATAAAGATTGTGCTTTTGTAGTGGCGACTTCAGTCGCTTTTGGGAGAACGGAGAACGACTGAAGTCGTTACTACACGTTTACACCTCACAAAATCCCCACCTTCTTCCCAGAGGAAATAATCACCTCCATGGCGCGGGCGATTTCGTTGCTCTCGTGCGCGGCAGTGATGGTGGCGCGCAGGCGCGCCAATCCCTCCGGCACGGCCGGTGAGACAACCGGTAAGACGAACACGTCGTGGTGCTGGCATTCGCGTGTCAGAGCAAAGGCGCGTTCGTCACTGCCGCACAGCACCGGCACGATGGCGGTCTCGGTCAGCATCGTGTCGAAGCCGGCCGATTTCAAGCCCTCGATGAATTGCTTGGTATTCTGATTGAGTTTCTCAATGCGCCAGGGTTCATCCAGGATGACTTTGAAGGCCTCGTTAGCCGCCGCTGCCTGAGCAGGCGGCAATGCCGCAGAGAAGATGTAAGCGCGGCTGGCATGACGTAAATAGGTGATGATTTCTTTCTTGGCCGCCACATACCCGCCCACTGACGGAATGGTCTTGCTGAGGGTGCCCATCTTGATGTCAATCACATCGCCCAGACCGAAATGCTCCTCGATGCCGCGCCCGGTCTTGCCAAGCACGCCCACCGAATGAGCCTCGTCTATCATCAGCCAGGCATCGTATTTCTTGCACAAATCCACCATCCTGGGCAGGTCTATGATATCGCCGTCCATACTGAAGACCGCATCGGCAATGACTAATTTGGATGAGCCGGCCGGCACCTGTTGGAGGCGTTTCTCCAGGTCTTCCATATTATTATGCCGGAAGCGGCGGAATTCGGCTCCCGACATCAGGCAACCATCTACGATGGAAGCATGATTGAGTTTGTCGGAAATGACAAAATCGCCGCGCCCCATCAAGGTGGAAACTACGGTCAGATTGGTAGCATACCCTGAAGAATATGTGATGGCTGCTTCGGCATGTTTGAAGGCGGCGATGGTCTCTTCTAGTTCGGAATGGATCGTCAAAGAGCCGGCCAACGTGCGCACGCCGTTCGTGCCGGTGCCAAATTTGTCCACCGCGTGCCTGGCGGCCTGGTTGATGCGCGGGTGTCCAAGCAGGCCGAGGTAGCTATAAGAAGCATACATGCCCATCTCGCGGCCACGCACCCGCACGCGCGCGCCTCCGCGCACCTCTTCGACGGGTTGGTTGTAGAAATACAGGTCTTGCTCTTGCAACATATTCACGCGCTCATTCATGGCTTGTATGCGGCGCATGACGGTGTCATTGGCATTCTTCAGGTCCATTTCGAAAACATCCTCCTGCGTGAGAATGGCCCAAGTATAGGTCAGGGTGGGTGTTCTGTCCAGTGAAGAATTAATGTAACTGCTTACCCTGTCGAACAGGATGGAAAGGATAGAAAGGACGACCGTTCAACGAAAGACAAAAAAATCCTTTCATCCTTGAAATCCTGTCTCGCGCTCCCTCCAACAGGCTCGGTTTCGACCCAATGACTGCCTGGTAAGCAGTTGCAATTATCCGCCCACAAAAAGACAAACTGGATGCTCGTTATTTGCGTTATTACTTGGTTGACCCAATCATCAAGACTATATGCTTATGTTAGCGGGCGGCGGAGCAACAAGAAATGCTCTGACAAAAGGAATGATCGAATCTTTTGAAATTCCTGCTCCCCTCCCCGAACAACGCGCCATCGCAGGGATTCTCGGCGCGCTGGACGATAAAATCGAACTCAACCGCCGCATGAACCGCACGCTGGAGTCAATTGCGAGGGCGGTGTTTCGGGAAATGATGAACGCTTCGCGTGAAGGCGGAAGGATGAAAGTTGAAAAGTTGGGGGATATTTGCGAGTTTGCTTACGGCAAAGGCTTGAAAGAGGATGAAAGACAAGCAGGTTCAATTCCTGTTTACGGTTCTAATGGTCAAATTGGTTGGCACAATGAATATCTTGTCAAAGGTCCAGGAATTGTCGTTGGCAGAAAAGGAAACTCTGGGATTGTCACTTGGGCGCAAAACGATTTCTTTCCAATTGACACGACCTTTTATGTCGTTCCCAAGAATTCAAAGACGAGTCTCTATTGGCTTTACTACACTTTAATTTCTCTCAACTTGCCTGACCTTGGAGCAGATTCAGCAGTTCCAGGTTTGAATAGAAACATTGCTTATATCTCGAGTTTAGACAAAATTTGGGGCGGTTCTGCCCTTGAGCAAAACCGCCTTTTGGTAGAAACTTGGAGTTGTGAACAAACAAACTT
>FWPU01003688.1_pt1 | contig 17233 bp, 15 predicted proteins | sample 2228361 | NCBI WGS metagenome assembly FWPU01 (sample SAMEA103939777, study PRJEB20133) | metagenome
CCCGAAGTTGGGAATAGCGCACGCCAGGTGCAAGCAGGCTGCGCCGTTGACCGGCGAGCTCGCATGGTGCAAGGCAGATCGCTGGCCGTGCATCTCCGCTGCGGCCAGGATCTTCTTCGCCTCGGTGATGCCACCAGCATGAGCCACGTCGATCCGCAGATAATCCACAAGCTCCTCCTCGATCAGAGGCTGGAACTCCCACTTGTGCGCCATTTGCTCCCCCGTCGCCAGCGGCAGGCTCGTCTTCTGGCGAACCAGCCGGAGCGCCTGGGCGTTGAACGGCCGCACCGGATCTTCGTAGAAGAAGAGACGATACGGCTCCACCGCCCGCGCCAGCGTGATCGTCTCACTAGGACTGAACATGGTGTGGGCGTCAAGCAGCAACTCGACCTCATCGCCCAGCGCCTCACGCAGCGCCGCCGTCGCCGCAATCGTCGCGGCGATAGCCCGCGATGGATCCCACTCGCGCAGCGAGCGCTCATCCAATGCCTGGAGTGGCGCATACCGTAACGCCGTAAACCCGAGTGATTTCCAGCGCAGCGCATCGGCAATCAATGCGTCGACCGTCTCGCCGCGCAGGTGGCGGTAAACGCGGACGCGCTTCCGGGTTGGCCCGCCCAGGAGCTCATAGACCGGCACGCCGAGCTGCTTGCCCTTGAGGTCCCAGAGCGCGAGATCAATTCCGGCCACCGCGCTCATCACGACTTGCCCGGTGGACCAGAACGTGCCGTGAACCATCTCGCCCCACAGATGCTCGATCTGACGCGGATCTTTACCGATGAGAAGATCCCGGAAGTGATCGAGCACCCCAAGCATGCCGCGTCCGCGCCCGGCCAGGCTGGCTTCGCCGATGCCCGTCAGGCCGTTATCTGTCCGCACCAGCACCACAATGACGGCGAAGGGATACTCGTCGTCGACAGCAATCGGCAGCGCCTCGATGCTGGTGATCTTCATCCTCACCCTTTCACGCGTGGAACGTCTGCGGTGAGGAGACCGGCGAGAGCCATTAGCTCACCTTCAGCCGCGGATCGAGCACGTCCCGCAGGCCATCGCCCAGGAAGTTGAAGCCCAACACGACAATCATGATCGCGAGACCGGGGAAGATCGCCATCCAGGGCGAGATTTCCATATAGGTCCGCGCCAGGTTGAGCATCCCGCCCCAGCTTGGCTCGGGCGGCTGTGTGCCGAGCCCCAGGAAACTCAGTCCGGCCTCTGCCAAAATCGCGCTGGAGAGGTAGACAGTGGTCATCACAATCAGCGGCGCCACGATGTTCGGTAAAACATGCTGTGCGATCAGGCGGGCATTGCTTGCCCCGACGACGCGCCCCGCCTCCACGTACGGCTCGCTCATGACCGACAAAACCGAGCCGCGAACGACGCGCGCAAAAGCCGGAGCGTAGACGACGCCGATGGCAATCATCGCGTTGGTCCGGCTCGCGCCGAGGAGTCCCGCGATCACGATCGCTAGCACAAGACCGGGGAACGCGAACATGATGTCCACGAGGCGCATCAGCCAGGAGTCGAGCCGGCCACCGAAGAACCCTGCTACGATACCCAGCACCGCGCCAACCGCGAGCGCGATCACGACCGCGATGACGCCGACTTGGAGCGAGACCCGTGCGCCAAAGACGATGCGGGAGAAGGTGTCGCGTCCGAGCTCGTCGGTGCCCATCAGGTTCGTCCAGCTCGGCGGTAACAACCGGTCATGATCCTGAGCATCGGGATCGTACGGCGCAATGACCGGAGCGAAGATCGCCATGATGACAGTGAGAAAGACGATGACGGCGCCCACCATCCCGATGGGATTGCGCCACCGCTTCGGCAGCGTCCACCATGGGCGCACTTGGCGGCCGACTCGCCCAAGGGTCATTGCATCGGTCGCGTGACTCATACGCCTATGCCTGTTTGATGCGCGGATCCAACACCGCGTACAACACATCGACTGCCAGGTTGATCAACACAAAGACGATGGCCAGGTACAGCACTGCCGCCTGCACCAGCGGGTAATCGCGGTTGAAGATCGCCTGGAGCAGGGTGTAGCCAACGCCATTCAATCCGAAGATCACTTCGATAATCGCCGAGGTACCCATCAGCGCCCCAAGCTGAAACCCGATGACGGTGATCACGGGAATCAACGCGTTGCGCAGAGCATGCCGGTAGACGACGATCCGGTCGCGCAAGCCTTTGGCGCGCGCTGTCCGGATGTAATCCTGGTTCAGCACCTCAAGCATGGTGGTCCGGGTCATCCGCATCTCGATCGCCATCAGTTGCACCGCGATGGCAGCCGCCGGCAACCACATCTGCTTGAGGTTGCCCAGCGGATCGTCGAGCAAGGAGATGTAGCGAGTCTTCGGGACCCATCCGAATTGGGTGGAGGTAAACAGCAGCAACAGGGTAGCGATCCAAAAGTTGGGAAGGGACAGGCCGAATAACCCGGCAACCCGCGCGGCGAAGTCCATGCCCGTGTCGCGCTTGACCGCCGAGATGACGCCAAGCGGGATCGCGACAGTCGTGGCCATGAGCACGGCCAGCACCGCTAATTCGATGGTGATGGGGAGGCTGCGCCAGAGGATTTCGCCGACCGGCTTCCCCGAGCGCAGCGAGGTACCTGGGTTGCCGCTGAGCAAATCTCCCAGCCACTTCACATATTGAATCGGGATGGGATCGTCAAGCCCCATTGCCTCCCGGAGCCGTTGCCGGGCGGCCGTATCCGTCTGCGGATCCGCGCCGGCGATGATATCCACGATGTCACCCGGCAGCAGCCGCAACATCAGAAAGATCAGGATGCTCATGCCGAGCAGCGTCGGGATGAGCATCAGCAATCGCCGGAGAATGAAGAGTCCCACGCACGACCTCTCTGAGCGTGAGCCGATAGCGGCAGACAGCGGCCGGCGATCAGCCACCAGCGATCAGCGAGGTGGGCCGCCTCGCCGCCGTCTCAGCCGATAGCCGGTGGCCGGCAGGAGTCAGCCAGCAGCACGGCCTAATCCCCGGCCCCTGTCTGCCATTTGGCCTTCGTTCCCTGATCTACTCCTCCGTGACACACGCCTCGCGCAATGAGGTGTTCGTACCCACGTACCAGACATACCATCCCGTCACGCGCTTCCGCGCCGCCTGGAACTTGTAGGGCTGGACCGTGTAAAGATTGGCGACCTCGGTCAAGATGATTTCCTGGATCCGGCGATACAGCTCATGACGGCGCGCGCTGTCGAGCGTTGCTAGCGCCTCGTCGTAGGCGGCGTCAAGCTCCTCGTTCTTCCAGCCGTCGCCGAACCACTTCTGATTCAGCGCCGTTCCAGAGCGGAAATCAACGACGTAGCCACTTGGATCCCCGCGCATGCCGCGCGCCGTCGAGGCCCATTCGAAGGTGCCATCGCCAATGTTCTTGGCAAAGGTGCCGATCTCCAGCGGCTCGACCGTGACGTCGATGTTAAGCTGCTTGACAGCCTGCTGAACGATCTCAGCGATTTGTGTGTAGTCGCGAGGTGCGGAGATCGCTTGGAGCGTCACGCTGAAGCCGTCCGCGTAGCCAGCCTCCGCCATCAATTGCTTTGCCCGCTCGACATCCTGAGCGTAGAACGTGGCAGCCAATTCCTCCGCTGGAATGAACCAATCTCCATACCCCGGCGGAATTGGGCCAGTCATGACGGCCTCGCCACCGTAGACCTTGTCAATGATCTCTTGCCGGTTCACAACAAGGTTGATGGCTTGCCGGACGCGCACATCGCGCCACGGCACGTCGTTGACCGTATTGAAATGGATCACACGGGGAGAGGAAGTCAGACCACTCTGGACCTCGATGGCATCGTCGGTGCGCAGTGTGCGGGCAACATCTGCTGAGAATGTGCCGCCATCAATCTCCCCGGCGCGCAGCGCGGCCACGCGCGCTTGCTCATCGGTGAGGGCCTTGAGCGTCAGTGTCTTGATGCAGGGGATACCAGGCTTCCAGTAGTCAGGAAAGGCCTCGTACACGATCCGGTCGTCCTGAACGTACTCGACGAGCCGGAATGGCCCGGTCCCCATCCCTTCGCTGAGCACATTGATCCGGTCGTAGATGCCTTCCGGCACGATGGGAGAGTAACCGCCCCAGGCCAGCACGCCGGGAATTGTCGGATCCACCTTGGCCATCGTCATTGTGACCGTATAGTCGTCGACGACCTCAATGGACGCGATGTTAGCGAAGTACGGAACCGGAGCTCCTGGATCCGGGGGTTTCATGGCACTGTCGAGCGAATATTTGACGTCTTTCGCGGTCATCTCCGTTCCATCATGGAACTTCACGCCCCGGCGAAGATGAAATACGTAGGTCAGCTCGTCCGGCGTTTCGACAGACTCGGCAAGAGCAGGTTGAACGTTGAGATCGCGATCAAACTCCATCAAGGAGTCGTACATGAACTCTTTGGCCCACCATTGGGCCAGCGCAATGGCGCCAAAAGGGAGCACGTTCGGAGGAGCTGACTCCAGCGCCCAGGTCACCGCACCGCTCGGCTCTCTCCCGGCCTGAGCGTGCACGGTGGCATCGTGCAGGCGGACGAGTGTCGCAACCGCTGCTGTGCCGAGCCCGAGCGCAGCCGCGCGAGCCAAGAGATCGCGGCGAGAAAGCCGTCCCCGGAGGACATCGTTCACCAGTGCCAGGCTTGCCTGCTCAACCATGCCTGCTTCTCCTTCCTTTCACTTGGCGGGCGAATTCACCGGCAATGGACATCACCTGGTGACGATGCTCACTCCTCCGTCACGCAGGCCGTGCGCAGCCCTGGATTGAAATCGGTGTACGCGACATACATCCCGGTCAGCCGTTTCCGCACGGCCTGGAACTTGTAGGGCTGGACGGTGTAGAGGTGGGCGGCCTCCTCGGCGATGATCTGCTGAATGCGCCGGTAGAGCTCATGGCGCCGGGCTTGATCTGTGGTCGAGAGCGCCTCGTCGTAGGCGGCGTCAAGCTCCTCGTTCTTCCAGCCGTCGCCGAACCACTTGACATTACTCGCTGTTCCCGAACGGAAATCGACCACAAAGCCGCTCGGGTCACCGCGCATGCCCCGGCCCGTCGAAGCCCACTCGTAGTTGCCGTCGCCGATGTTCTTGGCGAAGGTGCCGATCTCCAGCGGCTCGACCGTGACATCAATCTTGAGGACCTTCAGCCGCTCCCGCACGATTTCGGCGATCTGCGTGTAGTCGCGAGGGGCCGAGATCGCCTGGAGCGTCACGCTGAAGCCGTCCGCGTAGCCCGCCTCGGCCATGAGCGCCTTGGCGCCTTCCTCATCCTGCGCGTAGAGCTCGGCCAGCTCATCGGCGGTGAGCGGCCAGTCGCCGTAACCGGGTGGAATCGCGCCGGTCAGCTCCGCCTCGCCGCCGTAGACCTTGTCAATAATCTCCTGCCGGTCCACCACCTTGTTGATCGCCTGCCGGACACGCTTGTCCCGCCAGGGAACCTCCTTCACCGTGTTAAACTGGATCACCCGAGGAGCAGCAAAGAGCCCGCGCAGCACCTCAAGCTCCTCGTTGTTTTGCAGCGTGCGCGCGACATCCGCCGTAAAGGTGCCGCCGTCAATCTCTCCCGCACGCAACGCGGCCACTCGCGCTTGCTCGTCCGGCAGAATCTTGAGGGTGAGATCTTTGATGCATGGAACCCCGGGGTTCCAGTGCTGCTCGAACGCGGTGTACACCACCCGGTCGTTGGAGATGTACTCCACCAGCTTGAATGGGCCGGTTCCAATCCCCTCGCTCAGCCAGTTGATCTCGTTGCCACTGTTCTCTGGCACGATCGGGGTGTAGCGGGTCCAGGCGATCACACCCGGCAACGTCGGGTCAGGCTTGGACATCGTGATCCTGACCGTGAGATCGTCCACGGCCTCGACGCTGGCGATGTTCGCGAGAAACGCGACCTTGATCCCCGGCTCGGGAGGATTTAGCGCTGTCTCGAAGGAGTACTTCACATCGGCCGCCGTGAGCGGCTTCCCGTTGTGGAACACTACTCCCTGGCGCAGCTTGAAGGTGTAGCTTGTCGCGTCTGGAGCAGCCTCATACGACTCCGCGAGCGCCGGAATGATGTTTAGGTCCTTGTCCCAAGCCAGCAAGGAGTCGTACATGAACTCCTTGCCCCACATGTTCGATGTCGAGATGCCCCCAAAGGGGATCAGATTCGCCGGATCCGACTCGAGTGCCCAGGTCACCGATCCACTCGGCGCGCTTCCTTGCGCACGCACCGTCGCATCGTGCAGGCGAACGAGCTTGGCCACCGCCGCCGTGCCGAGCCCCAACGCTCCAGCCCGGGCAAGCAACCCGCGCCGGGTGACACGGCCTCGCAAGACATCGTCGAGCAGGGTGAGAGAAGTATCGTGCTGGACCACGGTCTCGCCTCCCTTCGAATCCGGGGTAGCCCCGGCGTCGCTTCTGCCGGATGACCTCGGCGAGCAGCGCCTCAGATGCCAGATCAGTACCACGTTCGCGGCGTGTCCCAATCCGGAAATCTCTTGACGTGCTTGCTGTGCCATTCTATCGTGTTCCCTCAAGGAACACCAGAGCCTCTTGAGTCCGGAATGCGAACACTATAGCGAGACGATGTGCGGGCCGATCCTGGTCCGGCAGGTACCGTGCAATCCAGGTTATGAGGCCCATCAGGCCGCCCAAGGAAAAGGGAGCAACGATGCTGATCGGATATGTCAGCGACGAGCAGTATGTCGCGCTAGCCGACGTGATCCTTGAGTTCGAGCAGGGCGGTCAGAGCTGCGCGGTCGTCCGCTCCACGCCCCGCGGCGCGATCTACGCGGACCTCGCGCCCGGCCCATACCGCGTCACGCTCGTTAAAGAGGGGTTTGGGGCCAAGAGCGTTGAGATGACGGTCGTCCCCGGTCGTCCGTACCAGTTCCGCCTCTTATCCGACGGTCTCTTGGGATACATGTGGCCAAAGTGGGTCCGAGCCGGCGAGCGCGCAGAGTTTCGCGTGCACGCAGTCGAGCCCTATCGCCTGTCGCTCTGGCGATACGGCTTGAAGAAGGAGTTCGTCCGCCTCCTGGGCTGGTTCGATGAGCACGGCCCGCGGGCAACGATGCAGATCACTCCGGACGGTGACTATACCCAGACTGGCGTGCAGTGGAATAAACATGGCTATGGCAGCCCACACCACACGCAACTGGTGACCGCCCCAGCGCGGTCAGGGCTCTACTACCTGCATGCGAAAACCGAGTCTGGCAGCCGCTTTTTCTCCTTCCCGTGGGTTGTCGCACCCGAGCGTCCCACGGCCCCCATCGCTGTCCTGGCCTCGACCAATACCTGGTGCGCTTACAACAACTTTGGTGGCCGGTCCAACTACATCAACCCAGATGGCTTGCCGCCCACGCCCACGGTCAACGCCCGGCTGGACCTGCTCCGCTACACGCAGGCCGGCGTTCACCAGGTGTGGGGTCCGCCGAACGAGGCGTATCTGCCACTCTCCTTCGAGCGGCCGGAGCCGGGCAACGTGGTGCCGGAGCACACCGAGGTGACCGACCCCATCGAGGGCCGTCTGACCTGCGGCCAGGCCCCCGGTGAATGGCGACTCCTTGCTTGGCTGGAGCGCGAAGGGTTCACTTACGACTATTACGCCGAGGCTCATCTTCATGACGGCACGCTCGATCTCGATGCCTATCGCGTCGTCATCCTCAGCGTTCATCCAGAGTATTGGTCTCGCCAGATGTACGAGCGGCTCAAGGCATGGGTGTTCGAGCGCGGCGGACGCCTCATGTATCTCGGCGGCAACGGGCTGAACTGCGAAGTGGAATTCCTGGACAATGCCACGCTGCGCTTCAAGACCCACGACCCAGCAACCCAGCCCGGCCTGATCAATCCCGCCACCAACCGCCCCTATGAGAGCCGGTTCGATTTCACTGTCGAGAGCGAAGCCCACCTGCTCGGCGTCGTCTTTGACGATCGCGGCATTATGACCGCCGCTCCGTACCGGGTTGTCCGGCCTGATCACTGGGTATTCGCTGGCACTGGTCTCACGGAAGGGGATTGCTTCGGGACCGAAAGCCTGCACGAGCGCGTCCACGGCGGGGCGTCCGGGCATGAGACCGACAAGATGAGCCCGTCCTCGCCGCCCGGAACCCTGCTGCTTGCCAAAGGGATGAATCCCGATGACGGCGGCGCAGAGATGGTGATGGTTGAGACTGACAGCGGCGGTGCGGTCTTTTCCGCCGGCTCGATTACCTGGGTCTCGTGCCTACTGCCAGATCACCATGTGTCCCGGATTACATCAAATGTCCTGACACGTTTCCTGACCGGGGAATAGGGCTCCGGTGCCTGGCTCGTACCTCCCGAATCACCCGCGTTCAGCCGTACAATGCGGTTGGCCGTCCGCACCCTGCTGGCGGCGCTCACCACGCGGTGGATCTGACGATGAGCCAGGGATTCGACGCATGCCCTCGTACCTGATGCATGAACTCACGCGAAACACGCTGCGCGACCTAGCGTCCAGCGCGGTCGTTCTCCTGCCGACCGGTGCAACGGAACAACATGGGCCGCATCTCCCGGTCGGCACCGATACGATGGCCGTGGAGTGCATCGCCCGGGAAGCAGCCCAGCGGGCCGGGGAGCGCATCACCGTTGTGGTCGTGCCAACCCTCCCCTATGGCTCCTCGCACCATCATCTGCCCTTTGGCGGGACGATGTCGCTCAGCACGGAAACCTACTACCGCGTCGTCCGCGAGCTTGCCGAATCGCTCATTATTAGCGGATTCCGGCGGATCTTTATCCTGAACGGTCACGGCGGCAACAATGAGCTTGTCCAGCTTGTCGCCCGCGACCTGGCGCTTGCGCACCCGGCGCACCTCGCCGCCGCGTCCTACTGGGCCATTGCGTCGGACGCACTGATCCGCGTGGAAGCGCACAGCTACGGCCGCTTCCCCGGGCACGCTGGAGCATTCGAGACCTCGCTCGTCCTTGCCATGCGCCCCGAACTCGTCAGCGCCTCGCTGCCGCACCGGGATGATCCGGGATCACACGAGCTTCATCCCCCTGCGTCGTACCGCCTTGAGCGCCACGGCGCTTGGCACGCCATTGATGGGTACACCGACTCACCGGATCGAGCCGACCGCGCCCGCGGACAGGCATTCCTCGCGGCGATCAGCCATGCCGTCGCGGATGCTCTGGTGGAGTTCCAGATGACGACACAGGGGTAGGTATGGCCACCCCTGTGCATGCGCCGATGCGTACTCCGATGCAGCGAGCTGGTTCGAGCTAACCGAGATATTGCTGGATAATTTGGCAAAAACGGACGTTTCCTTCGGGGCCAAAGAGCGGGTGCGGCCCATGAACCTCAAGGTTGTCGAAAACGGTCACGACGCCATCGACATCAGGGAAAATCACGATGGTCAGGTCGATTTCGATGCGGCCAGCATCGATCGATAGGACCCTGCCATCGGGCAATGTGATTTTGATCGGCATGCCGTTGATCGCTTCGTGCACCGAATAGGAAGCCCCCACGCGCTGCGTGCCATCGGGCAGGGTGACCTCCTCGGGGCCGTTATAGACAACGTTGGGATCAGTGATGGTGCGATCGCCCGAGAAGGCTAAGCTTTTGCCGTTGGCGGTGTAGGTGCCGTCAAAGTGGATGTGGGAAATTTCCTTTTTGATCAGGGGGAGGTTATTGGCGTCAAGTTCGGGGCCAGCCCAGAACGTATCAAGAAACCACCCTTCGATGTGTCCCTCAACGTGGGGGTCCGCATCGTCAAACGCAAAGTTGTCTGCAAAAGCATCACGCGTCTGAATTGGCTTGGCTGCCAGCGCTGCCGCTGGTAAGGCAAGCAGCGCGCAGAGAGCGACCAGCTCCAGGACGATGAGTCGGATACGGAAAAGCGCGTGCATGAAGCATTTCCTCCGTTCATAGGCCACGTTGGACCTGCGTTATCGGGATGTCCAGAGTGTTCTGACTGTCTCTCTCGTGCCAGCTTCACCGGTCCACTTGAAGGGTGCGTGACGCGGCATTGATTCATCGGGCTGCCGGTCAGAGCAGCAGATCCTTGGCAAGCTGGCAAAAGTCGATGTAAAAGCCCGGATGCGACCCGTTGTCGGCCAAGAGTTCGAACGAGCCTTCAATGAACTCGTCGTTGGAAAGGTCGCTGTCCCCTTTCGTGTCGACGACGAAGCGGACTAACAGCCGGCCACGGTCGCGGAGGACGACATTTCCATCCTGATCGCGGATGACGAACGGCTGGCCGGCGTCCATCGCCTCGAACTCGTAGATGGTGCCGCTAACGTTCGTGATGTGCATGTCCTTGTAGAGCCCGTTGCCATCTCGCGTAAACCAGCGTCCGTTGTCAGGGACAGTGGTATAAACGACGTGGTACTCGTAGTTGTCGAAGTAGTAGGGGGTGGGGTCGCCCTTGCGCCCCTCCTTGAGCATGAACAGGCCGCTGAACGTGACTTCGAAGTGCATATCGAGCCCGTCGCAGTTGAAGTCGCCGCTATCGGCTCCGCTGTAGTGCTCCCGTTCAATGGGTTTTGCCTGAACCGGTGTGGCAAAGGGCGCCCCAACCGGCACAGCAAGGAGGGTAGCGAGGACCGTCAAACTGAGGACGAGCAACCTCCGGTATGCCAACACGCGCATAATCAAGCTCCTTTCGAAGCCCGCCTGCTAACCTATCATCGGGCTGTGATTCCTTGACCTAGTGGAGCATGGCATGCATCGCAATACCTCCTTGTGCGTGTTGTGAGCGCATTGCAGAAGTGATGCTGCGCTTAGCGCCACCATACCCTTGAGTCGCCGAGCGCAGCGAAGGGTCATCCCTCGTCACCGGCGACCAATCAACCTGCGCAGCACTTGTGCAAAACGCTCAATCGGGTGAGTCCGGCCTTCGGCGAGTCACCGCCGCGCCTTGCTGTGGACGCGATCACCCCGGACAGGAGAATCTGCCCGCCCCGTTCAGTTCAGGGAGCCCAATCCAGGTTCCTCAAAGAGGTGATCGGTCAGATGGAGCCTAGACCATCCACACTCGGCTGGTATCCACAGAATGGAGGACATTCTGTAGACATTGCTTAGCAGAGTGCCGGCTTGAGGCAGTCGTAGTGCTGGCTGCCGCGGCATCCGCGTGGAGTGCAAGCGCTACCCCAGGCGCTGGAACGCGCGATGCCCTTCGCGCGCGGCCAGTTGCCGCCGGTGGGCCTCCTCGTTGCGAAAGAACCAGACGAGCACCAACCCGGCGACAAATCCCCCGATGTGGGCAAAGTACGCCACGCCGCTACTTTCCGCCGTTGGCAATCCCAGCGAGAACAGCCCATTGATGAACTGGAGAAGGATCCAATATCCAATCATGATCCACGCGGGAACGAGAAACACCATTGGCAACCAGCCGAAGAGGACCAGCGTGCGAATCAAGCCATGGGGGAACAGCGCCATATAAGCAGCTAACACACCCGAAATCGCGCCGCTCGCACCGACCACCGGCACCGCGCTGTTCGGATAGACATAGACATGAGCCATGGTGGCGGCAACGCCACAGAGGAGATAAAAGAGGAGATAGCCCACATGACCCATCGTATCTTCGATGTTGTCGCCGAACACCCAAAGAAACAGCATATTGCCAGCGATGTGGAGCCATCCGGCGTGCAGGAACATGGACGTAACGATGGACAGATAATCCTGACCAGAGGTAATCTCGCGGGGCACCGCGCCCCAGCGCATGACAAAACGCATTAAATCTGGGTCGGGGAGGATAAGCTCATACAGGAAGACCACGATGTTGAGTGCGATCAGCGTGTAATTGACAACCGGCGTCAGCCGCTGCCCCACATTCTCGTCTCCGATCGGGAACACGCCTCACCTCCCCATCCCCAACCCCGCTCCCCGTGCGCCGTCAGCCGCCGAGGATCGCCTTCATGCTATCACCGGCCCAGGCGAGAATCCGCGCGCGCGTTTCCTTGCCACTCCGGGGCGCAAAGAGCAAGCCGATCAACAGGCCGTAGGTGAAATACTTGAGTGCCGTTCGCGTGCGGTCGATCATCACGTACCTCCTTCTTCCCTCTGACTCAACAACGCTACCGGCTAGCCTGCTCGTCCGCCGGTTGTGGGATGTGGTCAGTCGCCATCGCCGGCGACCGCTCGGGCGCCGTCTTTGGCCGCTCGGCGAGCGGCTCTCCACGGAATGTTGGCGGCAGCGCCGCTCCTGTCTCCTCGTGGTCGCTGGCAACGGCCTCTGCCTGCGGCGTCGCCTGGGTTGCTGACACGCCGGGCGGCGCTGGCGTTGGTGCAGCCGCAGCGGCCGGTCCCACGGTCACCGGCTCAGCGGCGTGCCACTCGTCCATCCCTGTAATCGTGAACAAGACGCGCTCCACGCGCTCGGCGAGCTTCGCACGCAACTGCGCCCCAGACATTGGCGCTTTCCACCAGGCGATCCCAATCCCGGCAAGCCCACCAAGCACGAGGCCGCTGATGAGCGCGGCCGTGTGCCGGTCTTCTGGCGCTGCGTCGCGCTGTGCCACGCCTGCCCCCTCCTTCCTGGCGCCGCCCGGCGCGACGACGCCGATTCGTGTTCGCTTTACCGGGCAGCACATCCTCAACCGACAGCGTAGCAAGGACCGGCCAGCCTGCGCAAAACGCTGCAACGCCCTACGACGTTGCAAAGCACGGCCAGTGCCAGCGTACGCGTTCCGCTCACCACGCCCCGGTGTGTCACCGAAAGAACAGACAGATGCCCTACCAGAGCGAGCGATGCGATAGAGTACTGCACTTTGCAGTGCGCGAAGAGGCGCGAATCAGCAGTGCTGCTGCGAATGCGCTGAACAACGGAGTACCAGCGAGCGTTTGAAGGAGGCAGCACGGAATGGGAGCGGCCACAGAATACCGGTACAACCGGCTCACCTGGGCAGAGATGAACGAAGCGATCCGCTTGCAGAAAGTCGTCATCCTCCCCACCGGCTCCACGGAGCAGCACGGGCGGCACCTGCCCCTCGATACCGATGTCTTCTGCGTCGAGTCCATCTGTCTGGAAGCCGGCCGCCGCGCGCCAGCCTCGATCCTGGTGCTGCCCCCCATCAGCTACGGCTTGAACCTCCACCACATTGATTTCCCAGGCACGATCCACATCGAGCCCGAGGTCTTCATCGCCTTTTGCCTCAACATCACCAAAAGCGTCGCCTATCACGGCTTCCAGAAGATCCTCCTGGTCAATGGGCACGGCTCCAACCATCCGCTCGTCGATCTAGTCGCCCGCCGCACCACGCTGGAGACGGCGTCGCTCTGCGCCGCCTGTACCTACCCCGCGCTCGCCATGGAGGCGTTCGCCACCATCAAGGACACCCCGGTCATGGCCCATGCCGATGAGTTCGAGACCTCCCTCTATCTCTACCTCACGCCGGAGCGGGTGCAGATGGACCAGGCCGGGGCCGGGGACGATGTGATGGGCCGCTTCCTCTCCTCGGATAGCACTTCCCCCTACGCCCGCTTCAACGATTTCTGGTCGCGCTGGACCGACCTCGGCGTCCATGGCGACGCCCGCACCGCCACCGCGGAGAAGGGTAAAGTGATCTTCGAAGCGGCCGTGACGGGCCTGGTCGAGCTGGTCCAGGAATGGCGCGCCTGGCCCCTTGCGCCCCGCCGCGACTTCCACGAGCATCCCCTGCAGTCGCACATTCGGTGGTAGCGACTGGTCATGTCCAGTTCTGTCTTGTGCGCTAATGCTGGGGAGAGGCAATGCGAATTCTGATCGCCGAATGCAAACAGGAAGTCTCAACCTTCAATCCGCAACCGAGCGGGTACGAGGATTTCACCATCTCCTGGGGTGATGAGGTTCTTTCCTTTCACGAGGGTATCCGCAGCGAGATCGGCGGCGCGCTGAGCGTCTTCCGCGAGGCCGGCATCGAACCCATTGGCGCCTACAGCGCCCGCGCGCTCTCCTCCGCCGGCACGCTCGCTGCCAGCGCCTGGAACCAGATTGCCGGGGAATTCCTGGCTGCCATCCGCTCGGCGCCTCCTGTTGACGCCGTGCTCTTCTCCATGCACGGCGCGATGTGCGCTGCGAACGAAGTCGATCCCGAGGGCTATCTCCTCCAGGAAACGCGGACGATTTTGGGCGAGCGCATCCCCATCGTTGTTACGCTCGACTTGCATGGCATCGTGACCGACCGCATGCTTCGCCACGCGGACGCGGTCGTCGCCTATCACACCTACCCGCACAACGACTTCTTTGAGACTGGAGTGCGGGGCGCGCGTCTCTTGCTCCGTATCGCCCGCGGCGAGGTACGTCCCATCACCGCGATGGTCCGGATTCCGGCCCTCGTCCGCGGCGACGAGTTGATCACCGAAACCGGCCTGATCGGTCATCGCATCCGGGAGTGCCAGGCCATCGAGGCGCAACCCAAGGGGCTTTCAGCCGCGATGTTCTGGGGAAATCCCTTCACCGATGTGCCTGATCTCTGCTCCAACAGCCTCGTGGTCACCGACGCTGACGAGAACTGGGCCAGGCAGGAGGCCATTGCGCTGGCCGAGCGCTTCTGGGCAGACCGCGCCCGGATGCAGGCGGAGCTAGTCAGCGTAGAGGAGGCGGTTCGCCAGGCGGCCGCGACCCGCGAAGGCACCGTGATCCTGGTCGATGCTGCCGATGCGCCAAGCTCCGGCGCGTCCGGCGATAGCAATGTCATCTTGCGGGCGCTTCTCGAACACGATTATCCCGGCCGCGCCCTGATCCCGATCGTCGATGCTCCTGCGGTATGTGCGGCATTTGATGCTGGCGTGGGGAAGATGATCCGCACGACCCTCGGCGGCACACTCGATCCGGGGCGCTTCATGCCCTTGGGCGTCGAGGCGCTCGTGCGCATGCTCTCCGACGGCCGCTTCATCAACGAGTCGCACGGCACCGAATGGTATGCGGGGAACACCGCGGTCTTGGAAATCGGACGGCACACGGTGGTTGTCACCAGCCGGCCTGTCCATCTGTACGACCGATCCCTGTTCCTAGCCCATGGGCAGGACCCCAAGCGCTTCGATCTCGTCGTGCAGAAATCTCCTCACTGCCGGCACGAGTTCTTCGCGGCGTGGGCAGCCAAGCTGATCGGCGTCGATGCCCCCGGCTCGACGAGTGCCAACCTGCCAACCCTAGGGCACACGCGCTGCCGCCGGCCGATGTACCCGCTGGATCCGGGCGCCACCTTCACACCGGAGCCGCTGATCTTCCGGCGCCACTCCCACATGGCTTGAGCCAGCGAGGCACGCTGAGGATGCGGGCGACGCACGTGGCATCGCGCGAGGCGCTGCGCCAGCGCCCGGAATTGACACACCGCTTCAACCGCTTGCAGGGCCGGCATGGCTGGCTGCGGCTGACACCCGCCTATTCCGTCAGGATCGTCGAGGAACTGCTGACCGGGGCGCGGCAAGGAGAGCGGGTACTCGATCCATTCGCTGGCACTGCCACCACCGCCCTCTGCGCCGCCGCACGCGGGCACGATGCCGTCGCGGTCGAGATCAATCCATTTTTGGTCTGGCTGGGCCGCGCCAAGGTAGCCCGCTACACGCCAACAGCGCTTACAGCCGCGCGGACCTCTGCCTATCGTGCGGCCGAACTCGCCGCGTGCCAGAGCCTAACGCCCGCTCCGTTGCCCCCAATTCACCGGCCCGACCGCTGGTGGCATCCCACGACACAGGCGTCGCTCAGCCACCTCCGCGCCGCCATCGAAGCAGTCGCCACGCCGGAATCCGCCGAGCGCACTCTGCTCCTGGTCGCGTTCTGCCGCACCCTCATCGCCTGCTCCAACGCGGCGTTCGACCACCAGTCGCTCTCCTTCGCCGGGAGCATCCCATCCAGCGGGCTGCATCCTTCCGGGGTGGCCGCGCGCTTCCTGGCCGAGATCCAGGACATTCTCCCCAGCGCCGCAGCGAACCCTCCCGGCCACGCGAACGTGCTCCAGGGGGATGCGCGGCGTTTGGACACGATGATCACGACGCCGATTGACCGCGTGATCACCTCGCCACCCTACGCCAACCGGATGTCGTATATCCGTGAGCTCCGGCCATACATGTACTGGCTTGGCTTCCTCAGCTCCGGTCGCGAAGCCGGCGAGCTCGACTGGGCGGCGATTGGCGGAACGTGGGGGCTCGCCACCAGCCGGTTGAGCGCGTGGCAGCGGCAGCAAACGCACTTCCTCTGCCCCTGGCTCGACACCATCGCCGCACGAATTGCTCAGAAGGGAGAGCGGAGCGGGCCACTCCTTGCGGCGTATGTCGTCCGCTATGCAGACGACATGTGGCAGCACTTCCAATCCCTGGCTCGCGTTCTCGCACCAGGAGCGTCGGTGCACTACATCATTGGCAACTCCTCGTTTTACGGCATTGTGGTACCCACCGAGCGGCTGTACGCAGAGATGCTCGCCGCCGCCGGCTTTCATGACATCACCTACCGGCCCATCAGGAAGCGCAATTCCAAGAAGGAGCTGATCGAGTTCGAGGTTGCGGCCCGCTGGCCAGGCTGATCCGGCCAGCGAGCCGCTGCGGAAGGTGGCATTGGCAGGCCGGTGACGGAGGTGCTCTTTAACACTGATCCCCGTTAAGCTCGGTTCCCCTGTTGTGCGGCGCCGGCGAACTTCTGCTGCCGCTCCTTCGAGCGCCCCTCGCCTGCCACCACGGGAGACGTGGTCGTAAACAGGGCCGGTCCGACAGGAGTGCATCCCTTCTCGAAGATCGCCTCCGCGGTTTTTACCTGATAAATCTCGTGGTAAAAGCCAAGATCCGGGCCAGCGTTCTGCAGCAGCCACCGCCACCAGCACATGTGCGGCAGCGTGCGTGCCCAGCGGTCGAGATCGTCGTACGACCGCCAGTACTGGATGAGTAATACGCCACCCTCTGCCGGTACCGGCCTTGTCAACAGGTGTCCTTCGGCTTTGGCCACCTCCAACGCCGGATGGACCTCTCCCTGAATTTCGGAGAAGCGTTCCTGTCCTGCTGGCGTGTGAAACTGCACGCCAAAGATGGCGACGCAGAGATTGGGATGCTCCCAGAGATGCGCGATGTATGCTCCTTCGTAGCCGCCTGCCGGCATCGTGCCGGCGGGCTCGCTCTTCGTGGTGGTCATCATCCCCTCCAAACCATGCGGTGGAATGCTCTCCATTTTTCACACGTGTGGGTCAGGATTCGCCGGTTGCGTTAGCCGAGCTTCGCCACGACGCGAGTCATTTCCTCGTTTGTCAGCCCTCGAAGCTTCTCTAGTCGGACATTGCCCGCGCTCTCGATTGCCATCGCGATGGCGTATGCTGTTTCGTCATCAGGCACCTC
>FWPU01008589.1_pt1 | contig 17232 bp, 13 predicted proteins | sample 2228361 | NCBI WGS metagenome assembly FWPU01 (sample SAMEA103939777, study PRJEB20133) | metagenome
AGGGCGTTTAAACGCCCTCGCGGGTTCGCGTCATAAACCGGATAAGAGGGTTCGGCGTACGCGTTTACGTTTGCGTTACGAACAGTGTTTCGTTGATGCGCATCCCGTTTGCGGCTCGACCGACGTTTGTACAACGCATGAACGATCCGGCCCGATCTTTTCCGATCGGGCCGTACACCTGATTGCGGCGTCCGCGTGACGCGTGGACGATCATCCGTCCGCCAAACGCCCACGTGAACCGCAGGGTCCGTTCCCCGAACGGACCGTTTCCGTTCATCCATCCGGGAATGAAATACCGTCGCGGATGTCCGATTAACCGAAATCGCGCGTTATGCATGGTTGCGGCGTTCGTTCACCGAACGGACCGAAAACGTTGGCGCATCGCGCGCAATCGCTCGCGCTCGACCACGAAGAAGCTGCTCGGCGGTTTCGTGGTATAAGTTAATGCGGGTGACGCGCAAAGGATCGCCGATGGAGCTCGAAGGCAAAGTCATCGCGTTCGTGGTTTTTAACGGTTTCGACGCGGACGAATTCCTCAAACTGCGCTCGTGAGTTGAGGAAATGGGGGGGACGGTCGTCCTCATCGGTTCGAACACGGGACAAACGCTGATCGGGGATGATGGCGCGACGAAAATAAAGACCCACGTCTCGTTCATGAGATCCACGCCCGGGGTGTACGATGCGCTGGTCGCGTTCGGAGAGAGGCTGCCCGGTCGCGTGCTTAACGATCCCGCCGTTCAAAGGCTCATCAGGCGATTCGATAAGATGGGAGGCGTCATAGTCGCCGTCGATCACGGTCCTCTGCTCTTGCTGGCGGCTGGAGTGGCGAAAGGTCGAATCATGACCGGTTGGCCGACCATCTGGGAAGACTTGAGGGAAGGAGGGGCGTTTGCTCCAGCGGCTCCCGTTTCGGTCGATGGCAATATGGTAACGGTAATGGGGCCCGACCACATCGACGACGTCTGCATGCTCTTGCCTAGGATGATCGAACGCCGCAAAGCGGCTTAGATGAGCTGAGCGGATTCCCGTTCCTCGCGCCGACCGTTCCAGCGGCTCGATGCGGGGGATAATGTCGAATTCGGAGTTCTAGGCATTCCCTGTTACGGGCGCTTGCTGCCATCACCGGCAGTTACTCGCCTTTCAATTTTTCTCCGAGTTCGATCAGGCGATCTCCTAGCTCTTCTTTCGATAGGAGCTTCGATGTGTTGTCGGCGATCTGCCCAGAAGCTCCGACGACCGATTTTTGCAGGGCCGAGATCGCTTCTGCGGCCGTCCTTCTGAGCTGTTCGTTCTGTTCGGCTAGCCGATCTTTCTCGGCCTTCAGCTCCTCAAGGGCTTTTTGGGATGCTGAGGCGCTTGCGCCGTACGGTTCCGCGCCGTAACGGGCGCCGGCGCTCTTTTGTCCAGCCGCAAAGCCCATCCAATAGCCGACAACCAGCGCGATCGCGATGAAAACGATGGTTCTGAACAGCCGAAACATCTACCCTCCCGTCGGTGGTCCGAATAAAGCGCCCGCTCGTTGTTAGAGGGCCGCGGCCGCAAAAGCTCCCGCGGCATTCGCTTCGGCAATGGGGCGTTCTCCAGAATAATAACTCGAAGCCTCCGGCATTCAAAGCGAAAGTCGCGTTTCATCCGCCGCTTCGCGCGGAACTTTAACTTCCATCGCGCTTCGGATGGCGAACGCGCGTGCCTCTCGAACGGTCTCGCGCGGTCTTCGAAATCCCCCGAATCGCGATCGAGTGCGAATCGCTCGTTTCTTCGACTATAATGAATTTCATGAAAAGTCCTTCGCCATTCAAATCCGGTTTCGTGGCGATAGTCGGCAGACCCAACGTCGGCAAATCGACGCTTCTGAACTACTTGGCGCGGCGAAAGGTCGCGGTTATCTCCGATAAGCCCCAGACGACTCGATTCAAGGTAAAGGCGATCGTGAACACCGAAAGCGCGCAGGTGGTTCTCATAGACACGCCGGGGCTCCATAAGCCCCGCGACCCGCTCGGGGAGAAGCTGAACGAAGCCGTGCGGGAGGCCTATCGCGAGGTCGATGCGATCGTCTTCGTGGTCGACGCTTTCGAGGGAATCGGAGGGGGAGACGCGTATATAGCCAAAGAGCTATCGGCGATCGAGACCCCCGTGATCTTAACGCTCAACAAGATAGATAAGGTTGATCGCGAGCGGCTTTCGCAGCAGCTGGATTTATCGAAGAATCTGGCGTGTTTGGAGACGGCGCTGCCGATATCGGCGGTTACCGGGGAAAACGTCGATATTTTGCTCGAGCGCATCATCTCCCTTCTCCCGGAAGGCCCGAAGTACTATCCCGACGACGCGATTACGGATCAGCCGGAAGGGATGATCATCGCGGAGTTCATCAGGGAAAAAGTTTTCGAGCTGACGGAAGAAGAGGTTCCGTACAGCGCGGCCGTTGAGGTGCAGGAGATATCGCCGAGGAAAGATGCCGAGCTGATCGATGTATCGGCGGTGATCTACGTCGAGCGGGAATCTCAGAAAGGCATAATCATCGGCAAAGGAGGCTCGAAGCTAAAGGAGATCGGCTCCCGCGCGAGGGCCGATATCGAACGATTGCTCGGGAGTCACATATACCTAGACTTGAGGGTTAAGGTTAGAAAGGAGTGGAGGCGCGACGAGGCCTCTGTGCGCCGCTTCGGGTACGGTTAGCGTCGGAGATTCGGGGGAATTTCTTTATAGCCGGCATTTCTGGAAGACCGAGAAGGGTGGCGATAGCGAAAATTCTTGGCCGGCCGGTCGGCCTTGGGATGCCGACGCGTAGGGAATGCGAGGGTTGAAATATGACGCCTGCCGAGTTGGCGAGGAGCATCGATCACACCATCTTGAAAGCCGATGCGACGGTGTCGGATATTAACCGCGTTTGCGAGGAAGCGAAAAAGTACGGTTTTGCCGCCGTGTGCGTAAGTCCCTGTTACATCGATCTGGCGGTCGACCTTTTGAAGGGAAGTCCCGTCAAGGTATGCACCGTGGTCTCGTTTCCTTTCGGGGCGGATTCGACTTCCACTAAGGTTCACGCGGCGCTCGATGCGGTCCGGAGGGGAGCGAGAGAAGTCGATTTCGTCATAAATATAGGGGCGCTCAAAAGCGGTCAACTCGAGTTCGTGAGGGACGATATACGCTCGGTGGTGGATGCGATAAGGCGGGAAGAGATAGAGCTCGGACACGACCTCGTCGCAAAAGCGATAATCGAGATGCCCCTTTTGACCGACGAGCAGAAGGCATCCGTTGCGAGGATCGTTGAAATGGCCGATGCCGATTTCGTCAAGACCTCCACGGGCTTCGGCACTCGAGGCGTCACCGTGGAGGACGTGAAGTTCCTGCGCGGCGTCGTGTCGCCCGAGATGGGCGTGAAGGCCTCAGGAGGCATCCGGACGCTCAAGCAGGCCTTGGATTTGCTTTTCGCGGGGGCAAATCGCTTGGGCACGAGCACCGGGGCGGCCATCATGGAAGAGATGCTGTCGAAGGGCGGTCGAGAGGCGGCATCGTAAGCCACCCCCAAAAATTTCCGGTCACCGGTCGCGCGTTTCTGCGGGCGTGGGCTCCCGTCGATAAGCGCGCTCTTTTCTGATAAGATTACACCAGGTAATCCCCGTATCCGCGAGGTGCCGATGTCCCTATACAAAGCGCGGGGGATAGTTCTCAAAACGAACAAGCTCGGCGAGGCCGATAAGATAATCACTTTTGTGACGCCGACCAGAGGGAAAGTGCGCGCCGTCGCGAAGGGAATCCGGAAGACGAAAAGCAAGTTCGGCAGCCGCCTTGAGCCCTTCAGCTGCGTCGACATGCTGCTTTACGCGAGCAGGACCTCGCTCGATATCGTGACCCAGGCGGAGCTCGTCCGGCACTTCGGCGAGATCAGGGAGAACTTGGATCGGCTGGCTTTCGGATCCGGGATGCTCGACCTAGTCGAGAGGGTTTCGGTGGAGGGTGAGGCCGACCCCGCGCTTTACAACCTCCTTTTCAGGGGCCTGGAAGCGATTTCGAAAGCGCGTCGAAACTTCAGGCTCCTCCTGACCGCCTTCGACCTCAAGCTCATGTCCGTAACCGGCTATTTCCCAAGGCTGGATGCTTGCGCTTCGTGCGGCGATTCCGGCGCGGTTCTCGCCAGGTTCAGCAACGAAAGGGGTGGCGCCATCTGCGAGCGGTGCTTCGATGCGACCGGCATGGGGGCTCCGGTCGGCAAAGATGCCGTTCGCCTCGCCGGTGAGATGCTCCGCAGGAGGCTCGCCGACATAGCCGGTTTGGAAGTGGAAGAGAAAGCCGAAGCCGCCGTCGCTCGGCTAGCGGAAGATTACGTGTCTTACCACATCCAGGCGCGCTTGCGCAGCAGGGAATGCTTGACGCAGCTCGAACGCTCAATTTAAATTGTGAAATAGCGGTTTCGACCGCCGCCGTAGCGCCACTCGAAGGTCGTTCTTTAAAGGTGTTGATGCTTTGAATTTTCAAGAATTGATCTTGACCCTTCACTCATATTGGGCCGATTACGGCTGTCTGCTCGTTCAGCCTTACGATGTCGAGGTGGGAGCGGGCACATTTCATCCCGCCACTTTCCTCAGAGCCCTGGGGCCCGAACCGTGGAAGGTGGCATACGTCCAGCCGTCGAGGCGCCCGACCGACGGCCGCTACGGCGAGAACCCCAACAGGCTCCAGCACTACTACCAGTATCAGGTCATTCTGAAGCCGTCCCCCGACGACGTCCAGGATGTGTACCTGAAAAGCTTGGAGCGACTGGGATTCGATCTGTCCAAGCACGACGTTCGCTTCGTCGAAGACGACTGGGAGTCGCCCACCCTAGGTGCCTGGGGGCTGGGCTGGGAAGTCTGGCTCGACGGGATGGAAATCACCCAGTTCACCTACTTTCAGCAGGTCGGCGGGATCGACTGCCGGCCGGTTTCCGCCGAGATCACCTACGGCCTCGAGAGGCTCGCCATGTATATGCAGGAAAAAGAGAGCGTATTCGATCTCTTGTGGGCGGACGGGGTGACCTACGGGGAAGTGCACAAGCCTACGGAGTTCGAGGGCTCGACTTACAACTTCGAGCTGGCGGACGCGGATATGCTTTTCGGGCTTTTCGACGCTTACGAAAAAGAGGCGCTTAGGATCATCGGCGCCGGCCTCGTGTTTCCGGCCTTCGAATACGTGATGAAGTGTTCTCACGCCTTCAACCTCCTCGATGCCAGAGGAGCCATCTCTGTCACCGAAAGGGTCAGGTTCATAGGCAGGGTGCGCCGTCTCGCCGGTTTATGCGCTGCCAAATACGTCGAACAGCGAGAAGCCCGAGGATTTCCGCTCATGAAGGCGGCTTCGGGGGGGTCGACGTCGGGTGAGTAAGCGGGATCTTCTTTTCGAGATAGGGACGGAAGAGATGCCGGCTCTCGCCGTCGACATGGGCATATCTCAGCTCAGGGAAGAGGCGATCGCGATTCTCGGAGCGAATCGCCTGGCCTTCGACTCTCTGGAGAGCTACGGTTCCCCTCGCAGGTTGGCCCTGTTGGTGAAGGGCCTCGCCGAACGGCAAGGGGAGGAAATAATCGAGGTCAAGGGCCCTCCGAAGGCGGCCGCTTACGACGGCGAAGGACGGCCGACCAAGGCGGCGGAGGGGTTTGCCGCCTCGCAGGGAGTGACCCTCGAGGATCTGGTGGTAAAAGAGGAAGCCGGTCGAGAGTACGTGTACGCCGTAAAACACGAGCCGGGGCGGCGAACCGCGGATATCCTTCCCGGCGCGCTTCTCGGGCTGATAGGCTCGCTTTCCTTTCCCAAATCGATGAGGTGGGGGAGCGGCGAAGTCCGCTTCGTGCGCCCCATCCGCTGGCTTCTGGTGCTTTTCGGAGATGAAATCATCGAGTTTTCTTTGGATGGTTTGACCTCATCTAACGTCACTTACGGCCACAGGTTCTTGGCCGACAATCCGATCGCCGTGACCGACCCAGCCGATTATTTCCGGCTGCTGGAAGCGGGGCGCGTGATCGTGGATCACGAGAGGCGGTCGACGATGGTCAGGCGAGAAGTGGAGAGGGCTCCATCCGCCGTGGGCGGGCGAGCGGTGATCAACCCGAAGACGTTTGCTGAGGTCGTGAACCTAGTCGAGTACCCCAACGTCGTTCTGGGCGACTTCGAAAGGGAATTCACCGAGCTGCCCCGCGATGTTCTGACCACGGCCATGGAGGAGCACCAGCGGTATTTTCCGGTCGAAGACGAAAAAAGGAACCTGCTTCCGCACTTCGTAGTCGTGCACAACGGCAATCCGGATGAGGAAGAGCTCATCAAGAAGGGGCACGAGCGGGTGATCAGGGCTCGGCTTGCAGATGCGCGATTCTTTTTCAAAGAGGATTCGAAGCGCCCGCTCGAAGATTATCTAAACGAGCTCAAGGGAGTGATTTTTCAAGAGAAGTTGGGCACTCTTTACGATAAGACCATGCGACTGGTGGCCCTGGCGGGATACGTCGGGAAATCGCTGGGATTGTCGGACGAAACCGTCGAATCGGCCGAGCGGGCCGCGCGCTTGTGCAAGGCCGATCTGGCCACCGAGATGGTCGCGGAATTTCCCGCGCTTCAAGGGATCATGGGGAGAGAATACGCTCTCATTTCGGGAGAAGGCGAGGAGGTGGCCCTGGCGATATACGAGCACTACCTTCCACGCTCGGCCGCTGATTCCTTTCCGGAGAGCGTGGCGGGACAGGTTGTCGCCTTCTCCGATAAACTGGACACGCTGGTGGGAGCGCTGTCGGTTGGGTTGATCCCGACGGGTTCCGAGGATCCTTACGCCCTTCGCCGCGCCGCCTACGGCATCATAGGGATCGTCCTGACCGCCGTCTGGCGCCTTTCGATCCCGGAAGCGGTCGACAAGGCGCTTCATCTTTACAAGGAGCAAGGGGTCTCTTTCGATGAAGGCGAGGCCAAAGCCCTCATTTTGGATTTCGTCAACTCGAGGCTCCGCGCTTTCTTGATAAGCGACGGCGTGGGATACGATGCCGTGGATGCGGCGATCGCGGTCGGCGTCGAGGACCTGGTCGACGTCCGAAGAAGGGCGGTCGTCCTCGATTCGGAGAGGGAAAGCCCCGAAATGGCGGACCTGCTTTTTGCCTTCAACAGGGCGAAGAACTTGGCACGCCCGGAGCTCGGGATGGAAATCGACGAGTCGCTCCTGAGCGAAAAGGTCGAGAAGGACCTTTACGCCGCCCTTCTCGAAGCGGAAAAGAAGCTGCGGGAAAAGCTCGCGGTGGGAGATTACGGGGGCGCGATAAAGGACCTTTCCGAGTTGAGGCCGCCGATCGATTCGTTTTTCGACGGCGTCTTGGTGATGACCGAGGAGGTCCCCCTGAGGGAAAATCGACTTCGGTTGCTCAACAGGGCGAGGGGCGATTTTTTGAAGGTGGCTGACTTCGAGAAAATGATGAGTGGTCCCTGATTCGAAAGTCGATCTGGCCTAAAGCTAAAGCGACCGGCGTGCGCAAGTATAAGCAGGAACCGCGGATAGCCGGGTAGAAGTATATATAGTTTCGGTTTTAAACGACTTGCATCGTCGAAATTCGGTTCACGGTTTGCGGAGGTTGTGATCTATGCCCGAAAAGCAAAAGTACATTTACGATTTCGAAGAGGGATCCGCCGAGATGAAGTACATCCTCGGCGGAAAAGGAGCGAACCTCGCGGAGATGACCCGCCTGGGGCTTCCCGTCCCGCCGGGGTTCACGATCACCTGTCAGACCTGCAACGAGTATTACCGCGCGGGAGAGAAATTCCCGGACGGCCTCGACGAGCAGATCGACGAGCATCTGGCGAAGCTCGAAGGCAAGATGGGCAAAAAGCTGGGCGACCCGAAGGATCCCCTTTTGGTATCCGTGAGATCGGGCGCGCCCTTCTCGATGCCCGGCATGATGGAAACCGTTCTTAACCTGGGGCTCAACGACGATTCCGTGAGGGGCCTGGCCGAGCAGACGGCGGATGAGCGCTTTGCGTACGATTCCTACCGCCGGTTCATTCAGATGTTTGGGAAGGTCGTCATGAAGGTCGACGGCGAGCTTTTCGAAGAGGCCATCCGCGAGAAAAAAGCCGAGCGAGGGGTGACCCTCGACACGGAGCTAACCGCGGCCGATTTGAAGCAACTCGTCGAAACGTTCAAAAAGATCGTTCGCGAGCAGACCGGCAAAGACTTCCCGAGGGACCCCAGAGTTCAGCTGGGGTACGCCATCGAGGCGGTATTCAGGAGCTGGAACATAAAAAGGGCGGTCGATTACAGGCGTATCTACAAAATCCCGGACGATCTGGGAACCGCCGTCAACGTGCAGACCATGGTTTTCGGCAACAAAGGAGCGACGTCGGCGACCGGAGTCGCCTTCACCCGCGACCCGGCGACGGGCGAGAAAGTTCCCTATGGAGATTTCTTGATCAACGCGCAGGGCGAAGACGTGGTTGCCGGCATACGAAACACCGAACCGATAGCGAGGCTCAAGGACGAAATGCCCCAGGCCGCGAGCGAGCTCTTCCGCATCATGGACATTCTGGAAAAGCACTACCGCGACATGTGCGACATCGAGTTCACGATCGAAAACGGCAAGCTCTGGATGCTGCAGACGAGGATCGGCAAGCGAACGGCCGCGGCCGCGCTCAGAATAGCCGTCGATATGGTGCGCGAGGGGCTCATATCCAAAGAGGAAGCCGTGGGAAGGATCGATGCGGATCAGCTCGACCAGCTCCTCCATCCGCAGTTCGATCCCAAGGCGAAGATAGAAGTGCTCACGAAGGGCCTTAACGCTTCCCCCGGCGCGGCCGTCGGGGCCGTCGTTTTCGACGCCGATACGGCCGAGGCCAGGGGAAAGGCCGGCGAGCGCGTTATCCTGGTGCGGTGGGAGACGACGCCGGACGACCTCCACGGCATGGTGGCCGCGCAGGGCATTCTCACCAGCCACGGCGGCAAGACGAGCCACGCCGCCGTCGTGGCCCGCGGGATGGGTAAGCCCTGCGTCTGCGGAGCCGAGAAAATCAAGATAGATACGGCCGCGAAGGTCTTCTCCGTCGACAGCACCGTCGTCCACGAGGGGGACGTGATCTCGATCGACGGCACGACGGGAAACGTCGTCTTGGGGCCGGTTCCCCTGGTTCCGCCGACGCCGTCGGCCGATTTCGACACGATCCTTTCCTGGGCGGATGAGATTAGAAAGCTTGGGGTCCGCACGAACGCCGATACCCCCGAAGATGCCGCGAAGGCGCGTCGCTTCGGCGCCGAAGGCATTGGGCTTTGCCGAACCGAGCACATGTTCCTCGGAGATCGCCTTCCGATAGTCCAGAAGATGATCCTTTCCGAGGACGAGGCGGAGGTCAAGAAGGCCCTGGAAGACCTGCTCAAAGTGCAAAAAGAGGATTTCGTTGGAATCTTCCGGGCGATGGACGGCCTGCCGGTCACCATTCGCCTTCTCGACCCGCCGCTCCACGAGTTCCTTCCGAGCCCCGCGGACCTCAGGGTCGAGGTGGCGAGGATGGAGCTCACCGGAGCTCCGGAGGCAGAGCTGGCCGAGAAGCGCAAGTTGCTGGAGGCCGTGGAGAGGATGGCCGAGATGAACCCCATGCTCGGCCTGCGCGGTTGCCGCCTCGGGATCGTCTGGCCGGATATCTACAAGATGCAGGTTCGAGCGATCATCGAGGCCGCATGCGAGGTCAAAGCGTCCGGCGGCGAGCCGCTCGTAGAGATCATGATTCCGCTCGTTTCGACGGTAAATGAGCTGAAAGTTCTCCGGGAAGAAACGGAAAGCACTGCGGATGAAATCATCGCCAAGTACAAGGCCGAGATCCATTACAAAGTCGGGACGATGATCGAGTTGCCGCGAGCCGCTGTCACCGCTGATGAGATCGGGAAAGTCGCCGATTTCTTCAGCTTCGGAACGAACGATCTGACTCAGACGACTTTCGGCTTTTCTCGAGACGATATCGAGGCCAAGTTCCTGCCCAGGTATCTCGAGAGGAAAATACTCCTCGAGAACCCATTCGAGACGATCGACGAGGGCGTCGCGAAGCTGGTGGAGATGGGCACCAAGCTCGGGCGCGAGGCGAACGTGGATCTCAAAATCGGCGTCTGCGGCGAACACGGGGGCGATCCCAAGTCCGTGAAAATCTTCCACGGGATCGGCGTATCGTACGTCAGCTGCTCGCCGTACAGGGTGCCGCTCGCGAGGCTGGCTGCCGCCCAGGCCGTGCTGGGCGAGTCGAAATCGGACAGCAGGTAGCGGTTAGAGCCCGAGGAGCTCGGCAGCGTTTTCATGCATGCGCCTGGCGGCTTTGCGACCGAGAGTTCTCTCGATCCACGAAAGTTCTTCCGCGTGATCTCGAAACGGGAAATCGGTTCCGAACAGCAGGCGATCGATGCCCACCCGGTCCACGAGTTGCAGGAAAAGGTCCTCCTCTATCCGGCCCGGGAGGTAGGCGGTATCGAAGCGCGCGTTCGAGAACGAGAAGAGCGGGTCGACGGCATCCCAAGCTTTGTAGCCGCCGAGGTGCGGTAGCACGACCGAGAGGTTCGGGAAGTTGGATAGCACGGGCAAAAAGCGCTCAGGCTGGCTGTACTCGGCAGGCGGGCCGGAGGCCTCGTTTCCCGCGTGGAAGACGACGATCAATTCGAGCTCTTGGGCTTTTTCGTAAATCGGAAACATCTTCGGATCGTCGGGGTAAAAGCGCTGCGCGTTCGGTTGCAGCTTAAGCCCCCGCAATCCGAGTTCGGGAAAGGAATCGAGCTCGTCCGGGCTGTTTTCGGGGTGAATCCCGCCGAAGGGCACGATCTTACCGCCGGAAGTCTCGGCGAGCTCTGCGTACCACCGGTTGAGATGGATGTGCTCCGGCTTGGTCAGGACCGGAAGTACAACCGCCCGGTCGAAGCCCGCCCGCTCCATCGATTTGAGGAGGGATGACGCGGTCGCATCGTGCCGGCGACGAACGCCGTAAAAATCCTCCATCCGGCTTATGACTTTGTCCGCCACCGCGTCCTGGTAGATGTGGGCGTGGAAATCTATGAGCATGCGATTCCTCCGGTGAAATTCTATCAGATGGGGGTCGCTTTATTAAACCGACGCCCCGCAGTTTTTAGACCGCTGGGTCGGGACCGGCCAAGTGAGGCGCTCGGGCTTCGCGAAAGAGCCGGCGGGTTCGCGATGGAGCCGAGCGGCTGTGCGCGCCGCTATCCGAAGATACCGAGAATTTCGAGCCTCGAAGGCCATCCGGAGAAGGCCGAGCGATCCGGCGATATTTAGCACCTTTTGGAGCACCGCGCCTCGAAGGCGATTTTGCGAAACGCGCGATTCTCGGCTAATCTATCTTCAAATCCACCGCAGGGGGAACGAAGATTTATGGCGGAAACCGCGGAAAAAACCGCGCGGGAGACGATAGAGGAAGAGGAAGCGAGGCGACTTTCGCCGTACGCCCAGCTCTCCAGCAAATCGCGCGGGAGAAAGGCGCCCATAAAGCCCTGCCCGCTGCGCACCTGCTATCAGAGGGATCGCGACCGGATCATTCACTCGAAGGCGTTCCGGAGGCTCACCCATAAAACGCAGGTGTTCTTGGCCCCGGAGCGGGATCACTACCGCACTCGCCTGACGCACACCCTCGAAGTTTCTCAGATATCCAGGACGGTGGCAAGGGCCCTTAAGCTGAACGAGGACCTAGCAGAGGCGATCGCCCTGGGCCACGATCTCGGTCACACGCCGTTTGGGCACATCGGAGAGGAGGCGCTGACCGAGGTCTTCCAAAAGCTGAAAGATGAGGGGTACGGAGACGTGCCCCCGGAGCTCTGCTCGGACCTGCCGGATGCCTTTCGCCATAACGAGCAATCGCTGAGGGTGGTCGACGTGGTGGAGTACGAGGGCAAGGGGCTGAATCTCACCTGGGAGGTTCGAGACGGCATCCTCAACCACACCGGGCCGAACGAGCCGGCGACCCTCGAGGGCCAGATAGTCCGCATAGCCGATCGCATAGCGTACATCAACCATGACATCGACGACGCTTTGCGCGCGGGCGTCCTCAAGGAAGAAGACTTGCCCAAGGACATCATGCAGCTTTTGGGGTGGCGCCACGGCGTCAGGATAAATAACATGGTCAACGACCTCGTTAGGGCGAGCTGGGATAAGCCATCCATCCAGCTCAGCGAGGAGTTCTCTTCGGCCATGCTGCAGCTCAGGGCGTTCATGTTCGATCGGGTGTACCTGGAATCGCCGGCCAAGGCGGAAAACCCGAGGGCTAAGAAGGTTCTCGAGGAGCTTTTCGACTTCTTCCTCAATTCGCCCGAGCGCCTGCCGCGCGAGTTCTACTCGGAAGATTCCGGCGAGCTGCCTCTTAAGGTGTGCGATTACGTCGCGGGGATGACCGATCGGTTCGCGATAAAGACCTTCGAGAACATTTTCGTCCCCCGCGCTTGGATGGTCTAAGCTCGAGTTCCGATGGAGGCGCCGGCGGTCCGGGCTCTCGGGCTTCGTCGGTCCGCGTTCGGACGCGTTTCGCATCGAGCCTCGGTCGGATGATCCACGGCGAGCCTCGAAGGGATGGCGAGCTCCGCGCGGAAAGGTCTTTTTTAAGCGCTGCGGGCGCGGGGTGGGTCTCGCGGCGCGATTTAGGCCGGATTTCGTCCCGGCGGAGATCCGGCGGGAATCGATCCGGCGCGCGGGACTTGCGGGCTCTCGATCGATCCCGACGAGATTGTCTGATTGGAGGCGCAGTTTCCGATGCCGATCAGGGAGGAAGACATCAACGCGTTGCGCGAGCGCGCCGATTTGGTTCAGATCGCCTCGGAAAAGGTTGCGCTCAAGAAAAAGGGCAAGTACTTTTGGGGCTGCTGCCCTTTCCACAAGGAAAAGACGCCTTCGTTCAAAATCGATCCGGCGCTTCAGCTGTACCACTGCTTCGGCTGCGGGGAAGGAGGCAACGTCTTCACGTTCGTGATGAAGACCGAAAACCTTCCCTTCGGCGAGGCGGTTCGATTTCTCGCCGATCGGGTGGGCTACTCGCTTCGCTACGACGCCGCCGAGAGGAAGCAAAGCGGGCGCAAGCGCTTTTACGAAATCAACGAGGAGGCCCTTCGCTACTACCGGCACTCGCTGACTCAAACGGGCGCCGGAAAAAAGGCCCTCGAATACCTGAAGAGCCGGGGCTTTACGGAGAAAACCATCGCGGAGTTCGATCTGGGCTTCTCGCCCGATTCCTGGGACTCTCTGACCAGGTACTTGCTCAAGAAGGGCGTCGGGCACGGCGATCTGGTCGCGATCGGTCTCTCGATAAGGGGAGATAAGGGCCTTTACGACCGCTTCAGGGGAAGGATAATGTTCCCGATCAGGGAGCTGCGCGGCCAAGTCGTCGCTTTCGGCGGAAGGGCCCTCGGGGACGCCTCGCCCAAATACCTGAATTCGCCGGAAACCTCGATCTTCAAGAAGAGCGGCATGCTGTACGGCCTCTTCCGGGCGAAGGACGAGATAGCCAGAGAGGGCAGGGCGCTCGTGGTTGAAGGATACACCGATGTCATAGCCCTGCACCAGGCCGGGATCAGGACGGCAGTGGCCACCCTCGGAACGGCGTTCACCGAGGAGCACCTGAGGCTCCTTTCGCGATTCGCCGAACGGATCGTCCTCGTGTTCGACGCGGACGCGGCGGGACTGAGGGCCGCGGAGCGGGGCATCTCGCACGTCGCCGAATTCAGGATGCCCGGGCTCGAGTCCGTTAGAGACCTTCTGAACAGGAGGGAAGTGGAGGTGAAGGTCGCCGTTCTTCCGTCGGGTTTAGATCCGGCGGATATGGTTCGAACTTCGGGTCCGGGCGCGTTCGCGGAGGTCGTAGACGGAGCTTTCGATTTCATGGAGTTCGCCATCGAAAGGATGGTCGAGCGCTTCGACGCGTCGACGGTCGCCGGAAAGGCGAAGGCAGCCCGCAGCGCGCTCGAGGTCATTTCATCGCTTGACAGCGCGGTGGCTCAGGAGGAATATATCAAAATACTCGCGCAAAAGCTGGGGGCGGACCTCGATTTCGTCCTCCTCGAGCTTCAGCGCATGGGGAAGCGAAAGCGGGCTCCGGCTTTCGCGCAGGCGCCGGCCAGGGACATCCAATCCACGGTCGAAAGGGAGTTCTTGAAAATCGTGTTGCAGCATCCCGAATTCCTGGATCGCGCGGAAGGCATCGGGCCGGAGCACTTCGTTTCCCCTGTTAACCAGCGAGTTTTCCTCGTTTTAAGCGAAAGGGGCGGGGGTAAATTCGAGCGGGATTTGGCGGCCGACGTCGAGCTCAGCTCCGCGGTTTCCGGGTTGATGCTCGAGGAGATCTCCGCAGAGAAGTTGGAAGAATACTTTTCGGATATTTCGGCAAGGCTCAAGGAATTCGGTCTTCAGCGTCAAATTAATAGTTTAAGGCTTAAGTTGGAGCGAATGAATCCGATAAGGAACAGCGAGAGCTATGACGAGCTATTCGGAGAGCTCCTCAGGCTCGAGTCCGCGAAGCGCTCTTTGCGCGAAAGAAAATAAACGCTGTGTTGGAGGCAGGGCCGGTTGACGAAAGTGAAGGAACTGGAAATCGAGCAGGTGAAGAAGCTTATAGAGGCGGGGCGTCGAAAGGGCGTTCTCTCGACCGATGAGATAGGGGACGCCCTTCAGGACGTCGATCTGACGAGCGAGCAGCTAGACAACATCTTTTCTTACATCTTTAGCCAGGGGATCGACATCGCCGACTTGGACGGGGCGGATGATCCGGCGGGCGCGGAGGAAGTCCCCGAAGAACCCGCTCCGGAAGCGGAGGCTCCGAGGGAGGAGATCGAGGAGGTTGTCGAAAAGAAGCCGGCTAAGCGGATTGATTTGTCCGTGAAGGCCCCAACCAACGATCCCGTTCGCATGTACCTGAAAGAGATCGGAAAGGTTCCTCTGCTCACCGCCGAAGAGGAGATCATCCTGGCGAAGAAGATCGAGGCCGGAGAAGAGGCGGCCAAGAAGCTAGAGGAAGAAGAGAAGCTCTCGAAAGAGGAGGTCCGCAGGCTCAAGCGCCTCGAACGGGAGGGCATGAACGCCAAGAAAAAGCTGGTCGAGGCCAATCTGCGCCTTGTGGTTTCGATTGCGAAAAGGTACGTCGGGCGCGGCATGCTCTTCCTCGACCTCATCCAAGAGGGAAACCTCGGGCTGATTCGCGCCGTCGAGAAGTTCGATTGGCGAAAGGGCTACAAATTTTCGACCTACGCGACCTGGTGGATAAGGCAGGCCATAACGAGGGCGATCGCGGATCAGGCCAGGACGATACGCATCCCCGTACATATGGTGGAAACGATAAACAAGCTGATCAGGATTCAGCGCCAGCTCTTGCAGGAGCTGGGCCGAGAGCCTTCGCCCGAGGAGATCGCCGAGCAAATGGGCCTCACGCCCGAGAAAGTTCGCGATATCCTGAAGGTTTCCCAGGAGCCGGTTTCTTTGGAGACGCCGATCGGCGAAGAGGAGGATTCCCAGCTCGGGGATTTCATCGAAGATGCCGAGGCTGAAGTGCCCGCGGATGCGGCTTCGTTTTCGCTTCTTCAAGAGCAGCTTCGCGAAGTTCTCGATACGCTGTCCGAAAGGGAGCGCAAAGTGATCGAGCTGCGCTTCGGGCTCATAGACGGCCATCCGAGGACCCTCGAGGAGGTAGGGCGCGTCTTCGGCGTGACCCGCGAAAGGATAAGGCAAATCGAGTCGAAGACCCTCTCGAAGCTCCGCCATCCCAACAGGAGCGCGAAGCTTCGAGATTACCTGGAGTGAACTCGGCGGTGACGCGCTTTCGGGGGCGCCCGTGGGGACTCATCTTGGACGGCGTTCGCCGATTTGCGGAATTGTTTCTGCGGCGCGCGCGGGCGCGAACGTCCATGGCAACTCGCATCCGCCTTCCGATCGAACTTTTTGGCCGGGCGCAGCTTGAATCCCGAAATTCAATAAAATATAATCGTCAAGTGCGCTGATCGCGCGAGAGGTCAATAGTCCTCGGTAGCTCAACGGTAGAGCATCCGGCTGTTAACCGGAGGGTTGCAGGTTCGAATCCTGCCCGGGGAGCCAATGTAAAATACTTGAACAATGCCTTTAGATAGGCATTTTTTAGTATGTGGAAAAGCAAACCCCGGATCGGATTCGAACTCCAAGTACTTTTGGCTTTGCCACCCTCTGAGCATCTGGCTGACAATCTACTGTTTATATAGCATGCTATAATTAAAAAATGAACAGAAGTAATCGAAAACCTGATTTAAGAGAATATCTACCAAGTATTCTGAATGTGACTGGTGCGCTTGTAGCTTTAAGCATAGGCTTCATCGCGGATATCAGGCTGTCAATTTCAAAGGGTGTGGCAATGGCCTTAGGTCTTTCACTTATATTGCTCGGGGGCATCTTGTTTCTGTGGGCCACATTGAAGATTAAAGAAGCGATATTGGGAGAAGTTAAGCCGCGATTAAATGTTCTTGTAAAAGATGGTCCTTATAGATTTATTCGCCATCCTGTCTATCTTGGAACGACCATTATGCTTGCCGGAGTTACTGTCGCGTTTAGAAGTCCTCTTGGTTTCATGGCAGTGTTTCTAGTTTTTCTTCCCACCGAAGCCTATAGGGCTAAACTTGAAGAAAAAGCATTGGAACATAAATTCCAAGAAGAGTGGAAGCAATATGCTGCCCACACAGGCTTCTTTATTCCTAAGATTAATTTGTAACTTATGAAAGAAGCACTTATTGAAAAGCAAGAGGGCGATGTGGACCAAAATTTACTACTATCATATAAAAGGGCTGGTTCTTTAGAGATCATCCTTGGGGGTGGAAAGTTTGCACAAGCTGCCTTGGAGAAACTTAACGAAACCGACAAGGATAAAGAAGAAGAGTTAGAGAAGCTTCTTATAAAGGTTGCCTCATTTTACGGTCTTACAATACAAGAGCTCTGCTCCGGATCAAAAAGGACCCAAGTTTCCAAAGCACGGGCAGTCGCTATATACCTTTGTTAGCACCTCGGCCATCTATGAGAGCCTGCGAACAGGCAGGGGTAGGCTCGATAGTGCATATGTATCTGTAGGTACGTCCCAGGGTCACGTTTCTTTGACAAAGACGCGGTGATTTTCGTATACTCTACCGGTGAATCGACTCCAAGGGCTTGCCGGCTCACCGGGTCGGCCGCCTCCTTCGGTTCAAGCTTTCTGAGGTGGACGAGTGGGTGCAGGCGCGTGGAGGAGACGATTCCGGCAGCCCGGCCCCCACCGAGA
>FWPU01008590.1_pt1 | contig 17232 bp, 11 predicted proteins | sample 2228361 | NCBI WGS metagenome assembly FWPU01 (sample SAMEA103939777, study PRJEB20133) | metagenome
CCCCGGTTGCGGTCGAGCGGCCCCTGGTTCTTCTTCGGGCGCGGGTCTCACGTCGACCTCCAGATCGAGGTCCCGAGGAACGCAGCCGTCCGGGTCGCGAGCCGCAGCGGCCGTGTGGAGGTTGCCCGCGTCGCCGGTCCTGTCGAAATCGAGCAGCGGAGCGGCCGCACCACCGTCCTGAGCGTTTCGGGCGACGTGCGCATCGCTTCCCGCAGCGGCGCCGTCGAAGCCGAGGACGTGGGCGGATCGCTGACCGTGCGGTCGCGCACGGGCAAAGTGACGGTTCGCCGCGTCGCCGGCGACCTCACGGTGCAGTCGCGGACCGGCGCTGTGCAGGTCGAACAGGCCCGGGGCGCCGTCGACGTCGAATCGCGCACGGGCCGCATCGTCGTCGAAGGAGCGCAGGGCGACGTGCGCGCGATCACCACCACCGGGGCGATCTCCGTTAGCGATGCAGGCGCCCGCGTTCACATGGAGGCGACGACGGGGGCCCTCCGCTATCGGGGAGCCGTCTGCGGCGACATGAACCTTCGCGTGACGACCGGCGGCATCACCCTGGAGGTGGATCCCGACCGGCCGTTCTACCTCGACGCGGAGACCGTGACCGGCCGGATCACATCCGACTTGCAACCCCGCCGCGAGGGCGGGCCGACTGGCGCTGCGCCGACGGTTCGCCTCCGCGCCGTGACTGGCGCCATCACCATCAGGCGCCTTTCGCCACGCTGAGCTCTCACCCGAGGAGGAGGTCCGTCATGACCGGTCAGACAATCGCCATCGACGCAGCCGAAGCCGACGGCCTCGTGACCGACCTGATGAACGAGCATGGCCTTCCCGGGCTCGCCGTCGCGCTGGTGGCCCGCGACGGCGTCGTCTACACGCGCTGCTTCGGCCTCGCCGACGCCGTGGCGGGCCACGAGGTGACCCCGGACACGGCCTTCCGCATCGGGTCCATCTCGAAGACCTTTACCGCCATCGGGCTCATGCAGCTCTGGGAGGAGGGCCGCTTCGGACTGGACGATCCGGTCAACCCCTATCTGCACGCATTCCAGGTGCGGCACCGAGACCCCGACGCGCCGCCCGTGACGTTCCGCCACCTGCTGACGCACACCGCGGGCATCGGGGAGGTGCGCCGCCTGCGCGATTTCCTGGATGTGCGCCGCGTCTTCAAACTCGGCGTTCGGGAGGACGAACCTGTCCTGCCGCTGGGCGAGTACTACGACGGTCTGCTCCAGCCCGAGCTTCCGCCGGGCGTCAAATGGGCGTACGCCAACCACGGCTTCGCAACGCTCGGACAGCTCATCGCGGACATCAGCGGTGTGCCATTCGAAGCGTACATGCGGGATCGCGTGTTCGAGCCCCTGGGCATGCGTCACACGGACTTCGTCCGGACGGAAGCGATCCGAAGGCGGCTCGCTGCAGGCTACCAGCACCGGCGCGGCCTCTTGCGCCCCGTGGAATACCTCGAGATCGCGGTTCGTCCGGCCGGCTCCGCGTTCTCGACGCTCGACGACATGACCCGGTACGTGCAGGCATTGCTCAACGGTGGTCGCGACCTGCTGAAGCCCGAGACGCTCCGCATGATGTTCGAGCCGCACTACCGGGTCGACGAGCGGCTGACTGCCATGGGGCTCGCCTTCTGGCTGGACCGTGAGGATGACCACCTCCTGGTTCACCACGGCGGCGGCTGGCCCGGGTTCACGTCGGCGATGGTGCTCGCTCCCGATGACGGCCTCGGGGTCCTGGCGTTCACCAACGTCAGCACGCTGGTGGCGCCCCACGCCATCGCCATGCGGCTCCTTCGGCTAGCGCTCGGCATGCCGGAGCCCGCCTCCCGGCTGCCCCGGCCCGGCGTGCTGGAGCGCCCCTTTGTTCGTTCGGAGCTCGTCGGCCCGTACGGTCCGCTTCCGGGCCTCCTCACCAACGCGCGTGCGTGGATGGCCTTTGGGGGCGAAGCGTGGGTCACCGTCCGCGACCATCGCCTGTCCATCGGCGCGCTGATTGGCCCGCTCCGTAAGGGCATCGCTCTGTATCAAATGGAGCCCGCCGATCCGCTCGCCTACGAGGGCTTGTTCGCGGGCGAGCCGGTGCGGGTCGTATTCCAGCCGGATGACTCGGGGCGCATCACGTCGCTCTCCGTTGGTGGAATGCTCGGTCCGGTCACCTTGTGCAGACGCTCGATAGCTCAAAGCGTCCGCTTCCGGGCCAACGTCGCCATCGGCGCTACCGCGGGCGCGGCTGCCGCGTTCGCGCTACGCCGTCTCGTACGCGGGCACAGTCAGGAGGCGCGCAGATGAGTTCGACGCATGCCATCGAGGTCGTGGGCCTCACGAAGCGGTATCGCAACGGTACGGCTCCAGTGGGTCGTTCGCGCCTCACCGTACACCCACGCCGGCGGGGCGGTGGACGACATCCTTTCGGGGCGCGGCGGCTTCATGCAAGAGACGATGGTCCTGTTCGCCCTGACGGTCCTGGGCTCACCATCGGCGTCGCCGGCCTGCGCTGGCGCTCGGGGCCGCCCGAACGTTCGGCCGGGGGTAGCTGAGAGTCCCGAGAATCTCCGCGCGAGGTCGAGCCGCCGGACTGCTGCCGCTACACCCGCTCCACGGCCAGCGTGACCTTCCGGCCGTCGACCGTGTGCTCCTCGGCGTGCGCACCGGACGGCGGCGGACCGGCGACCAGCGCCTCGGACAGCGTCTCCTGGCGGATGTACTCGCCCCAGGCGTCCATCACCCGCGCCACGTCGGCGTCACCGTCGTACGACGTGCGGATGCGGTCGGCGATGTCGAAGCCGGCGTTCTTGCGCATCTCCTGGATGCGGCGCACCAGCTCGCGGGCCAGGCCTTCGTCGGCGAGGTCCGGGGTGATCTCCGTGGTGACGACGACGGCGTAGCCGCCTTCCTGGGCGACCGCGTAGCCTGGCTTGCCCGAGGTGGTCACCAGCAGCTCGTCCGGCTCCAGTCTGAAGCCGTCCAGCTCCACCGCTTCGCCCGCCGCGACCGTGCGGGCGATGACCGCCGGATCAGCGGAGGCCAGGGCCTTCTGGATGCGCCCCACGTCGCCACCGTACTTCGGACCGAGCACCGGCAGGTTCGGCCGCACCTGGTACGCGAAAAACTCCGCCTCGTCGCTGATGAGCTCCAGCTCCTTGACGTTGAGCTCCTCCAGAAGCTGGTCCGAGAGCCGCCTGACCGTTTCCGCTTCCCAAGAGGCGCGCGTCTTCACGTAGACGCGTCGCAGAGGCTGCCGCACCTTGATGTTCGCCTTGGCTCGCGCCGAGCGTCCCAGTGACGCCAGTCGCTGCACCAGGCGCACGTCTTCCGCCAGCCGCCGGTCGATCAACGACGCGTCAGCGGCGGGCCAATCGCAGAGGTGGACGCCCTCGGGCGCGGACGTGTCCCACGTCCGCACCAGGTTCTGGTACGTGGCCTCGGCCAGGAACGGGAGCATGGGGGCCAAGATGCGGCTCAAAGTCGTGAGACACGTCCACAGCGTGTCGTACGCCGCGCGCTTGTCCGCGTCGTTCTCGCTCTTCCAGAACCGGCGGCGACTGCGCCGCACGTACCAGTTCGACAGGTCATCGACGAACGCCTCGATCCGGCGCGTCGCGGTCATCGCGTCGTACTCGTCGAGCGCGGACGTGACATCGGCCACGAGTTGGTTCAGCTCGGAGAGCGCCCAGCGGTCCAGGTCCGGGCGCTCCGACGGTGGTGGCGCCGCGCCAGCCGCAGGCGTCCATCCGTCGATGTTCGCGTAGGTCACGAAGAAGGCGTAGGTGTTCCAGAGGGTCGAGAAGAAGCCGCGTCGGAGTTCGTCGCCGTAGTGCCAGCCGAAGTTGAGGTTGTTGGCGGGCGGCTGGCGGAAGAACATCCAGCGCATCACGTCGACGCCCATCCGCTCCGCGGCTTCGTCGAACCAGATCGCGTTGCCCTTCGACTTGTGCATCTCCTCCCCGCGCTCGTCGCGCAGGAGGGCGTACGAGAACAGCGTCTTGAACGGCTCGCGGCCCTCCATGACGGTGCTCATGGCGAGGAGCGAATAGAACCAGTTGCGGAACTGTCCGGGGAAGCTCTCCGACACCCAGTCCGCCGGGAACCACTCCTCCCAGTACTTGCGGTCGTGGCGGTACTTGAGCGTCGAGTACGGGACGATGCCGGCGTCGAGCCAGGGGTTGCCGACGTCCTTGATGCGCGACACCTTCGCGCCGCACTTCGAGCAAGCGATCTTGACCGCGTCGATCCAGGGCCGGTGGGGGCTGTGGCCCTCGAACTGTTCCCAGCCCTCCACAGCGCGCTCGCGAAGCTCGACCTCCGAGCCGATGACCTCGAAATGCCCGCAAGCCGCGCACTCGTAGATGGGAAGCGCGAGGCCGTAATAGCGCTTCTTCGAAATCATCCAGTCGTGCATGTTCCGAAGCCAGTCGAGCTCACGAGCCAGCCCGAACTCCGGAATCCACCGGGCGCGCTTCGCGACCTCCATGATCTCGTACCGGAGCTCGTCCATAGCGATGAACCATTCGTCGACCAAGCGGAAGATGAGCTCCGACTCGCATCGCCAGCACACCGGGTATCGGTGCGTGTAATCCTGCACACGGTAGAGCAGACCCTTCGCCTTCAGGTCCTCGAAGATCGGGTCGGCCACCACGGCCACATTCTTCCCGTCGAGCCAGCCGAAGCCGCGGCCGTCGGGGCCGGGCACGTAGTTCCCCTCTTCGTCGAGCGGCGCGATCACATCGAGCCCGTGCACCTTCGACAGCGCAAAGTCCTCGGCCCCTGCGCCCGGCGCGATGTGGACGATACCGGTACCCTCGGCGTCGCTCACCTCGTCCCAATCGATCACGCGATGCACGACCCCCTGTTGCGCTGGCAGCTCGTCGAAGGGCCCTCGGTAGGTCAGACCGACGAGATCGGCCCCCTTCACTTCGCCGACGACGTCGTGGGCGCCACGGATGGCGCTGGCGACGGCGCCTTTGGAGACGTAGAGGGTCTCGTCGCCCTGGCGCACCTTCACGTACGTGAGCTCTGGATGGACCGCCGCCGCAACGTTGGCGGCGAGCGTCCACGGCGTCGTCGTCCACACGAGGAGCGCCTCGCCCGGGCGCTCGTTCAGCGGAAACTTGAGGTAGACGGAGGCATGCGTCAGTTCACGGTAGCCTTCCGTCACGATTTCGTGCTGGGAGATCCCCGTGCCGCAACGAGGACACCACGGCATGCAGTCCTTGCCCTTGTACAGGTAGCCACGTTCCCAGCATTTCTTCAGGAACGCCCAGATGGTGTAGTTGTTCTCGTCGCTGTTGGTGTAGTAGCTGTTGTCCCAGTCCATCCAGTAGCCGAGGCGGATGGACTGTTCGGTCTGGATCTTCGAGAAGCGGCGAACCCGTTCCTTGCACGCCTCGACGAAGCGGTCGACGCCGAAGCGCTCGATGTCGCGCTTCGACGTGAAGCCCAGCTCCTTCTCGACTTCGACCTCGATCCAGAGCCCCTGGCAGTCGAACCCGTTCTGATAACGCTGTCGGAAGCCCTGCATGGTCTTGTAGCGCTGGTACAGGTCCTTGTAGGAGCGCCCCCACGCGTGATGGACGCCCATGGGGTTGTTGGCGGTGATAGGCCCGTCGATGAAGGACCAGCGCTTCTCGGCGCGCTCGTTACGCCGCAAGTACTTGCGCATGGTTCCGTGCTCGTCCCACCAGCGCTGCACCTCGTGCTCGAGCGCGACGAAGTCGACCCTCGTGGGAACCGGCTTGAAGGTCATACGTCCTCCCTCCAACGGAAACGCCCGCCCCTGCGCCCAGGGACGGGCGTGCGCTGTCGCCCGCGGTACCACCCTGCTTGTCCGCCTGACGCGGACCGCTCGACCGAGAGGCCGTCACCTCTCGCGCCGAAGATAACGGTGGCGTGCCGTCGGAGCCTACTGTCCCCGCCTGAGCGAGAAGTTCGGTCCGAAGCTCGGGAGGGATCTTCGGCCGGGGCCGCGCACCCCGCTTCCACCGTCCGGGGCTCGCTCGCGTCCGCCAGAAGACGGACTCGCGGGCCGCTCCGGCCTACTCGTCTCCGTCACTGCCTGTGCGTCGAGTATAGCGAACGGGCGTGGCGCCACCAACCGGTCAGTCCTCAGCGGCCGCTCTCTCGACCAGCTCGCGCAGCAAGGCGCGGTGGCAATTCTCCCCTTCGCGGCATGTACAGAGCAGCGTGATGTCCTGCCCTCGGCTCATCGCGCCCAGGCATCGCACCTCCGCGAGCGCGTCGGGGCGCTGCATCTCGACGAGGTACCGCTCTCGGAAGGCCGGCCAGTCAATCTGCCCGTCCTTGTACGCCCGCACCAGCGCTCGCGACGGTGCAACCGCGCGCACGTACTCATCGACCCTCGCACGCGGCACGCCGCGGGGCCAGTATTGGGTGACGAGCACGCGCCGACCGTCTTCACCAGACGGGGCATCGTATACGCTCTTCGTGCGGACGCCCACGGCAGAACCATCCTAGCACGACCGTCACGCGTTTGTTCACCTTCGCGGGCGTCGGTACAATCGCGCCATGACGGTCCGCGTGCGCTACGCGCCGAGCCCGACGGGCATCCCTCACGTCGGGAACATCCGCACTGCGTTGTTCAACTGGCTCCTGGCCCGCCACCACGGCGGCGCGTTCATCCTCCGCATCGAGGACACCGACCGGACCCGGTACGACCCTCGCGCCGTCGACGCCATCATGGAGAGCCTGCGCTGGCTCGGCCTGGACTGGGACGAAGGCCCGGACATCGGCGGCCCGTACGCCCCGTACGTACAGTCGGAGCGCCTGCCCCTGTACCAGGAGGCCGCCGAGCGGCTCGTGAAGACGGGCCACGCCTACCGTTGCTACTGCTCGCCTGAGCGTCTCGAGCGGGTGCGGGCCGAGCAACTGCGGATGAAGATCCCGCCGAAGTACGACCGCCACTGCCGCCTGCTCTCGGACGAGGAGGCGCGCGAGCGCGCTGAACCGGGCGCGAAGCCCGTCATTCGCTTCAAGACGCCCCTCACCGGCGTCACGCGCTTCTTCGACGCCATCCGGGGCGACGTCGAGTTCGACAACGAGACGCTCGATGACTTCGTCATCCTGAAATCCGACGGCTACCCCACCTACCACTTGGCGCACCTCGTGGACGATCACGAGATGCGTATCACCCACGTGCTGCGCGGCGACGAATGGATCTCGAGCGCGCCCCGCCACATCCTCCTGTACGAGGCCTTCGGCTGGGACCCGCCCGTGTTCGCCCACCTGCCGGTGATTCTGGGCCCCGACAAGGCGAAGCTGAGCAAGCGCCACGGCGCGACGTCGGTGCTGGAGTACCGCGACCAAGGCTACCTGCCCGAAGCGCTGTTCAATTTCCTCGGCCTCTTGGGATGGTCCCTCGACGACCACACGGTCATCATCTCGCGCGAGCAGTTCATTCGGCACTTCGACCTTTCACGCGTGGTGAGGAATCCGGCCGTCTTCGATCGCGACAAGCTGGACTGGATGAACGGCGTGTACATCCGGGAGCTGCCCGAGGAGCGGCTGGTCGACCTGTTGACCGACTGGCTCGACACGCATCTCCCCGCCCGCGTCCCACGGCCGATCGACCGTGAGATCGTCCGCCGCGCCGTGCCGCTCGTACGCGAGCGCATCAAGCGACTCGACGAGTCGGTGGCGATGATGGACTTCTTCTTCTGGGACGAGATTCACTATTCGCGAGAGGAGCTGCTCGGGAAGGCCTACGCCACCGACCCCCGGGGAGCGGCCGACGCGCTCCGCCAGGTGGTGGAAACGCTCGAGCCGTTGACGGACTGGACGCACGAGGCCATCGAGCCACAGCTCCGCGCACTGGCCGAACGCCTGGGCGTGAAGACTGGCGCGCTCTTCGGGCTCATTCGCGTCGCCGTGACGGGAAGGTCTGTCTCGCCGCCGCTCTTCGAGAGCATGGCCATCGTCGGACGCGAGCGCTGCCTCGCCCGACTTCGGAAGGCCATCGATTTGCTGGAAGAGGACGCCTGACGATCGCCTACGACATAGAGTCCGCCACGCGTTCGAACGCCCCCGGACGCGAGGCATCGACCCCGACAGTGCCACCCATGTCTCGCACCTCCTTCGTCGACCACTGGACGAGCGCTGGCGACGCTCAGTCCTCGACCCGCAAGTCTTCGTCCGACTCTGGGATGGCGTCGGGCTCCCGGGAGGGGGCGCGCTCGACGAAACGGGCGCTCGTCACGAATCCCGTGTGCCCCACCATCGTCTGCGCAGGCCGCACGCTGCGCGCGCCAACCTCCCAGCGTCGCACCAGCGTCTCGACGGTCTCGATGCGGACGAAACGCCCCGTTTCGCGCAGCGCGAGGACCGTCTGCTGCACTTGCGGCACCGTGGGCACATAGCTGACGAAGGCGCCTCCCTGTCGCAGGGCATCCATGGCCGGCCCGATGGCGCGCCACGGCTCGGGGATGTCCAGGATCACCGCATCGACCTCACGCTCGTCGATGCCGTCGCACACGTCGGCGGTCTTCGCCTCGTGCCAGGCGAGCGCCTCGGGGGCGAACCGGCGGATGTTGTTCACGCCCTTCTTCACGAACTCCGCGCGCCGCTCGTACGAAATCACCCGGCCCGCGGGGCCCACCGCCTGTAGCAGCCCGGACGCGAGGCCGGCGGACCCGAGACCGGCTTCGACGATCACGGACCCCGGACGCACGTTGGCCTTGACCAGCATGAGCGCGAGGTCTTTCGGATACACGACGTTCGTGTGCCGGGGCATCTTCAGAATGAAGTCTTCGATGGTCGGACGCAGGATGACGAACGGCTGTCCTAGGGACGTCTCGACGACCGCGCCCTCGGCTCGCCCGATGAGCTCGGCGTGGGGGATCAGCCCCAGATGCGAGTGAAAGGTCTGGCCGCGCTGGAGCGCCACGAGATACCGGCGATCCTTGGGGTCGACCAAGAGCACGGTCTCGCCATCCTGCGTGAGGCTGCGGGAAACGTGGTCAGTCACGGCCGCATGGTGGTCGCTGAACGCCACTGAGGTCAAGCCAGATGGCGCTGCTATAATCCGCGTATGAGCCCCGGCAATCCCCGCACAGCGCCCCCGGAGGTCTGGCTCGCCGCCTGCCCGGGAGCACGCGTCGTCGCGGGCGAACCGCCGGCCATCACCGGTGTCACCCACGACAGCCGCAAGGTTGAATCCGGCTTCCTGTTCGTCGCCGTGCCCGGCTTCAAGACCGATGGGCACGCGTTCGTTCGCGACGCCGTATCGCGCGGCGCGGCCGCAGTACTGGCGTCCGAGGACCGTATCGAGGGTCTCGACGCAGGTTACGCGTGCGTCGTCGCCACGCCCGACACGCGTGCGGCCCTAGCTTCCGTCGCCGCTGCGTTCTGGGGCCGCCCGGCACGCCACCTCGCTGTCGTCGGCGTCACTGGCACCGACGGCAAGACCACGACCACGCACCTCATCGCTCACGTGCTGGAGATGGCCGGCATCCCGACGGGCTATCTGAGCAGCGTCGCCTTTCTCACTGGCGACGAGCCGGAGCTCAACGCGACCCACATGACCACAGTGGAGGCGCCGGACATCCAGGCGGCGCTCAAGGCGATGGTCGAGAACCGAAAACGCGCGGCCGTCGTCGAGGCCTCGTCTCACGGGCTTGCGCTGCGCCGCGTCGACGCGTGCGACTTCGACGTCGGCGTGTTCACCAACCTCACGCGTGACCACCTCGACTTTCACGAGACCATCGAGGCCTATCGCGATGCGAAGGCCAGGCTGTTCGAGATGGTGGCGTCGGCTCCGCCCAAGCCGCTCGCGCGGAAGGCGGCAGTGCTCAATGCGGGCGATCCGGCGTCGGACGCCATGGCCGCGCGCTGTCCGGGGATCCCCGTCTACCGATACGGACTCCATCCGGAGGCGCCATTCCACGCCCGGGATGTCGTTGTCGGCCCAGAGGGCACGGCGTTCGAGCTCGTGACGCCGGTTGGACAAGCCCGCTGTCGGTTGCGGCTCTTGGGGCTGCACAACGTCGAGAACGCCCTCGCCGCGGCCGCCGTCGCCGTGAGCCAGGGTCTCGGCATCGACAGCATCGCCGAAACGCTGTCGTCGTTCACCAGCGTTCCGGGCCGGCTCGAGCCCATCGACGAGGGACAGCCGTTCCGCGTGTTCGTCGATATCGCCTCGACGCCCGAGGCGCTCCGCAAGGTCCTCGATGTGCTGCGACCGATCACCCAGGGCCAGATCATCGTCGTCTTCGGAGCGGCAGGCGAACGCGATCGCAACCGCCGTGCCGGCATGGGCGCGGTCGCTGCGGCGCTCGCCGATTTCGCCGTCCTCACCAGCGAAGACCCCCGCTCCGAGGACCCCGAGGCGATCATCGACGAGATCGCGCAGTCGATGATCGATGCGGGAGCGACAGAAGGTGAGCGCTTCGTGCGCGTGGCCGAACGCCGCGAGGCCATCGCGTTCGCGTTCACGCGCGCACGGCCCGGCGACACGGTGCTGCTCGCCGGAAAGGGAACCGAGCAGGCCATCGACCTGCGTGACGGACCCATGCCCTGGGACGAGCGGGTCGTGGCCCGCGAGATCTTGCGCGGGCTAAGGACGCCCGCCGGACGTGGATGAGGAGAGAAGCATGAGCGACCTGAACCCGGAAGCCCTGCTGGCGTACGACCGCTCGCATGTCCTCCATCCGTTGTTCCACCCCGCGGACCAGGCGGACGCGGTGCTTCTGGTGCGGGGCGAAGGCTCCACGTTGTACGACGCATCGGGCAAAGCCTACCTGGACGGCCTCGCGGGGCTTTGGAACGTCGCCGTCGGGCATGGCCGCCAGGAGCTCGCCGAGGCCGCTGCCAGGCAGATGGAGACGTTGGCGTTCGCCAATGGCTACACCGGCTACACCAACGTCCCAGCGATCAGACTGGCCGAGCGCATCCTCGCCGTTACCTACCCGAACATGTCCGCCGTGTTCTTCGCGAACAGCGGCTCCGAGGCGGTCGAGCTGGCCGTCAAGACGGCGCGCTTCTTCTGGTTCGCGTCCGGCAAGCCTGAAAAGGTCAAGGTCATCGTCCGCAAAGAGGCATATCACGGAGGCACCATCGCCGCGACTGCGGCGACCGGCATGCCCGCGTTCCACCGCGGCTTCGGTCCCCTCGCCGAGGGCTTCGTGCGGGCCGAAACCTGCTATCCGTATCGCTGTCAGTGGTGTTCCGGGGAGGACGCCTGCACGCTCGCGTGCGCGGACGACATCGAAGCCGTGATTCAACGCGAGGGGCCGGAGACGGTGGCGGCGGTGCTCGCGGAGCCGGTGCACGGCGCAGGCGGCGTCATCCCGCCAACGCCCGGGTACTGGCCTCGGCTGCGCGAGATCTGCGACCGACACGACGTGCTGCTCATCGCCGATGAAGTGATCACGGGCTTCGGACGCACCGGCCGCTGGTTCGCACTCGAGCACTGGGGCGTCCTGCCGGACATGGTGACCTTCGCCAAGGCGGTCACGAGCGCGTACGTACCCCTGTCAGGGGTGATCCTGTCCGAGCGGGTACATCAGACGTTTCTGTCGCTCCCGCCCGACCTCAAATTCATGCACGGGTACACCAACTCCGCGCACCCCACCGCGTGCGCGGTCGGCCTGCGCAACCTCGAGATCATGGAGCGCGAAGGGCTCGTCGAGCGGGCGGAGGCCATGGGTCGGCGCTTGCGCGCGGGGTTGGACTCGCTTCGAAGCGAGCCCCACGTCGGTGACGTGCGGGGACTCGGCTTGATGTGCGCAGTCGAACTGGTGGCGGACAAAGCCACTCGCGAGCCGTTCCAGCCCACGCTGGGCCTGGGCCCGCACATCTTCCGCACGATGCGCGACCGGGGGCTGCTCACCCGCATGAAGGGCGAGAGCATCTTGCTGGCGCCTCCGCTGGTGATTACCGAAGCGGAGGTCGATCGGATCGTCGACATCGTTGGCGGCGTGGTGCGCGACGTCGCTTCCGTCGTTGCGAGCCGCGCGTGAGGGGCACCCGACGGTGTACAATGGGTCGCGAGTAGGGAAGCTCGGAGCTGTGACCGGTCAACTCCAGAACACACTGAGCCGCCGATGGCTCCCCGAAGCAGGGCCACTCCGCCTGCTTCTCGAAGTCCTGATCATCGTCCCCGCGTACGCTCTGTACCAGCTCGTGCGCGGGCTCGTTGACTCGACCTTCGCAGGGGCGGAGGCGTTCAGCCGTGCCCAGACCCTGATCCATATCGAGACGCGGCTCGGCATCTTCTGGGAGGCCGAACTTCAGGCGTTGATCCTGACCAAAGACGCGCTCGTCAACCTGTTCAACCTCATCTACGTGTGGGGGCACCTGCCCTTCATCATCGTCGTCGCCGTGCTCTTGTACTTCCTCCGTCGGGACCGCTACCCGCTCTATCGCAACGCCTTCCTCATCTCCGGCGCCATCGGGCTCATCGCGTTCGCGTTCGTGCCACTGGCGCCCCCCAGGTTCATGCCGGCGTGGGGCTTCGTGGACACAGCAGTTCGCGAAGGGTCGTACTACATCTGGCAGAATCCAGCCTTCGTGAATCAGTACGCGGCCATGCCGAGCCTGCACTTCGGGTGGGACTTGCTCGTGGCGTTCGTGATCTGGAGGGAAGCGCCGAACCCGCTGCGATGGCTGGGCGTGGTGACGCCTGTGCTCACCTTGGTCGCGATCGTCGTGACCGCGAACCACTACTTCCTCGACGCAGCGGCTGGCGGCGCGGTCGCCGTCGCTGGCCTCGCCGCGGCGTACATCGTCCGCGGCCGCATCCCGCGGCAGAGCCCGCTGGCGATCTTTACGTAGGCCGACGGCCCGGTACGGGGCTCGCCCTCCCGGGGGCCTCCCTGGCAGCGTCCGCCTTCAGCGCTTCGAGGATCGCGACGTGGTCGCTGACCACACCGTCGACTCCCCAGGCGACGAGCTCGCGCGCCCGTTCGAGCGTGTTCACCGTCCACGCGACCATGCGGCAACCTGCCTCTTTGAGGCGCGCGACGCGCTCCGGGTCGAGAAGCCGGTGATTCACGGCGAGGTAATCGAAGTTCCCCGCAAGGACCTCGCCCACGCGACGATCGAAGTTGTCCGTGTTCAGCGTGTAGAAGCAGGGCGCGCCCAGCCTTGCCCGAACGCGATCGAGCAACGGCCATTCGGGCGAGCTGAACACGACCGCATCCTCCAATCCGCGCTCTCGCACGAATGCGATCACGGCGTCCGCCAGGCGCACGTCCTTCCCCTTGAGATCGAGATACAGACGCAGGTCGCCGGCCGCGCTCGCGACGTCGTCGAGCGTCGGGAAGCGCTCCCGCGAGACGAAGATACGACCCCGTTCCCAGTACACGGGGAGGGGCCAGGCACGACGGGCGTGGCGCACTTCCAGACGGCCGTGTTCGAGCCAGAGATCCGCTTCGAGATAGTCCACGGCCTCGCACGCGAGGGCGACCCGCATGGCGTGAGGCGAGTTGGCCGCCCGGTGGGCGACCGTGATCGGTCCAGCCAGGCGATGGGCATGCGGGCTACGTTGTGGAGGCACGCTTACAGTATAGGGACCTCTCGCGCGCTGCGACGAGGACGCGTATCATCGCCTTCGGCGCGCGCCGCAAGGAGAGATCGATGCTGACCGAGCCGCTCCGCTTTCCCGACGGTTTTCTCTGGGGATGTGCGACCGCCGCTCATCAGGTCGAGGGCAACAACACCAACAGTCACTGGTGGGCCTGGGAGCAAGAGCCGGGCCACATCCGAAACGGCGACGTCTCGGGCATCGCCTGTGATCACTACCGACGCTTCGACGAAGACTTCGCGACGGCACAGGCCTACGGCCACAACGCCGCCCGGATCTCCATCGAATGGAGCAGGATCGAGCCAGAAGAGGGGCGCTGGGATCGGAGCGAGGTCGAGCATTACCGACGCGTCCTCGACGCCCTACGCGGCCGCGGCCTGACGGCCCTGGTCACGTTGCATCACTTCACGAACCCGCTGTGGTTCGAACGGCTGGGCGGCTGGCTCTCGCCACGCGCGCCCGACCTGCTCGCCCGCTATGCGGGGTTCGTCGCCCGTGAGCTCGGCGAGCTGGTCCCCATCTGGTGCACCATCAATGAGCCCTCCGTCGTCGCCTCGGCCCAGTACATCGCCGGCGTGCACCCGCCCGGCCACCAGGACATCGGCGAGGCGATGAGGGCGTCGCGGCACCTGTTGCTCGCGCACGCGCGCGCGTACCGCGCCGTCAAGGAGGCCGCCCCGCACGACCCACTGGTGGGCCCGGTGTTGAACCTCTCGTACGTTCAGCCGGCCAACCCCGACGACCCCGCTGACGTGCGTGCCGCGCGGGCCGTCGACGGGTTTCTCCACGAGTTCTATCTGCGGAGCATCTCGGCTGGCGTCATCGCGCGGCCCGTGGCGCGACCGGACGAGGAGCCGGCGCCAGAGGTCGAGGACACGTGGGACTTCATCGGTTTGAATTACTACAGTCGCAGCCTCATCAAGGCGGGAGAGCAGGGCCGGCCCTTCGGGTCCGTGCCCGAGGGCGCGGAAACGAGCCTCATGGGTTGGGAGGTGTATCCCGACGGCATCTACCACTGCCTGATGCGGCTCCACGCCTACGGCAAGCCCGTGTACGTCACCGAAAACGGCACTTCGGTGCACGACGACCTCGACCGGCGCCGTTACATCCTTCGTCACCTCGCCCGCGTGCACCGCGCCATCCGCGACGGCGCCGACGTGCGTGGGTACCTGCATTGGAGCTTCTGCGACAACTTCGAGTGGGCGGAGGGCTGGTATCAGAAGTTCGGTCTCTGGGAGCACGAGCCCGGAACGCTGAATCGAATTCCGCGACCCAGCGCCGAGATGTTCCGCGACATCGCGCGGGCGAACGCCGTGACGCCCGAGATCGTGGAGCGCTACGCGCCCGGGCTCGACCCGGCGACGTGAGGGAGGCGCAGGATGCAACTTCGAGGGAAGGTCGCCATCATCACGGGCGCCAGCCGCGGAGTGGGGCGCTTCATGGCGATCGAGCTGGCCAAGGAGGGCTGCGACATCGTCGTCGCCGCCCGCAGCGAGGAGGTCACCGACCCCAAATTGCCCGGCACGATCTACTCGACCGCGGAGGAGCTCCGAGCCCTCGGCGTACGGGCCCTGCCTGTCCGCACCGACGTCACGGACGAGACGAGCATCGAGGCCATGGTGCGCGAGACGCTGCGCGAATTCGGCCGCATCGACATCCTCATCAACAACGCAGGCATCATGACGCCGGGCCGGCTCATCGACTTGCCGCTCCGACGTTGGGACCTCATCTGGAGGGTCAACGTCCGTGGAGCGGTCGCCTGCTGCAAGGCGGTGTTGCCCACGATGATCGAGCAGCATGACGGCGTCATCATCAACATCTCTTCCATCGCCGTCGACCGGCCGAGCGCGAGCAACATCCCCTACCGGATCACGAAGCGAGCCCTGCGGGACTTGGCGGAGGGCCTCGCCGAAGAGGTGAAGGAACACAACATCCGGGTCTTCGCCCTGTCGCCGGAAGGGTTAGTGCTCACGCCGGGGACGCTGTATCACCGGCTGGACGAGCAGGTGCCTTCGGGCCCGTTCGTCGAGCCGCCCGAGGCGATGGGACGCGCCGCCGTCTATCTGTGCTCACCCGAAGCGGCGCCGCGGAGCGGCCAGCACTTTTACAGCCGCCAGCTCCTGCGGGAGATCGGCGCGCCGCTCTGACGCGTTCGAACGCACGCCGCGGGCGTGTTACAATGCGCCCGCTCTCGACCTCGCCCGGAGGGCGCGACGGGAGCTGGCGCGGAGGGCGGATGGCCCTCCCGTTTCGCGATCGGCCGGCGCGCCGGACGGAGGCCCGTCCCGGGCCCAGGCGCGCAGGCCGCGGATCCGCACGAGGCGCATGCAAGAACACCGGAGCCAGCACACCCCGGGGCCCTTCGACCAGATCCTCCAGACCGTACCGCCGGAGCGGCACGACCGCTCCGCACTCTTCATCATCGGCGCCATCGTCATCCTAGGCATCGTCCTCCTCGTGCTGGTGCTGCCCCCGGTCTCGATCCTGGGTGGAGGCAGCGACGGGGGCGGCGAGCCGACGCCGTCCGACCGGATTACGACGGCCCGACGCGGCACGATGCCCGATCTCCCGGACGGGATGGAGGCCGTCAGCCCGCTGTACGACGTGTCGGCGCCTCCGAACCTCAGGGGCGGAGTGACCATCACGATCAAGCTCTCGAAGCGCCTTCCCGCGGGGGCGGCCGCATCGTTCTACACGTACGACGGCGGATGGACGCGGCTCGCCGAGGGCAGTGTGCGGGAGGATGGCATGGCCGCCACGGTCGACCTCCCTCGCTTGCCCGCCAACGTCGCCGTTCTCCGACGGACGGAGCGCGCGCGTGCCGTCTTCGCGGCGCTCCCAGCGGGAAACGAGATCGACCCCCGAATCGGAGGAGCCATCGACACCATCCAACCGATGGACTACATTCTTGCCCCCGACGGACGCGTCCTCGGCGAGACGACACCGCTTCCTCCCGAAACGGCGTATCGCGTCATTCCCGTGATCACGAACATCGACCCGAGCGCCATCGTGGCGCTGCTGCAGAGCTCCGAGAGCGAAGCCGCGCACATTAACGCGATCATGGAGCTCGTCCAGCGATTCGGCTTCGCCGGGGTCGACCTCAACTATCGCCAGATCGACCCCGCGTATCGCGATGCCTTCAGCGCCTTCGCAGCGACCCTCGCGGAACGGCTCCACGCTGACGGACGCATCTTCGTGCTGTCCATCCCCATGCCCGTCGTCACTAGCGATGCAGTCGAAACGTACGGGTACGACTGGGAGACGCTGGGACGTGAGGCGGATTACGTCAAGATCGTCCCACCTGACGACCAGAGCGACTACCGCTCGCAGATGACCGCGGCCCTTGACTACCTCGTCGAACGCGTCGACCGCGACAGGCTTCTGCTCGGGCTGAGCAACATCGCGTACGAGAAGGGAGCCGAAGGCATCCGGACAATGCCCATCGCGGAGGCGCTGGCGCTCGCCGCGACCGTCCAGCTTCGCCCTTCGGAGCGCGTCGCCCCGGACGCGCTGGTGACGTTGGTCGGGGTCAATCTTCTGCGTGACGCCGGCGCCACTGGCTTGTACTGGGACGACGACGCGCTATCGGTCACGTTCGCGTACCCGGGCGAGTCCGGCAAGCGCACGGTATGGGTGTTCAACAGGTTCAGCGCCGGCTTCCGGATCGACCTCGCTCGACGGTATCGGTTGGGC
>FWPU01008591.1_pt1 | contig 17223 bp, 14 predicted proteins | sample 2228361 | NCBI WGS metagenome assembly FWPU01 (sample SAMEA103939777, study PRJEB20133) | metagenome
GCTCGCGGCCTGTTCCACCGGTGCAGCCTCCATCGCAACACTGGGCCCCCCGCGCCCCGCCCCTGCTCCCCCGACGATCAGCATCCCTGCAAACACGACCATTGCTGCCAGCGCTGCTCCAGCCAGCGCTGCCGCGCTGATTTCTGGCAGCCCCAATCGCTCCCACAGTGAGCGCCTTACGGGCTTCCCATAGACCGCCGGGTCTAGCGTGAAATTTCGCGGTACGCGCACGCGCCGCGCCATCTTCATGAGCGCGACCGTCTCCCTGAGCGCTGCCAGCTCGGCCCGCAGAGCCGGTTCCTGCGCCAGCCGACGCTCAAGCGCCGCCTGCTCCCTCGCAGAAAGCTCCCCGTCGAGGTAGGCATTAAGTTGTATCAGGTCGTCCTCACTCAAGGATGTAGTCATTGGATACTGGCCAGAACCACGTGCGTCCTGCGTTTGACCAGAAGGCTTCCCAGGTGCTTCCGGCAGCTCAACAGTGCGCGATCCATAATGCGCGAGTCAAACCGGTCACCTCACCTACCGGGCGATCCACCCGCTTGCACCGGCTGATCCTCCCTCACGCTTCACCACTAAGACGATATTCAGCGGGCAGAAGTTCCGAGAACCCCTGCAATCAATCGCGCAGCTTGCTCCGCGACCGGCTTAGGCGGGACTTAACCGTGCCCAGGGCCACCCCGATCGCGTCTGCGATCTCGTCGTAGCTGAAACCCTCGATATCCGACAACACTGCCACCGTGCGCTGATCTTCGGGTAAAGTCTGAAGACAGTCCATAATCGCCGCCTGGAGGTCCATCCTCTGGATATAGGTCTCTGGTTGCTCAGGATGGGGGTTCAGGGGAGAATCCGGCGCCTCGTCCTCGACATATAGAGCATCCAATGATGCCCTGGGACGGCGCCTGCGGCGGCGGAGTTCGTCATAGCAGGCATTGGTCACGATCCGCAGCAACCACGCTTTGAACGACCCGCCACGGAAGCGGCCCAGCGCCCGGTAAGCTGAGATAAAGGCCTCTTGGGTCGCGTCGGCAGCCGAATCGCCATCGCCCACGATGCGGTAGGCCACGTTATACGCCAGTTCCTGGTAGTGCAGGACCAGCGCATTGTACGCATCGATGTCCCCCTGTTGTGCGTCCCGGATGAGCGCTGCTTCGTCCATAGACTGCCATTGGGTAGCGGACTGGAAGCTCAACGGCTGTATTATACCCGTAATTGCCCCGGGCAGCAGATTATGTGCCCGATTATGCCTGAATAGTGGCGTGTGGCGCGGGTCACCGTTATACTTTATCTGCCCCGCCGGAGTGGCGGAATAGGCAGACGCGCGCGACTCAAAATCGCGTGCCTTCGGGCGTGTGGGTTCGACTCCCACCTCCGGCACTCAAATCGGGCTGGATTGGGTATAATACCGATCCGGCCTTTGTTTTGGCGCCGCTGTTTATGTACGGATCAGCCCCCTGCGTGGCCCGTGCAGATGGCGGGCAGAGACGCGTGCTGAGGCTACCATGTGGCGGACATTGCTCGTGCTCTTGATCGGCCTTGGTCTGGGCGCGCTCGGCGGCGCAGTTTTCGGCTGGCTTTTCCCCATCCAGGATGTGAGCGGGGGGTTTGACATGCTCCATCCAGACTTCAAAGCCGACTACACAGTCATGGTAGGCGCTTCCTACGCTGTCAACCGCGATTGGGACCTTGCTCAGGCCAGGCTGGGTCGCCTGGCGATGCCCGATCCTGCCGCTTACGTGGCCCTACTCGCCGAGCAGTACATTGCTGAGGGCCGCAATCCTGACGATATCCGCAACCTGGTGCGCCTGGCCGCCCACTTTGGCTACACAACTCCGCCCATGCAGCCTTATATCTCGCCCGCCGATTCGGCAGCCGAATCGACGCCCTAACCCACCCCGCCGAGCTGTCGCCCATGCAGAACCACCGTCCCCCTTTCCCCTGGGCTGCCCTGATCGTTGGACTCGCGCTCGGTCTGGCGGGGGGGCTGGCCTACGCGTGGTTTCTAAACCCGGTTAGCTTTGTGAATATCTCGCCCGGCATGCTGAGCGAGGATGACCAGCGCGACTACATTCTGCTGGTAGCAGAAGCCTACCTCCAGGATGGTGACCTCGACCGGGCGCGGACGCGCCTCGCCGCTCTTGGCTCGCGCGACGTGGCCGAAAGGGTCACCATGCTGGCCGATGACGCCTTCCTACGCGGGGACGATCCCGATCATGTACGCGCCCTCGCCACCTTATCCGAAGCTCTAGGTCAGCGCCCCATGGCCGCCGACGTATTCTCCGGTACAACCGCGCCCACCACCCCGCCCGAGCTGCTCACACCCACCGCCACCTTTGAAGGAATGCCCAGCCCCACACCCTCCCAATCACCCGCCACGGCCTTTCCTACGACCTCCCTGGAGACGCCATCACCCACGCCCAACCTGTTTCCCGAAACCGAGCTTAGCCTCACCGACCGCGAGATCATCTGCGAGGATGACTACCCCTCCGGACAGATCGAGGTGTACGTCTACAATGAGTCAGGGCAGGGCGTCCCCGGAATCGAGGTGCTCGTCGGGTGGGAGGATGGACAGGATCGCTTCTTCACCGGTCTCAAGCCTGACATTGGGCTGGGCTACGCCGATTTTGAAATGGAGGGTGACCAGGTCTATACAGTCACCCTGGTAGGGCGCGCCGAGCCTGTCTTGGGCATCGACAGCGCAGGCTGCCTCACGCCTGCTGGCCGCACGGCAATCCCAACCTACCGCCTGACTTTCGCCCCTGCCGCCGGTTTCGAGGGGGGCGAACCGTGACAGCAGATGGCAGGCAACCATAAAGAGAGACAGCCCGCGTGGCTGTCCCCCCTCACCCCGCCATCCCCGGGTTCCTACCCCGCTAGGGTCTGGAACATGGCCCGGAATGCCGACCGGTACTCCTGGCTGAAGTCGAAGCGCGGACTGCGGCGCAGATCATCCGGCACCTCGACCGCTTCTATCTGCACAATGACGGTCGGCTTACGCTGCTCGCGGAAATACCTCCAGCCTCTCTCCACGCTGGTGGAGCGCAGCGCCGCCTCGGAGAGCACAACGACCATGTGGCTGCACTCTTCCAATGCCGGGTGGACGCCTCCCGCCCAGTTGATACGGCTCATCCCCGGCGCCTCCTCGAACCAGGCTGGGAATCCCATTCTCGTCAGGTCTTCCGCCAGCCTCCCGGCCAGCTCAGCATCCTGCGGCGCGTAGTTAATGTATGCCGCGTGACGAGCCTGCCGCCCCCCGCGTCCACGTGTCCCGCCTGAAATCCCCCGGAACTGGCTGACATCGGGCTGCACCATCCCCCGATGGGCATCCGTCCGCCCCATCCGGAAGACGGTCGAACCGCAGATCTCGCATACTCCGCGCATTCCGGGCGCCCCCCGCTTGGTCCAGACCGGGGTGGGGTCCTGTATCACAACCGTGTGCTTGCACCGGACGCAGTAGGCTTCGAACTCCTCATCCTCAAGTTCTTCGTTGTAACGGCTGTCAGCATCCTGCATGGCCTTCCTTCCCATCGGCAGATTGGGCCGTTTCCCTCAGTGTAGTCAAAGCCTTCCTGCCGGTCAAACCTCCGCATTTATTCACGCAAGGCGTACCGTCCGAGACGCCGGGAGCCGGGCGGGGGATAATCCGGCGCGAGGCGAGGTCAGGGGGAGGAAGTAGGAACAGCCGCCGGAGCAGGGGTGGGGGTAGGCTGGGCGGCCTGAAGCTCAGCAAGGCGCTCGGCAGCCTCAGCAGCAAAGGGATAGCCGAACGTTGCATCCCAGTAGAGTACCCATTCCAATTCGCGGATGGCGCGGGCGTCAGCGCCCTGGGCGGCAGCGATCAGGGCGCTGGTATAGCGGCGCAGCCCCGTTTCCCCGGCAGCAAGGGCGCGGTCGATGTCGGCACGGGCCTCAGCATAACGCCCCAGAGCGTAATAGGCACGGGCGCGCGATTCATACAGGTCGGCCTGCTGGCGCTCGTCGAGAGGCAGCGTCAGCGCCACGCCAAGGAGCTGGGTGGCCTGATCTGCTGCGTCCTGGTAGCGGCCCTCTTCAACCAGGGCGCGGACGTACAGCACCTCAACCGCGGGGTCTGCTTCTCCTCCGGTGCGGATCGTTTCCAGATCATCGAGTACATCGCCGTACTCGCCGACGGCGAAAGCCGCACGGGCGTGGTCAAGGAGGAGCGAGGCATCGTCCACACCCGCCTTTAGGGCAGCATCAAGGTCGGCGTAGGCCAAGTCATACTGGCCCCGATCGAGGTAGAGACGGCCACGCCCCACAAGGGCCAGGGGCGTGGCGCCGCCGGACAGATCCAGGGCACGGGCGTATGCAGCCTGAGCATCGGCCAGGCGGCCCTGCCGCCCGTATGCCTCACCCAGGAGCGCCCACGCCTCGGCGCTCGAAGGATTGACGTCGAAGATGTAATCTTCCAGGTCGATCACCGCGCGCATGTCCAGGCCGAGCGCCAGTCTGCCGCGTGCCAGGGCTACGATGACCGGCTCGGCGGCAGGGTCGATGTAGTGGGCCAGGTTAGCGTGAGCCACCGCGCTCTCAGCGTCGCCGAGGGCCAGGTAAACGCGGCTGGCCATTACCAAGAGGTTGACATCATGGGGCCTGACAGCCCGTCCTGCCTCGACATCGGCGAGGGCTGCTTCATAGTGGCCCTCCCGCAGATCAAGCTCGGCCAAGCTGAGGTAAGCTGCGACGAGGCGCGGGTCGAGGGATCGGGCCTGCTCGGCAGCCAAGCGGGCCTGTTCATAGTGCCCCTGCCGGAAGTCGATCTCGGCCTTGACGACATGAAGCGGGGCAAAGCCGGGGTCGCGCCCCAATCCCTCCTCAACCACACGGGCCGCGCGGCTCACATCGCCCAGGCGAAGATGGGATAGCGCCTCGAAGTAATAAACGTCAACGGGTGCTTCCTCGGAGGTGCGCGCCTCCTCGATAAGGACCAGCGCGTCCTGATAACGACCTTCGTAAAAAGCTGCTGCCGCCTGCTCAAGCGCGGGGTCAGATGGGTGAGGAGTCATGACATACGGCGCGGTGGGAGTCAGGCCAAAGCGCAGATCGCCGCGCGGGGCATCGCCGACAGGCAGCGTTGGCTCCGGGCCGCCGAGCTGATCGGGTGGAGGAGGGGTGCGGGTGGGACGCGGGGTGGGTGTATCGATGGGCGTAAGCGTCACGGTCGGTGTGGGGCTGGGTGTGGAATCGGCAGCCACCTGCCGGGCGCGCGGCTGACCAGTCAGGGACGACACCAGGACGACCACAGCCGCGACCAGCACGAGGCTGGCACCAATAACCAACACCATCGGGCTAGGGCGGAGATCGATCCCCATGACGGGTCGGCGGGGCGACTCACCAGGGGCAGCCCAGGCGATCTCCAGCGTCCCCTGCTGCTCTTCGGCGCGGATGGCAGCCAGCACGGCTTCGGCCTGGCGCTGGGCGCGGGCAATGGCCTCAGCGCTGACCAGGGGAACGCCGCCCGGGGTGGGTGGCGGAGCGGATACAGCAGGGACTGGTTCAGGTTGAGGTTGAGGCGAGGGCCGCCCGGCACGCTCGCCCCCGAGGGCCTGCATCCCCTTCCGTGCCGCTACGTTGTGGGGGTTGATCGCCAGGACCTGCTTGAGGCAGTGGAGGCGCTCGGCGGGTGTGTCCACGACGGCACTCATCCAGAGCCAGGCAGCTTCGCTACGCGGATCATCTCGCAGGATGCGCACCAACAACTGCCGGGCATATTCCTTCTGCCCCGCGCGTGCCGCCGAAATTGCCTGCCGGAGGAGGCTCTCGGAACTGTCGCTCATAATGGCCCTCACCCCTGTAGTGCCGAGAACGTCCCCATTGTACACCAGGGCAGGACCATGTCCAATGGGGGCAACACCCGCCTATAGGGTATACTCACGCCATATGAACAAGCTGGGAGCGAGGTGAATGGTGGGCGATACAATGCGCCTGTTTATTGCATTGGAGCTGCCTGAGGCGGCGCTGGAGGTCATCGGGAAGGTGCAGGAGCAGCTCAAGCGGGCCATCTCCAATCGGGCCGTGCGCTGGGTAAGGCTGGAGGGCATCCACCTGACGCTCAAGTTCCTGGGTGACGTGAAGCGCGAGCAGGTTGCAGCGTTACAGGAAGCACTCACAGCAGCTGTGGCGGGACATCGGCGGCTGAATCTGACCATTGAGGGGCTGGGCTGCTTCCCGAACCCGCAGCGACCGCGCGTGATCTGGGTGGGCGTCGGGGGTGACAGGCCGCAGCTGGCTGTGCTCCAAGACAGCGTGGAGCAGCACATTGCCCCGCTGGGCTTTCCGCCGGAAGGACGCGGCTTTACCCCGCATCTGACGCTGGGCCGGACTCAGCGCCATGCCAGCCGGGACGAGCAACTGGAGATCGGTAGGGCAGTCGAAAGGGGCCTTCAGAACCCCGCCATCGGGTGGCAGGCGGAAGCCGTCAGCCTGATGCAGAGTGACCTGAAGCCAAGCGGCGCGGTCTACACAACAGTTTACAGGGTTAATCTGGAGCCATAAGTGAGCCAAGAGGCGGGGGACAAGGCCCGTCAGGAAGCGCCACCGCTGCTGTTAGACGTCATGCTGGGTCGGTTGGCGCGCTGGCTGCGCCTGATGGGCTACGATGTCACCTACATGGCTGACACGGACGATATCGAGATTGTGCGCGCAGCTCGGGCCCAGAAGCGGCTGGTGCTCACGCGGGACCGAGGGCTGGCCGCGCGGCGAGCCATCGAGGCGGTGCTGATCACGAGCCAGGACTTAGACGATCAGATCGAGCAGGTGACAACCGAAGTGGGGCCGCCACCGCAGCCTGCTGTGCCCCGCTGCGTTGTGTGCAATACGCCGCTGGAGCCGCTTTCCCCACAAGCGGCCCGCGAGCGCGTGCCGCCTTACGTGTGGCGGACCAAGTCATCGTTTGCCCGCTGCCCGGCGTGCAAGCGGATCTACTGGCCGGGGACACACTGGGAAGCGATCCGGGAACGGCTGGGGGAGTCGGGAGATTATAACAACAACCGGGAGCGACCAGAATAATAACCGACCCCGTAGCCGCGAGGTTCACCGGGACGGGGGATGTACAGGCACAGCGTGCCAAGCTGCATGATTCTGCTGGGTCAGTGGGTTGACCGTACCCCGCATGAACACCGTCTTTGTCACCGGGATGTGCCCCTGAATATCACCTTGGGTGGATGCTCCTGCCTTCCGCGTCCCCTAAACTATGGGTGAATATCGGTAATCCGTTAAGGAGATCAGAGCATCATGGGCGCTCGAGGCGGGACAGGTGTTACAAACATCAACGGAGAGGGCGTGCTGATCACGGGGTGCTCATCGGGGATTGGCCGCGCGACGGCAATTTACCTCGCTCAGCAGGGATATACTGTGTTCGCCACAGTGCGCAAGGAGACAGACGCGGACGATCTACGCGACCGGAATGAGCCGAACCTCATTCCGGTTTGTCCTCTCGACCTGACGCGGCGGGAGGACATCCCCGGCGTGGTGGAAACCGTGGCAGATGAACTTCAGCGCCGAGGGAAGACGGGACTGTACGCGCTCGTCAACAACGCAGGCGGTGGCAGCATTGCGCCGATTGAACTGATGGACCTGGACAAGTTTGCCATCGAACTGGAGGCCCGGCTCGTCGGGGCAGTGGGGCTGGTACAAGCCTTCCTACCCATGATCAGGCAGGCAAGCGGGGGACGCATCCTGTGGATCGTCACGCCCGCGATTATCCCGACACCCTATGTCGCCAGCATCCACGCCGCCGACTTTGCGGTCAACTGTATTGCCCGAACGCTCCAGTTGGAGCTGAAACCGTGCAAGATACCGAGCGTGATGATTCGCTGTGGAGGCATCCAGACCCCGGCAGCCAAGCGCACACTCGACGAACTGGAGGAAGCACGCCAGCGTTGGCCACAAGGCCGTGCTAAGCTCTACGATCAAGCTCTCCAGCGCTGGCAGGCGGAACTAACCGCCTTCGACGCAAAGCGCACCCCGCCCGAAGAGGTCGCCAGAGTTGTTCTCAAAGCCCTGAGCGCCAGATTACCCAGGCTCCGATACTCAGTCGGCCACATGGCACACGCGGCTGCGTTCCTGGAATCTCTGCCGCAGGCGCTTGGTGATGCGATCCTCGCCAGGCGGTTCTGAGCACCGATCCTTTCCCACGCCCCTGCTGCCCTCATCACGAAAAGCGGGTTGGTGAAAATCCTGCCACTGTGCTAGAATGGCGAAAACCCAACCGACGAGGGTTTATGGCAGAACAGACACAAGTTGATACCGGCGAACTTGCACGCGAGATCGTGGACCAGATCGCTGACAAAAAGGGCGAAGACATCGTGCTGCTCGACCTGCGCGGGCGGACAATTATTGCGGACTATTTCATCATATGCAGTGGCAACAGCGAGCGCCAGCTCAAGGCCATTGTGGAAGGCATCACTGAGGAGTTGAGAAAACAGCACGGGGTCAGACCGCGCGCGGTGGAGGGTGAGGCGGAGACCGGATGGGTTCTGCTGGACTACCGCGACGTGGTGGTGCACGCATTTGCCCCTGAGGTACGCCGGTATTACGATCTGGAGGGCTTCTGGCTGGAACAGGATGCGAGCGTCCTGCTCAAAATGCAGTAAAGCGGTCAAGGGTGGAGAGAAAGCTAACGGGCGGCCACGCAGCCGCCCGTTTTTTCATCCTGCCAAGCGGTCAGTCCTCGAAGATCCAGGGGTCAGTGTTCCGCTCCCAGGTGACCAGTTCCTCAGGGCTGAAGAACAGGCTAATCTCGCGAGCAGCATCTTCAGCGGTGGCCGCACCGTGAACGATGTTCCGGCCAACCTCGAGAGCATAGTCGCCCCGGATGGTGCCGGGGGCAGCCTCGGCGGGCCGGGTGGCCCCCATCGTGGTGCGGACAATGGCGATGGCATCGCGGCCTTCCCAGACCATCGCGACGACAGGCGCAGAAGTGATGTAGGCAATCAGACCATCATAAAAGGGCTTGCCCCGGTGCTCGGCATAGTGCCGGGCTGCCAGGTCCTGGCTGATGCGGAGGAACTTCATGCCGACGAGGCGCAGGCCGCGCCGTTCCAGGCGGGTGATTATCTCACCGATCAGGCCGCGCTGAACACCGTCGGGCTTGACAAGTACCAGTGTGCGCTCCAAGATAACCTCCTGAGTGGTTGAGCATAGTAAAGGCCCGTATGAGTATAACGCACCGCCTCTGCGTGGTCCCGGGTGTGAGCACGGCGGTTCACCCCCTCCCCTATAGCAAACCAGAGGCCTGCTGGAACATGGCGCACAAAGGGCGGGCCGCCAGAGCGAAACCCGCCCTATACTTCCTTCGCCGAACCAGATGTTAAGCGTTCCAGGGAAACACTTAAAGCTCGTCAAGCGCCTCGCGGTAAATCTCCAGCGCTTCCTGAAGCTTCCCCTGCGCGCGCAGGGCATCACCCCAGACGCGCCGCACACGCGGGCTGACTGTCTGCTCGGTACGCTGGATGTAGGAGAAGTCAGAGATGGCTTGGTCGAGCATCTCGCCGCTGCTTACCAGACTCTCATAGTAGGGCAACGCGCCTTCGTAATCCTTGGCAGCCAGCTTCTCGCGCGCGATGCGAAGCTGCTCGTGGTAGTCGCCCGCGAGCGCTTCGGGCGGAGGAGCAGGCGCCGGAGCCGGGGCGGGCGGTGTAGGTGCTTCGGCCTCAACGACTTCAACCGCAGGGGGAGGCTCTAACTCACGCTCAGGCTCCTCGGCCAGCACCTCAGCTTCTTCGGCTTCAGGAGCAGGCGCGACAGGCAGCCGGGCATCGGGTGCAGGGGCTTGCTCCTCGACGGGGCGCAGCCAAGCCGGTAGCTCCTCGGCCTCTGCCTCTACAGCCTCGGCTCCCTCAGGCGCAACCGGGCCAGGTAAGGTAATGGGCGGCCCTTCCTCCTGAGCGCCTGGCAGGCGGATCGGCGGCCTCCCAGGCTCCCCCGCCGTCAGCGGAGGAGCCTCGGCGGATGGTGGAGCAGGCAGGTGGGTCGGCTCCTCGCGGAGCCAAGCGGGCATCTCTTCTTCTTCGGCGAACAGTGCCTCAAGCTCCCGGTCAGGCTCGGCGGCTTTTTCGGCTTCGAGTGTGCTCTCAAGCCAAGCCAACTCCTCTTCCTCGGTCTCACCTCTGGCCAGCTCTTCAAGCTCAGGCTCTAGCTCCTCACCGGCACCCTCAAGGGCGCGGGCGATCTCGGCCTGGGCGCCAGCCTCCCTGAGCCACTCAGGTAGCTCTTCCTCGGACACAGGCTCAGCCTCAGCTTCCAGATCGGGAGCAGGCGGTGGGGCAACTGGAGGCTGATCGGGCTGAAGCACCTCCGAGACGACCTCCCCGGCAGCCACACCCTGCTCGGCCACCTGCTGATCCAGCCAGGCAAGGGCCTGATCAACCTCCTCGGAGGCGACCGGTTCAATTGGGGCCTCGGTCGGTTGACGGAGCCAGTCAATTTCCTCGCCCGCAGGAGCAGGTCTTCTGGTTAACCACTCAGGAAGCTCCTCCTCCGCCTCTTCCTTCTCCCCGACCTCGGCTACGGCAGGCTCGCCCTTAAGCCAATCGGGCAGGCCTTCTTCCTCTTCCTCGCCGGCGGGAGGCATGACCGCCGCAGGCGCAGCCTCACGCTCCGGCTCCTCCCGGAGCCAGTCGGGCAGGCCCTCCTCCTCCGCCTCTTCCTTCTCCCCGACCCGCTCCGGGGGTTCGGCCTCACCAGACACCGAACCCTGGAAATCAGGGTCGTACTTGGCGGCAAGCTCCTCCAGCCAGGCGATGGCATCATCGCTGTCCAGGTCGCCCTCGGCCAACCAATCGGGGATTTCGTCCGCATCCTCGTCACCAAGCGGTTCGTCAAATGGTGGGGCCACTTGCTCTTCCTCCCGAAGCGCCAACCGATCCTCAGCAGCCTGCTCAGCCCCCGGCTGCAACCCATCAAGCGGCGCTTCTCCCTTGTCTAGCTTCTCAGATTCCGGCTCATCGCCTCCGGCCTGCGCCGGAGGTTGGTCTGCACCCCCAGATGCGCCAGTGGGCGAGCCAAGCGGCTCCTCTTCATCCACCAGGCTCTGCGGCATCGGCACCTCTGGCATCGCCGACTTTAGCCAACTGGTGAAGGTTTGCCTTTCCTCCTGAGGCAGTGGGGACTCGCTCTCCTCAACCGGCCCCACAGTGGTGAAGGACTCACCCTGCAACCAATCGGGTAGTTCCGAATCCTCAGGAGAGGGTGGGATAGGTGCAGGGCGGCCCTCAGGCGAGGGCTTAGCCTCTCCCAGCCGACCGAGAAGCCCCCCCTCTGCTTCCGCCCTCTCCACTCCTCTGGCTTCTGTTTCTGCCAGCGGCCCCTCTGCTGGAACTTCCGAAGTGGCAAACGCCGGGGCGTGAAGCCTCTTGGAGGGGCCGCTTCCCTCGGATGGTGTGTCTGCTGCATCCCATGGTTCCAAGTCGCTAAAGCTTCCTGGCTCGGCCGGTTGGGGGGCAACGCCCGAAACCTCCTCCATCTCGCTTAGCCAGTCAGGCCCTTCTCCATCCGGGGTGACAGCATCAACAGTAGACACATCGGGCACCGCAGGGGCAGCCCCGGCGATAATCTGGTCAAGCCATTCGTCAGACACCACGCCTGGCGTGCCTTCCTCCAACTTGCCTGCGCGGGGTGTGCCCGACTCGGCAGGCTTGTCGCGGAGAATCTCCTGCAACCACTCAGGCACCTCTCGCTCCTCACCGGCGTCTGGGACCGGCGGGGGAGATTGCACGCCTCCCACCTCCGACAGCCAATCGGGGAGGGAAGCATCGGCTGGCGACCGGGGGAGCGGCTCCTCCAGCACGTCGCGAAGCCAGCCAGGCACTTCATCCGGCGGCGGGACGGGGGCTTCCGGTGAGCCAGACAGGGCAGGGGCAGCGGGCGTCACAGCCTCGTGCAGCCAGTCAGGCGCTCCCCCAGCAGACACATCCGGCTCTTCAGAATAGGTGACAGCCGACTCCACGCCGGAACCTGCCAGCACGTCCCGGAGCCAGTCGGGCGGCTCTTCAGGCGAGGAGTCACCAGACGGTGCAGATGGCTCAGCCGGGGGCGTGGCAAATAACTGGTCAAGGTCAATCGGCTCGGAAAGCTCGGCGGGGGGCGGCCCGGCAGGAGCCGATTCGGGCTGTGTGCTGAACGCCTCTTCCAGCCAATCCGGTAGGCCGGCAGGGGTGCCTGCCTCCTCAGGCTCACCAGACAAGGGGGGAGAAGTCTCCGGCGACAGCTCGCGAAGCGCACCGGTCACGCCTTCCTCTTTGTCAATTGAGCGGATCTGCGAGACCCAGTCGGCAGCGCCAGCACCTAGGGCATGCTGTGCGGGTGAGTAATCGAGCATGGGCATGAGGAATTGATCCGCTGGGGCGCGTTCACCCCTATGCTCAACCTCATAAGCCAGGTAAGGGTCAAGCTCCCGGAGACGCTCCAGAAAAGGCTCCGCCTCAGCAGGCTGGTTGGCATGTAGCCACAGGCGGGCCAAAAGCTGATTGGCTTCGATGCTGTTGGGCAAGCGTTTCAAAATCTGGGCCGCCAGCTTGCCCGCCTCAACAGGCTGGTGATTCTTCCACAGCACATCGGCCAGGAGGAGTTGCAGATCAAGGCGTTCCGGGTCACGGGTCAGGGCTTTCCTCAGCTCCTGGATGGCCTGCGGGTAGAGCTTGCCCTTGGCATAGAGACGGGCCAGCGCACCCGCGGTGAGCTGGATCTTGCGCGGGGGACGGCCATCGCGCTCGGCGTACAGGCGCTTGATCTCGTCCTGAAGCTCGATGTTGCTGGGAACCTGTTCGAAGGCACGCTCCAGATGCCAGATCGCCTGGTCAAGAGCGCCGCTCTCCCGGTAGCAGTCGCTGATGCCAACGTGGGCGACGAAATCGTTCGGATCGGCGCTCAAGACCCGCTGAAACAGGTCAAGCGCGTCCTGAAAGTGCTCCTGCTCCAGCAGGGCGCGGGCGAGCAGCTTGTAAATCTCAACGTAGCGCGGGTAGGTTTCTAGGACATGGCGGCACTGGGCGATGACCTCGGAGTGAGCGTCACGTTCAAGGCGTCCCTCGATGTACTCTACGTAAGACCGAAGACTGATCTCGGACATTAAGCACCCTGGGACAGCGGCAGCGGGTTCATTGGCTGCCATTATGCAATGATTTGGATCAAACTGCAAGTGCACTTAACGCCTACCGCAGGAGGGGCGCGACGGAGGCACAGGCGAGGAAACAAACGCCCGGCTGGCTGCGCTTTTTGGAGGCTCATCCGCGGCTCGACTATAATGGGAGCTGTGAAAGCCACCGTGCACCTCGTGACGATCAGCTTGGCGTTGGGGTTGCTGGCTGCCTGCGCCCCGGCTGGGGAGGGAACGAGTGCACTGACTGCCAGCCGCCCCGCTCCGACGGCCAGCCCAACGGCGCCCCCTACTGACACCCCCACCCCAGCAGCCAGCGCGACGGCAACGGTGACGCCGACCCCGACCCTCACCCTGACTCCCACGTCCACACCGACCCCGCCTGATTGGCGCATCCTGGCTCCCGGCGTGGGGCAGGCTGATGTGCCCGTGCCTGTGCCGGACATGGACGGGGTCACGTTTTATGCTTACGTGCTGCGGCTTGACCCGGAGCGCGTCGCATTCAGGGTCTTCTACGATGGAGAGGCGCGTACCGTCGAGGAGTGGCGCAGCCTGACGGGGGCAAACATCGTGGTCAACGGGGGTTTCTTCTCAGGCGACAACCGACCGATAGGGCGGCTGGTGATCGATGGGGAGTTGATCGGCAGCCCCCTCAATCCTGAGGCGCGGATCGGGGTGCCGGGCCTGTTCACCGTGCTGGAGGGGGAACCTGAGATATATGCGCTGGGGCGCTCTCGCTACAGCCCGCGCGGGCTGCGCTTCGACCAGGCGATAGAGGCTTACCCCCTGCTGCTGCTGCCGGGCCGCCAGCCGACCTACCCCTCCCATCCAGGCGTTCCGCAGACACGGGCGCGCCGGACGGTGATCGGCATGGATAGTGAGGGCTGGGTTGTGATCGTGCTGATCGACGGGCCGATTCTGTCACTGACTGAGCTATCCCGGTGGCTGGCTGGGTCAAACCTGAATCTGGACGTAGCGCTGAACCTCGATGGGGGGCGCTCCAGCGGGATGACAGTGGACGTGGGCGATGAGCACACTGTGATTCCCTCTTACGTGCCGCTGCCTATTGTGCTGGCAGTCTACACAAGCCGCTAGGGGCAACCGCACTACCAAGATTAGGAGCCTGCATGTTCAGTTCCATGCCTTCGCTCTACGCACCGATACTCGCCGCTCTGATCGCCGTGTGGGGAGCGGCCTACATCGCCGGGATGACGCTCGGCACCCCCAACGAAGACCGCTCGCGGCGGCTGGCACGCCCGGCCAAGCTGGTGATGATCGGCACGACGCTGGCAGCGGGGGGGCTGTGGCTGAATGCAGCAACCGGAACGGAGGCAGGCCGGTTCGCCCGCCTGATCATGCTGGGGCTGACAGCTTGCGCGATAGGGGATGTGGTGCTGGCTGGATTTCTTCCCCTCCGGCAACCTGAGACCCCAGCGATGGCGGTGTTTGGAATCGGGCACGGCCTGTACCTGGCCGCCATCCTGACGCTGCGGACGGCCACAGGTGCTCACCCGGACGGGTGGCTGGCTGGGGTGCTGCTCGTGGGGGCGGCAGCCGCTGTCGCGGCATGGGCATTGTTTGTGCGCCATCCTGACGGCAGCCGGGCACTGAACGCGGGCAGTTTGGTCTATGGGATACTGCTTTTTGTCGCCACTGCCGCTGGAGCAGAGCTTGCAGTCCGGGCACACCAGACGTCGATCCTGGCGGTAGGCATGGGGCTATTTGTCGCGTCAGACCTGCTGCTGGCCCGATACCTGGTCCGCAAAGCGGGTTTCCCTTACGTCCGGGACGTGGTCTGGATCCTGTACAGCGCCGGGCAGATGGCAATCGCCTTCTCCATCGGGGCCGCGGCTGCCGTGGGATACTGAGAGGCGTCTCCCACGCCCTCAGTTCGCGAGCCGGATGGCGACCATTTGGAGGTTGGTCATCTCCTCGATGGCGTACCGCACCCCTTCGCGGCCCAGCCCGCTACGGCGATTGCCGCCATACGGCATGTGTCATTTTCATTGAACTATAACACCCAGGTCCGACCGGCCTTGACAGCAAAGCGCTTTGCTCTTATCCTAATCTGAAATACAAAGCGCTTTGCAAGAACCCCTCCCTCTCCTGCCATCACCTGCATCTGAGATGCCCCCGCCGCGCTGGCAGATAGGCGGTTACCGTGTGTGCGATGGGCGAACCGCACGGGGCTTGCAAGGGTGGTCCAACTTGTTCGCCATTAGTCGTCTCTTGCCGAAGGAGGAGAGCTATGTATAGGATTGCTGCCCGTGATAAGTGGCGCTTCCTTGTGCCGCTTATCGTCGTGATCCTGTTGGTCACAGCATGTGCTGGCCCGGCTGAAACCGCGCCAGCAGAAGAGGCCGAGGAACCTGAGGGGGCTGGTGAGGCAGAAGGACCCGCTGAAGAGGCTCCCGAAGCGGTGGAAGGGGCTGCGCCTCTTGTCGTCAACATCGCCGTGGCTCCCGCGACACTCGATCCGGCCTGGGGGTGCACTGTTGAGTCGGTCGGCTTCCTCCAGAACTTCTATGTCCGCCTGACCCAGTATGCGGCTGTGCCTGGCCCTGATGGGACGATGATGACCGATCCTTCGCAGCCCGAAGAGCTTTACTTCGCCGAGTCGGTAGACATCAGCGAAGATGGTACCGTGTACACCTTCAAGCTGCCTGAGGGCGCGACCTTCCCCAGCGGCAACCCGGTCAATGCGGAGGCGGTCAAATATTCACTTGAGCGGACTCTCACGATAGACGGATGCGGCGCGTACTTCATCCTGGAGGGGATCTACGATCCGTACCTCATCCAGTCCGTCGAGGCGCTTGATGACTACACAGTCCAGATTACACTGGCCCGTCCCGATCCCAACTTCATGGAGGCACTTGCCCAGCCCGCCGCCTCAATCGTGGACCCCAGTGTTGTTGAGGCTAACGGCGGCGTTGTCGCCGGTGAGCCTAATGAATACCTGTCAAGCCACGTGGCCGGGTCGGGGCCGTTCCTGCTGGAGGAATATGAGCCAAACAACCGGGCGGTTCTGGTGGCTAACCCAGACTTCTTTGGCGAGCCGCCTGCCTCTGAAAGGATCATCGTCAACTTCATCAGCGCCGACGAGACGCTGCTGCTCCAAGCCAGAAACCTTGAGGCCGATGTGACGGTGGGCCTCAGCCCGCAGTCGGTCGCCAGCCTTGAGGGCAACCCGGATGTGCGCATCATCGTCAACGAGACCACCAACTCCCAGCGCTTTGGTACGCCGAATGGGAAACCGCCCTGGGATAACGTCAAGTTCCGCGAAGCAATGACCCATGCCATCCCCTATGAGGAAATCCTCGAAAAGGTGGCTTACGGCTATGGCTCGATCTTCTATGGCCCCTTCACGCCCTCCTTCCCGGAATACAACGCGGAGCTGAGCCAGCCGCGGGAGTTTAACCTGGACCTGGCCCGCCAGCTCATTGAAGAGTCGGGAGTTGAGACGCCCGTTGATATCGAAGTTGTGATCCAGGAAGGCAACACGGCCCATGTGCAGATAGCGACCATCCTTCAGGGGGTGTGGGCTGAGCTGGGCGTCAATCTGACAATCCGGCAGGTTACATCGGCTGACTTCTACAACGCTGTCGAGGGGCACCAGGCTCAGGCTTTCATGCGCTTTGATGGCACGGGTATCTATGATGCCGGGTACTTCCTCGGGTTTGATATGGTCTGCGCGCTGAAGGACTCGTTCAACGTCTCGGAAGTGTGCATCCCTGAGGCTGACGAACTGCTGGAGCAGGCCAGGGTGGAGCTTGACCCCGAGAAACGCCAGGCGCTGTACGATGAGATCACCCGCTTGTGGGTTGCGAACTCGCCCTTCATCCCGATCTATGCGGCTCAGGATACCACTGTGCTGAGCAAAGATGTGACCAGCTTCCTCTGGTCGCACTACTATGACTTCCGCACCTGGGCAAAGCAGTAGGCCCTACGCCGGTGCAGATGGACTCCCCGGGGCGGCCCCGCGAGCTTCTGCAAGGGGCAGCCCCGGGAATCCCCCCGTGAGTCGCCAGGGTAGAGAGGTTGCATGATGAAAAAGATCTTGTATGCCAATCCGGTTGGCAGCACGAGCTTCGATCAAGACACCGTAGAGT
>FWPU01002387.1_pt1 | contig 17218 bp, 13 predicted proteins | sample 2228361 | NCBI WGS metagenome assembly FWPU01 (sample SAMEA103939777, study PRJEB20133) | metagenome
CAGATGCGCGTACAGTTCTAAACGGTTACATGTCGCCAGGATCACGACCTGTTTGCCGCGGTGCTCCGTCAACCACTCCGCCTGTTGAGTGGCGGTCAGGTTGAGGTGCTCACGCAGGGCAAGCGGGGCGTGATGATGGCTGATGCTTCGACAATGAAACATCTGCTTCCCTACGAATGGCGATCCTGAACGAACTCTTCGTAATACTCAACAAAGCTGATCTGAATGACGTTGAACACCTGATTGAGCTTGCGCAACAGCCGCATTTGGGCCTGATTGTCCAGATGCACAAGCTGCGGCATTTGCAACGCCACCTCGGTGATCGTGTCGCGGAAGAAGGCGGTGACCTCCAATCCCTGCGCCGCCGACAGGCCGGCTTCCACGCAGTTCAACGCATAGCGGGCGGCGATGCTGCGCGCCTCGATGAGCAGATGTTGATCGTCATCGGGTGCGGAAAGGTGCTGCATGACCAGGCCCATCAGGCGACGGCCCAGTTCGCGCTTCTCCGCGCGGCTTTCTTCGTCGAAAGCGGAGACCCAGGCGGGCGGCGGGTATTGGTTCAGACGTTGCCGGGTAGCCAACAGCGCATAATCGGCCAGCACGCGCCCCGCTGTCTGCTGTTGATTGACAACACTCCCCCTGTCCTGCAGCAGGGCCAACACTTCGGCGCGCCGGAAACGGCGATGACCGCCGGGCGTCACCCGCACGGGAACCTCGCCCTGGTCGGCCCAACGGCGCAGCGTGGTGGGGTGTACACCCAGTAGCTGCGCAGCCTGCGAGAGTGAAAGCCATTCGCGGTCTGGAGAGTCCATCGTCTGCTCTTTTCTTCCGCCAGCGAAACTAACTAAACCTCACTAAACCGCCAGCGAAACTAACTAAACCTCATTAAAAATAAAACGACTGATATTCTAGCCCCGTAATTCGATAAAACCTGCGACAAAATCACCAAAATCTGATGACGAAAAGCACTTGCATCAACGGACGTTTAAGTATCTACTGAAGCCGCGGTTATTTTTACATAGTTTTGCATATAATTCAAGGAGCTGCCCATGAGCTACCCGCCGCCACGCCTGGTCTTCTGGGAAACAACCGCCGGATGCAACCTCAGCTGCATTCATTGTCGCCGTATCGAAGTCGCCGATCAGTTGACGCCCTTCGATCTCTCTACCACCGAAGCCAGAGACCTGGTGGATCAGCTTGCGGAGGCCGGATCGCCGGTGCTGGTGCTATCTGGTGGGGAACCGTTGATGCGCCCGGACATTCTCGACATCGCGCAGTATGCCTCCGGACAGGGCTTGCCCGTAGCGCTGGCGACCAACGGCACGCTCATTGACGATACGCTTGCCGCTCGCATCAGGGATAGCGGCGTACAGCGCGTGAGTATCTCCTTTGACGGCGCAGACGCAGCCACGCACGACGCCTTCCGCGCGTTGCCGGGTGCGTTCGCGGCGGCGGTGCGCGGCGTGCAGGCACTACGCGCGGTAGATGTTCCGGTGCAGATCAACACTACCGTTGCCAAACACAATCAGGCTCAACTGGAAGCGATCCTGGCTCTGGCCAAAGAGCTGGGAGCCGTGGCGCTCCACCTGTTCCTGTTGGTACCTGTGGGCTGCGGGGTCGAGATCGCCGACGAGCAGATGGTCAATGCGCAGGAATACGAACACATCCTCAACTGGCTGTACGACGTGGAACAGGCCGAGCCGACGCTACAACTGAAGGCCACCTGTGCGCCACACTACTTTCGGGTGATGCGTCAGCGGCGGGCGCAGGATCAGCGCAACGGCGTGCGCCGCGACCTGCCCGCCAGCCATCATCGTCAGCTTCACGGTCACCCGGCGGGGCGGCTGCACGCGGCCACCAAAGGCTGTCTGGCAGGGACAGGCGTATGCTTCGTCTCGCACCGCGGAGAAGTCTTCCCCTGTGGCTATCTGCCAGTTTCTGCGGGGAACATTCGGCAGCGGCGTTTTGCCGAAATATGGCAGGATAGCCCGCTCTTCGCTCAATTACGTGATCCCGATCTGCTGACCGGCAAGTGTGGCATATGTCAATTCAAGGCGCTATGCAGCGGGTGCCGGGCGCGGGCCTATGGGGTCACAGGAGACTACCTGGCAGAAGAACCTTTCTGCGCCTACGATCCCGTGTCGCGCCGCATCCAGGAGATCACATTCTGATCCGCCCGGTGCGCCTGTGACGGCAGGAGTGAGATGCGCCATTCCCTGTCTTTCAGGACATAGAGGCGGTAGCCCTGTTTGCTCAGCAGGGCTCGAAAGCAGGTGTAGCTCAGCAAAATGCCGTTTGTTCTTCCAGATGCTGGCGCAACTTGTTGATAACTTTGCGTAACCTTGTCCAGGATCGCGAACAGGGTTCCCCCAGGTCGAGCGGCGCGTCGCTCTGGACGTGAATGGTCAGCGTCAGGATCGGGATCATCGCCATACTCCGCTAACGGCGCGTGCGCGCGGCCTGTCGCACCTGCTCCAGATTGATGATCTCAGCGACCTCGAAGGCGGTCACCAGGCTGTTGGCAACCGGGCGCAGACGAACGATGGCCGGAAAATGCCCAATACGCCCGTGTAGCTCGGCCAGCACAAGCGCTGCGATGTAGTTGAGGGATGGGAGCACCACCAGCCAGGGGTCGGTCTGCCAGCATTGCGGGCTGATAGCCAGGTCGTCTATCAGCCGGACGACCTGCGGGGCAAACGGTTCGTTCACGTCGAATTGTACCCGCGCCTCGATAGTGGCACTGACCGGCTGACCGGCCAGTGCCTGAATCTGCTCTAGTTGAGCCGCAGTGAGCGGATGAGCCAGGTTGAGGAGGTTCATGGCTACCACTCGCGATATTTCTGGTTGAGTTGGTCAGCCGCCCAGATCAGCTCTTCTTCGGTCTTGGCGGTGGTGATAATCTCGAACCGCCCGCCAAAGTTGTTTTTGTCCTGGTAGGTGCCGAACAAGCGTCCCTCTTGCACCTGAAACCCAATCCCCTTGATGCGTTTCTGCTTCTCGTAACTGCGCGATTCTGCTGTCACGATCCAGGGTGTTTCCTCCCATACTTTGGTCACGAAGTCTTTGAATCCCTTGGGATAGTGGTGATCTGAGAAGCGAGGAGGGCGTTTCTCACTGGCGGGCGGCAGGTCGTGCGGTTTTAGGAGGCGTTGCCTATAGCCCAGCAGGAAAATCTCTCCGATAGCTCCTAGCTCAAAGAGAGGTTCGCCGTCAACGTCTACTTCTTCCAGGAGGACACGCAAACGTTCATCCAACTCCCCGATCTCTGTGAGCGAAAACACCTTGTTACGCTCAAAGTCAGTGAGCAGCGCCGAGTTCTCGCCAATCAGTGAATAGTCAAAGGCCACAGGCATAGGGGGGAAGTCAATGATCTCGGAGAAACGCTCGTGCCGGTACAGTACAGGGATACTCAGCGTCTGCCCGATGACTACCGCGATCGCGATCTGCGCCTTGTACCCGCCTGTTGCATTGATGACGATATGTTCCGAGGTATAGCGCTGAATGATCTTGCCCATCTCGCGCACGAGATTCCGCAGACCGTGAATCTTGAAATCCTTCGGATTCTCATCCTGCAGCTTTGCGACGGCGATGAACTCGCTAGTCTTCAGGTCCAGGTCTTTACGCGCGCGGTAATAGCTGGTCAGTACGTCACCCATCTTCCAGCCGTCAGCCGTATCAGACACGAACAGGAAGAGGTGGTGCAGGGTCAGCGATTTGTTCTTGAGCGCATCCTCGATGGAGTTGATTTCAGCACCGCAGATACGGCTGGTCGGGTCGATTTCCAGTAAGAGCTTCACCAACGCCTGAACGTTGTCCTTTTGCCGAGCCTCCCGCAACTTCTCACAGAGTTCGGCGCTGATGCCGGACTCTCCCCCATTGTGGAGTTTGTCTATGTTGGTTAGCAGACTGGTACCAACCGTACAAATGAGCACATCACGTCTGTCCACAGGTCACTCCTTTCAGCGAATATTCCAACTAGAGTCGCCCGGTCACACCCGACCGGCGAGAATATCGAGCAACACCTGGCGTTTGCTGGTTGCGCTTTCGGCCTCGTCACACAGATCGATCATCTTGCGATAGATGCCCTGCAACTGGTTTTCCACCGTGCGCGTGGATTTGCCCAACATACCAGCCAGGTCCTCGTTAGAGGCGTAGGGATGCTGTTCGAGCAAGGTGACGGTAGCCTGTTCGGCGGGCGTCAGACGGCTCATCAGCGCCTGGCGGGGGTCGCGCCGCTGTGCGATGAGAGCCAGGGGATCATCCAGGACGGCGCTCTCTGCGGGCTTCAAACGAGGCGGCAGGATGGGCAGATCGACCAGCGTCACCTGGTCGCGCGTGCCCGGTGGCATATGGAATAGCCCCTCCTGGATCAGGTTGGGCGGGGTCAAGACCGTCCACACGCGGTCGCGCGGGCCGAAGATCAGGGAGGCGGCGAGGGTGGCGTAGATGGTCATGGCTTTGCGCCCACCAGCGACGAGCAGGTGTATGGTGTAGCCCTCGTCGCGGTAGTCGCGTAGCACGCGCAACACCTCCCGGAAGTACTCGTTGGCCGTGTCCTGGTTGGTGATGTCAATGAGCGGCGCGCCCGCCGGTCCTCGTAGCTCATGCCAGCGCACGACCAGGCCGGGATAGTCTGTCTGGAAGACCATCTTGAGACGGTCGTAGGCGTCGGCGATCCCGGAAAGCTGAGGGTCGGTGTGCAGCATGGCTGCCGCCGAGAAGGTGTAGCGGGCATGTAGTTCGTCCAGCGCCACGGTGATGGCTTCGGGCCGTTGGCCGAGCGTGGCAGCAAACAGAGTCGGCACGTGCAGTCCCTTTCTCGATCAGCTTTTGAACAGCCCCAGTATACCGCCAACCGACACCTGGGGCTTGAGTAAAGATACTCAAAACATGTCTGGCCGCCGGAGACCTGTTGGCCTGTCTGGGCGGCCAAAGAGATCGAGACGGTGCCAGGCAGTGCGCTACCACCCGGCACCGGTTGGACTCTCGCCCACCTCAATACCTCATCGTGCCAGGTTGCACCCCGAAGGGCGTATTGCACAGCCAGAGCACAGGTGAGGACGAGGAGAAGACGACCTGGCGCAAGGAGACAAAACAAAAAATCCCGCCGCCAAGTTGCTCAAGCCGCGCACAGGATCGTGAATTGGGAGGTACAAACTGGCTGTAAAACGTGTCGGGGCGCCCGGACTTGAACCGGGGACCTCTTGCACCCCATGCAAGCGCGCTAGCCAAGCTGCGCCACGCCCCGTTGACTGATGCGCTTATAGTAGCGATTGAGGGGACGCCTGTCAAGGTTTGGTTTGCCCTGCATTCAGGAGCTATTTAGGCGCTACCCATTGCCGCCCGACGCAGGAATTGTAGTTCGCCCCCAGCACGATCTCAAAGTCTACCGTCCGGTTTGGGTCTGGCTGTACCCGCACATTTTCCGGACGGATGTTGAGCAGCGCCACCAGTTCATTGAGACTGCTTCCCTTGCTGGCTCCCGTGTAATCGGTGATGAGGGTGTCGGCGTAGTCGGCGCGATCCGCCTCTCCCATGGGCATGGGCGCGAACCCCTCCCAGATCAGCCGATCGGCAGCCACTATATCCCAGCCGGGGTTGACCGTGCCGTTGTAGATGGCGATGCGCGCATTCTCCAGGCGCAGACGGTTCTGTGTGGGCGGCTGCAGGAAGTTGGCGATCAGCCGATTCATGCCGCCGTCAGGATGCGGAAGCTGTACGTTGGTCACCCCGTCCGGCGACCAGGCGACCGTCTCGATGTTCTTGCGGAAGAAGTGATTCTCAATGTCGTTGGGCTGAATGCTCAGCGCCAGCGGAATCAGGGGGATGATCTCCGACAGCGGCATGTTGGTCTGCACGACGCTGGTGAGTTGATCGTAGAGCTGCGGAAGCTGCGTGATCTGCCCGGTCTCCTTGGTCTTGGCCCAGATGGCCCGCAACAATTGCTGCTGCCGACGCCCGCGATCGAAGTCAATCGTATTCTTGCGGCTGCGGGCATACCACAAGGCCAGGTCAGCGTCCATTTCGTGCACACCTACTGGCAGTGTGTACAGTTCGTAGTCGGCGTCGGTCTCGTTGCCAGGAATGCCGTCGGTGCAGGCCGCGCCTGTGCAACGCAAGTCCTGGATGGGGCAATCCACGGCAATAGTCACGCCGCCGATGGCGTCAATGATGCGCTCGAACCCCTCGAAATCCACCATCGCGTAGTAGTGCGTCTCGATGCCGAAGTTGTAAAGGATGGTCTGACGCATCATGCCCCAGCCACCATCTACCCAGCCGATCGACTCACCGTAGCCCCAGGCCAGGTTGAGGCGGGCCATCCCCCAGTTGGGGATGTAGACGAACAGGTCGCGCGGCAGCGAGATCATCGAGACAGTATTGGTATCACGGTTGATCGAGACGACGATCATCGTGTCGGTGTGGAATGGCTGCCCCGGCTCGACATTCCCATCGTGACCGATCAGCAGCACATTGAGCAAATCATAGGGCTGCCCGTTCTCATCCAGCGAGCGAAAACGCGGCATAGGCGTGGGAATGGCCGTCGGCTGTTCGCGCTTCGGCTCGTAGTCCGGCGGATAATACAGCGTCGGCGTGGGCAGAAAGGTCGGCTCTGGCGTCGGCGTGCCGGTCGGAGTCGGGCTGGGCAGCGGCGACGGCGTAACCGTAGGCATCGCGCTGGGACGCGGTGTGTTGGTGGGCAACGCCGTGGCGCGCGGTGTATTGGTGGGCGGCGGGGTCGGTCCCTGGATGGCGCTCACCTGCCCTGCTGCCAGCCAGAGCAATCCCCCCGCCAGACAGGCAACGACGAAAACCCATAGCATAGACGACGCCGCACCACGCATACGTATCATCCTCACCTTCTCCCAGGCAGGCTTTCCAGTATCGGGCAAGTGTAACGCGGCTCGACAGGACTGCAAGAGCACGACGGGCGAACGCAGGGCAACAGACGGGTTTCAGAACAGGCGCGGCTGAACGGGCCGCCCTTCGTGGGCCAGCAACCACTCCTTGCGCCACAGTCCACCGCCATAGCCTACCAGTTGCCCGTCTTGCCCGATGACCCGGTGACAGGGGACGATGATTGGCACCGGATTCTGGCCATTGGCCGCGCCGACCGCGCGCACTGCCTTCGGGTCGCCCAGGGCCAGCGCCAGATCGAGGTAGGTGCGCGTCTCGCCAAATGGAATGTGCCGCAACAATTCCCACACGCGCAGTTGGAAGGGCGTACCCTGCAGATCGAGCGGCACTTCGAAGGAACGTCGCTGACCCGCGAAGTACTCGCGCAACTGTTGTGTACACACGGCCAGTATAGAGGGCAAAGGCTCCTCAGGGAGCGCAGGCGGCTTCTCGTCCAGGAACTGAATGGCGCGGATGCCCACCTCGCTACCCGTGATCAGCAGTGTGCCCAGCGGCGACTCCAGGTGACAGGAAACCAGCGCCTCTCTCACAATCAGCCCTCAAACCGCACGCGCACCGTGCACTGCGGCAGGTAGTTGCCGGTAATGTCCACCACGGTCAGGCGCAACCAGTAATCCCCAGGCGCAAAGGCCGAAGCGTTGACCGTGCCCAGTTGCCCGTTATAGACCTGGTTGGTGTACACCTGCAACGTGGCGAAGTCGGCATCGTCGGTGCCGCTGCCGGAGACCTGCAGGCGATAGAACTGGAAGTTGGGATGCGTGGCCGTGCCGTAGACCGCAAACGCCCCCCGCAACACCGTCCCCGGCAAGGGCTGTGTGATCGTCGCCGCCGGATTGCTGCAGTCGAAGGCTGAATAATCTCCCGGCGGACGGAGGGGGGTCAGCGTGAGGGCGGGCGGCACCGGCGTGACATCGCTGCCCGGCGGCACGAACAGGAACTGCCCGGCAGTGATGTTGTCCGGGTCTTCGATGCAGTTGGCGCTGGCAAGCTCCTGCACCGTCAGCCCAAAGCGCCGCGAGAGGTAGAACAGCGTATCGCCCCGCTGGATCACGTAGGGAATCCAGTCCTCCGGCGTAGTACACCCCGTCACCGACGGAGTGCGCGTGCGTTCCCCACCGAAAGGCGTGATGCTCGGCGTCAACGACGGATAGGGCGTGAAGGTCAGCGTTGGCGAAGCCGTGAAGGTCGCCGTCGGGGTAGGCATGTGCGACGGCGTGAAGGTCGCCGAAGGCGTCGGCGTGCTCGTCGGTGTGTCGGTGAAAGTCGGCGAAGGGGTCACCGTCGCGGTAGGCGACGGCGTCTCTGTGGGCAAAGGCGTAGCGGTCGGCACCGCTGTGAAGGTCGCCGTCGGGGTAGGCGTGTGCGACGGCGTGAACGTCGCCGAAGGCGTCGGTATGCTCGTCGGCGTGTCGGTGAAAGTCGGCGAAGGGGTCACCGTCGCGGTAGGCGACGGCGTCTCCGTGGGCAAAGGTGTAGCAGTCGGCACCGCTGTGAATGTCACCGTCGCGGTAGGCGTGTCAGTCGATATTGGCGATGGCGTCTCCGTTGGCGACGGTGTATCAGTCGGGATCGGCGTGAAAGTCGCCGAGGACACGGGCGTCTCCGTCGGCAGCAGCAGCATAGCTTCTGGCGTGCTCGTCGCCGGGGGCAACGGCGTGTCGCTCGGAACGGGCGTCGCCGTCGGCAGGGGAGTTTCGGTAGGCAGTGGCGTCGCCGTCGCGCTCGGCTGAGGAGTAGCGCTTGGTTCTGGCGTCGCGCTCGGTTCCGGTGTGGCCGTGGAGACAGGCGACGGCGTGTCGGTCGGCGCTGCCGTTGGCGTATCTGTACTGGTGACTGTCGGTGACAGGGTGACGGTCGGGCTGGCAGTGACGGTCGGCGTATCGCTGGGCAGGAACTGCGCCACCGCGGTATTGGTCGCTTCGCGCTCGTCCACGTCATCTACCGTGCTACTCAGAGTGAGGATGATGCCGAAGGTGAGCGCCAGCGCCAGCGTCCCAATAACCGCAATGGCCACGATCAATTCGTTGTGTCGGTCGCGGCGGCGTTCCATGCCCCTAAGCCTCCTCGCTGAACGACTGCTGCATGCTCAGCGGTAGCGCAAAGCTAAAGGTGCTGCCCTGCCCATAGACGCTCTCCAGCCAGATAGCTCCACCGTGCGCCTCGACCAGCGCTTTGGCGATGGACAGCCCCACCCCCGTATCGCCCAACCCCTCGATCAGCGGATTGTCGGCACGGTACAGCCGCCCGAACACGCGGCGCTGATCTTCCGGCGGGATGCCCCCGCCCTGATCGGTGATCGAAACCAGGATCGCATCCGCCGGGCCGCTGAAATGGCCCGTATCGCCAATTTCGGGCGGGGTGAAGCGCGGCACAAAGCGGGCCTGGATCGCGACTTCGCTGTTGGCAGGCGAGGCCAGGTACGCATTGGAGAGCAGTTGCATCATCACCTGATGCATGGCATCGCGGTCGGCGTGCAGCGGCGGGATGGACTCATCCAGCCTCATGTGCAGGGTGATGCCCTTCTCGCGGAATTGCGCACCCGCCGCCGTGATCGCATCCTCGATCACCTCCAGCATGTTCACCGTCACCGGCTCCAGCCGGAAGTCCTGCGAGTCCAGGCGGGTAATGCTGATCAGGTCGTTGACCAGATGCGTCAGGCGATCAATATTGGCCTGCACCCGCTGCAGGAACTGCCGCTGCAGCGCCCCCAGAATGCCCACCGACTCGCTGAGCAGCAGGTCGGTATAGCCCAGGATCGAACTCATGGGCGTGCGTAGTTCCTGGGCGATGGAGAGGATCACCTCGGCATTGGCCGGCGCGATGGGTTGCGTGTGACCGGTGACCGCCGCAATGGGGCGCGTCGGCTGCTGATGTTCCAGCGAGGCGAGTTGCTGGCGCAGCCGGATCAATTCTTGCTCCAGGCGCTGCCGTTCCTCCGTCAGTTCCTCGATCATCGCCTTCAACGCGCCGACGCCGTCGGTGCCAAGCTGCCCCAGCAATTCGCGGTCGCCTTCGGCGCGCGCCAGCAACTGATCGCGCTCGGTGCGCAGCGCCGTATTTTCCGCCAGCAGACGGTCGCGCTCGGCCTCAATGGACGCGCGCATCTCGTGCAATTGTTTGAGTTCGACCTGTGCCTGATTCAGCTCGAAGAGCACATCTTCCAGTTCGCCCTGCACCACCGTCGCCTCGGCGATCAGGCGAGCGCGCTGATCGTACCACTGATCCCGCGCCTTCAGCAGTTCGTCGCGTTCCAGGCGCATCTGATCGCGCTGCTTGACCAGCGCCTCGCGGTCAGCAGCCAGACGACGCAGATCGGCTTCCAGCGCGGAGAGTTGGGCCTCGCGCTCGGCTTCGCGGGCCAGCTTGTCTTCGAGCTGCTTGCGCTCGGCCAATAGCAGGTCGCGTTCCTTGGCGATCTTCTCGGCGCGCGCCTTGTAGTAACTGCGCTCGTCGTTGAGCTGACTGAGAATCTTGGCAAAGGCCCCTGGTCCGCCCTCGATGCCCAGGGCGCGCAACTGTGCCTGTACCTCTTCCAGAGCGTGCTGCAATTCGTCGCGCTCGGCGGCCAGGCGTGCCTTGTCCTCGCTCAGTTCGGCCAGCATCTCGCGCAGCGCCCCCGGCACGGCGGCTTCTCTGGCCTCGCGAATCTCCTGAAGCTGCCGTTCGAGCTTGGCTTTCTGCACCTGTAGCTCATCGCGCTCGCGCTTGAGCGCCTCGATCATGGTGCTGTAGACATCGGTGTCGCCCGCGCCGATCGCGCCGATCAGCGTTGCCTGAGCTTCCTGCAAAGCTTTGGCCAGCCGCTCGCGCTCCGCCGCCAGTTCCAGCCGTTCCCGCGAGAGCGCCTCGATGCGCTGCGTGATGGACATGGCCTCGTCGCCACCTTCCACCAACTGCGCCAGGCGGCTGCGCTCGTAGTCCAGTTCCAGTTGCAGATCGCGCACGCGCCGGTTGAGTTCGGCGATCTGCTCCTGCGCCAGAGCCAGGCTGGCCTGCATCTCGCGGCGGGCAGCCAGGACGCTCTGCGCGTCGAGCGCTTCCGGCGTAGCATCCTGGACGATAGTCTTGATGGCTTCGTCTGTCGCGTCCAGGCGAATGCGCTGCGCAGCCCGGCTCAGTGTGAGCAGCCGCGCGGCGACTGGTGCCAGCCCTTCCAGCAGACTGGCCTCTGTCGTGGTTAGTTCGCGGTTCGTGTAGGGCAGGCCCACAATCGCCACACCCACCACCTTGCCACTGCGCAGCAAAGGTTGTACGTAGGCCGGCCCAAGCTGACTGATGTCCAGGCGCGTATACAGGTCAACCAGTTCGTCCACATTGCGGTCGGGCAGCAGGACCCGCTGCATTCGCTCGGCCAGTGCCTCGCGCACCGTCGGTTGTTCGTCCAGGTTGAGCGCCAAACCGGGGATCAGGCGTTGCTGAATGTGATCGTAGGCGGCCAGCACATCCGCCCAGTGACCATCGTCCGGTGTCACCAGCACAGCGACATCGGCCTTGAGCACGCTGGCGATGGCCGACGCGATCTGCCGGGGAATCTGCTCCGGATCCTCCTTCTCCAGCATCAGGCCGATAGCCTTGAGCAAGGTCATGGATTCGGAGGTGTCCAGCCCACGGACGCGCATCCCCATCGGACGCGGTACTTCGGGCGCGGGCACAGCAGCCTGAGGTCGCGAGATCGCCTCGGCATATTCTGCCACTTCGTCAATGGCCGCTGTCAGCCGTTCCAACACCAGCCGGTAGATGACAATGGTGACCACCGGCATCGCCGTCAGAAAGGCCAGCCGCAGCGCGCCGGACGTGTGACCGTCCAGTTGATCGCTGCTCATGCGGGCAACGGTGTAGCTGTAGCCGATCAACACCACGGCAAAGAAGATCAGCTTGAGGGGAATATCCGCCGTCTGACTGTAGCGCGTGACCAACAGTGCCATCAGGCCCAGGATGAGCAGGCCGGGAGCAAACGTCCAGGCGAAGCCCAGCGCGTGCTCGTTGAAATCGTGCGTCGCAGCCAGGTCGTGCCACTGCACGGCAGTGAAGGCATAGGCGATCACCAGCACTGCCGACAGCGCCGCGACCGCCCACCACAAGCCATTCTCGCGACGGTCGCTGTCGGCGGCCAGCAAGGCCGCACCGACCAGCAGCACCACTTCCGCGTTGACAGCGCGCTCCAGCGGCGGCAACACCGCTTCGGCGGGCGTGTCGGTGATCAGCGCATACAGCCCGCCGACGCCCATAGCGATCCAGGTCAGCAGCACCGCAGTGAGCAGAATGGCATAGCGCCCGGCTGCTTTTTCTGCTGGCCCGCGCAGGCGCTGCCCCAGCGCCATGAGCATGGACGCCTGGCTGATGGCAATCACGGCCAGGAAGTAAATCAGTTCGCCCGTCGGCTCGACAAACAGATTCAGGAATTCGGGCGCGGAGTCCATCTCTTCCCCCCGAAGATCATATGTCGCGGCAGACTCCAGGCTGCCAGCGATCGTGCCGCGCGGTGCCCCAGCGTGACCGGCGATTGTCCCCCACCAGCGGTGCTCCCAGCCAGCGTGCCAGGCTCAGTATAGCACACCCCACCCCATGCCGCCCGGTAAGAGCATGGTTTACGGAAGGCCATTATACAGCAAGGCAGGGCTTTTGGCATTTCGCCACCCGCGCGGTAAACTTCCCCCAGCATTCGCCGAAACAACCAGGGGGGCCACGTGGCGCGGCTTGGGCGCACCGGTTGGCCTCTTTGCTTTCTGCGCAAGCGAGGGAACCATGGTTTCGCCGACTGACCAGGGCAGACCCAGACGCCGCCTGCAGCGCGTGGCCGCATTGCTACGCCGCTATCCCTCCCTGGGCATGACCGTGCAGAGAGCCATCCGCCTGATTCAGCCGCGTTTCACGGCGGGCGTGGTGGGCGTGCTGCGCGATCCGCAGGGCCAGCGCGTCCTGCTGGTGGAGCATGTCTATCACGCACGGACACCCTGGGGACTGCCCGGCGGCTGGATGAATCGTGACGAAGACCCGTCGCGCACCATTGAGCGCGAATTCGCCGAAGAAACGGGTCTGCGAGTACGGGCGGTGCGGCCCTTGCTGGTCGTGCTGGGCACCAAATGGCACCGCCACCTGGACATCGTCTTTCTGGTGGAGCCGCTGGAGGCGGAGCAGGCCATCCGGCTGTGTGATGAACTGCTGAGCTATCGCTGGGCTTCGGCGGACGACCTGCCGCCGTTGGTGAGCCTGCACCGCCGTGCCATCGAACTGGCCTTGCAAGATGGACCGGCAGCAATGCGCCGGGCCAGGGAGACGGAGCGCCTATGATGGACTACGGGCGACTGGGAGAACGCCGACGCGGATTTCAGTTTCCCTTGCTGGAGATCGTCTCGTCGTTGCTGCTACTGGCCGCGATTGTGGTCACCATGCTCGAACTGATCGCCTACAGCGAGCAGCGCAACTCGCTACCGACCGATCTCACCATAGCAGGGATCGCTGTGGGCGGCCTCAGCGAGGCCAACGCCCGCGCCCGCTGGGAGAGTATCTACCTCAAGCAGCCCATCTATCTGTACTATGGCAGCAGCCCTATTGTGCTCTATCCAGAAGAAATCGGCTTCCGCGTGGCGAGCGAGGCCATGCTGGCCGAAGCGCGCGCTCAAAGCACGCGCGCCCAGGACTTCTGGGCGGGCTTCTGGAACTACCTGGAACGGCGACCGGTCGCCGCAGTGAGTGTGCCGCTGATCGCCGACTACCCCGCAGGTGCGCTGCGCGAATACCTGGAAGGTATCGCCGCCCGCTACGACGCACAGCCCGGCGGGGCCGCCTACAACCCGGACACGCTGACCTTCGGCATGGGCACGGCTGGCAAGCGGCTGGACATAGACGCGGCGATCCCGCTGGTGGAACGCGCCCTGTTCGACCCCGAAGCGGCCAACCGCCGTGTGGTGTTGCCCACCATCGAAGTACGCGCCAGCGACCAGGACATAGCCGCGCTGCGTCAGGCGATCCTCGACCTGATGGGCCGCATGGGCTTCGACTACGACGGCCCGCAGACGCTGGCTTCCGTCTACATCATGGACCTGGCCACCGGCGAAGAGGTCGCCATCCTGGCCGATGTAGCGCACAGCGCCCGCAGCGTGATCAAAATCCCGATCATGATCAATCTGTTTCGCAAGGAACTGCTGGTCAGCGCCGAGGAAGCCTATCTGTTGGCCGAGTCTATCCTGTGCAGCAACAACTCGGCCTCGAACTACCTGATGCAACTGTCCGGAGACGGCGACAGCTTCGAGCCACAATTGCGCGACGGACTGCGCCAGGTATCGTGCACCGCACAGGAAGTCGGCGCGCTGCACACCTACATCAGTGCTCCCCTCTATGTGGCCGACCGCGCCTACGAATTCGAGGCGGCGGTCTGCCGCCCCTCTACCCCGGCCAACACCGCCTATAACGCCAACCCCGACCCCTACGCGCAGACCACCGCCCAAGACATCGGCTTGCTGCTGACGCAGATTTACGACTGCGCCTACCACGATAGCGGGCTGCGGGCCATCTATCCCGACGATATCACGCAGACCGAATGCCAGCAGATGCTGGAACTACTCAGCGGCAACCGGATTGATCGCCTGCTGGAACTGGGCCTGCCGCCGGGCACGCGCATCGCTCACAAGAACGGCTGGGGCTTCGAGACTAGCGCCGACGGCGGCATCGTCTTCTCGCCGGGCGGGGACTATGTGATCGTGGTCTTCACCTGGGAACAGGACACTGACGGCAATGGCCTGCCCACTCTGCTGAGTTGGGAGGTGATCGAGGAGATCAGCCGCCTGACTTACAACTACTTCAACCCCGACGCGCCCTTGCTCACCCGCCGCGAGCCGATCAACCCCTATGGCGCGATCGAGTGCGTGTCGTTCATGTCGCCCGAAGACGTGAATCTCAACGATATCAACCAGAACCGGCTGGACGAAAACGGCCTGCCCCTGCCGACGGCCTGCTACGGCGGGGCGGGGCACTGCAAGCCGTTCGACAACTGGGGGCGCGACACGCAACAGGGCATGTCAGCGCAATAGCTGTGTCGCCAGGGCCGCTTCCAGTTGTGCCCGCAGGTCAGCCGCGTCGTGATACACGACGGTTGCCGCCGCCAGCCCGCCGACCGTCGTCGAACGCTCGGCGTTAACCTGCCGCACATAGACGATCGGCCTGCCCAGCGCTGCCGCCATGCCCACTTCGATGCCTACCCCAATGGCCTTGTAGCTCACCTCGGCGATCAGCAAATCGGCGGCGCGCACTTCGCGTAGTGTAGCCGCCATCATAGCCGCTGCTTCGTCCGGGCCAAAGTCGTAGGCGCGCACGAAGACCAGCGCGGTCATCCCCTGCGCTTCCACCGCCGCCGTGATGGCGTCGAGCTGTGCGCCGAGGATTGCCCGGTGAGCATAACTGACAGAGACAAAAGCCGTGCGCACGGTCAGCGCCCGGAGGAAGGGCGACGAGGGCCGGGCAGGTGTCGTCGCTTGCTCTCGTGTTCGCCAGGTAGGTGTTTGAGCACTACCAGCGTCACATCGTCGAACTGCGGTTCGTTTTCTACGAAGCGATCCAGCGCGCGGATCGTGCCCTGCACAATGTCGTGTGCACTGCCCTTGCGCAGCGCCGTCACTGTCGCTTGCAACCCCACGATGCCGAACTCAGTGTTATCGGCGCGATGCGCTTCAGTCGCACCATCGGTGTAGGCAACCAGCAAGTCGCCAGGGTGCAGAGTCACTTCAGCCTCGTGCAAAACAATATCCTGCACCACGCCCAGCGCCAGACCGCGCGTGCTCAGCAGCTCGGCGCTACCGTCTGCGCGTACCAGCAACGGCGGATTGTGTCCGGCGCTGCAATACTGCACGCGCCCGCTCTGCGTATCCCACAGCCCATACCAGACCGTCACGAACAGGTCGGAATGTGAATCGTGCAGCAGCAGATGGTTGACGCGCCGCAACGTTTCCATCGGCGTCTGTCGGTTGGAGCCAACGGCCCGCAACAGCGTGCGCGAGAGCACGCTGTTGCGCGCTGCGGGCACGCCCTTGTCCGCCACGTCGGCAACCACAATTGCCCAGCGATGCTCATCCACCTGGAAGAAGTCGTAGAAATCGCCGCCCACCTGCCGCGCCGCGCGATAGTACGCGGCCACGTCCCAGCCGGGCACCTGCGGATACGTATTGGGCAGAAAGCTGGCCTGAATGGTACGGGCTACTTCCAGTTCGCGCTCCAGCCGTTCGGCAGCCGAAGCTTCCGCCTGCAGGCGGGCATTTTCCAGCGTTAGGGCCGTCTGATGCGCAATGCCGTTGAGGATATTCAGGCGACGTTGATCGAGCAGCCCGCCCAGCGCCGGATGATCCACCAGCATTGCCCCCACCAGGTGCCCGCGCGCGATCAACGGCAGGCCCAGCAATGCCGGACATTCGAACAGAGTATGCAGCGTAGATGGCATCGCCACCTCGGTGCCTACACCACACGCCACCGGTTCCGCCGACCGACACAGTTCCGTCACAAAAACACCGTCGGAGCGCGTCAGCGAGAGTTCGGCGAACCGCGCTTTGTTCTCCGCCGTCAGCCCCCACGACGGCCCGCCGCAGAAACATTCCTCCTGCGGATTCCACTTCATGATCCCGCAGCGCTCGATGCCCACTAGCAACGGCGTCAGACGTACCAGTGTCTCCAGGCTCTGGTCGGCGTCTATCTGTGTGTTGACCGCCTCGGCGACCTGCAACAAGGCCGTCGTCACCCACGCTTCTTCCTGCTGCGCCGTGACTAGTTGCGCGCTCTCGATCGCCAGCGCGGCCTGGTTGGCGATGCCGCTCACCAACTCGATCTTGCGACCAGTCATCGGGTCGGAATCGTCGCGCGTGCCGATCAGCAACAGGCCAGTCAGTTCCCCCTTGGCAAAGAGCGGCAGGGCGACCCCCTGGCCGATCTGCACATCGGGCGGCAGGTTGGCGGGACGCGGCGTGCTGGCGTCGAACAGAAACGGTTGCCCCGTCTGCTTGATCTGCGTCAGCGGCGGCCAGCTTTCGGGCGTCAGCACGGAGCCGTGTAGCACGGCAGCAACCGATGGTTCGGCTCCGGCGATCTCCACAAATCTGAAAGTGTCCGGCGCTTCTGCCAGCAGCACAGCGCTCCACTCCACGCCTACCAGCAGCGGCGTGATGCGCGCCACCGTGCTCAGCACTTCTTCCAGCGTAGTCGCGCGGGCGGTCGCCTCGGCCACCTGCAACAACGCCGTCGAAATCCACGCTTCTTCGCGCTGCGCCATATAGAGCTGCGCGTTGGTGATGGCAACCGCCGCCTGATTGGCAAAAGTGGT
>FWPU01008592.1_pt1 | contig 17216 bp, 14 predicted proteins | sample 2228361 | NCBI WGS metagenome assembly FWPU01 (sample SAMEA103939777, study PRJEB20133) | metagenome
CGCGCGCATGGATCTCGGGCCGGCGCGCGCCGCGCACGAACTGCCCGACGTTGGGATATATGCCAAAGCGCGCCAGGAAGCTGAAGAAGGATTTGACGGCATAGAAGTAAAGCGCTCGCGTCCGCGCATCCAGATCGAGCGCTGCTAAATAGCCGTCGCGGAACTCGATCAGGTCTTCCGGGATCGGGTGGACCGTCCCCTTCTGCGCAAAAAAGTGGGACAGGTGCTCGAGAGCGATACGATAACCACGGCGCGTTTCCGAAGAGATATCTTTGTTGCGGAGAAACTTATCGACAAGGTCGCGAAAGGGCAGCTGCTTCCCCTTGTGGGGAATGGTAAGCTCACCCATCTCCCCCCCTTTTTTTCGCAAAATAGACTAACCTAGAGCCGGTGCCCTGTCAAGCCCGGTTGAGGTAGAATTAGAATTGAGCCTATGGCGGTAGAAGCCGGAAATACCTGGACGGAAGCGATGCAGCTCGAGGAAAGGGAGCGCGCGGCCCTGGAGATCATCGGCTTCATATGCCCCGACTGCAGCTACCGGTCGGACAGGCCGGGCATTTGCCCGACCTGCGTAGTGCCGCTGTTTCCGGTCAAAGTCAAACGGGGAGAGATGCTAACTGACTAGCCTATCTGGTTATCGCCCCGCAGGCGATGCGCGCCCCGGCATGCCCGGAAGGGTCGCTTTTGCCGTCATCCGGATCGGCGTGAACCATAAGGGACGTGCCGTCGGGGTGAAACAGCGAGTTCTTTCCATCGCTTAAACTTACGTTGCGGGCAACCACTTCTGTCGTGACGGTTCCGTCCTGCTTGACCGTTATGTTCGGCAGGTCGCCGGCATGCGGGCCCTCGGGATTTTGCAGCCCATGCTTTTTTCCCTCCGGGTTGAAATGCGCGCCGGCCGAAGTGAATTCGGGCGGGTCGCACTTGCCGACCGCGTGTATGTGAAACCCATGCACTCCCGGCGGAAGTTTGGAGGCGGTCAGCTTGATCCTCACTCCTTCAGCCCCCTCGGTCAATATTGCCGTTCCGATCTTTTCCCCTTGCGCGTTAATAAGCTCGGCCTTGGCCTGCTTAGCCGAACTCCCTTGCGCGGAAAGCGCGGCGCTGAAAAATAGAAAGCTTACCGCTACAAAAGCCACGTATCTCATCCGCTCTTATCTCCTCTTACCTTGCAAATTATCTATAAGTTGCTGCGGGCTGTCAACCCGCTGGGCCAGGCCGCAACACGGGCGGGCCGAGGCCATAGCAAGACGACCGGCTCCGCGGCTCCTGTGGTAAATTAATCTTTGCGCCTATGATTCCGAGATCTCATTATCAGGCGGTTAAAAGGATCTATTGGTCGATAACCGGCAACGAGTGGACGGAAAGAGACGAAGAGGCCTATCTAAAGGTTAAAGGCGTGCCGCTCGAGATCATCAACAACGCCATGAGAAAAGTCGCGGCGGAAGGAGGTCCCGTGCCTGACTTCGCCAGCTTCGTGGAGGAGATTCTCAAGTGGAGCGTCCCGACCGTGGAGGCTTATCAGGCGCGGCGGCAGCAGCTTGAGGAGATCGTGCTGGAGGTGCGCGGACGCGTGGCGATGGATTTCAGCCTGGCCGAATTCCTGGTTGAGGTTAAGCGCGAGTGCGCGCGGCGCGGGATAGTCTTCGATAACAATCTCTTCAATCAGATCGTCAAGGAGATGATGGCCTAATCGGGCTCGACTCCGAGCGGAGACTCTTCCGGCTGCTGCTTGGGCTCCATGCGCATCCCGCATATCGGGCAGGGGCGCAGCTGGTCGGATTTCTGCTCGGGATGCATGGGGCAATGGAAGCGCAAGGTCTTGGCGTGGACCTTTTCCTCTTCGGGCGGCATCGGGCGAATTCCTGGGGCAGACTGCCGGCAAAGCAGCTTTATCTCTTAATATAGCGCGTTCAGGTGCCGCTGCCAACCTGTAAGCCCCAAGGAGGCGCCATTAACTCGCCCCGGCCGCATACTGTCCCTTAAACAGCCACTCGCGCACCGCTTCGGCCGGCATCGGCCTGCTGTAAAAGTAGCCCTGCACGGCGTCGCACCTGAGCAGCCGCAAGAAAGAGAGCTGTTCCTCGTTCTCGACCCCCTCGGCGATGACCTTCAGTTTGAGGCTGTGAGCGAGGGTAATAACCGCCATAATGATGGCGGCGTCGTTGGGATCGGATGTGAGGTCGCGCACGAAAGAGCGATCGATTTTGAGGCCATCGATGGGAAGGTTCTTCAGGTAGCTGAGGGAAGAATAGCCCGTGCCGAAATCGTCCAGCGAGATGCGCACCCCGATCTCCTTGAGCCGGCGCAGGGTCGCAGCAGCCTGTTCGGGGTTCTTCATGACCACATTTTCGGTCAGCTCCAATTCGAGGCAATTCGGATCGAGTTTGCTCCCGGCAAGCGCATCGGCTATTAACTGGACCAGGTTCGGCTGCTGGAACTGACGTGCCGACAGGTTGATCGAGACGCGCGCCCATGGAAAGCCCAGGTCCTGCCAGGATTTACACTGGGAGCAGGTCGTGCGCAGCACCCATTCCCCGATGGGCACGATCAGGCCGGTATCCTCAGCCAGGGGAATGAACTCTCCCGGGGCGACAAGACCGCGCTCGGGATTCTGCCATCGAATCAACGCTTCAACAGCTATCGTCTTGCCGGTCGCGACCTCCACCTGCGGCTGATAGTGGAGCACAAACTCCTTGCGTTCCAGGGCGCGCCTCAGGTTGCTCTCGAGGAGCAATCGTTTGAGGCCCAAGGTGTGCATGCTCGGCGTGAAGAACTGATAGCCGTTTCCCCCCTGCTCTTTAGCGAGCTGCATGGCAGCGCCGGCGTTCTTCAGCAAGTTGTGCGCGTCGTCCCCATCGTAAGGGTAAATGCTCACCCCCATGCTCGCCGTGACATATAGTTTGTGATCGTCGATTTCAAAAGCAGGCCTGAGAGCTTTCAGGATGTTTTCGGCCACCCTAGCCCCATCCTCCGCGCGGGCGATCAACACCAGCACGGCGAAATCATCGCCGCCGACGCGCGCTGCTACATCGGTTTCGCGCAGGCTGCCGGTCAGCCGCTGCGCTACGCCCTGAAGCAAGCGGTCTCCCACCTCCGAGCCGAGGGTATCGTTTATCGTGCTGAACCGGTCCAGGTCCAAGAAGATCACCGCCGCTGCCATCTGGCTGCGCCGCGCCTGCACAATCCCCCAGGCCACCCGGTCGATGAAAAGCGCCCGGTTTGGGAGTTCAGTAAGAGTATCATAATAAGCAAGATGATAAATTCTTTCCTCAGCCCGCTTGCGCTCGGTGATGTCGCGCGCGACCGAGAGCGCGACCCTGGCCCTCTTCAGCATGAAGACGCGAGCGTTGACCTCTACCGGAATTTTCGATCCATCCTTGGACAGATAGTTGGTCTCGAAGGCGGTATGGCCTCGGGCAAGTAACTCGCGCATCGCCTCGAGCGTTTCGTCCAACCGCTCGGGCGCAATGATCTGGTCCAGCGACATACCGAGAAACTCATCTCTACTATAGCCCAGGCTTCGGCAGGCGATCTCGTTTGCCTCCAGGAATTTGTGGATGCGGCCGTCCTCGGTCACCTCATTGAGAAAGATGGCGTCGTTGGCGTTATGAAAAAGCTCGCGGAATTTATTCTCGCTCTCGCGCAGCTCCTCTTCCGCGCGTTTCTTTGCGCGGCGCGATTCAGCCTCGCGCAGCTCCCGCTCGATCGCCGGAACGAGACGCCTCAGATTGCCTTTCATGATGTAATCGTGCGCTCCTATCTTCATCGCTTCCACGGCCGTGTCCTCGCCGATTGTGCCCGATACGATGATGAGCGGAATATCTATACCGCTTTCCTTCAAGAGCTTCAGGGCGGTCGGCGCGTTGAAGGCGGGCATAGAGTAGTCGCAGATTATGACCTCCCATTGCTGCTGCGCCAGCGCCTTCCTCATTCCTGCGGCGGTCTCCACCCGTTCGAATTCCGGCTGGTAGCCCCCGCGGCGAAGCTCTCTTAGCACGAGAGCGACGTCATCCTCGGAGTCCTCGATAATCAGGACGCGGAGTGGCTTGCCCATTTAGTCCCTCCCTTGCGGCGGCGCCTCGTTTAATACCAGCCAGTAGAGGCCGAGCTGCCGCACCGCCTCGATGAACTTAACGAAATCGACCGGCTTGCGAACGTAGCTGTTGGCGCCCAAGCTGTAGCCGTTAATAAGGTCCTGTTCCTCTTTGGAGGAGGTCAGGATAACCACCGGCAGGAGCCTGGTCCTTTTATCGGCGCGCAGGCGGCGCAATACCTCCAGGCCGTCGATTTTCGGCAATTTCAAGTCGAGCAGTATGACGGCGGGCATGACCGTGGTATCGCGCCCCGCGTAGGCGCCGGTCCCGAACAGATAGTCGAGCGCCTCGGCCCCGTCGCGCGCCACGATCACCTCGTTCAGGATGTTGTTTTTCTTCAGGGCGCGAAGGGTCAAAGCCTCATCGTCCGGATTGTCCTCGACCAGCAAGATCGTTTTATCGCCCATATCGATTGCCCTCAAACCTTTAAAGGGTAAAATAGAAGGTTGCTCCTTTTCCCACCGCCGCTTCGGCCCAGACCCGCCCGCCGTGCCGGTGGATGATGCGCTGGACCGTGGCCAAGCCGATGCCGGTCCCCTCGAATTCCCGCGCGCTGTGCAGGCGCTGGAAGGCGCCGAACAGCTTATCGGCGTAAGCCATATCGAAGCCCGCGCCGTTGTCGCGCACGAAGTAGACCGGCCTGCCGTTATCCTCCGTAACGCCCAGCTCGATCCTGGCCTGCGCCTTTTTGCGGGTAAATTTCCAGGCGTTCGACAACAGGTTTTGCAGGACGACGTGCAGCAGCCTGGCATCGCCCCGCGCCAGCAGGCCCGGGCTTATGGCGAACTCGACCTCGCGTTCCGGCTCGGTCCGCCGCAATTCCTCGGCGATCGAGTGCGCCATCGCGCTCAAATCTACCTCCTCGCGACGTATCTCGGCGCGGGTTACGCGCGATAGGCTCAACAGGTCGTCGATGAGCTGGGCCATACGACCGCACGCCGCGCGGATCCGGTCGATATAGCCTTTGCCCTGGACATCGAGCTTTTCGTAGTAGTCCTCGAACAGGGCCTGGCTGAAGCCGTCGATTGCGCGCAGCGGCGCGCGCAGGTCGTGCGAGACCGAATAGCTGAAGGACTCCAGCTCCTTGTTGGCGGCCTGAAGTTCGGCGGTGCGCTCGCGGACGCGCTCCTCGAGTTCGATGGCGTGGCGCTCCACCTGCTCGCGCAACTGCGCCTGTCGGATGGCGATCGCTAATTGGTCGGCAACCTCTCGGGCGATTTCACGGTCCTCCGCGCTAAACGCAGCCGGTCGCGTCGCTGAAAGATTAACCTCGCCGATCAGTTCGCCTCTGACAAGAAGCGGCGCAGTGATGAAGCAGCAAATGCCCCGGCTCAGCAGTCGGTCCAGCACAGGAGCGCGCACCTTTAGCGCAGCTATATCCTCTACGTAGCGGGTGGGGGTTTGCTTTAGCTCGTCGATATTGGAAAAATCCTGCATCGGGAGAACCATCCCCTCCTTGGGTCCCAGGTCGCCGTTAAAATCTGTGGTCACGAATTCCGCCTGGCTTGTATTAAAATCGAACAGCACGATGCTGACCCGCTGGCAAGGGATCAAGCGCCGCAGGTGGCTGACAGCAACCCGTGCGATCTCCCGGTCAGAACGAGCGCCCAGGATCGCGCGATCGATCTCGTGCAGGATTTGCAGCCGCTGCGCGTAACGGCGCAGTTCTTGCTCGGCCCGGAGCGCTTTCACGTGCTGCGATTCGATGGTCGCCGCCATCTGGTCGAAAGCGCTGGCAAGCCGACTGATCTCATCCGCGCCGTAGCGCAGGCCGCTGCGCGCTGAGAGGTCGCCCTCGGCCAGCCGTTTCGTGGCCTCGAGCAGGGAACGAACTCGGCGCAGCAGCAAGAGGTCGCTTCCGGCCCAGGCGACGGCGAGCGCCAGCAAAACGATCAGGCCGAGCACGCCCAAGTTTCGGGCCATTGCGCGGTTGGCCTGGCGGAATGCAACCGCTTTGGGGATACTGGTAGTCAAATATACCCCTTGGCGGTTGCTGAGCGGAGCGAGGACAAACAGGCGCCAGGTCCCATCATGGCCGAGCGCCTCGATCACCCCCTCTCCCTTTTGCTCGCGTATAGCCTCGACGATCGGTGCCTCGGCTACCATCCTGCCCACGCTTCCGGTATCGGGAAACTGAGCCAGCACCGTGCCCTGGCTATCTATCACGGCGAGCGAAGTCTCTGGACGGAGCTGAAATTCGGCCAGCAACCGGTTAAGCCAGGCCAGGTCCAGCGACGCGAACAACACCGCCTGTACTGTCCCGCGCTCGTCCAGGATGGGATAGCCGAAGACCAGAACGGCCTTCCGGGTGATCCGACCGATCTGGTATTCGCCCACCGCGAAATCTCGGTTTAGCAGCGCCCGTTGAAACCAGGCCCTTTCGGCGGCATTGACCATTGCGCCGGCCGGGACGGCGCTGCACAAGAGGTCTCCGTTTGGTTTGACCACCCCAAAATTCGCATAGCCAGGATAGCTTTTCAAAAGCTCGGCCAGGCGCGCGCCGCAGGTCGCCGCGTCGCCGCTTCTAAGTTCCGGCAGGCGCGCCAAACCGGCGAGCAGTTGGCGTGCACCCTCGATCAGCCTCTCCTGGTCGGAAGATGCCTTCTGCGCCAGCCGCAGCGCATCCGCTCGGGCCAGATCGGCCTCCAACTTGCGCAGCTCCCATGCGGTGGATATGATCAGGACAAGGGCCGGTATAGTGGCGAGGAGAACGAGCAGCAATAAACGCACGCGCAGGCTGGAGAGAGAGATTCTGCTCATGTTTCTGGCTAGAGGAGGATAGAGCGAAACCCAGTCAACTGCCGATCAGGGTCTGGCGGTAAGGCCGAGCTATTACCGAGTTTCGCGGTTAAAGTGAGCACATTATATTTTGTGCCACTGCAGGCGTGTCGCCCACAATTATCGGCGATAGATGGGCGCTTGTCAACAAAAATTTCAAGCGGCCGGCGTCCGGAAAGCACCTGCTGGAATTAAGCTTGTAAGACCATTGGCAGGTCATAGCAGGCAATTGATTTTTCCCGATCTTGACCGGTGCGCCCGAAAAATCCGGGCATATCATTTTTTCCGAGTGCGGCGGGCATCGGGCGGTTCGGCAAGTGGGAGCGGGTAGAGCAGGGAGCGGAGGGGCAGGGAAGGGGTTGCATTTATCCCTCCCCTTCGAGAATGTTATTTGTGTTTCCCTCGGGCACCGTTTCCAGAACGCCCCGGAACTCGTCAAGGATGCGCGCATCCCAATAGCCCTTAGCTGCCTCTCTTGCCATGATCTCGAGCGCTTCCCATCTGGTCAACGCATCGTAAATATCCGCTATGGTAGTCACGCGGGCAACGAGCGGGATCGCTTCGCCTGATAAACCCTCAGGGTATCCGGAACCGTCCAGCCGTTCATGGTGGTGGTAGACGATCGGAAGCGCATAGGCCAGGGTTTTCATATGCTGGATCAGATCACGTCCCACCACCGGATGTCGTTTTATTTCCTCATACTCCTCGGGCGTCAACTTGCCAGGCTTCAACAGCACGCCGTCGCGGATCGCGATCTTTCCGATATCGTGAAAAAGTCCGCCGCGCCGGACCGCCTCAAGTTCCGGCCCTTTCAATCCGATCCTTTCGCCAAGTAGACCTGCGTAGAAAGAAACTCTCTCGCTGTGATGCAACGTGTACGGGTCGCGCGCGTCGATTGCCTTGGCCAATGTGATGATGACCTGCTCGGCATGCTCCAGCTCATCTGTGAAAAACTTCAGTTGGACGAGGGAGCGGACGCGGGCCGCCAGCTCTACAGGATCGAAAGGCTTGGCGATAAAGTCGGTAACGCCGGCCTCGATGGCCTTCAGCTTATCTTGCCTGGTTGCGCCGCCGGTAAGCATGACGACCGGCAGCAGTCGAGTCTTGCTGTCGGAGCGGATCTCTTCAAGCACATCGTGGCCGCTTTTGCCCGGCATATGCAGGTCCAGGATAACCAGATCCGGCGTCCCTGCGCTGATCATAGCAAGCGCCTCCTCGGCAGAGGCAGCCTCATCGACCGCGTAGCCCATCGGTTTAAGCAGATTGACAAGCAGATGGCGTATGCGGGGGTCGTCATCTATGACGAGCAGTTTCCCTTTAATCTCGGCCTGCGATGCCATCGTGCCTCCTAAGCAGAAGCCGGTCTATTTTCCGGCCCCCGGCCTCTGGCCCCTGACCCCTTTTACCGCTTTCGCCACCGCCTCCCGCAGCGCGGCCAACGTAACCGGCTTGCTCACAATATAGCCCACGCCCGCCGGCTTCTCTCCAGCCGTTTGCATCATCTCTCCGAAACCCGTAAGCAGGACTATCGGCTTATCGGGAGCTATCTGTTTGATAGTGGCTGCTAATTGGTCTCCACTCATTTCCGGCATTGCCCTGTCCGTCACTACCAGATCGAACCAACCAGCTTGGAATTTCTCTAGACCTTCTCGTCCATTTGTCGCCGTCTCGACCGTGTGCCCATCGCCAGTCAGGTACTCGGTCACGACCTCGCGCACCAGCGGTTCGTCGTCTATAACCAGTACCCGCAGCGAACGAGACATGCCTTCTGACTGCTTCTTTCTGGTCTCCGCCTTCCGTCCTGTCCAGAGCGGCAGGCCTATGCGGAAGGTCGTCCCCTTGCCAGACTCGCTTTCGATGTCAATCTTACCCTCGTGCCGCTGTATGATGCCATAAACTATTGACAGCCCCAACCCGGTCCCGCGCTCGCCTTTGGTGGTGAAGAACGGATCCATGCAGCGCTGACGCACCTCTTCGGACATGCCTGTTCCCGTGTCGCTAACTTCGATAAAAACAGGGGGCTGCGATGCCCCGTTGCTTCCTTTGTGTATTTTTTCTCCCGACTCCTGTCCGCCGCGGCTGATGGCTGCTGGCTTCTGTTCATGGACCCCCGTCCTTAGCCTGATCGTCCCCCCCTCGGGCATCGCGTCCACGGCATTGAAAACCAGATTGATCAGCGCCTGACGCAGCTCGGCTTCGTTGCCGGCGACCAGGGGAACTTCCTGCAAGTTGGTCTCGATGCGGATCCGGATGCCGCTTGCTAGCGCTTGATCTTTCCACTTGGGCTGAGTGATCGAAATGACCTGATCGACGATTTGATTAAGGTTGACCGGCAGCCATATTTCGCCCTCTTCGCGCTGGCGGTAAAACTCTTTCAGGCGAGCGACCACGTTGGCGGCATCTTTGGCTGCGGTGCTAATCATTTCCAAGTAGTACTTTGCCTTCTCCTTATCATCCAGATTCTCAGGGCGCATGAGCAGCAACTCAGCGAATCCTAAGATGGGAGCCAGCGCGTTGTTAAGATCATGGGCGATGCCGCTTGCGATCTGACCCAGCGCGCGGAGGCGCTCCTGCTGGATGATCCGATCATGTGCCATCTTAAGCTCGGCAAGCGCTTCCTCCAGGCGACGATTGGTCTCCCTTATTTCTTTCTCCATCTTCATGGAATCGCTAGCATTGTGAATCGAAACGCTTAATCAAGCCGCTCAACGCCTCGATCAAGTTTTCTAACTCGGTCGATTTATCGAAAAATAAATCCGCTCCCTCCTTCGCGCACTTCTTCCGGTATTGGGGGTAAGGATAGTTGGCAAGCATAATTACTATGGAAGCGGATTTGTCCCTTTTAATGTTTTTTAGAACGTCGATCCCGCTCCCCCCGCGAATTTGAATGTCCGATATCACCACGTCAGGTTTAAGCTTACGAATGGCATCGGTAGCATCGAGCGCATCTTCCGCTTGGCCTAAGATTTCGATACCATCGATGTTGGAAAGCAGGTTTACCAACCTTTCGCGGATCATCTCCGAATCATCTACGATAAATACCGTCATGATCGTCTCCCCATAACCTTCTCGCCCATGGCACATGTTCCTTGATTCGCCTGAAATTATATAAGCCTGGGTGTGGCGAACAATCGGTATAAGTCTGATTTTTTTGTAGGATTTTAAATCTATTTTGCTGTCGGTATTTGTCCTACAGCGTGTCGAGGGACCGCGGGTTTGGAGCGGTTTCAAAACGGCGTCTGAAATCTTCTTTTATCTCGCTGTTTTGCACTCGAATCAGTCCACGAGCCGATTTTGTATAGCATAGCGAATTAATTCGGCGTTCGTCTTCATCTTCATTTTTTCCAGGATGCGCTCGCGATAGGTGCTTACGGTCTTAACGCTCAGCGACAGCTCATCGGCTATTTCGCTGACCGTTTTACCTCGCGCTATCATAAGCATAACTTCGTACTCGCGGTCGGAAAGGGTCTCATGCGGCGCCTTTTCAAAGCCCTTTTCCAGGTCAAACGCCAGCCTCTCGGCAAGCTGTTGGCTGATATATTTCCCGCCCGCCACGACCTTCCTTATCGCTTTTACTAATTCCTCGGGCGCGCTCTCCTTAGTCAAATATCCGGATGCTCCCGCTTTCAAGGCTCTCACTGCAAATTGTTCTTCCGAATGCATGCTCAGGATGAGGACGGGAAGCTTTGGTCTTTCGCGCTTCAGATCTTTTAAAATCTCCAGCCCGCTTCTGCCCGGCAGGCTGATATCAAGCACGACCACGTCGATGCCCTTGCCTCTTATTTTGGTCAGCAGCTCCTGCCCATTCGCAGCTTCTCCCGCCACGACCATGTCTGAAGTCCCCAATAGGATCTGCCTCAAACCCTCGCGGACAACGGCATGATCATCTGCGATGATGACCCTTATCATGGCGTCATCCTTCAGCTTGTTCCATTCGCTTGAGCGGAATATGGACGGTTACAGTGGTCCCTTTCCCCGCGGCTCCGATGATTTTGACTTCGCCTCCTAAAAGAAAGGCGCGCTCTCTCATCCCCAAAAGCCCGAGCGATTTGGGATTTGAAATTTCGCTCTCCGTGATCCCTTTGCCGTTATCTCGCACCTCGAGCACCAGCTCGCCCGCCTTTTCCTCCAAGCTTATATCGACACCGGTTGCGTTCGCATGGCGAGCCACGTTGGTCAGCGCCTCCTGAAAGATGCGGAAAATGGCGGTTGACTGTTCTTTGCTCAGGCCGCTGTCATCTAGGTTCAACCAACACCTGCATGTAATTCCAGTTCTAGTTTGGAATTCCTGCGCCTGCCATTCGATAGCCGCCGCGAGGCCCAGGTTGTCCAACACTCCTGGCCTTAATTCCGAGGCTATCCTTCGCAGCGAGCGGATAGTATTATCGACTAACTTCGATATAGATTTTGTTTTATCGAGCAGAGGCTTTTGATCTCGAGGCAGCTTGCTTTCCAGCCATGATAGGTCTATTTTCAAGGCGGTCAAAGCCTGACCTAATTCATCATGTATCTCGCGCGCTATCCAGATTCTTTCCTCTTCCCGCACAGATTGAAGGCGTGCTGCGAGCGCGCGCAATTGTTCGTTGGTTTCCCTCAGTTTTTCCTCCGCCCGCTTTCGCTCGGACCGCTCTGTGGCTTCTCGTAAGGCTCGAAGCACTGAGGGGACAAGCCGTTGCATCCGGTGCTTGAGCACATAATCGGTTGCGCCGCTCTTGAGGGTCTCGATCGCCAGATCTTCGCCAAGCGTCCCGGTGACGAAAATGAAGGGGATGTCTGGAAATTTTTCCTGTGCTATTGCCAGCGCGGAAAGGCCATCGAATTGGGGGAGCGAGTGATCGGCAAAGATCAGGTCAAATCCCCCTTGCTTAAGCGCGGCAATGAAATCATCTTTGGTTTCGACGCGCACCACACTGCAAGCAATGCCTTCAGCCTTAAGCGTCAACCGGATGACCTCAGCATCGTCCGGATCGTCTTCAAGATGCAGAATGCGCAGCGTTTTCATTAAAAGCCCCCGCTAAATGGCTGCCCGGAAGACCCGAAGGGCCTGCCGCTGCGATTTGCTCTCGTGTGGGGGTGAACTTATGGGCGTTGGAGATGAAATGGAGCGGCGCTGATCTCAGCATTGAACGGTCGGTGTGGGCCTGAGGCAATCTGCCGACATGTTGCCCGGATGCTGCATAATTTTGTGCCACTGCAGGCGTGTCGCCCACAATTATCGGCGATAGATGGGCGCTTGTCAACAAAAATTTTAAGCGACCGATGTGCCGAAGGCGCTCGCTGGATTAAGAGCGCCTAACGAAACTGGGGGAGGGCGCTTTCGAGCCGTCAGCTCCGAGCTTCAGCTTTACCTGGCTGCTGATAGCTGATGGCTTGCTCTATCCCCTGCGAATTCATCAGGCATTCTAAAGCGGTTTTAAATTGCGGCGGGCCGCGCGAAACACGGTTGACTTCGATTTTGCTTTCTGGTAATTTACATCCGACCTCGAATTAAGTTTATCTATATAGGTTCGCCGCGCTCGGGGAGGAGCGGCGAGCGACGGTGGCCGTCCCGCCTCACCTGGCTGCCGGCAAGATGGGCATAAGGTTTGTTCGAATCGTAACGGTTCGCTCGCAAGCTGCGGAGGCTGATGGCAGAAAAATTCGTTCACCTGCATGTTCATTCCGATTACAGTCTGCTCTCGGGCGCCTGTCGAATCGACAAGCTGGTCGAGCTGGCGCGAAAAATGGCCATGCCCGCCCTGGCCCTCACCGATAACGCCAACCTCTTCGGGGCCGTTCAGTTTCACGACAAGGCGCTCCAGCAGGGGATCAAACCGATAATCGGCTGCGAGGTTTACGTGGCGGCCGGGCGTGCGAACGAAGATGCGCGAAAAGAGCCGCGCCACCTGGTGCTGCTGGTCGAGAACGACGAGGGCTACCGTAACTTGATCAAGCTGGTCTCGCAGAGCCACCTCAACGCGGTGCGCGACCAACCCCGCATCGATAAAGAGATGCTGGCGGCGCACAGCCGCGGCCTGATCGCTTTATCGGGCTGCCTTAAAGGGGTAGTGGCCTGGCACCTGGCGGCCGGCGAATTTGAGGCCGGAGCGCGCGAGGCATTCGAGTACCACGAGATAATGGGGCCGGGCAATTTTTTCCTGGAACTCGAGGACCACGGTCTGGAAATGCAGCGGCAGGTCAACCGCCAGCTCCTGGAGATCGCGCGCAAGGGCGCCATTCCTTACCTGGCGACCAACGACTGTCACTACCTGACGGAGGAGGATGCCGAAGCTCACGACATCCTGCTCTGTATTCAGAGCGGCAGAAGCATCAACGAAAAGGATCGCCCGCGACTTGAGGACCGGCAGCACTACTTCAAATCAGCCGCCGAGATGGCCCGAGCCTTCGCCGATTTGCCCGAAGCCCTGGCGCGCACCCTCGATGTCGCCGAGCGCTGTTCCTTCCGGTTCGAGCGCTCGGGCCTGCACCTTCCCAGCTATCAGGTCCCCGAGGGCTACAGCCTCGAGAGCTATTTCAAGGAGGTGGTCCGCTCGTCCTGGGCCGAACGGCGCGCGTCGCTCGAAGAGCAGGCGGCGCGCGGCCTGCTGCGCCATCCGCTTTCGGCCTACGAGGAGCGCCTCGAATACGAGATGGACCTGATCGCGCGCCTGGGGTTTGCCGGCTACTTCCTGGTGGTGTGGGATTTCATACGTTTCGCCCGCTCGCGCCGCATACCGGTCGGGCCGGGCCGCGGCTCGGTGGTCGGCAGCCTGGCGGCCTATGCGCTGCGCATCACAGATCTCGACCCGCTGGCCTACAATCTCTTCTTCGAGCGGTTCCTCAATCCCGAGCGTATTGCTCCTCCTGACATAGATATAGATTTTTGCATGAGGCGGCGCGCCGAGGTCATCAATTACGTCGGAGAAAAGTACGGGCGGTCGAGCGTCTGCCAGATCATCACCTTCGGCACCATGGCGGCGCGCGGCGTGATCCGCGACGTCGGACGCGCCCTGGGCCTCCCCTATGCCGAGGTGGATCGAATAGCCAAGCTGGTGCCGAACGAGCTGAACACCACGCTGGACAAGGCGCTCGAGCGCGAGCCGCAGCTCGGGCAGCTCATGAGGAGCAAGCCCGAGGTGGCCAAGCTGATCGAAATCGCCCGCAAGCTGGAGGGCTTCGCCCGCCACGCCTCGATACATGCCGCGGGCGTGGTCATCGCGCCGCAGCCGCTGATCGAATTGATCCCGCTCTACCGGTCGGGAAAGGACGAGATCGTCACGCAGTTCGGCATGAACGACCTGGAGCGGCTGGGCCTGCTCAAGATGGACTTCCTGGGCCTGGCCACCCTGACCCTGCTCGACGACGCGCTCAAGCTGATCAAGGCGGACCTGGGGATCGAACTCGACCTGGCCGCGCTGCCGCTCGACGACCAGAAGACCTATCGGCTGTTTGCCGAGGGGAGGACCGACGGGATATTTCAGTTCGAGAGCAGCGGCATGAAGGATGTCATGCGCAGCCTGCGCCCCGACAAGTTCGAGGACCTGATCGCAATGAACGCGCTCTACCGGCCCGGGCCGATGGCCATGATCGACGAGTATATCAAGCGCAAGCACGGCCAGACCGAAACGCGCTATGACCCGCCGCAGCTGAAAGAGATCCTGGAGCAGACCTACGGGATCATGGTCTACCAGGAACAGTTGATGGAGATCGCTAAGAAGCTGGCCGGGTTCAGCCTGGGCGAAGCCGACATCATGCGCAAGGCCATGGGCAAGAAAAAGCCCGAGGTGATGAAGGCGCTGCGCGACAAGTTCATAAAGGGCGCTCTGGTGCGGGGGGTTCGGGAGAGACAGGCGGCGCGGCTTTTCGATCAAATGGAGCGTTTCGCCGGCTACGCCTTCAACCGGAGCCACAGCGCGGCTTACGCCCTGCTCGCCTACCAGACCGCTTATCTCAAGGCCAACTACACGCTTCAGTTCATGGCGGCGCTGCTCACGATCGAGGCGGGAAACACCGATAAGATCGTCAAGTATATCAACGAATGTAAAGAATTGGGCATCAAGGTGATGCCGCCCGATATCAACGAGAGCGAGGTGAGCTTCACCACCGCCGCGACGAGCCAGGGGCGCGCGCTGCGCTTCGGGCTGGCGGCGATCAAGAACGTGGGCGAAGCAGCGGTCGCTTCTATCCTCGAGGCGCGAAAGCGGCTCGGGAGGTTCCGCTCTCTCCAGGAGTTTTGCGAAAACATCGATCTTCGCCTGGTCAACCGGCGCGTCATCGAGAGCCTGATCAAGGCGGGAGCTATGGATTCGCTCGGCGAGAGCCGGGCCGCGCTCTACGCCGCGGTCCCGCATGCCATGGAGCTGGCGCAGCGCGCCCAGCGGACGCGCGAGCTTGGGCAAAATGGCCTTTTCGGCCACCAGGCGGCCGCGCCAGCGCCGGCGCGGCGCGGGCCGGTCCGGGTCGAGGAGTGGAGCGAAGAGCAGCGGCTCTCCTACGAAAAGGAGACCCTCGGCTTTTATATCACCGGCCACCCGCTCCAGCGTTTTGCCCAGGAGCTTGCGGCGCTCGCGCCCGACAGCACCGACCGGCTGCGCGAGGAAAAGGTCGAGCGCGATGCTATGGTCGCAGGCACGATCGTGGGCGTGAAAAAGATCCGGACGAAAAAAGGGGATACTATGGCCGTTTTCACGCTCGAGGACCTGAGCGGGACAATCGAAACGGTGGTCTTTCCGGGAGTTTACGAAAAGTGTAATAATATCCTGCGCCCCGAAGCTGCTGTCCTGGTGCGGGGCCGCTGCGCGCTCGAGGCGGAAAACGTGCCGAGGCTGCTCGCCTCCGAAATCGAGCCGCTTGAAGGGGTTAGGGAGCGGAGGGCGCGGCTGCTGAGGGTCAAGCTCCAGGCGCGCCAGGTGACCCCCTCGACCGCCGCGCGGCTCTATGACCTTTTCGAACAGCACCGTGGCCAGTGCCAGGTGGAACTGGAGCTGGAACAGCCGCCCGAGGTGCGCGTCAAGATTCAGGTCAACGGTATGCTGCGCGTCAGGCCGTCGCGCGAGCTTATTGATCAGGTCGAGGCGCTGTGCGGCCGCGGCAGCGTGGAGGTCAAAATCTAAGGCGATCAGCCGTCGGCTAGAAGGCTGAAAGCTTACGGCTAAGGGATGGAAGAGAAGAGTCTCAAAGCCCAGCTGGGCCATCTGGAGGGGCGGCTCAGGAAAGCGGCCGCCTCTGGCGATGGAATGCGCGCCCAGGCTGAAATCGAAAAGCTCAGGATAAATGTGGAAAAGCTCAAGGCCGAGATGCACTCCGGAACGCCAGCCTGGGAGAAGACCAAGCTGGCGCGGCACGAACAGCGCCCCTATACCCTGGACTACATAGAAAGGATTTTCGACGGCTTCACCGAGCTGCACGGCGACCGGAGGTTCGCCGACGATCCGGCAATCGTCGCGGGCATCGCCTTTTTTCAGGGAAACCAGGTAATGGTGATTGGGCACCAGAAGGGGCGCGATTTAAAGCAGAGGCTGCAGCGCAACTACGGCATGGCCCAGCCCGAAGGCTATCGCAAGGCGCTGCGCCTGATGAAGGTGGCGGAAAAATTCAATCGACCGGTGTTCACCTTCGTCGATACTCCAGGTGCCTATCCAGGCATTGGCGCCGAGGAGCGCGGCATAGCCGAAGCTATCGCCTACAACCTGCGCGAGATGGCGCGGCTCCGCGTCCCCCTGATCGTCACGATTATCGGGGAAGGTGGAAGCGGCGGTGCCCTGGGCATCGCGGTCGGCGACCGCGTGCTCATGCTCGAAAACGCGATCTATTCCGTGATATCGCCCGAAAGCTGCTCGGCCATCCTCTGGCGCGACCAGGAGCATGCCGAGCAGGCGGCCGAAGCGCTGCGCCTTACCGCCGACAGCCTGCTCGACTTCAGGATCGTCGATGAGATCGTTCCAGAGCCCCCCGGCGGCGCCCATATGGACTACGATGCCATGGCCAAGGTGCTGAGCGGCCGGCTGGCTATGGCCCTCGAGGAGTTGCTCGCCATCGATATCGATGAATTGATTCGCCGGCGCTACCTCAAATTCCGGCGCATGGGCGAATTCGAAGAGGCCCTCCTTTCGCTCTGAGCCGGCTTTCGGCTATCAGCCGTCAACGATCAGCAAAAACTGAGAAAAAGCGCGGTTCCCCAAACCAGGGTTTGACATCGGCTGTTGTTTTTTCCGGTCTTGCTGATTGCTGACGGCCCAAGGCTTACGGATTCGGATCGAGCCGTACAGCCAATTTAAAATCGGTGCGCCAACCAGAACTTGGTAGAAAAAAATGAAGATTTAGGGTAACCTACCAAATTCATTATTCTAGAATAAGGAGAAT
>FWPU01008595.1_pt1 | contig 17213 bp, 9 predicted proteins | sample 2228361 | NCBI WGS metagenome assembly FWPU01 (sample SAMEA103939777, study PRJEB20133) | metagenome
TCGCGCGCTTCGTCGCTCTGCGGATCGCGCAGCCGACGCCAACGTCGCAGGAGATCAACCTGGATATAGTTGAGGGGATCGATATAGGGGTTGCGCAGCCGGATCGATTCCTGCAGCTCCGGCTCGTTGTCGAGCAGCTCCGTCTGGCCCGACACGGTGAGCACGAAATCGCGGCTGCGCTGATAGAGGTCCAGGATCCGCCCGAAGACGCGCTTACGCAAGGCGGCGTCGTTGACCAGGCCGGCGTACATGCGCGCGATGCCCATGTCGGCCTTGGCGAGCGACATCTGACAGTTGTCGATCACGGTCTGGAAGAACGGCCATTCGACATACATCTCGTGCGCCAGGCGGCGCTGATCCTCGCTGAGGTGAGCGACCGCGGTGCCGATCCCTAACCAGCCGGGCAGATTGTGGCGGCTCTGCATCCAACTGAACACCCAGGGGATCGCGCGCACCGTGCTCCAATCGCCGCCCGGCCGTCGACGCGCCGGACGCGATCCGAGCTGAAGGCGGCTGATCTCCTGGATGGGTGTGGCCTCGTTCCAGTAGTCGAGGAAGCCAGGGGTCTCGTACACCACCTCACGATAGACGCGGTAGGCTGCCTGCGACAACGTCTCCATGAGCGCCCGCCATTCGGGCCGGACGCGCGGGCGATGGGTGGGGGCGCTCGCCAGCAACACGGCGTGCACGACCTGCTCCAGATGGCGGCGGGCCAGGGTGGGATCGCTGTAGCGCGATGAGATCACCTCCCCTTGTTCGGTGACGCGAAAGCGGCCGTTCACCGAGCCGGCTGGCTGCGCAAGGATGGCGCGGTTGGTGGGGCCGCCGCCGCGCGCGGTCGTGCCGCCGCGCCCCTGGAACAGCATGAGCTGGACGCCGAGATCGCGACAAAGCGCGCTCAACGTTTCCTGCGCCAGGTACAGCTCCCAGTTGGAGGTCAGATAACCGCCATCTTTGTTGCTATCGGAGTATCCGATCATGATGATCTGGCGGTTGCCGCGCCGTTCGAGGTGGGCGCGATAGAGCGGATGGGTGAGGAGTCGCTCGGTGATGAGCAGGCTCGCGCGCAGCACGCCGATCGTCTCATACAGGGGGACGATGTCCAGGAAGGCTGGCCCTTCGTCTGGTTCGCAACCAGCCCAGCGCGCCAGCAGAAGGAGGCCCAGGATATCGGCCGGCCCGTAGGTCATGCTGACGATATAGGGTCCCAACAGATCTGGACCATAGGCGGCGACCGCGCGCGCCATCAGGCGCAAGGTCGCCATCACCTCGACCGTCTCCACGGCCAGGCCGGCGTCGCGCTCCCAATCCGGGGCTGGCAGCGACCAGGCGCGCTCGATCCAACGCAGGCGCTCATCGTCGTCCAATTCGGCGAAGTTCGCGACGAGGCCCTGGCGCGCCAGGAGGTCGGCCAGGGCGGCGGTATGGCGGCGGCTTTCCTGGCGGATATCGAGGCGGGCGGTGTGCAGGCCGAAGATTGCGACCTGGCGACGCAGCTCGAGAAGATCGTCGGCGGCGATGCGGCGCCCGCGGCTGGCGTCCAGGCTGGCGGCGATCGCGTCCAGGACATCGCGCAGCGGCGCCACTGTGCGCAGATAGGGCAGCGGGCCTGTCGCGCGGCCGGTGAGGTGCGCCAGGGCGTCGTGGCTGCTCAGTTCCTCCAGGTCGGCCTGCACGACGGCCAACAATTGCCGATAGACCTCGCGCGGATATAGCCGCTGGACGCGCTCCCAACACGCCGGCCGGCGCGCCTGCGCTTCGGCCAACCACTTGGCGAGCGCAGACGTCGGCGGCGCCAGCCGTTGCGAGACCGTCAGCGTGTGCGCAAGCGAGGACACCGCGCGCAGGTGGCGCCGGACGGCCAGCCCGCCGTAGAGGCACAACGCCTCCGCCGTCAGATCGGCGGTCACCGATGGGTTGCCGTCGCGATCTCCGCCCACCCACGAGGCGAAGCGCAAGAAATGCGGCGGCGCCTGCAGGCCAGGATAATGAGTGTCCAGGGCCTGCTGCAGCGCCTCATATACCGCTGGCGCGATCTGCCACAGGGTGGCGTCGAAGTAGTAAAGGGCCGTGCGCGCCTCGTCGAGGGCGCTCAATTCGATCGCCCGCACGCGTTCGGTCAGCCAGAGGAGGGCCAGTTGCGCCTGGACGCGCTGCTCGAGGCGCGCCGCCTCGGCCGGCAACAGGTCGCCGCGCTCGCGCTCCGCCAGCAACTGGCTGATCAGGCGCAGCTTGTCCAACACCACGCGGCGGCGCGATTCGGTGGGATGTGCCGTGAAGACCAGTTCGACCTCCAGGGATGCCAGCAGATCGCGCATCTGCTCAGCGGTCACCCCTTGCGCGCGCAGGGTCGCGATGGCCTCGGCCACGGTCTCGTCCAGCGGATGGGGATGCCGGGCGAGCGTCCGCTGGCGCAAGACCCGGATGCGATGGTGCTCTTCGGCCAGGTTGACCAGCTCGAAATAGGTGGTGAACGCGCGCGTCACCGCCTCGGCCTCTGCTACGGCGAAAGCCTGAACCGTCTGCGCCAGCTCGTTCGACGCCTGCGCATCGCCGGCGCGGCTGGCCTTGGCCAGCAGGCGCGCCGTCTCCACCGCCGTGAAGAGGGCATCCCCTTCCATCTCCCGGATGATCTGGCCGAGCAGGTTCCCGAACCAGCGGACGTCCTCGTGCAGCCGTTGTGTCTCCATCCTCACATCCAGTCAAGCAGGTCGAAGACGGAGTCGAGCACCAGGTCCGCGCGCGCCAGGCTCTCCGGATGGCCGAAGCCGGAGAGGACGCCGATGGCCAGCGCGCCCGCGGCCTGGGCGGCCATGACATCTACGGCCGTATCTCCCACCATGGCGCAGTGTTCGATATCGACGTGCAGGGCCTCGGCGGCGTACAAGAGAGGGCCGGGATGAGGCTTGAGCAGAGGATAAGTGTCGCGGGCCACGATCACCTCGAAGCAGCTCCCCAGCCCTTCCTCGCGCACGAAGCGGCGCGCCTCCTCGAGCCGCCGCGTGGTGATGATGCCCAACCGATAGCGGGCGCGCAGCTCGCGGATCGCTTCGGGCGCTCCCAGGACGGCCACGAACGCCTCGGGCGGCCGATAGGCCAGGCGACGGCTGATCGCGTCGGCCCAGGCGAAGGCGCGGTCATCCCATGCGACGCGATCGAGGATCGTGATCAGCAAATTGACCGGCCCCTCCAATGTCCCCAATAGCCAGCGCGCGAAGCGCTGTGGGTTGAGGGCGGGGATGACCCGCTGCAAGGGGGCCAGGCGCAGCGCCCAGTTCGTCACGATCAGATCATCCGTCTCGATCAGGGTGCCGTCCAGGTCGAAGAGCAGCGCCTGTACCTTGCGCCCGCGCACCAGCCCGCGCCAACGCGCGCGCGCGTCCGGCGGCGTTTGCAAAGCGGCGAACGGATCCTGATCGAGCAGCTTGGCGATGCCGTAGCTGACGATCACGCGCAGACAGGCGATGGTCGGCGAGGCCAGGAGGATCCCCAACACGCCAGCGACCTGCGCCCCCGCGATCAGGCCGACGAAGACGACCAACGGGTGCAGGTGGACGCGCCGTCCCACGAAGCGCGGGATCAAGAAGACGTTGTCGAGCTGGAAAACTGAGATGTAGATCAGGGCGACGAGGATCGCGAACCCCAGGTTGCTCAGCGGCAGATAGGTCGAACCCTGGGTGAAGGCGACCAGGACGCCGAGCGTCCCCGCTGTCAACGGCCCGATCGAGGGGATCAGCTCCAGCGCGCCGGCCAGCAGGCCGAGCGCGATGGCGTTGGGCATGCCGACCAGCCAGAGCAGCGTGGAGAGGATAATGCCGACAGCGATCCCCACCGAGATCTGGCCGCGCACGAAGCCGTCCCAGACGGCGGCCAGCTCGCGCCCCAGATGGGCCAGCTCGTCCCGATATTCGGGAGGCGTGCGCTCGATCAGGTAGCGGGTCAGCAGAGCCTGGTCTTTGACCAGCCAGAAAGAGACGACCAGGATGAACGCCAACCAAAGGAGGCTGGAGGCGATGCCGAAGGCCAGCGTGAGCGCGCTGGTGGCCGCTGGCGAGAGCAGGCTCTGCAGCGCGCCGAGCGCCTGATCGTAGAGGGTGGCGAACGTGACCTGGACCCCTGGCATGATCTGGATCGGTCGCTGCGACTCTTGCGCCAGGCTTTGCGCCACTTCCGTCAAGGAGCCGGCCAGCGCACGCATCAACGCCACCACGCGCGGCGTGAGGAGCGCGGGCGCCAGGATCAGCAGCATCAAGAAGATGAGGTAGACCCCGATGACTACCGCTGTATGGGGCCAGCCGGTGCGGCGCACCAGCCAGCGCACCGGGATGTTGAGGAAATAGGCCAAGATGACGGCGATCACCAGGGGGCCGATGATCTGGCTGAAGCGCGACACCAGCCAGACCAGGCCGATCAGGCTGCTGATGAGGACGATCTGTTTGGTCAGCGTGCTCCAGCGCGGCGGCGGCATGCGGCCAGGCTGGGCAGTGGGTGGGAGATTGGACGCCATAGATGGGTGTAACGCATAAGCGTGTCGCAGGCGATCGCGTCGTCGGCGACACGCTTATGCCAGGAAGCTCTCCTCGTCGGATCGAGAGCGTCCCTCAGTCGACCCATCCGACCAGGGCGGGAGGCCAGTAGGAGAGCCAGGCGCGCCCGATGATATGGTCCCGGTGGACGGGGCCGAAGGAGCGAGAGTCATTGGAAGCGGATCGGTTATCTCCCAATACAAACACCGTCAAGGGAGGAACGACGCGCGGGGCCATCGTCTCGTGCGAGCGATAGATGACATACGGTTCGTCCAGCGCCTCGCCGTTGATGTACACGATGCCATCGCGGATCTCGATCGTGTCGCCGGGCAGGCCGATCACCCGCTTGATCAGCAGCTCGCTGCCGCGCTCGGGGAGCCGCAGCACGACGACGTCGCCGCGACGAGGGGAGTGCAGGCGATACGAGATCTTCTCGACCACCAGCCGTTGATCGGTGTGCAGGTTCGGCTCCATGCTCTGCCCGTAGACGCGCGTCGCCTGCGCCAGGAAGAGCTGGATGACCAACGCGATGACGACGGCGGGGACGACCGTCTCCGCCGCCTCGCGCAGCATCGCTGCAAGTCGTCGACCCACGCCGTCAGTGTGCGGCGATCCCTCCGGTCCGCTGCTAGGGGTCGGTGTCTCCTCTTCCACTATCCTGCTCTCCCTGCACGACGATCGTTGTCGATCACTTGCCGACGTCCGCGGTCCATCCGTCATCACGAACGAGGCCGTCCGCCGCGCTCGCCGCCGCGTCCACCGCGTTCGTTGCGGCCGCCTTCGCGAGCGGCGCTGCGCCCGCCCTCGCGTCCGCCAGAACGACCGCTTTCACGACTGCCGCCGCGGCTGCCCTCGCGCCCACCGCCGCGGCTGCTGCTGCGCTCGCCTCCACGCCCGCCGCCGCGATCGCGCTCGCGCGCCTCCTCGGCCGTCCATCCTTCGAGCACCGCCTGCCGCGAGAGGCGGATCTTGCCGGCGGGGTCGATGTCCGTGACCATCACCATCACCTCGTCCCCCACCCGCACGACGTCCTCGACGGAGGGGGCGCGATAGTCGGCCAGTTGCGAGATGTGGACCATGCCATCGACGCCCGGGAGGATCTCCACGAACGCGCCGTACGGCTCGGTGCGCACGACGCGGCCCGTGTAGATCTTGCCGACCTCCACCTGCTCGGTCAGCGACTCGATCTCGCGCACCGCGGCCTCGCTCGCCATGCGGTCGGTCGCAGCGATGTAAATCGTGCCGTCTTCCTCGATGTCGACGCGCACGTCGTACTCTTCCTGGATCTTGCGCACGACCTTGCCGCCGGGGCCGATCACCTTGCCGATCTTGTCGGGATCGATCTTGATCGTGACGATGCTCGGCGCATAGGCCGAAAGCTCCTTGCGCGGCTCAGGGATCACTGCCAGCATCTTCTCCAGGATGGCCAAACGGCCCTCGCGCGCCTGAGCCAGCGCCTGCTCCAGGACCGTCGTCGACAGGCCGCGGATCTTGATGTCCATCTGCAGCGCGGTGATGCCGTGGGCGGTGCCTGCGACCTTGAAGTCCATGTCGCCGAGGGCGTCCTCGATGCCCTGAATGTCGGTCAAGATGGCGTAGCGGCCGCTTTCGTCCGTCACCAGGCCCATCGCCACGCCCGCGACCGGCGCCTCGATCGGCACGCCGGCGTCCATCAGGGCCAGCGTGCTGCCGCACACCGAAGCCATCGAGGTCGAGCCGTTGGACGACAGCACCTCGGACACCAGGCGGATCGTGTAAGGGAACTTGTCCTCCGACGGGATCATGGGCAGCAGCGCCCGTTCCGCCAGCGCGCCATGGCCGATCTCGCGGCGCCGGGGGCCGCGCAGGGGCCAGACCTCGCCGGTGGAGTACGGCGGGAAGTTGTAGTGATGCAGGTAACGCTTGGTGTCCTCCGGGCTGAGCGTGTCGAGGGTCTGCGCCTCACGCGGCGTGCCCAGCGTGGCGATCGTCAGCACCTGCGTCAGGCCGCGGTTGAAGAGGCCGCTGCCGTGCACGCGCGGCAAGAGGCCCACCTGGCAGGAGACCGGCCGGATCGTCTTCGCGTCGCGTCCGTCCGGGCGGACGCCCTCGTCCAGGATGCGCTGGCGGACGATGGACTTGACGATCTGATCGAACGCCATGCTGACGCTCTCCGCGTCATGCCCCTCGGCCAGTTCCTCGACGATCGCGGCGCGCAGCGTCTCCAGCGCTTCCGAGCGTTCGGCCGCGGCCAGCCCCTGGACGATGACCTCGCGGATTCGGCCCTCCGCGCGCTCGCGGACGGCGGCGACCGTCTCCGGGCCTGGCTCGAACGCCGTGTACTCCATCTTGGGCTTGCCCAATGCGGCCGCCATCTCCTTCTGGACGCGGATCACGTCCTGCATGGCGGCGTGGCCCAGGCGCATCGCCTCCAGCATCATGTCCTCGGGGATCTCGTGCGCGCCCGCCTCGACCATCAGGATGGCGTCCTCGGTGCCAGCCAGGCGCAGATCAAGCGTGCTCTGTTCCATCTGCTGGATGGTGGGGTTCATGACGAACTCGCCGTCGATGTAGCCCACACGCACCGCGCCCACCGGCCCATAGAAGGGGATGTCGGAGATCATCAGGGCCGCGGAGGCGCCGATGATGCCCAGGATGTCGAGGAATGTCTCGCGATCAGCGGCCAGCGCCGTCAGGATGATCTGAACTTCGTTGCGGAAGCCTTTGGGGAACAACGGGCGCAACGGACGATCGACCAGACGGCAGAACAGGATCGCCTCGTCGCTCGGCCGTCCCTCGCGGCGCATGAAAGAGCCGGGGATGCGCCCCGCCGCGTAAAGGCGCTCCTCGTACTCGACGCTCAGAGGGAAAAAGTCGCTGGCCTCGCGGACCTTCTTCGCGCCGGTGGCGGTACACAACAGGACCGACTCGCCGGAGCGGACTGTGACGGCGCCGCCAGCCTGGGGGGCCAACAGCCCCGTCTCGATGATGATCTCGTTGTCGCCAACGCGTGCGGTGAAACGATGAGGTTGGTTCATAGGAAGTCCCTTTCTCTTACGGAAGATTGCCGCCTGGCCACGCCGCCCCTTTGCGATCTGACGCCGACGGACGAGCGAAGCGCCTCTCTGTTCTCCTGCGAGAGGGCCATCGCCTCGTCTCCTCTGCCCCAGCCGAACGCGAGCGGCCGATCGATTGGCGCCGTCCAGAGGTCAGGGACTGGCGAGTGCAGCCAAACTTGAGCGCTATCGTTTGGCCCCACTCGCCAATTCCTGGACCTCTCGACGACAGTATCAGCGCCAGGCGATCGCTGAACCCTTGCCCAAACGAAAACGAGTAGACGGGTGAACCTGCCACCACATCTACTCGTCCATGTCATCCCATGACTGGCTTATTTGCGTAGACCGAGGCGCTCGATCAAGTCCCGGTAGCGTTGATGGTCCTTATTCGCCAGATACGCCAGATGGCGTCGCCGCTGGCCTACCAGTTTGAGCAACCCGCGCCGTGAGTGCTCATCATGCTTGTGTTGCTTCAGATGCTCCACCAGATGGTTGATGCGGGTGGTCAACAGCGCAACCTGCACCTCGGGCGAACCAGTGTCCATGTCATGGACGTGGTATTCCTGAATGATCGTTTGCTTCTGATCCTTCGAGAGCGACACTTGCCTTCTCCTTCCTGAGCTCCAAGCCGAAGCACCGCTGGAATACCGTGGCGCATGCTTCAGCCAATAACCAGGAGCGATTATAACATAATGGATAGGGCTGCGCAAATGTGCTCTCAAGCCGGTGCGTTTCAGTTTGGTGGCGAGTGATAGGCTTGCCGCCACGCTCATCAAAGTCGTTTGGGTGCGCCAGAGCGCGCGAGCGTATCACAGTCCTCTGGATTGTGAGGCGCGGCGCAGCGCAACCCGGAGGATTGCGGTACGGCCGCACACACAGGCAATGGCGAATGAGCAATCAAGGGCGGAGGCCCAACGCGGTCCACAGCGCTTGCAGGCGCTCGGCCCAGCCGGCGAAGGGGGTAGAACGCGCCGTCAGGCGGCTCAAGCCCACGGCCGTCGGCGGGGCGGCGGGGCCGATGTTGACCACGCAGTTCTGGGTGCTGGCCGCGATCTGGCTGCCGTCGTTGCGCGCCAGCTTCTGATACGTGAACCTCAAGACAGCGATGTCCTCCTGCAGAGGGATGAACGTCATGCGCGCCAGGGGGCCGGAGCCGCTGACGGGGGCAGGGTGCTCCGTGTGCAATTGCGTGACCGCGTAGGCCACCGCGCCGCCCGCGGCGTTGACGGCGACAAAGTTCTGGACGACATAATCAGGAGCGAGGAAATCGCCCAGCGGCGCCACCTGCACGCCCTCCTCGCTGGCGGAGGCGTCGACCGCCTGCAGGAGGTTGTCCTGGAAGTGCAGGTGAACATCGGCGGCGTACAGGTCGGCCACATTCTCCACGTAAATGTCGAGCGTGAACTCCTCGCCGACCGTGGCCTCTTTGAACGTCGGCTCGCAGCGCACGATCGGCCCATCCTGCGCGCGCGCGGTCGCCGGCGCGATCGCCAGGCCGATCAGCGCGATCCATCCCACCAACCAGACGATCGTCCTCCATACCCGCTTGTCGTCGCTCATTGACTTCCTCTCCTTCATCAGACAGCCCTCGACCACGAAACGAACAAGGTACCCAGCAGCTTTGCGCTCACGAACGAGAGGGCAGAGTCATTGTCCTCCCTTGATCGCCAGCGGCGCGTAGAGGCGCCAATCCAACGCCGGCGGCAGGCCATCGGGGGTGATCCAGTAGACCGCCGAATGGGCGACGACGGGGATCAGCTCGCCGTCGCGCGTGCTCAACTCCTGGTATGCGATCGCGAAGGCGCCCAGGCCCGTGCGCAGCGGATCGACGGTGAAGGAGAAGAGCCGGCCGCTGCCCTGCGCTGGCAGGCGCGGATTGCGCTGCGCGGCAGCGTACCAGATGCGGCCCGTCGCTGGATCGGCCTCCCCGTGCAACAGGAAATCGGGATAGAGCAGCTCGTTGTGGATTACGACCTGGATCCCAGGCCGCGCTGGATCGGCGTCGCGCACCTGGAACAGCGTGGGGTCATAGCGCAACTGCACATCGGCGCCGTACAGGTCGATCACGTCTTGCACATACACTTCCACGGTCAGCGGCGCATCCGCACGGTAGCTGCCGTCGGCGGGCAACACGCGCAGGTGCGTCACGAGGGTGTCGGCGGCGCCGGATGCTGACGGCAGCGCTGCCAGCACGCTGATCGCCAGGACAATCCCCAGCCAACCCCAGAACCTGTTGCGCATGGCGTCAACTCCCCGGCGTTCAGCGCCGGCCCCGCAGATAGACCACCGCGGCCAAGGCCCCCAGGACGCCCGCCAGCGCCAGCAGGCCGCCGCCCGCGACGAGCAGCAGGCGCGCCGAGCGCGGGGCCGCGCGGGTCGTGGGCGCGCCGTCCGGGGCCGCCGCCAGAGGGAGCAGCGTCGTGTCCGCCCGCGCGAGGGCGATCGCCGTCGGGGTGGCTGGCGGCGCCTCCGTCGCTGTCGCCGTGATCGCCAGGGAAGCAGCCGGATCGTCTGTGGGCGCGCTGGTTGCGGCTGCTGTCGGCGAGGTCAGCGCATCCGCCGATACGGTCGCAGGCGCCGGGGCGGTCGGCTCGCTCGTCGGCGCGTCGGCGGGAGCGGCCGTCGCCGTCGGCGCGGCCAGCGTGGGAGACGACGGTTCAGCGGACGACGCCTGCGCCGTCGGCTCCTGCTCTACGGCGACTTCCGTCGGCGCGAGCGTCGCGACCGGCGGCGCCGGCTCGTCCTCCGGCGTCCCTGTGGGCATCGACAGGCTGGCCGCCCGCGTCGGCAGCGGCGTGGCGGTCGGGCGGGCGCTGACCGCCTGGGCGATCGTCACCTGGCCGCTGGATAGGGCGACGGGCAGCTTGGAGCCGTCGGGGCGGGCCAGCTCGGCGCGCGTGAGGGTCAGGGGAGAGGCGGCGCCGGCGCGCAGCCGGACGACGACCAGCGGCCCGGCGCCGCTCTTGGGTTGGCTGGGACTGAGCTGCGTCATCGCCATGTGGATCACGCCCGCCTGGTTGTCCGCCTGGTTGATGATCACGAAGCCAGGGTCGAGGAACAGCCCCAGCCCCACCTGCACGCCGTCCAGAGAAGGATCGCTATCGACCACGGCGACCGCCGCCGGGTCGAAGGTCAGCGTGACGTCGAAGGCGTACAGAGCGCGCGCCGCGCGCGCCTCGATCGCGATCTCTCCCTCCTGGCCCGGCGCAAGCTCCAGGCTGGCGGGAGCGACCGCGACTGCGACCGGCGGCTCCGATTGGGCGCGCGCGAGGGGCGCCGCGACGGCCAGGATCAGCAGACAGACGCAGAGAACGCAGGAGCGCCAGATGTTCATCATGAACCTGTGAGCGGGTCGGGGCCGAGACGGCGAGCGCCGTCCCGGCCCCGACCAGGAGACTCGCTTACGGGGTCCAGGGGCTGGCAGTGCGGTAGAAGTTGCCGCCCATCAGCGTCAGATCACGCATCGTCACCGTGCCGTCGCCGTTGACATCAGCGTTGGTGTCGGATGTGGTGCAGACGTGCGCGGGCTGCATGTAATAGTTGCCGATACAGGCCGCGTCGCCGATGTCGATGACGTTGTCGTTGGTGGCGTCGCCGCCGAGCAGGACCACGTTCTGCAAGACGGTGAGCGGCCGCGTGTCCAACGACTTGCTATGCTGCCAGGCTGTAGGCAGGGTGGGATAGGATAGCGAAGTTGTGAGCGCCGTCGTCGGCAGGTAGAGCGGCGCGTCGACCTGGAACCAGTAGGTGGTCCCGATGGTCAGCAGATGCGGCGCGATATAGTCGGTGGTGTAAGCGCCCGAGGCGGCGCTGGCGCCCTGCGCCAGGGTCGTCGCGCCAGCGATCGTCGCGCTGCCGAAGACCTGGACGCTGGCGCCGCTGTCGTTGGTGCGGCCCTGCAGGTCGACGAAGCCAGTGAACCTGGCGATGCCGACGATGTCGATCCGGCCGTCGTCGGTATCGGTGATGTTGCGGGCGGGCGCGCTGGGATCGCCGTAGCCAGCGTTGTTGACGAAGACCTTGACCCCGCCGACGGCGCTGGCGCTGGTGTCAGCCTCCAGATGGGCGAGGTTGAAGTACGTGGTCCACGGCCCATTGCCTGAGAGGTTGGCGCTGATGGGGGTGAAGGTCAGCGTCGCGATCGTCCCGCCATCGGCGTCGTACTCAACCGTCGGCAGTTGCAGGTCGCAGCGGTAGACGAGCGTGCCGGCTGGCGGCGTCCCCACCGGCTGGCAACGGCCATCCCACGGCGCCTCGAACGTCAGGCTGTTCAGGGTCAGCACGTTCGGGTCGTAGGTCAGCTTGAAGGCCAGGCCATAGAGTTTGGCCGCGTCGACCTTGAGCTTGACGCTGAAGGTCTGGACCTCGGTCACCGTGCGCTGCGTGGCCTCGCTGTTGGGATCGACGTCGACGAAGACCTCGGCGAAGGTCCACGGATCGAAGTCGATGTTCGTGCCAGCGCCGTCGCCGCTGCCGACGTTCGGCCCGCCCAGATCGCCCCACGAGTTATACTCGGCGTCGAGGAGGCCAGGGCCGCTATAGGCCACGCCGGGGCCGCCGTTGGCCTTGAGGAGGTTGCCCTCGATCGTGACCACGCCGCCGACCGCGGCGTCGACCTGCAGGCCGGCGTCGGTGTTGTCGTGGATCCAGTTGTTGACGACCTTCAGGGAGGTCACCGCGCCCGCGACCTGGATGCCATCAGCCCAGCGCTTGATCTCGACGCCGTCGAGCGTGAAGTTATCGGCGTCGGCCTGGACGAGGATGGCTGGGTCGGAGCTATTGGCGGAACCGGTCCAGCCATCGAGGACGCCGGGGCCGAGGATCGTGACGTCGTCGGCGGTGATCGTGAAGGCTGGCGAGCCAGGGCCGACGGTGCAGCCGTTGAGCTTCACGGTTGTGCCGTTGCCGTTGACGGTCAGTCCGCCAGGATACGAGCCGCTCTCGAACATGACGGTCTTGCCGGCAGCGCAGTTGAGGATCGCCTGCGCCTGCGCGGTGGTCGCCTCGGCCGGGATCACGATCTCGCCGCTCGGGCCCTCTGTCGCGGTCGAGTTGCCGTTGGGATCGGCCCACCAGGGGCTGAAGTCGACGTACTCCGAGACCGCGTCGCCGTTGCCTGGGCCTTCGCCAGAGGGGCCGCAGGGCGATCCCCACCAGTTGTTTTCGCCGTCTGTGATCGGCGACGGGACGTTGGAGCGGATGCCGAATGTGTTCCCCGTAAGGCGGTTGAAGTTCGCCGTTACGGCCGTGAACTTCCCGGTATCGCAACTTTCGCTGCACTGATAGATCTCGATGCCGGCCTCGAAGCCCGAGATCGCATTGCTGTTGGCTGTTAAGGCGAGGTCGTTCGCGCCATAGCCGGCGTCCGCCTCGATGCCGTAGGTGGCCGTGTTGTCGGCGCCGCTGAATTGCACCGTATTATTGGACGCCTCGACGTTCAGCGTCGTCGCCTGGAGCTTGCCGAGGCTGAAAAGTTGTACCTCGGCTGGAGAATCCGCCTCGCTGTACGGCGATGGCACAGCGGCTGGGGGATCAGTGGCGATGATGCCGTAAGCGGAGACGCCGACCTTCTTGATCGTCAAGTCGTTGTCATTGATCTGCGAGGCTCCGTCGATGTTGTAGACGCCGACGTGCCCCTCGCTAACTGTGTTATCGGTGATCTGCAGGTCAGCATAGAAGTTCAGGATGCTGGAGGCGACCCACTTGGTTGAATCGTTGGTGTTATCGTACGCGATGCCGGTGATCGTGTTATCGGCCACGACGCCTGTGCCCTGGTCGGCCCAGACCTGGATGCCGTTTTGGGCGGTGATGTTAGTCGCGCCGTAGCCGGTGACCTGGTTGCGTTGCACATCTACTGTCAGCGGCGTCGTAGCGGATGCGTTGAGGGCCGTGCCGTTCTTCTGGAATCCCGTGAGCACGTTATCCCGGGCGTTAATCGTCCGATTGATTCCGTCCTCGTTGTAAGCGTAGATGGCCACGCCGTGCTGGGCGCCGCTGAAGGGAGTATCCCGGATATCTTTGATCGTCGTATATTGGATGGTGCCGCCTGCATTATGGAAACCAACGCCGACGAAGCGATAGTTGGCGTTGCCCTTGCCAGCGCCGTCGATCGTGAACCCATCGATCGTGGCCGTGGCGCCATCCTTGATGCAGACGATCGCGTGTTGAGCATAAGAGGTCGTGAAGCAAGTGGGCACCACATCAGGAGCCTGGATGACGGCGTCGCTGCCCGAGCCGCGAAGGGTCACGTCGCGGTTGATCACCACCTGTTCGACATACGTGCCTGCGGCGACGTGGACTGTGCCGCCCGACGAAGCTTCGTTGACGCCCTTCTGAACGGTTGCGAAAGGCGCCGCTCGCGTGCCTGGATTGGCGTCTGATCCGCTATCATCTACAAAGAGCGAGGATCGTGGTGCCGCGAACACAATGTTGCGTCCGGGATCGACACGCCCCGCGTTCGAGGTCATTACGAACTCACCATCTGGCCCCTCGCCAGCAAATCCAAAGAAATTCCATTGGCCCGTTCCGCCCGAATAACCGGGGCCTGTCAGATCCATAACGAAATTCCCACTGCTGTCGTAGATCATCACATCTTTTGTCGAGTATACGGTCAGGCCGATGTAACCATCGCTCCGGCCAGACCAGAACGGCCAATAACTATCTGGGATCGGCGTGAAGTCCTGATCTTTTATCCAGGTAGAGCCTGACCGGGTCAGCGTATGAGTTGTGTTGATCGGCTCGGCAGTAGTCTCACCTGACCAATAAAGGATCTTGGTCCCGCCCTCGTTGGAAACCGGCTCATACTCCTTATAGTCCGGTGTGTTCGTGATGTTGGTGAGAGAGCTGCCGTCCCAGATGAACAGATCAGCCGCGGTGGTGCCGGGGGCGTAATCCCAGAAGATGATGGCGTCCTTGCTGGCGCCCAGGAAGTCCGGGTTCGCTACATCCTGCGGCGCGGTCGGTTCATAGATGTAAGTTCGACTGCCGTCAGCCACTGTATATCGGACGACTTTATTCGGGTTGGCCACGTGGACTTCGAGAAACCCAATCGCTGTCCCATCGTCGCTCCAGAAAGGGACGTGATAGCCTTCAATATCGCCCTCACCCGAGTTGCCAGGCGAAATGACGATTTCGTCGGTTCCATCGGCGTCCATTAATACAATCTCGATACGGCTAATTGCGCCTTCGGTCCAGCTCTTCTGAGCGATTAGCTTGGTGCCATCAGGGCTAAGCCCCACCGATCGATAATACGTGCCAGATGGCGGTGTCTTGACCGCTGCATAGTAGTAGTCGGGATTGTCGAAAGAAGCATAGGCAGTGATTCCCAACGTGTCTATTTGGGCACCTGGCAGCTCGTATTGCTCGTGAATCTGCAACTTCTCTGGCGCTTGAGGCAACGGACTTGCTGCCATACTCATAGGAGCAAGCGCCAGCAGCAGAACGAAGGCAATCCACAGGTAAGGTACATGGTACCTTGTAGAATACCCAAACATATGCAATCCTCCTGAGTGAGCTACTTCTGCGGACACGGTACTGGCAGCGAACTCGAATCAGAGGAAGCCTTGGCGGGTTTCGCAGACGTCTTCGCTGCCGATATGGCCTACAAGAGACCCGCTTTGGAGATCACGAGGACAAACATACGACGAGGTGAGGTTGCCCGGTTTTTTCAAGACGCCCCTCCTGCAGCCTGTTACAAATGGAGCGCTGCCACGACGGACCAGCCGCGGCAGCGCCCCTTTTTCCGACGCCAGCGCCTTTTGCTGACATCCTGCTACTGCGTTGCCGCGATCACACCATCTAAAGCGTAACTATACTGCAGGAAAGCACAGTCCGACCTTACGGTTTGCTGACAATTTTTTGTTTTTAGTAAGTTATTGGAGAAAAATATTAACTCTATACAAAAAACTGATGGGGAAGGGACGCCGCGCTCACCGAGGAGGAGTCAGGACCACGACCACGGACGCGTGTTCTGGTAGATCCAGGCCGCCGTGTGGACGGCCTGCGCCGCCAGTAAGGCCAACGTCGCCGCCGCTCGCTCCGCTCGCGCGGGGCCGACAGCCCACAGCCGATCGGCCAGCAGCAACGCCAGCGGGACGGCCGCCGGCGCGAAGAGGTCCCAGTCGCGCTGGCCGCCGTAATCGGGGTTCCAGGTCCAGATGAAGAAGAGAGAACAGACGCTCGCCAGGAGCAGCAGGCGCGTCCACGACGTCCCTGCGCGCGCGGCTGCCCCCCTCCTCATGAAGAGGCAGAGTAGCGCCGGCAGAACGACGGGCGCGGTCAGCAACTGCTCGTTGACGATGTCCACGAGGTGCCCCCACGAGAACATCGTGTAATGTTCCCAGCGCGTCGTCGTCGTCCACAACGGCACCAGCCAGCGTCCATCGCCGCCGCCCGGCCGATCCGCTCCGAACAGGTAGCTCACCCCATGCCCGCCAGCCGTCATCAAGGCGATCACCCCGCCCGCCACGATCAACATCGGCAGCGCGATCTGGACGAGCGCGCGAGCCTCGCGTCGCGCCGTCCCCTGCCGCGCCCAGCGCCATCCCAGATAGAGCAATGACGGCGCCAGGACGATCGACGACGGATGCAAAGCATGGGTGACCGCCAGCGCGGTCGCGGGCCAGATCAGGGCCACCTTCCCCGCCAGACAGCGCCAGGCCAGCCACAGATAGATGAGCATGCCCAGGGTCATCAGGGAGTAGTTCTCGACGTAGCCGAAGAAGAGCTGGATCGTGCCGAGCGTCGCCGCCAGGCCGAAAGGCGCGATCGCCGCCAGGCGGTCGCCCTCGGCGCGCGCGAGATCGCGCGCGAGCCGGGCCAGCACGTAGACGAACAGGCCGCCCGCCAGCGTGCTGGTCAGGGCGTAGGCTGGCGCCGCGTCGCTCCAGCCCCACCACCGCGCGCCGAACGCCCACAGGCGGGCGTGCAGGAAGACGGTGAGCGGCGCCTGCCAGTTGTAGGTGAGGCGCACCTCCGGATGGGCGATGGCCTGGCTGAGGAGGTAGGCGTCGCCCCAGCGCGTGTGGGCCAGCCGGAACAGCCAGAAGGGGATCAGGCTGATCAGGCCAAGCAACAGGGGCAGGCGACGGGCCGGCAGGCGCGCGCAGAGACGATCCAGCCCGGCGATGATCCCGCGCGCGACGGGCGGCCAACCGATCAAGGCCGCCAGCGCGGCCAGCCCCCACCGCGCCAGCGGCGGCAGATAGGTCGCTGGCCACACCCCCCAGGCCCATGCCTCGTCCATCCAGGGCGCCGCTACGTGCAGCGCGAGGATCAACCAGGCGACGACGCGCAGGCACCAAAGCTGATCGGGCCATCGAAGGCGCATAGGGTTCATGAGAGCACGAGAGCAAGAGCATGCGGGAACACGAGGCCAAAGCCGATCGGGCCATCGAAGACGCATGGGGTCATTCTAGCCCAGACGGGGCCAGCGAACAAGTGTGCCTCGCGGGAGCGGCGCGGCGCAATCCGGAGGATTGCGGTGCGGCCGCGTTGGGGTGCGCCAGCGCGCGAGCGTATCACAATCCTCTGGATTGTGGAGTGCAGCGCAATCCGGAGGATTGCGGTACGGCCGCGTTGGGGTGCGCCAGGGCGCGCGAGCGTATCACGGGCGCGGCGGTACGGCCGCGTTGGGGTGCGCCAGGGCGCGCGA
>FWPU01008597.1_pt1 | contig 17202 bp, 16 predicted proteins | sample 2228361 | NCBI WGS metagenome assembly FWPU01 (sample SAMEA103939777, study PRJEB20133) | metagenome
TCACCGGCGCGCGGCTCGCGGCGCTGCACGGCGCGGGGCTCGCGGCGCTCGTCGCCGTCGGGCTGCTCGCCGCGCTTGTCGGCCCGGAGTCCGTCGACCCGCGGGCCGCCTGGTCGGCCGCTCCCGACGATCCGCAGCGCGTGATCCTGCTCGGCGTGCGGCTGCCGCGCGTCGTGCTTGCGGCGCTCGTGGGCGGCGCGCTCGGGCTCGCGGGCGCGGCGCTGCAGGCGCTGCTCTCGAACCCGCTCGCCTGCCCGCACGTGCTGGGCATCTCCGGGGGCGCCGCGCTGCTCGGCATCCTCGCGATGATCGCGACCTCGCTGCCCGCGGCCTCGCTGCTCGGCATCGGCGGTGCGCGGACGCTGTTCGTCGTTCCGGCCGCGGCCTTCGTGGGCGCGCTCGCGACCGCGCTGCTGGTGCAGACGGTCGCGCGCACCGCGGGCCGCGTGACGCCGCACACTCTGCTCTTGACGGGCGTCGTGTTCAACGCGTTCGCCGCCGCGGTGATCACCTTCCTGAACACGCTCGCCGACTTCTACCGGGCGCACGGCATCCTCGCGTGGGTGGTCGGCACGCTCACCGTGCGCGGCGCGGCGTGGACGACGGCGGCGGCGGTCACCCTGCTCGCGGGGCTCATTTTGCTGTCGGCGCGCGCCCGTGACCTGAACGCGCTCGGCCTGGGCGAGGAGGGGGCGGCGAGCCTCGGCGTCGACGTCGGGCGCGCGCGGCGCGCGGTCTACCTGGCGGTCGCGCTGCTGGTCGCGGGTGCGGTGCCGGTCTCGGGCATGATCGGCTTCGTCGGGCTCATCGTGCCGCACGTCGTGCGCCTGTTCGTCGGCAGCGACCAGCGGCTCGTGCTCCCGGCCTCGACCTGGGCCGGGGCGGTGTTCCTCGTCGCTGCTGACGCGGCGGCGCGCACCGTGCTCGGCGAGATCGAGCTGCCGGTGGGCGTCGTGACGGCGCTGTGCGGCGGGCCGTTCTTCCTCTTCCTTCTGCGCCGCCAGGCGCAGAAGGAGCTCGGCGGATGAGCGCTGCCGCTCCGACCCTCGAGGCGCTCGGCGTCAGCGTGCGCTACGGGACGCGCGAGGCGCTGCGCGGCGTCGACGCCCGCGTCGCGCCGGGCGAGATGCTCGGCGTGATCGGCCCGAACGGCTCGGGCAAGTCGACCCTCGTCCGGGTGCTCGCCGGCGTGCGCGCCCCGAACGGCGGCGAGGTCCGGCTCGGCGGGCGTCCGCTCCGCGCGATCCCGCGCCGCGAGCGTGCCCGCACGATCGCGCTCGTGCCGCAGGAGACGCACCTCTCGTTCCCGATCCGGGTGCGCGATCTCGTGCTCCTCGGCCGCGCTCCGCACACCGGGCCGTTCGGCTGGGAGACCGCGGCGGACCTGCGCGCCGCGCACGACGCGATGGAGCGCGCCGCGGTGCTCGACCTCGCCGAGCGCGACGTGACCGAGCTGTCGGGCGGCGAGCGTCAGCGCGCCGTGCTCGCGCGGGCGCTCGCCCAGGAGCCGCGGGTGCTGCTGCTCGACGAGCCGACCGCGTTCCTTGACCTGAAGCACGCGGTCCTGCTCCTCGACCTGGTCCGCGACCTCTGCCGGACGCAGCGTCTCGCGGTCGCGGTCGTGCTGCACGACTTGAACCTGGCGGCGATGTACTGCGACCGCCTGCTGCTCCTCGACCGCGGCGCGGTGCACGCGTCCGGGGCGCCGCGCGACGTGCTGACCTACGCCGACCTGTGCGCGGTCTACGGCACGGAGCTCTACGTCGCGCCGAACGACGTGACGGGGCAGCTCGTCGTCCTGCCGCTGTCGCGCGAGCACCGCGAGCGCCTGGCGCACGGCGCTTCACCGGCGGATAAGGCGCGCTAACGATTCGCGTTCGTCCGTCGAATTGACTGCCCCGGCGGGCGGTTGGTACTCAGGTAAGTCCGGACCGGATCGCGACGACGGGGCAGAGGTGGAATTTCAGTTCGCCAACGTGCTGGTCTTCCTGCTTCTCGGTGGCATCACCGCGGGGCTGATGCTGGGGCTCGGCTGGCTCCTGCGACCGGCGAATCCCGAGCCGCGCAAGCTCACCACCTACGAGTGCGGCGAGCCCCCGTCGGGCAGCGCGTGGATCAACTTCAACATCCGCTTCTACCTGATCGCGCTGGTCTTCGTGATCTTCGACGTCGAGGTGGCCTTCGTCTATCCGGTCACGGTCGCCTTCCGTGAGTACGTCTTGCAGGGCCGTGGCCTTCTCGTGCTCACGGAGCTGCTCGTCTTCATCGGGGTCCTGTTCGTCGGCCTGATCTACGTCTGGGCGAAGCAGGATCTCGACTGGCTGAAGAAGGTGGTCCGCCCGGGCTGAGTCTCGGGCCGAGGCCACGAGGGAATCATGTCGCTGATCAACAGCGTTCCGGAGACGCTCGTCACGGCAAAGGTCGACGAGGTGCTCAACTGGACGCGCAAATCGTCGGTCTGGTACATGCTCTTCGGGCTCGCCTGCTGCGCCATCGAGATGATGCAGACCGGCGGCCCGCGCTCCGACCTCGATCGCTTCGGCGCCGTCCCGCGTGCCACGCCGCGTGTGTCCGACCTGATCATCGTCTCGGGCACGCTGACGCTCAAGATGGCGCTGCGCACCAAGCTGCTCTACGAGCAGATGCCCGACCCGAAGTACGTGATCTCGATGGGGAGCTGCGCAAACTGCGGCGGCCTCTTCCAGCTCGCGTACTCGGTGTGCGACGGGGTCGACAAGGTGATCCCGGTCGACGTCTACGTGCCCGGCTGCCCGCCGCGGCCGGAGGCGCTCACCGAGGGCCTGCTCAAGCTGCAGGAGAAGATCCAGCAGGAGCGCTGGCTCGTGCGCAAGCCCGACGCGGACGTCGCCGTAGCCTGAAGATGGACGTCGCGGACATTCACCGCAGGCTGCGCGAGCGGCTCGGGAACGCCGTCTCGGCCGAGCTCAAGCTCGCCGACTGGAGCCTGTGCGACGTGAAGCCGCAGGCCGTCGCCGAGGTGTGCGCTTTCCTGCGCGACGACCCGGACCTCGCTTTCGACTGCCTCTCCAACTTGAGCGCCGTCGATCGCAAGGGCGAGGACACGATCGAGGTCTACTACCACCTCTTCTCGTACCGCCACCGCCACAAGATCGCGCTGCGCGCCGCGGCGCCTCGCCCCGACCCGGTCCTGCCGACGGTGTCGCACCTGTGGCCGATCGCCAACTGGCTCGAGCGCGAGGCCTTCGACCTGCTCGGCGTGCGCTTCGCCGGGCACCCCGACCTGCGCCGTCTGCTGATGCCCGAGGACTGGGTCGGGCACCCGCTGCGCAAGGACTACGTCGAGCCCGAGGAGTACCACGGCATCTCGACCCGCCGGGAGAGCCTTCTCAAGCTATGAGCACGAACGCCATCGACATCGACGTCGAGCGCGAGACGCCGGCCGGCCTCGAGACCGAGGAGATGACCCTCAACATGGGTCCGCAGCACCCGTCGACGCACGGCGTGCTGCGCTTCGTCGTCAAGGCGGACGGCGAGGTGATGCGGCGGGCGATCCCGGACGTTGGCTACCTCCACCGCTCGATCGAGAAGATCGCCGAGAAGGTCGGCTACCACGGCTTCATGCCGTACACCGACCGCGTCGACTACGTGTCGGCGATGCAGTGCAACCAGGGCTGGGCGATGGCCTGCGAGGCGCTCGCCGGCATCGAGGTGCCGCGTCGCGGCGAGTACTGCCGGGTGATCGCGGCGGAGTTCGGACGGCTCGCGAGCCATCTTCTCTCGGTCGGCGCGACCGGCATGGACATCGGCGCGATGACGCCGTTCACGCACGCGATCCGCGAGCGCGAGTACATCAACGACCTGCTCGAGGAGCTCTGCGGCGCGCGCCTCACCTTCAACTACATGCGGATCGGCGGCTGCGCCTGGGATCTCCCGCCCGGCTTCGTCAGGCGCGCGCTCGCCTTCCTCGACCGCTTCGAGCCCCTGATCGACGAGTACAACGAGCTCATCTCGTTCAACAAGATCTACGTCGAGCGCCTCGCGAACGTCGCGGTTATCCCACCCGAGATGGCGATCGCGTACAACCTGGTCGGCCCGAACCTGCGCGGCTCCGGGATCAAGTTCGACGTGCGCAAGGACGTGCCGTACTCGGTCTATCCGGAGTTCGAGTTCGACGTCCCGGTCGGCATGGGCGAGCGCGGCACGCTGGGCGACTCCTACGACCGCTACATGGTCCGGATGCGGGAGATGAAGGAGAGCTGCCGGATCCTCCGCCAGGCGCTCGAGGGCATCCCCGATGGGCCGGTGATCGCCAAGGTGCCGCGGACCTTCAAGCCGCCGCCGGGCGAGGTCTACGTGCGCGTCGAGGGCTCGCGCGGCGACATGGGCTGGTTCGTCGTGAGCGACGGCACCGCCTTCCCCTACCGCGTCCACATCCGCACCGGCTCCTTCGCCGCGATGGCGATCATCGAGGAGCTGAGCAAGGGGCTGATGATCGCCGACCTCGTCGCGGTGATCGCGAGCCTCGACATCGTCGCCCCCGAGGTCGACCGCTGATGCAGCAATTCGCCGACTACCTGCTCGCCGAAGGCATCCTCGCCGGGCTGCCGACCTCCGTCGGCTACGTCCTCGTGGTCGCCTTCTTCGCCTTCGTGGTGCTCAACTTCATCATGATCATCGCGGGCGTGACGAGCTGGCTCGAGCGCCGCGTCTGGGCGCGCATCCAGTCGCGCGTCGGGCCGAACCGGGTCGGGCCGCAGGGCGTCATCCAGTGGCTCGCCGACGGCGTCAAGAACATCCTGAAGGAGGACATCGTCCCGGCGGCGGCCGACAAGCCGCTGTTCAAGGCCGCGCCGTACCTCGCGATGATCGGCTTCTTCGGCGCCTGGGCGTGCATCCCGTTCGCCGACGGCCTGATCATCGCCGACCTGAACGTCGGCGTGCTGTACATCACCGCGGTCACGGGGCTGGTCGTGGTCGGCATCCTGATGGCCGGCTGGTCGTCGAACAACAAGTGGGCGCTGCTCGGCGGCATCCGCTCGGCGGCGCAGATCGTGAGCTACGAGATCCCGGCCGCGATCGCGATCAACACGGTGATCTTGCTGACCGGCACGCTCAGCATGCAGGGCATCATCCAGCGGCAGGGCTGGGCGCCGTGGAACTGGTTCCTGTTCGACAACCCGTTCACCTTCATCGCGTTCCCCATCTTCTTCATCGCGCTCCTCGCGGAGGGGAACCGCACGCCGTTCGACCTTCCCGAGGCCGAGTCGGAGCTCGTCGCGGGCGCCTTCACCGAGTACAGCGGGCTTCGGAGCCTGCTCTTCTTCCTCGTCGAGTGGGGCAACCTCTACGTCATCGGGGCGCTGTGCACGACGCTGTTCCTCGGCGGCTGGCAGGTGCCGCCGATCACCGACAACGCGGTGATCCTCACCGTGCTCCAGTTCCTCGTCTTCTTCGCCAAGTCCTACTTCCTGGTCTTCGTCGCGATGTGGATCCGCGCGACCCTGCCGCGCGTCCGGGTCGACCAGCTCATGTCGGTGTGCTGGAAGTACCTGGTGCCGATCTCCTTCGTGAACCTGGTCGGCGCGATGCTCTGGGTGGTCGCGTTCCCGAACGGGCTGCTCGGCGCGCGCGTCGTGATGTTCCTGTTCGGCGTCGCCCTGGTCGGCTACTTCTTCGCCCGCGTCGCGTTCCACCTGCGCCGTGCGCGGCCGGAGCTGACCTTCAATCCGGTCTCCTGAGGACGTGATGGGACTCGCCGGCTACGTACGGAACATCAAAGAGGCCATCGGGACGATCTTCGAGGGCATGGCGATCACGGCGTCGCACCTCGTGCGCAAGCCGTACACCGTGCAGTACCCCGACCGGACCGAGATCCGCGTCCAGGACTCGCTGCCCTTCCGCTACCGCGGGCTGCTCGACGTCGATCTCGAGATCTGCACCGGCTGCCTCGCCTGCGAGCGCGCCTGTCCGATCGACTGCATCGTGATCGACGCGGAGAAGGACAAGCAGACGAAGGAGATGATCCTCAAGCGCTTCGACATCGACCTCGCGAAGTGCATGTACTGCGGGCTCTGCTCCGAGCCCTGTCCGACCGGCGCGATCCACCACACGCCCGAGTTCGAGGGCGCCGACTACTCGCTCGAGAGCCTGATCCGGCGCTTCGTCAAGGCGCCGGTCGTCGCTTACAAGCCCGCGAAGGGGCCGGAGACCGATCCCGAGATCGTCCCGATCTTGACGCGTGGTTTGCGGTATCTGGACGAATTTGCTAGCCCCGGCGACGCCAAAGCGTCGGGATGACGATCCCCGTGCCCGGTGAAACGCTGACGTGATCTACGCGGCACTCTTCTACTTCATCGCCGGACTCACGGTGATCGCAGCGCTCGGCGTCGCGTTCTCGCGCAACGTCGTCTACTCGGCGATCGCGCTCATGGGCACGCTGCTCGGGGCCTCCGGGCTGTACGTCTTCCTCGCGGCGGACTTCGTCGCCGTCGTCCAGCTCCTGGTCTACGTGGGCGGCATCCTCGTGCTCACGCTGTTCGCGATCATGCTGACCCACCAGATCTCCGAGGTGCAGGTGTCGAACCGCTCGGTCGGACGCCTGCCGGCGCTCGTGCTGGTCGTGCTGGCGGGCGGTGCGATGGCGGTCGCGCTGCTCCGTGCCCCCTGGCACGTCGAGCCGCTCAAGGAGGCGCAGCCGACGACCTACGGGATCGGCGACGCGTTCCTGACCCAGTGGCTCCTGCCCTTCGAGCTCGCCTCGGTCGTCCTGCTCACCGCGCTCGTCGGGGCGATCGTGCTCTCGCGCAAGGAGCTGCGCGGGTGATGGAGATCGGGCTCCACCACTACCTGATCGTCGGCCTGCTGGTCTTCCTGTGCGGCGTGTTCACGGTGCTGACGCGCCGCAACGCGATCGGCATCCTGATGGGCGTCGAGCTGATCCTGAACTCGGCGAACATCAACTACATCGCCTTCTCGCGCTACGGCGGCGGCTACGACGGACAGGTGTTCGCGGTGTTCGTCATCATGCTCGCCGCGGCCGAAGCGGCGATCGGCCTCGCGATCGTCCTCGGAATCTACCGGCAGTTCGACACGATCGACGTGGAGGCGACGGACACGCTGCGCGGCTGAACGCGGACAGCGACGATCGCCGGATGGAAGGGCAGATGCAGGAGAGCGGAGGCTGAGCCGTGCAGGACCCCATCGAAGTCGGCTACCTGCACTGGATCATCCTGGCGCCCCTGATCGGCGCGGCGATCAACGGGCTCCTCGGCGCGCGCCTGCAGAAGAGCGCAGGCAAGAAGGCGATCGCGGTCGTCGCCTGCGTGCCGGTGCTGATCAGCTTCATCCTGTCGCTGGTCGCCTTCCGTCAGCTCCTCGCGCTCGAGCCGAGCAAGCGCTTCCTGCTCGACTCGATGTCGCAGTGGATCCACATCGGGCACCTGAAGGTCGACCTCGCGTTCTGGGTCGATCCGCTCTCCGCGGTGATGATCCTGGTCGTGACCGGGATCGGCGGGCTCATCCACCTCTACTCCATCGGCTACATGGGGGAGGAGCCTAGCTTCTGGCGCTACTTTGCCTACCTGAACCTCTTCATGGCGGCGATGCTGACGCTCGTGCTCGGCGACAGCCTGCTCGTGCTGTTCGTCGGCTGGGAGGGCGTCGGGCTCTGCTCCTACGCGCTGATCGGCTTCTGGTACAAGGAGTGGGCGAACGCGAGCGCGGGGTCGAAGGCCTTCATCGTCAACCGGGTCGGCGACTTCGGCTTCATCCTCGGGATGTTCGCCCTCTTCTGGGGGCTCGACAAGACGGGGCAGGGCACCCTCATCGTGCGCGAGATCGCCGAGCGCGCCCACCTGCTCGAGGGCCAGACGCTCTGGGGCATCGCGCTCCCGACCCTGATCACGCTTCTCCTGTTCGTCGGCGCGACCGGCAAGTCGGCGCAGATCCCGCTCTACGTCTGGCTTCCGGACGCGATGGCCGGCCCCACGCCGGTCTCCGCCCTGATCCATGCCGCGACCATGGTCACGGCCGGCGTCTACATGATCGCGCGCCTCGGCTTCCTCTTCTCGATGGCGCCCGAGACGCTGTCGGTCGTCGCGACGATCGGGGTCGCGACCGCATTTTTTGCGGCGACGATCGGGCTGGCGCAGTACGACATCAAGAAGGTGCTCGCGTACTCGACCGTCTCGCAGCTCGGCTTCATGTTCATCGCGATGGGCGTCGGCGCGTACGCGGCGGGCATCTTCCACCTCTTCACCCACGCGTTCTTCAAGGCCTGCCTGTTCCTCGGCTCGGGCAGCGTCATCCACGCGCTGCACCACGAGCAGGACATGCGGCACATGGGCGGGCTTCGGAAGTACATGCCGATCACCTTCTGGACCTTCCTGATCTCGACGCTCGCGATCGCCGGCATGCCGCCGTTCGCCGGCTTCTTCTCGAAGGACGAGATCCTGTGGAAGGCGTTCACGAGCCCGCTCGGCTCGCCGTGGCTCTGGGCGCTCGGCACGCTGACCGCCGGGCTCACCGCGTTCTACATGTTCCGCCAGGTGTTCATGGTGTTCTTCGGCGACTTCCGCGGGGCGCACGGCGGGCACCACGACGACGCCCATGGCTCGCACGGCGCGCACGCGACGGCGCACGCCGTGCACCACCCGCACGAGTCGCCGGGCATCATGACCGGCCCGCTCGTCGTGCTCGCGCTCGGCGCGGTGCTGGTCGGGTTCCTGAACGTCCCCGGCGGGCTCGGCGGCAGCCATCGCTTCGAGACCTGGCTCGCGCCGGTGCTCGAGCCGGGGCACGCAGCGGCGCCGGCGCACGCCGCCGCGGCGCACGGCCCGATCGCGGAGCTCGAGCACGCCACGGAGGAGACGCTCCACCACGCCGAGCACGACCCGCTCGAGTATCTGCTCATGGTCGTCTCGGTGCTGGTCGCCGCGGGCGGCATCCTGCTCGCCTGGCTCGTGTACGTGAAGAAGGCGGTGTCGCCCGAGCGCTTCACGGAGGCCTGGGCGGGGGTGCCGTACAAGCTGGTCTTCAACAAGTACTACGTGGACGAGATCTACGAGGCGACCTTCGTGCGCGGCACGCTCGTCCTGTCGCGGATCCTCTCGGCGTTCGACCGCGTCGTGATCGACGGCGTGGTGAACGGAACCGCGGCCTTGACCCGGCTGCTCTCGGCGCTCGAGGGGGCGTTCGACCGCTACGTGGTCGACGGCCTCGTCAACTTCGTCGGGTCGGTGACCCTATGGTTCGGCAGCCGGGCGCGGCGGATCCAGACGGGTCACATCTACTCGTATCTCTACGCGATCGTGATCGGCGTGGTCGTCATCATGTTCGCGCGGCTCCTCTGAGGCGGGATCGGCGATGCCCACGAACGTATTGACCTGGATGATCTTCCTCCCGGTGCTCGGTGCGGCAGTGGTGCTCTGCCTGCCGCGTCACGCGCACCAGCTCATCAAGTGGGTCTCGGCGGCGTTCACCGTGCCGCCGCTGATCATGGCGATCTGGCTCTACCAGGCCTTCGACCGCACGACGCCCGGCATGCAGTTCGTCACCAGGGTGCCGTGGATCAAGTCGTTCAACATCGAGTACTTCGTCGGGGTCGACGGCATCTCGATCACCATGGTCCTGCTCACGGCGCTGCTCTCGTTCCTCTGCGTGTTCGCGTCGTGGGGCATCGACAAGGGGGTGAAGGGCTACTTCTCGCTCTTCCTGATCCTCGACGCCGCGATGATGGGCGTGTTCTGCGCCCTCGACTTCTTCCTCTTCTTCGTCTTCTGGGAGGTGATGCTCCTCCCGATGTACTTCCTGATCGGGATCTGGGGTGGCCCGCGGCGCGAGTACGCGGCGATCAAGTTCTTTCTCTACACGATGGTCGGCAGCGTGCTGATGCTGGTCGCGATGCTCGCGCTGTACTTCCACGGCACGCCGCACACCTTCGACATGCTCGAGCTCGCGTCGCGCTCGCAGAGCTACTCGCTGAACTTCCAGCGTCTCTGCTGGCTCGCGCTGTTCATCGGCTTCGCGATCAAGATCCCCGCCTTCCCGTTCCACACCTGGCTGCCGGACGCGCACGTCGAGGCGCCCACGGCGATCTCGGTCATCCTGGCCGGCGTGCTGCTCAAGATGGGCACCTACGGGATCCTGCGGATCAACTACCCGATCCTGCCGCAGGGGACGCTCGAGTTCGCCTTCTGGCTTCTGATCGCGCTCGGCACGTGGAACATCGTCTACGGCGCGCTGTGCGCGATGGCGCAGTCGGACTTCAAGAAGCTGATCGCCTACTCGTCGATCAGCCACATGGGCTACGTCATGTTCGGCATGGCGACGCTCACCGCCGAGGGCATCAACGGCGCCGTGCTGCAGATGTTCAACCACGGCACCGTGACCGCCATGCTCTTCCTCCTGGTCGGCGTGATCTACGACCGGGCGCACCACCGCGAGATCAACGGCTTCGGCGGGCTTGCCGGCATCATGCCGTTTTACACGGGCTGGACCGCGCTCGCGTTCTTCGCGGCGATGGGTCTCCCCGGTCTCTCCGCGTTCATCTCCGAGGTGCTCGTGCTGCTCGGCGGCTGGCGCAACTACCCGGCGTTCACCATCGTCGCCGCGAGCGCCGTGGTGCTGACCGCGGGCTACATGCTGTGGACGATGCAGCGCATCTACCTCGGCAAGCCGAACGAGAAGTACCTCGGGCTGCCGGACATCAACGCCCGCGAGGTGTTCACGCTGGTGCCGCTCGGCATCATCGTGATCGTGCTCGGCGTCTACCCGCGGCCCGTGCTCGACCTGATCAACGTCTCGCTCGTCCACCTGAACGACGTCGTCATGGGGAAGGCGACGGTTGCGCTCGCGACGGCGAACGCCCTCGTCCCGTAGGTAGACCCTAGGACGCGCATGGAGCCCTCCCGCCTCAGCAACGTCGCGAGCCTCGCCTACAGCCTGCCCGAGCTCGTGCTCGGCGCGGCGATCGTGGCGCTCTTCCTCCTCGACCTCGTGGTCAAGCGGAAGGAGCTGCTCGGTGACGCGGCGCTCTTCACGATGGCCGTCGTCGTCGTGCTCGCGACCCGTCTTCTGTGGAGCGAGAGCGCCGCGCTCTACAACGGCGCAATGGCGCTCGACGGGTTCGCGCTCTTCTTCAAGGTGCTGATCTCGCTCGCGGCCTTCGGCGCGATCTGGATGTCGCTCGGCTCACGGGAGATCCAGCGCAACGGCGCCGGCGAGTACTGGCCGGTTCTGCTTGCCAGCACGCTCGGCATGCTGTTCATGTCGTCGGCGACGAACCTGCTGATGGCCTACCTCGCGCTCGAGTTCGTGAGCCTCACGTCGTACGTGCTCGCGGGCTTCATGCGGCACAGCCGGCGCGCTGGGGAGGCGTCGCTCAAGTACCTGATCTACGGCGGCGTCGCCTCGGGCACGATGATCTACGGCATGAGCTGGGTGTACGGGCTCGCCGGCAGCCTCGAGTTCCACGCGATCCGGCAGGCGCTCGCGAGCGGCAACGGCGTCTCGCTGACGCTCTTCGTCGCGCTGCTGCTGACGCTCGCGGGGCTCGGCTACAAGATCTCCGCGTTTCCCTTCCACATGTGGGCGCCGGACGTCTACCAGGGCGCGCCGATCCCCGTCGCCGCGTTCCTCGCGGTGGGGTCGAAGGCGGCCGGGCTGGCGCTCATGATCCGCTTCTTCTTCACCGCGATGGCGGAGTCGGCGGGGGCGGGCATGTACGCCCTGGTCGGCGGGGTCGACTGGAGCCAGCTCATGTTCGTCCTGTCGATCGCCACCATGACCTTCGGCAACCTCGCGGCGCTGCACCAGCAGAACGTGAAGCGCATGCTCGCCTACTCGAGCATCGCGCACGCCGGCTACATGCTGATGGGCTTCACGGTCCTTTCCCAGGACGGCCTGCAGGCGATGCTCTTCTACGCCGCGGTCTACTACGTGATGAACCTCGGCGCCTTCCACGTCGTCATGGTGGTCGCGAACTCGACCGGGCGCGAGGACGTCGCGGGCTACCGCGGTCTCGCCTGGCGCGGTGGCGCGGTGCCCGCGGTCGCGATGGCGATCTTCCTCTTCTCGCTGACCGGGCTGCCGCCGTTCGCCGGCTTCATCGGCAAGGTCTACCTCTTCGCCGCCGTGATCGAGAAGCAGCTCTACCTGCTCGCGGTGATCGGCGTGCTGAACAGCGTCGTGTCGCTCGTCTACTACGCGCGGATCGTCCGCACGATGTTCCTCGACCAGCCCGCGGGCGGGGAGGGCGCCGTGCTTCTCGACTGGCACAACGGCGTGCTGCTCGGGCTCCTCGCGGTGGGCACGATCGCGCTCGGCGTCGCGTGGGGGCCGCTCATCGACTTCGCGGGCCGCTCGACGCAGCTTCTCGCGAACTGACGGCCGGGCATCGCTCGCGAGCCAGATGCTCGCGAAACCCCTTGCCTGGGCTCCGCCGTCCTGCTCCTTTCGCACAAATTTTGCAGGAGGCGCGGCCGTGCCAAGCGACGCCAAGCAGCTCTTCGTTCAGCACCTCACCGCAACCCATCCCCAGGGCCTCTGCCTCGTGTCGGACGTCGACGCTGCGGCGCCCGCCGGCGTGCGGCGCCTGCGCGTCGTGTCGCGCAGCGAGGTGATCGACGACCCGCACGACGACCGTCTGCCGGCGGTGCGCCTGCAGCAGCTCGCGAGGGCCGACGACCACGAGGAGAGCCGCTTCCTCCTCGACCAGACGATCGAGCTCGGGGTGGACGACGGCCCCTCGGGCGTCGAGCCGACGCGCGTCCGCTTCGCGGTGTGGGATCCTCTGCACGGCAGGGTCCGCGACTTTCCGCTGCACGCGTTCTTCGCCTTTCCGGGCTCGGCGCTGCGGCTCGCCGACTACCTGCTGCCGTTTCCCGAGGTCACGACCTGGCAGATCCTCCCCTCGAGCACGGCTCCCCGGTCGACCGCACCGCCCGACCGGCGCTGCACGGTGCTCGCGATCGACATCGCTCCCCCACCGGCCGGCGCCGGTCCCGTCACGCGGCTGCTCTGGCCGGTCCTGCGCAGCGTGCGGACGTGGATCGACGAGGCCGACCTGCGCCTCCACCTCGTCGAGATGGGTGTCGACGACGGTCGCACCCGCACGACGCAGGTGCACGGCTGGACCCCGCTCGGCGGGGCGACGGTCGCGAGCGACCTCACGGTGACCGACGTCACCGGGGTGAGCAACCGGCTCACCCGGGTGAAGAGCGTGCTCAAGGGCTTCGGCTCGGGCTGCTTCACGCGCCTCCGCCTCGAGCACGCGGCCTTCTGAGCGCGGCGCCGCGAAGCGACCCGCAAGCCCCCTGCGCGGCTACTCGAGCGATCCTACGAGGTAGAGGCTCGCGAGCCAGTCGGCGATCGCGAGCTGCGCCGCGCGCGTCGCGGGGGCTGCCTTGCGGCGCAGGATGCCCGCCGCGAGCCGGTGCAGGACGGCAAGGGCCTCAGCGGCCGGTGGCGCGGTCCGCCGCTGGTGGAAGACGTCGTCGAGGAGTCCGACGAGGAGCGGGTGGGGCGCGGAGTCGCTCTGCCACCACCTCGGGTAGGCCGCGGCGAAGGCCGAGACCGCCTGCCAGCGTGCCCCCTCCGACGCCTCGACGTTCAAGGGGCTCGTCCGCAGGTAGCCGGCGACGACGCGGCTCAGGACGTAGACGCTCTCCTTGCTCGGTGCGACCTCGCCCTCGCTGCGGAGCGCGGCCCCGAGATCGGGAAGCAGATCGGCCGCGCGGCACGGGAAGCCGCCGGCCCGGCCGGCCGTGGATCGGGACCGCACGTGCGGTGCTCTCGCTGGCTCCAGGGACACGACATCGGGGGCAAGGGCGGCGCCGCCGTGCCCCGGTGCTCGGCCCGCGTGCAAGAGCAGCACCAGATCCCGTGACGGCTCGCGCGGCGCCTGCGCGCGTGGCGCCGGTCCGCGTGGCGCGCCGAGTGTCCGCTGCTCCGGACGGAGGTGTCCGCTCGCGCGGACAGCGCGCCTACCAGGAGCCGCTGCCGGCGAGGTAGACGCTGGTGATCCAGTCCGCCATGGCGAGCTGCGTCGCCTCCGCGGAGGAGAGCCGCTTCGCCGCCATCAGGCCCACCGTCGTGCGGTGGAGGACGTCGAGCGCAGCCTCGGGCGGCGCGGGGAGCTCGCGCTGGTGGAAGGCCGCGGCGACCTGGCCGGGGACGAGACGGTACGACTCGTCCCCGCCGGGCGTGGTGGCGAAGGCGCGGACGAATCCTGCGACGACGCCTTCCTTCGCCTCCTCGGGGAACGCGGCGACCAGCGGACCGGTCCGCAGGAAGCCCGCCGCGAGGGTGCAGAGCGCCGCGACCTGGTCGTCCTTGATCTCGAGGTCGGCGTACTGCCCGACCGCCTCGCGCACGGCCGCGGTGAGCTCGCCGGGCTCGAGCTTCGCGAGCTCGGCCTCGATCGCAACCGCCGTCTCGCTGTCGACGGCGAACGGCGAGCCCTTTTCGTCGTCGCTCATCGCCCGGCGCCCCGCGACGCCGAGGGGACGAGCAGCGGACGCGCGATGCGCCGTGACGAGCTCGACGGTCGTGGCATGCGGTCTCTCCTTCCCGGCGGGCGCGTCTCCGGAGACGCGTGCCGGACGGGAGAGCAAGGCACACGCCACACTCCACGAGCGTCGAGCCGCGGGCGCGTGATCTTCGGGCCTCCGGGCTCACGAATTGCTTTCCTGACGGCGCCATGGACGCCACTGCCCGCCGCATGTCCGCGGCGCCTCCGCCGGACCCGGAGCCCAGGTCCGTCTCGCGCCTCGAGCAGGATCGTGACCTCTACCTGCGGCTCCTGAACCTCGGGCTCAAGGACGAGGTCGAGCCGTTCCTCGCCGAGGCGCTCGAGCTCATCACGCACGTCGTCGGCGCGCACCAGGGCTATCTCGAGATCTCGGCGGGCGACGGGCACGTGCGCTGGTCGACCGCACACGGCTTCTCCGACGACGAGGTGGACGCGGTGCGACGGGAGCTGTCGCGCGGGATCATCGCCGCCGCGCTCGCCGACGGGACGACCGTGGTCACGGGCTCCGCGGTCGGCGACCAGCGCTTCGCCGCCCGCAGCAGCGTCCGCGAGGCGCGAATCGAGGCCGTGATCTGCGCGCCGCTCGGCAGGTCGCCCTCCTTCGGCGTCGTGTACCTGCAGCGGCGGCACGAGCCCGGGGCGTTCACCGACGAGGGCCGCTGCACGGTCGAGCTCTTCGCCCGGCACGTCGCGCCCTACGCCGAGCGCCTGCTCGCGCGCGTTGCGACCTCGGCGTCGGACCCGACGCGGCCGTACCGCGAGCGCCTGCGGCTCGGCCCGTTCGTCGGCCGGAGCACCGCGCTCGCCGGCGTGCTGCGCGAGGTGGCGCTCATCGCACCGCTCGACGTCGACGTGCTGCTCACGGGCGAGTCCGGCACCGGCAAGAGCCAGGTCGCGCGCATCATCCACGAGAACAGCCGGCGCGCGGCGCATCCGTTCGTCGAGCTCAACTGCGCGGCGATCCCCGAGTCGTTGATCGAGAACGAGCTCTTCGGCGCGGTCCCCGGCGGCCACTCGACCGCCGTGCGGCGCATCGAGGGCAAGGTCGCCGCGGCGCAGGGCGGCACCTTGCTGCTCGACGAGGTCGGCGAGCTCACGCCGGCCGCGCAGGCGAAGCTCCTCCAGCTCCTGCAGTCGCGGACCTACTACCCGCTCGGCGGCACGAAGCCCGTGCGCGCCGACCTGCGCATCATCGCGGCGATCAACGCCGACCTGCAGAGCGCGGTCGCGGCCGGCCCGTTCCGCGAGGACGTCTACTATCTGCTGAGCGTCGTGCCGCTCCGCATGCCGACGCTCTCCGAGCGTCGCGAGGACGTCGCCGACCTGGCACGCCACTTCTGCGCTGCGGCGTGCGAGCGCCACCGCCTGCCGTGCGCGACGCTCACGGAGCAGCTCGTCGAGGCGCTCGTCGCGGCCGAGTGGCCGGGCAACGTGCGCCAGCTCGCGCACGCGGTCGAAGCGGCCGTGATCCGCGCAGTGGGAAGCGGCTGCCTGCACGTCGAGCGCTCGCACTTCTTCGGACCGTCGAGCACGGTGGCGAACGAGGCGTCGAACGGCGCGCCGGACGCGTGGGAGGGGTTTGCGGGCCTCACCTTCCAGGAGGCGACCCGGCGCTTCCAGGCGCGGCTCGTCCGCGAGACCCTCGAGGCGACCGGCTGGAACGTGGTCGAGGCGTCGCGCCGGCTCGAGATCGCGCGCTCGCACCTCTACGGGCTGATCCGCGCCTTCGGGCTCACGCGGACGCGGCGCTGAGCGGAGCGCCGCGGCTCGCGCCGCGCCCGGGCGGCTGGTAGCGTCGCCCCCGCGATGGCGAAGGACGGCGGCGCGGACCAGCTCGCGACCTTGCGTGCTCCGGTCGTCGAGCGCGGCGTGCTCTACGTCGTCGCGACGCCGATCGGCAACCTGGACGACATCACGCTGCGCGCCCTGCGCGTGCTCGCGGAGGTCGACGTGATCGCCGCCGAGGACACGCGGCACACCCGCGTGCTTCTCGAGCACCACGGGATTCGCGCCCGTCTCGTCGCGTACCACGACCACGTCGAGTCGGAGCGCGCCGGCGAGCTCGTCCGCCGCTTGCTCGGCGGCGAGAGCGTCGCGCTCGTGAGCGATGCAGGCACGCCGCTCATTGCCGACCCCGGCTACCGCCTGCTGCGCGCGGCGGTGGAGGCGGGCGTGCGGATCGTCCCGATCCCGGGTCCGTGCGCGCCGATCGCGCTTCTCTCCTGCGCCGCGCTGCCGACCGACCGCTTCACCTTCGTCGGCTTCCTGCCGTCGCGCGGCAGCGCGCGCCGGCGGCTCCTCCTCGAGCTCGCGCCGCGCCCCGAGACGCTCGTCGTCCTCGAGACGGCGCGCCGCCTGGGCGCGGCGCTCGCCGACATGGCTGACGTGGTCGTGGTGCGCGAGGCGGTGCTCGGCCGCGAGCTCACCAAGCGCTTCGAGGAGGTGGTGCGCGGCGACCTCGCGACGCTCGCCGCACGCTACGCCGGCGGCGCCGACGCGGAGCCCGGCGCGTCGTCGGCCCCGGAGGGCGAGCGGCTGCGGGGCGAGATCGTGCTCGCGGTCGCCGGGGCGCCGCGGCGGTCCGGCGGCGAGGCGGTCGGCGGCGCGCCGGAGGCGGAGCTCGACCGCTTCCTGGGCGAGCGCCTCGCGGCGGGCGACACCGTCGGCGAGGCCGCCCGCGCCGCCGCCCG
>FWPU01004412.1_pt1 | contig 17201 bp, 16 predicted proteins | sample 2228361 | NCBI WGS metagenome assembly FWPU01 (sample SAMEA103939777, study PRJEB20133) | metagenome
CGTCTTTTCCACCACTCGCGCGATAGGGTTATTTCTCTCCTCTTTAAGCTACTCTTTATTTTCTTTCCCTTTTCAATTCGTAGGTTAAGTTTTTAGTTAACAAATTATTTTTTAGATTTATATATTTATACCACATACTTTTTCTTTTTACAACTAGGTTAAGTAGTCCTTTTATCAATAATATATTTACTCTGGTTAAATTTCTTGGCGAGACTTTTTACCTCTGCGCCTAAAGAGCTTATTTGGCCTACATGGTTAAATTCTCGGCTAACATTGGTAACGATGCCTATGGATATAGTAATAAAGCCAAATCTGCGCATCTCTTTTTCTCGGCTTAAGGTTTCAATATAGCCTTTGAGCCTATCCTTTTCGTCAAAAAAATTAGGAGAAATCCTATCGAAGTCATTAATTATTTTTTTGGCTACACCTTCAGCATTATCTACACCAGTAACAATTACAAAATCATCTCCACCGATATGTCCGATAAAATCCGTATCTTTCCCTTTCTCCTGTATGGCGTTAATAAGAATGTTTGCGGTTTCTTTGATTACCCTATCACCCCTTTCAAAACCATAATAGTCATTGAGAGCTTTAAAGTTGTCTAAGTCTATGTATAAGACAGCAAACGTTTCTTTGCTTTTAATTCTTTCTTCTAATTCTTTGTAGATACCTACATTACCGGGGAGGCGGGTTAAGGGATTGGCGTCAAGATTAATTTGAGCGCGTCTAATAAGCATCCGTATCCTCGCAAGTAGTTCTTTAGGGGCGAAGGGTTTAACCATATAATCATCTGCACCAGCTTCTAGACCACGCACCTTATCGCTGATTTCACCCTTTCCCGTAAGCATCAGAATAGGTAGATGCATCCATAGGGGATCCCTTCTTAAGGTTTTACATATCTCTGTTCCCCAGAGATCAGGAAGCATATAGTCTAGGATTAAGACATCCGGATTTTCCTCTTTGATCTTTTCCCAAGCTTCGTTCCCTGTAGTTGCCTTGATTATTTCGTAGTCTTCCTTTAAGGTAATCTCAATTACCTCTAAAATAAAAGGGTCGTCATCCACCACTAAGACTTTGAGCTTATACATTCTTAAGGCTTTGGCTTTTCAGACTTTTTTAAAGTAAAATAAAAAGTGGTTCCTCCGTTTACCTTTGTTTCTAACCAGATTTTTTCTTTATGTAATTGAACGATCCTTTTTACTAAAGAAAGCCCCAAACCACTTCCACGTATCTGCCGATTTATAGGGTTATCTACGCGGAAGAATTCTTCAAATACCTTTTCTAAATTTTCCTGAGGTACCCCACAGCCTGTATCAGAAACCCCCACGATAATACGTTCAGGTTCATCTTTGGTAAACACCTTAATGGTTCCTTGTGGCGGAGTAAATTTTATAGCGTTATTTATAAGATTGATAAAGACCCTCTCGATTAAATTTTTGTCCATGTAGACGTAAAGCTGCTGCGGAGTATCTATTTTAAAATTTAAGGATTTACCTTGCAGTTGGGGTAGCATCAGGTCATAAACATCAGCGATCACTCTTACTAAATCAAAGGGGGCAATCTTTAGCTCAATCTTTCCCGATTCGATATGCGCGATATCCAGAAGGGTATTAACCATTTCTACCAACTTATTTACGTTTTCATCTATTTTTTCTAATCTCTCTTTAGCCTCTGGGGGAAGCTTTCCGAATTTTTCTTCCGCCAAAAGCATAGAGAATCCCTTTATAGAGGTAAGAGGGGTGCGCAGCTCATGAGAAACACTGGAAATAAAATCTGATTTTGCCTTGTTTATCCTCTCGATCTCATGGAGGCTTTTTAAGAGTTCATTAGTGCGTTCTCTCACCCTTCTTTCTGCCTCTTCCTTACTTTGATATAACTGTTCAAACATCTTGATGTTATCCAAGCACTGCCCTAAGTACATACACACAATTGCAAAGAGTTCCTGATCCGCAGTTTTAATCTCCCAAGATAAATTGTAATCGCAAACCAAAAATATCCCATAGATGCTCTCCCTTGCCTTGAGGGGTGCAGCTAAAAGGCCTTTACCGTCTAAAAAGGTACTTAATTCCCCATATAACTCAGAGCCTTTGGGTAACAGAAAAACGCTTTTAAATACCTCCTTTTTTCTAAACAAGATATTTTTGATTAACTCGATTTGATTTTCTTTAAAGCCAATATTTACTTTAGGCTCTAAATTATCAAAAGCCAGAATAATCCCACATTTGAATCCTAAGTCGTTAACTAACTTTTCATTGATGCGCCCAAAAAGCTCCTCTTTATCCAAAGTATTAATTAAAGAGATTATGATATTTTTAAGTAAGCTAAGTTTATTTAATTTATCTTCTACTTCCAGCTGAAATATTTTTAACTCCATATCACTTTTAATAATAAGCTTTGACTGATAATCCAAACTTTCAATTGTCTGGTTAAGATAGGTAACTGTATTTTTTAACCTATAGATAGTTTTCAATTTACTAAAAATATAGACCGCCAAAAAGGGAATAATTAGAGAGAAAATAAAAACAATACCTGTTAACAACTCTATATCTGCCATAACTATTTCCAGAGACTAATGAAGGAGCTTATCCCATCAATAATTATTTTACAACTCTCCTTTTCGTTAAAGAGGAAATAATCCGCACCTATCCCAATTGTTTTATAATTGTTTCCCAAAGCCTGTTTTATTAATTTTATTTCTTCCTGCGCATAATCCTTTAAGATATTTTTTCTGGTAATAGGATGGATAATAAAAGCCAACCCATCTTTTCTATCTCCGCTTAATTTTTCTTTTATTTCTTCACTCAATACGGGAGGATAAAAGATAGAAAGTTGCGCCGGCACGTTTTCTTTCACCGCGCCTAAACAGAGCAATGAGCCATCCTCTAAACAATCAATCACATTCACGAGATAGGTTTTATTTTTCTCTTTAAACATTATAGGGTAAAATTGGAAAAGTCGATTTTTTTTAAAGCTTTCTATTTTTTCCTCCAGATAATGTTCATAAATGGTGATAGCGGGTCTGGCGTTTATCTCTCTAATAATACTTTCTCTTTTTGTCGTTCTGGTAATAGTAAAGGGTTTCCCTAGAGGCACAAAACCACTTATTCTTTTACTTTCTATTTCCAAGCCAGTGCCTATAATATTAAATAAACCTTCATCAATAAGATTATTGGTAACTTGATAGTTAGAGGAGGCGTATTTTTTTATAAAACCAGCACCCAAGAAGTCAATCCCTATTCCCAAAGACAACATGAAAGGTCGTATACATTCGTAAGGGTTAAATTGAAAGCCTAAAATCGCAAAGAAGATCCTTTTTTCAAAACTAAGCTCTTTGATGGATAAGCGTATGCTACTTTCAATCTTTTCTGGTTCTGGCTCTTTGATAAAGATATCTTTAAGTTCTATGCCCTCTTTATTGATATAGCAGGCGATTATCCCCTTTTCAATGAGCCTTTCTTCAAAGATTAATAAGGGGGCCTGTATTCCGAAGATTATTTCCGGAGAGAGGGTAAAATTGATGGTTTTTAAAATGGTCAGGGGCGAATAATGGGGGGTAAAAAAAAGAAGTAGAAAAGCCAAAGGTTTAGGGAAAATAGATTTAATCTTTAAAGAAACCTCCCTTAAGGCCTCAGGGCCATCTTTTTCACTGAAGGCAAGGACAAATCTCTCTTCCATTGGGTTTAAATTACCATAAAGAGCCTTAAAAATCAATACCTTTTACCTTGAGGGAAACTGTAAACGTTTTCTTGACTTTTGTTTAAGAATATGTTATATACTAACTAACAAGTAAATAATAATGGAGAATTTTTTGAGGGCTAAAATAATAGACCTCTTATTTATACTTGTATTTTTAAGTATAATTTATCAGGCGCAAAGAGAAGGTTTTGTTGGTGAATTCTTTAAAGCCTTAGGGATTTTAGCCGCAAGCCTGGTGGCTTTTCATTTTTATTCTTCTTTCCCCCTGCAAGAAAAGTTGGCTTTTTTTTTAAATAAGGAGTTATATCAAGCCTGTGTTTTTACCCTTCTCTTTGTAGGGATAAGATTTATATTTTTTGTAAGCCGGAAGTTCTTACTTTATTTTTTTAAAAAAGAAAAATACCTCCTTCGGGAAAGATTAAGCGCATCAGTTTTAGGGGTTTTTAGATTCAGCATAACCTGCAGTGTATTGATCTTTATTTTCTATTTAGGAGGGTGGCGGGGGGAGGCTTTATTTAAAAGTCTTTCTTATCCTATATTTAAAAATATCGCTCCCGCAATTTATCTTAACATTTTAGAAAAGGCCAAAATTAAATTTAATAACCTCAAAGCGAATAAAGAGGTGGTGGATTACTATGCGTTTAAAGAAACTTTATGAAGAGGTAGTCGCGGTAGGGATTAAGGCAGATGTACGCGGCGTAAAAGAGATAGAGAAAATTTTAGAACGCACCCGCAAGACCTATCAGAGGATGGAGGAAAAACAGAAGGCATTTTTCGATACCGATAATCTATTTAACCCTTTTTCTGATACGCGCATCCTTTGTGGTAAAGAGGACCAAGAGATCTCCTCAATGATTGTAGGTATTGATGTAGATGTAGGTGAGCTTCTTTTTGTGGATCGATTAATAAGAGAGGGTGTGGGTATTGATTTAGTGGTAAGTCATCACCCTATAGGGAAGGCTTATGCTAACTTTTATGAGGTGATGGATTTACAGGTAGATATTTTTAACCGCCTGGGTGTAAACTTAAGTTCTGCGGAGGGATTATTACAGCAACGTAAGTTAGAGGTAGAGAGAAGGGTTAGTGCCGCCAATCATCAGCGGTGTGTGGATGTTGCCCGCTGCTTAAAGTTAAATCTTTTATGTATGCATACCCCTTGTGATAATTTAGCCTTTCAGTATTTAAGAAAGCTGATAGAGAAGAATAAACCTGCGCGTCTGGGAGAGCTTTTGGATTTACTTTTAGATATTCCCGAATATAAAGATGCGGCACAAAATAATAATCCTCCCCGGATAGTTTCAGGGAATAAAGATTCCCGCATTTCCAAGGTACATTTAGAATTTACAGGAGGGACCGAAGGCCCTCTGAATATATATTCTAAATTAGCCACCGCGGGAATTGATACCATTGTGGCCATGCATCAATCCGAGGAGCATTTTAAGAAATGTAAAGAGGAAAATATCAATGTAATTTTTGCTTCACATATCGCTTCAGATACCTTGGGGGTAAATTTGATGTTAGACCAGTTAGAGAGGAAAAATAGTTTTAAGGTCTACGAATTTTCTGGCTTTCGGCGCTTTAAACGTAAGGCTTTATAATTTATATGATTCCCCAGTCGTTTATTGAAGAGGTGCAGAAACGCACAGATCTCGCTGAGCTTATCGCCTCCTATATCCCTTTAAAAAAGAGGGGTAGAAACCTCAAAGCCCTTTGCCCCTTTCATCACGAAAAAACCCCTTCTTTTTTTGTTAGTCCAGAAAAACAGATTTTTCATTGTTTTGGGTGCGGTCAGGGAGGAGGGGCAATACAGTTTTTGATGCTTTACGAAAAGGTAAATTTTCCTGAGGCAGTAGAGATTTTAGCTAAGCGTTTAGGTTTGAGTATCCCTTATAAAAAGGAAGAAAAGAACAAACTCAATCTTTATGAAGCGGTTTCTGAGGCTTGTTCATTTTTTCATAAGACGCTCTTAGAGGATAAATCCGCAGAAGGTGTGCGTATCTATTTAAAAGAAAGGGGTATAGATTTAGAGACGATTAGGCATTTCCGCATCGGATATGCTTCAGGTAGAAACACGCTTTTAGATTATCTACGCAAAAAAGGTTTTACCTTAGAGGTTTTAGAGAAGGCCTCTCTAATTGTAGCCAAGGAGGAAGGGTTTAGGGACCTTTTTTGGGACAGGATAATTTTTCCTATCTTTGATGTGCGCGCGCGGGTCATTGCCTTTGGAGCCAGGCTATGGAAAGATGTAGAGAGTGCCCCCAAATATATAAATTCTTTAGAAGGCCCTCTTTATAGTAAGCGCGAACATCTTTTTGGTTTACACTTAACCAAAGAGGAAATCGTCAAGAAAGATTCAGCGGTTGTGGTAGAGGGTTATTTAGATATGATTATCCCTTATATGAGAGGGATAACTAATATCGTCGCTTCCTTGGGAACCGCCCTTACCTTAGAGCAGATTCAGTTAATCAAGCGCTATACCTCTAATATATTTTTAGTCTTTGATTCTGATAAAGCTGGGGAGCTTGCCACCTTGAGGGCTTTAGATTTACTTTTAGAAAACAACCTCAATGTAGAGATCCTTACTCTGCCTGAAGGTTATGACCCGGATGCCCTGGTAAGGAAAAAGGGAAAGGGTTTCTTTTTAGAACTGCTTTCTAAAAAAATAGATTTTTTTGACTATAAGCTTAATTTTCTTAAGCGCAGCTACAATTTGGAAAGCATTGAGGGGAAGACAAAAGTTGCTACCCAGATGCTTTCTACTATCAATAAGTTAAAGAGTGAGGTGGAAAAGTATGAATATATTAAAAGACTGGCAGAGGTTTTAAAGATTAAGGAGGAGATCCTTTTAAGTGAGGCGCGTCAACTCTCTAAAAGAGATGATTTTTCTTTTCAGAGCAACACCAACCGGCTAATAAATGCGCAGACTGTACTTCCCCTGGCCGAGAAGATTATCTTTAAATTTATGCTTAATCACGAGAGAGCCTTTTTACTGGTAAAGAGGAATTTAAAGGAAGAGGATTTCATTAGCCCTCTGGGCCGTAGAATAATAAATTGTCTTTTTCAGAACCTGTCTTTAGAGAAGGGAATTTCTTGTGCAAAGACTATAAATGGGATTGAGGATAAAGAGATAAATAGTGTGCTTAGTAGGATCCTGATAGACGAAGATATCCCTGAGGATAAGGAGCTTTTTAAAAGCAGTTTAAGTAAGCTCTTGCAAAACCGCACTAAAAACTTAAAGGAAAAACTAAAGGCGGAAATTAAAGAGGCAGAAAGAATAGGCGATAAGGAACGCCTAAAAATTTTATTAACCCAATTTGATAAAGTACAGAGCAGAAAATGATTAAGAAAAAGATTTTAGAAAAGAGTATTGGGCAGTTGGTGGATTTGGGCAAAAAGAAAGGTTATCTTACCTATGACGAGATTAATCACTTTCTTTCCGAAGAGATTGTCAGTGCAGAAGAATTAGATACCGTCTTTGATAGCCTGGATAATCAAAACATTAGCGTCTTAGAGGCGAAAGAGGTTGATGAGTGGGAGAGAAGAAAGGAAAAAAGAGAAGAGGCAGTTGAGTCTTTGCCGATAGATGATCCGGTGAAGATGTATCTCAGGCAGATGGGGCAGATATCTCTTTTAAGCCGCGAGGAGGAACTAAAACTGGCAAAGGCAATCGAGGAAAGGGAAGAGGCTTTACGTCAAGAGATCTTTTCTACCGCCATCGCCAAGGAGGTTTTTTTAGAGGTTTGCCGGAGGCTCTTAAACGATGAGCTTAACCTTGATGACTATATTAAAGGTGAGATCAAGAACAAAGAGAAAGAGTTAAGACGGATACGCGGACTCTATCGCCGTTTATTGCGCACCCGTGTTCTCCTTCATCAGAGAGAACTTTTGAAGAGTTTCAATTTTACCATCATTATTATTGAGGAGATTATTAATCGAATTACGGAGATTATAGATTCTGTTGAGAAGATTAACCGGCGTTTAGGAAAATTAAAAGGGAAAAGTAAAGAAAAGGAAAAGCGGGTTCTGATAAAACAACGAACATTGTATTTAAAGAGCTTGGGTTTTAAGGAAACAAATGTTTTCGAAAAGAAGAAAGTTATTCTGGAAAAAAACCGTCTTTACAATAAGGCCAAAAAGAAACTGGTAGAAGCAAATTTAAGGTTGGTGGTAAGTATTGCCAAGAAATACGTCAATAGAGGGCTTTCCTTTTTGGATCTCATTCAGGAGGGGAATATCGGTTTAATTAAGGCAGTGGAAAAATTTGAATATAAAAGGGGTTATAAGTTTTCTACTTATGCTACCTGGTGGATAAGACAGGCAATCACCCGCGCTATCGCGGATCAGGCACGTACCATTAGGATCCCTGTGCATATGACCGAAACCATTAATAAGATCATCAGGATCTCTAGAATATTTATCCAGGAAAAGGGAAGAGAGCCTACGCCGGAGGAGTTATCCCAGGAATTGCGTCTTCCCATGGGCAAGGTTAAGGAGATATTAAAGGTTTCCCAGCAACCCATTTCTATCCATACGCCGATCGGTGATGAGGGAGATACTTATCTGGGAGACTTTATTGAGGATAAAAAAGCAGCCTCTCCAGCAAACGCTACTGTTTTTTCCATGCTAAAAGAAGAACTAAATCAAACAATTCAAACCCTTACCGAAAGAGAAAAAAAGATTCTGGTGCTGCGTTTTGGTTTAGAGGATGGTAGTCCTAAAACCTTAGAGGAAGTGGGAGCGATTTTTAAGGTGACTCGCGAAAGGATTCGTCAGATCGAAGCAAAGGCCTTAAGGAAACTAAAACACCCCAGTCGTTCACGGCGTCTCCAGGCATTTTTAGAGTTAACCCATTTTCGGGGCAGATACCCTTCCTAATTTTTATTTCTTGTTTTTAAGTATTGTGTAAAATAACTTATTGCAAGATACTTTTTTTTCATTATAATTAAGTCTTATGGTAGATAGAAAAACCGTTGAATATATTGCACAGTTAGCGCATATAGAGTTAAGAGAAGAAGAAAAGGATTTTTTGGCAGGTCAGCTTTCCAAGATACTGGATTATATCGATAAACTGAAGCAGCTGGATGTAGAGAATGTTAAGCCACTAAGGTGTTTATTTTCTTCAGCTGGTCGTTTAAGACCAGATGAAGTAAAACCCTTTTCTTCTTTGCAAGAGATCTTAAAAAATGCACCTAGCCGTGAAGGAAACTGGATTAAAATTCCTAAGGTAGTTGAATGAATCTTGACCCCCAACTAAATTTTATTACCTTAAGTGCTTTAGAGCTTTCTGAAGGTATCCGCAAAAATATATTTAGTCAAAGAGATGTCTATAATTTCTTCTTAGAGCGGTTAAAAAGATATAACCCTACCTTAAACGCCTTTGTGGAAATTTATCCTGAAGACCAAGTCAGTGGGGATTCCCCTTTAAAAGGAGTGCCCATTGCTATTAAAGACAACATCTGTATAAAAGGAAGACGTATCAGCTGTGCCTCTGAAATTCTTTCGGGATACGTTTCTACATATGACGCTACTGTGATTGAAAAAATAAAGAGGGCTGGATTAAAAATTATCGGTACAACAAATATGGATGAATTTGCCTTTGGTTCCTCCACGGAGAATTCCTGTTATGGTCCTACTAAAAATCCCTGGGGTTTAGAAAGGGTTCCTGGGGGATCCTCCGGCGGTTCGGCAACGGCTGTTTCTGCACGGCTGGCCCCTTTGGCTTTAGGTTCAGATACCGGCGGCTCTATCAGGCAGCCTGCTTCTTTTTGTGGGGTGGTGGGGTTAAAGCCTACATACGGTAGAGTTTCCCGTTATGGTTTGGTAGCCTTTGGTTCCAGCTTGGACCAAATCGGTCCTTTATGCACAAATTTTATAGATTGTGCACACCTGCTTAATATTATTTGTGGTTTTGATCCGAAGGACTCTACCGCTGTAGAATTAGAGCCGGAGGATTTTACCCAGAATCTAGAGACACAGATAAAGGGAATAAAAATAGGTATTCCTAAAGAGTATTTTAGCGATGGCTTAAATAAAGAGGTAGAAACAAGCCTTAAAGAGGCTATCAGTATTTTTAAAAATAAAGGCGTTCAGATTATAGAAATAAGCATACCTCATACAGAATACGCAGTGGCTACCTATTACATTATCGCCTCTTCAGAAGCCAGTTCCAATCTGCAGAGGTTTGATGGAATAAAATACGGCTTAAGAGAGCAGAAGAGTAACTTTAAAGAATTGTATTGCGCCACCCGTGCCCGGGGCTTTGGTTTAGAGGCAAAGAGAAGGATTTTTTTAGGTACCTATAGTTTATCTACTGGTTATTATGATGCTTATTATTTAACTGCCCTAAAGGTAAGACGACTCATCAGGGAAGATTTTGTTAGGGCTTTTAAAGAGGTTGATGCCATCATTACCCCTACCTCTCCTACAGCTGCATTTAGAATTGGAGAGAAAATTAGCGACCCCTTGAGTATGTATCTGTCAGATATCTTTACCATTTCGGCAAATCTCGGCGGTTTACCAGCGGTTTCTTTTCCCTGCGGATTTACCAAAGACGGTTTACCTATTGGAGCACAACTTATTGCTAAAGAATTTAACGAAGGTTTGCTTATCCGTTTAGGTTTTAGTTATCAGGAAAAAACCGACTATCACAAAAAGATACCCCCTTTATTTTGCGCATAAACCGATGGAGGAATTGGAAGTAATCATTGGCATGGAGGTACATGTTCAATTAAAGACCGCCTCTAAGGTTTTCTGCGGTTGTTCTACAGATTTTGAAAGTCCACCCAACACCAATATCTGTCCGCTCTGTTGTGGTTATCCCGGGGTGCTGCCAGTTTTAAACGAAAAGGCTTTTAGATTAGCCATACGTTGTTGTTTAGCTTTAAACTGTCATATAAATGAACGGGTTTATTTTGAGAGAAAGAACTATTTTTATCCGGATTTGCCCAAGAACTATCAAATCTCTCAATACAAACTACCCTTAGGGGAAGATGGCTTTCTAACCTTAACTAGCGGAAAGAGAATAACTATCAAGCGCATCCATTTAGAGGAGGATGCCGGAAAACTTATCCATAAAGAAAACTATTCCTTAGTAGATTTTAACCGCGCCGGCATTCCCCTTTTGGAGATAGTAAGCTCTCCCCAGATAAATAGCCCCCAGGAGGCCTTTGATTATTTGACCTATCTAAAGCTTACCCTTCAGTATATTGGGACCTCGGATTGCGATATGGAGAAGGGTTCTTTACGTTGCGACGCCAATATCTCTTTAAAGAAAAAAGCGGATACCCAGTTAGGCACCAAGGTAGAATTAAAAAATATGAACACCTTTAGAGGAGTAAAAGAGGCATTAGAATATGAAGCCAAGCGTCAGAAAGAACTTCTTTTAGCGGGAAAAAAGGTTTTACAGGAAACCCGACTTTGGGATACGCAGGATCGACGCACCTTTACTATGCGCACCAAGGAGGAAGCCCACGATTACCGTTATTTTCCTGAACCTGACCTTTTAGATTTTTTGGTTTTAGCGGAATTTATTAAAGAGGAAAAAGGCTTTATAAAAGAATTGCCTTTAGAAAAGAGAGCGCGTTTTTTAAAAAATTATCCTCTATCCGAAAGGGAAGTGGATACCCTTATAGGTAACCCTTATCTGGCAAATTTCTTTGAAGAAGCCTTGACTTTTTACCCCCATCCTAAAGAGATCGCCAATTGGCTTTTGGGTCCGTTTTTGGAACAACTTAATCTTTTGGGTGGGGATCATAGTAAAGTAAGGCTTTCTCCAAAGAACTTTTCTTTAATTGTTAGGTACTTTAAGGAAGGAAGATTGAATAATTTAGCTGCCAAAAAGATTTTGGCTTTGAGTATGCAGGAGGCCAGAGATGTGGAAACCGTCATTAAGGAGGAAGGATTGCTTCAGGTTTCGCAAGAAGAGGATTTGTTAGTTTTTGTAAAGGAGGCTATTCAAAAGAATAATAAAGCGTCTCAGGATTACCTTGCAGGAAGGCAAGAGGCATTGATGTTTTTGGTAGGCTGGATAATGAAACTTACAAAAGGAAAAGCAAATCCCAAGGTGGTAAAGGAGCTATTGGAAAGGGAATTAAAAGATGGGAGGTAAGGTATGCGCAAGATATTCGTTGTCCTTTTAATTTTGGGGATAGCCTATTTTTCTTACTGGATAGGTTTTTCTTTAGGAAAAGAAAAGGATGTTTTTTATAAGGAATTAGATATCTTTGCAGAGAGTCTTGCTTTAATTGAGAAGAAATACATAGAAGAGAAGAACCCCAAGGATTTAATTTACGGAGCAGTAAACGGCTTACTTTCTTCTTTAGATGCCTATAGCGAGTTTTTATCGCCGGAAAACTATAAGGACTTGCTTACAGAAACCGAAGGGAAATTCGGTGGTCTGGGGATAGAGATTACCCTAAAGGAGGGTTTACTTACCGTAATTTCACCGCTTGAAGATACCCCTGCCTGGCGCGCAGGAATAAAACCTCAGGATATCATTGTAAAAATAGATAATGAGCTTACCAGGGGGATGAGTTTAAATACCGCGGTGAAAAAGATGCGCGGTGAACCCGGAACAAAGGTTACCTTAACCATTTTACGTGAAAAAGATAAAAAGATAGAAGAGATTACCTTAGAGCGGGCAATTATTAAGATAAAGGATATAAGACGCTCCCTCATTTTAGAAGACGGTATTGGTTATGTGCGGATAGCGGAATTTCGCGAGGAAACGCCCAAGGATTTATTAATCGCCTTAAAAGAATTAAAGGAAAAGGGTTTAAGGGGTTTAATTATAGATGTGCGTAATAACCCTGGGGGTCTTTTAAGTTCGGCGGTAGAGATTGCCAGTTTATTTTTGGAGGACGATAAAATAGTGGTTTCTACCCGCTCGCGTACAGAAAAAGTAAATGTCTTTAAAGCCTCTCTAAGCAAAGAAAAGATATTAGATATCCCTTTAGTAGTTTTAATTAATAAAGGGAGTGCCTCGGGAAGTGAAATCTTAGCCTCTGCCCTCCGGGAGAATAACCGCGCAATTTTGCTAGGAGAAAAGACCTTTGGGAAAGGCTCAGTCCAGACGGTAATTCCTCTCAGCGATGGTTCTGCTTTAAGGCTTACTACCGCGCATTATTTTACTCCCCAGGGGATAAATATCCATGAAAAGGGTATCGAGCCGGATATTCTCGTTCCAGAAGCAGAGGTTTCTTTAAGTAAAGAAGAGAGCGTTTTTGAAAATTTAGAAAAGAAAGAAGATTATTTTAATTACAAAAAGGATATTCAGATATTGCGGGCTTTAGATTTAACAAAGGGGTTTTTGGTTTTGAAAGATAAATAAATTTTATGTATATCTTAGGAATAGAAACCTCCTGCGACGAGACCTCAATAGCTATTCTTAAAAATTATAATGTGCTTTCTAATGTAACCATCTCTTCGCTAAAAGAACATAAAATTTACGGAGGCATAGTCCCAGAGATTGCCAGCCGCCATCACCTTAAAAATATCGATCGGGTAACTAATTTAGTCTTACAAAATACTAAAGTTAAGCTAAAAGATATAGGGCTTATCTGCGCTACCTTTAAACCGGGGTTAATCAACGCTCTGGCGGTAGGATTAAGTTTTGCACAAGGTCTAGCCTTAAGTTTAAAAAAGCCATTTGTGGGAGTAAATCATCTCTACGCTCATCTTTTTTCACCCTTTTTAAACAGAAAGGAAAGGTTAAGGTTCCCCTTTCTAGGCGTGGTCGTTTCCGGGGGACATACGGATTTTTATTCAGTAGAGGATTTTACCCATATAAGTTTAATTGGCGGAACCATCGATGATGCCTGTGGAGAGACCTTTGACAAGGTGGCCCGCAGTTTAAATTTAGGTTATCCCGGAGGTCCTATTATTGATAGACTTTTTAGAGAGGAATATAAGGATAGCTTTTTATTTAAATGCGGGAGGAAGGGGCTAAATTTGAGTTTTAGCGGAATAAAGACAGCTGTAATTTACAAAAGGATAGAGTTAGAAAAAAATAAAAGCTTAGACTACCAGACAAAAATAAAACTTCTTTCTTCTTTTCAGGCACAAGTTGTAGAAACCTTAATAGAAACTATTCTTTACGCAGCAAGAGAAAATAATTTTAAACACATCGTTTGTGGGGGAGGAGTTTTTGCAAATAGATATTTACGTAAGCTCCTCTTAAAGAAAGTCTCAAAAATAAAGGTTTCTTTAAGTCCTTTAGAATACGCCACTGATAATGCCAGTATGGTTGCCGGATTGGGATTTTATCTGTATAATAAGGGGGTAAGGAGCAGTTTCAAACTGCAGCCCGAGGCAAATTAAATAAAAAAATATAAATAATAGTTAGTTCATCGCCGGTAGCCTGTAGGTCATAATAAATTTAAACAAAATCTACCTAAAACCATGGTCTTCCTTAATAATTTATGAACCGATTTGTTTTCTGACTTTTATAAGAGAAAGGTTTAATGTGTTTAATTGCACTTTAATTCTAAAAAGATTGCTCTTAGCCTTTATTTTAGGTGGCATTATTGGTTTGGAGCGGGAAAAGAAAGGTCAAGCTGCAGGTTTACGCACGCATATTTTGGTTTGTTTAGGTTCTTGCTTGGTCACCATTATTTCTCTGTATATTTACGAACTCTATCAAAAAAGCACACCTGTAGACCCAAGTAGAATTGCCGCAAGTATAGTTACCGGGATCGGTTTTTTAGGGGCGGGGGCAATCATTCGGGCAGGTAAAGACGTGAGGGGTTTAACTACCGCCGCCAGTATCTGGATAAGCTCTGCTTTGGGTATGGCTGTAGGGATAGGCTTTATTTTTGCTGCTGTGATTACTACCATTCTTACCTTTTTTACCCTTTCTTTTTTAAAGTGGGTAGAGAATAAATTAGAGAGAGATATTCAGGGAAGGAGGTGATTTAAATGTTAAAGAGAAAGGAAGAAGAAGAAAAAAAAATCTTAGATGTGAATGCCAAGATGCAGGGGAATTTGATTTTTTCCGACCCGGTGAATTTACGGATTAACGGAAGATTTGAAGGTAATTTAAACGCTCGGGGTAACTTAATTATTGGTGAAGGTGCTCAAGTGGAGGCAGAGATTATTGGAGAAAATATTACTATCTCCGGAAAGGTTAAGGGAAAGATAAAGGCCTCCAGTTCCCTTACCTTTACCCATAGCGCCGAGGTAAACGCGGATATAGAAAGCCCCAGTTTAGCTATTGAAGCAGGAGCGATATTTAACGGTAGATGTCTGATGCACCATGAGAGGATGAGTTTAGGTGAGCTTTCTGAATTTTTGTCTATCGAAAAGGAAACCATAAGGGATTGGGTAAATACGGGTAAACTTCCTGTTCTGGAGCGTCAGGGTGAAGAATTATTCTTTGACCGTAAAGAGGTAGAGGCTTGGTTGGCAAGGAACCGTTAAATTAGTAAATAAACGATGAAGGAAAAACTTCTTACTACCCGTGAAGTTTCTCAGGTTTTAGGCTTATCCGAAAAGGAGGTTATTGAGTTGGCTAACGCCAATCTGCTTCCTCACTTTAAAATAGAAGGTTCCTTTTTGAGATTTAAACAGAGCGACATCTTAAGGTTAAAGGAAGAAATTAAACACAAATACAACCTTCCGGAAAAAAAGATTTCTTTTTCAGAGCGCTTAAAGGAATTTTTTTATTTTAACGATTTTTATATCGCAAGCACCCTAATCATTGCTCTTTTTCTCTGGTTGATTTTTAGAAATTACCGCTTTTAAGAAAGCCTACCCTGTGAATAAATGATAAGTTTAAATAATCCTTTAGAGAAAGAAAGCTTTCTGGATTTGGGTTTTGCTAAACTGGATATCAGTCGTCAAAAAAGACGGGGGTTTCCCGAGATTATCTATGCGCCGGCTAAAACTATCTCCCAATTAAAAAGGATTGTAAAAGAGTTAAAAAATTATACCCATCCCATTTTAATTTCTCGATTAGATTATCACCAATACCTGCGTTTAAAAAAGACCTTACCCCTTAAATATTTTAAAAGCGCAAAGATTGCTTTTTGGGGCAAGACCCCTTCTTTGAAGAAAGGGGATGTTTTAATATTTACCGCAGGCACCTCGGATATCCCGGTAGCGGAAGAAGCAGCGGTCTTTTTAGAATTAACAGGAAATAAAGTTGAACGCATTTATGATGTAGGGATAGCTGGTCTGCATCGTTTAGAGCCTTTTAAGGAAAGGATTAGAGAGGCAAAGGTGATCATTGTGGTAGCGGGCATGGAGGCCGCGCTTTTAAGTATTATTTCGGGTTTAGCTAAAGCGCCTGTGATTGGTGTGCCTACGAGTGTAGGTTATGGTGCTTCCTTTAGAGGGTTAGGTGCTCTTTTAGGGATGCTCAATTGTTGTTCCTTGGGGACGGTGGTAGTAAATATTGATAATGGTTTAGGCGCGGGTTATTTTGCCCATCTTATAAATGGATAAGATGAGGACAGTTTATTTTCAACTTATTGGCGGTGCCAGTGGAGATATGCTGTTATCTAGCCTTATCAATTTAGGATGCCCCTTTTCTTATTTAAAAAGGGAATATAAAAAATTAGGGATAGGTTTTAAGGTGGATTTAAAAAATGTAGGAAGCCACCTTTTATCTAAAAAGATATACTTTCCAGAAGCCCATTTTAAGAAGAAGATTTTTAGCCCTAAAGAAATAGAAAGAATTATTAAGGGCTCAAGGCTGTCGCCTTCTATAAAGCTAAGGGCATTAAATGTCTATCGGGACCTTTTAGCTGTAGAAAAAAGGATCCACAAAGAAAAAAGGAGTTTGCGCCTTCACCATTTAGGCGAACGCGATGCCATTTTGGAAATCTGCGGCTTTTTTATTGCCTTGGATTACCTGAGAATAGAGAGGGTCTATGTTTCTACTTTCCCTTTAGATGGGGGGGCCTGCGCTACCCTAGAGCTTTTGAAAGAAAAAAAGGTAAAACCTGTAAATTTTGGCTACGAAACCATTACCCCTACGGCAGCGGTTTTATTAAAAGAAGCATTACAGGGGGATTTTATTTTTAGTTACATAAAGAGCGGATTTGGTTTTGGCGATAATGCAGAAAATGATTATCTTATTGCCTACTTAATAGAGGAGCCTTATGCTTTAGAGGAAGATACTATTATAAAGATAGAGACGAATATAGATGATATGTCTCCGCAACTTTTTGAATCTATTTTTGAGCAGTTATATAAAAGGGGAGCAAGGGAGGTATACATAGAGCAGGTTTTGATGAAAAAGACCAGACCCGGCTTTGTGTTAAATGTTTTATGTAAAAAAGAGGATTTCGAAAAGATAAGCCAGACAATTTTTTCTTCCACCTCTACCTTTGGTTTTCGCTTTCAGGAGTATCACCGCCAGAAATTAAAATCCCATTTTTTTTATAAAAAAACACCTTTAGGAAGGATAAAGGTAAGGAGGTCTTTGGCCCCTTTTAAAGAGACGCCCGAATATAATGATTGTTTAAGGTTGGCAAAAAAGTTAAAGCTTTCTCTTTGGGAAGTTT
>FWPU01006839.1_pt1 | contig 17197 bp, 23 predicted proteins | sample 2228361 | NCBI WGS metagenome assembly FWPU01 (sample SAMEA103939777, study PRJEB20133) | metagenome
CGCTGCGATCGCCGAGTCTGACCCGGCGTTCGCGCAGGTCGTGCTGAAGGCGTACAAGTACGGGGTCCTGGTCCGGGTCAGCCGCGAGCTGGTGGAGGACACGGCCGTCGACCTGCTCGGCTACATCGCGCGCGCGTGCGGCACCGCGCTCGGGCAGGCTAGCGGCGCTCACTTCGTGGTGGGCTCCGGGACGAACGAGCCGGAGGGCGTCGTCACCAACGTCGCCGTTGGCAAGCAGGGCGCGAGCGGCCAGACCACCACGGTGACGGCCGACGACCTCGTCGATCTGTACCACGCGGTCGGCTCGGGGTACCGGGCGAATGCGGTCTGGCTGTTGCTGGACGCGAGCCTCGCGAAGGTGCGCAAGCTCAAGGACAGCCAGGGCCAGTTCCTCTGGCAGCCGGGCCTGCAGGCAGGGGTGCCGGACAGCCTGCTCGGGCGTCCGGTCATCACCGACCCGTCCATGCCCGCGATGGCGGCCAGCGCGAAGTCCATCCTCTTCGGGGACTTCTCGCGCTACTACGTCATCCGCGACGTGGGGGTGCTGCGGTTCGACCGGTCCGAGGACTTCGCTTTCGCGAACGACCTCGTGACGTTCCGGGCGCTGATCCGCACGGACGGCCGGGTGCTCGACACGGGCGCGGTCAAGGCCTACCAGAACAGCGCGGCCTGATGATGGTCGTAGGGGAGGGCGGCGAGCGCCGCCCTCCCCTCTTCGCTGAAGAGAAGGAGGGTGCTGTGAAGGTCCGTGTGCTGAACAGCTGGCTCGGTGTGCCTGGCTCGATCGTCGAGATGCCCGATGCCGAGGCGATGGAGCGCATCGCGGCTGGCGAGGTCGAGCCGGTCAAGACCGGCTCGCGCGAGCGCCGCAAGGCAGCGCTCGACGTCCCCGAGGAGCGATGAGCCGCGATGGCGCGCGGCTACACCACGCTCGAGAAGCTCAAGCAGCGACTGCGGATCGTCGATGCCGCTGACGATGCGAGCCTGCAGGCGGCGATCGACGCAGCCGAGGACATGGTCGACGCGTTCTGCCGCAGACGGTTCGACCGCTCCGGGGCGCCGACCGCTCGCCGCTTCACCGCCATCGAGTCGACCAGCGTGCGCATCGACGACGCGGTGTCGGTCACGTCGGTGGCCGTGGACCGCGATGGCGACGGCCAGTTCGAGGAGACGCTGCCGGCGTCGGCGTGGGAACCGTGGCCGTACAACGCCGACGCGCGAGCGCGCCCGTTCGAGCGCCTCGTGCTTCGCCCTGGCTACACGTTCCCGCTCGGCGGGGGCGCGGTCCAGGTCACGGCCGAGTGGGGCTGGCCCAGCGTGCCTGCGGCCATCTCGGCGGCGACCGAGCACGAGGCGGAGATCACGTTCCGCACGCTCGTGCAGGCCCCGTTCGGCGTCGATGACGCTGCGCTCGCGGGCGGCGGTCTCACGACGCGGTCGCGGTTCTTGGATGGCCGCACGCAGGCCCTGCTGCGTCCGTTCACGAGGGTCGACCTATGACGACGCCAACCGCGCTGCGAGAGGCGTTGGCCGAGGCGCTCATCGCGGTGCCGGGCCTGCGGGTGACCTCGGTCGTGCCGGGCGCACCGAACCCGCCCATCGCGGTCGTTGGCCAGTGGGTCGCTGAGTACGATCAGACTCTCAACCGCGGGTTCGATAGGTACGTCTTCACCGTCCGCCTGCTCGTCGCGCCCTCGACCGACCGGGCGGCGCAGGAGCACCTGGACTCCTACCTCGCGTCGAGCGGGTCCAGCAGCGTCAAGGCCGCGCTCGAGGCGGACCAGACGCTCGGCGGCGTGGCATCGACGGTGCGGGTCGTGCGTGTTGGGCCGGTCCCGCAGGTGTTCGACCTCGGCGCTCAGTCCTACCTGGGCGCGGACGTCGAGGTCGAGGTGTTGGCACGAGGAGCGTGAGCGAACGATGGGAGCGAAGAAGCGGGTGCGCTACCGCGCGGTGGTCGGTCTGGACTACAGCGTCAGCGGCGAGCACCGCCGTGTCGAGCCTGGCGAGGTCGTGAGCGACATCCCTGCGGGCTCCGTCGGCTGGCTGCTCGGCTGCGGTGCCGTCGAGGAGGTGAGCGACGATGCCGACGCTGCCGACTAACGCTGTGGTGCTGCGCGACACCCAAGCGCTCCAGGCGCATCTCGTGGGGTTCCACTGGAGCGCGGAGGCCGACCTGCAGGACGCGACGGACTTCGGCGACGTGGCGCGACGCTGGGTGCCGGGTGTCGTCACGAGCGAGCTCGGTCTCGACGGCTGGTTCGACGGGACATCGAGCGGCATCGACGAGCAGTTCGGTCTGGATCTCGGTGCGGCGAGCGGCACCGCTCTCACGGTCTGCCCCGACGGCGACTCCGCCGTCGGGAAGCGGGCGTACCTCGGCCTGGCGCGGCTGGTCGAGTACACCGTGTCCGGGTCCGCCGGCGAGCCGGTCGGGATCACCGCCCGGTGGAGGTCGGAGGACCGCTTCTCGACAGGCGTGGTCCTGGCCGAGAGAGCCGCGCGCACCGCGAGCGGCAACGGCCCCAGCGTCGACGACGGATCGTCCACGACGGACGGTGCCGTCGCCGCTCTCCACGTGCTCAGCGCGTCCGGCACATCGCCGAGCCTCACCGTCAGGGTGCAGCACTCGGCGGACGGCGTGGTCTGGGCGGACCTCATCACGTTCGACCAGGTCACGGCTGCTGCGTCGCAGGTCAAGGCGGTCGCGGGGCCCGTAAGCCGGTATCTGCGAGCGGTGTGGACGATCACCGGCACCTCGCCGTCGTTCACGTTCGCGGTGAGCGCGGGCCGGTAGGAACCAGGTAGGGCAACGAAGCGCAAGGAGGTGTGGTCGATGCCCACGCTCGGCGTCAACCAAGTGTTCAAGCTCGATAACAGCGCTGGGGCCTTGGTGGATCTGTCACAGTACATCACGTCCGTGGATGGCCTCCCCGGCGAGGCCGACCTGCAGGACGTGACCACGTTCGGCGCAGCTGGCCGCAGGTGGCTGCCCGGGCTCCGTGCAGCTGAGATCACCGTCGAGGGCGTGTGGGACGCGGCGGTGGATGCGCACTTCGGTGCGCTCGTCGGTCACGCCAACACGCAGACCTTCGAGTACGGTCCCGAGGGAGGCGCGGCGGGCAAGGTGAAGTACACCGGCGAGTGCAGGGTCGCCGAGTACAGCGCGTCCGGCGGTGTCGGCGAGCCCGTGTCCTGGTCCGCCCGTCTGGTCGTGGACGGGGGCGTCACGCGCACCACGTTCTGATGGCCGCCCGGCCTCCGGTGCAGATCACTGGTCTCCGCGAGCTGCGGCGCGCCCTCAGGGCCGTGGACGTCGAGCTCCCTCGGCAGCTCTCACGCGACCTCAAAGAGGTCGCGGAGCTCGTCGCAGCGCGCGCACGCAGCAAGGTGCCACATCGGACCGGCCGCACGGCCGCGAGCATCCGCCCCGTCGTCGTGCGGGGCGGTGCTGCTGTGCGTGCGGGTGGTGCGCGTGTGCCGTGGTACGCGTGGCTGGACTTCGGCGGCGAGCGCCGCCACATGGGTCCGCATCACGAGCACAAGGTCCCGCACCTGCAGCCGAGCCGGGAGCACCTGCGGCGCGGCCGCTATCTGTACCCGGCCCTCGACGAGGTCACGGCTGAGCTGGAGGACAGGACGCGTGTGGTGCTGGACCGCGTGTTCGAGGCCGCCGGGTGGTGAGAGGAGGGAGAGATGGCCGAGCAGATCGAGCTGCGCCTGGACGATCTGATGATCGAGGAGCTGGAGCTGATCGAGGAGCATGCCGGGCTCGATGCGCTCAACGCAGCGATGAGCGGGCGGCTGTCCTTCAAGGCGCTCGCCGTGCTCATCTGGATCGCTCGACGTCGGGAGGAGCCCGCACTGACGCTCGAGGAGGTGCGGCGCACGAAGCTGTCGGCGCTCCCGCAGCTGCGCATCGTCGGGGGTGACGAACCAAACCCTACCGGCAGCGCCGCCTGAGAGAGCTGGCGGCGCTTTGCCATTTCTATGGCCTCGCGCCGGAGGTGTTCCGGCGCATGCGCGTCGACGAGTACAACGCGTTCGTTCGGTTCGCGACCGAGTGCGCGCGCGAGCAGAGACGAGCCGCGAGGAGGGGCTGAGCTGAGGTGGCTGCACAGAAGACGGTCACCGTTGTGGTCGTGGGTGACGTCCGCTCCGCGCAGGCGGCGCTGCGGAGCCTCCAGCGCACGACGCAGGACCTCGAGTCCCGCATGGGACGGTTCGGCGCCGGCCTGCAACGCTTCGGCTCTGGCCTCGCCCGCGTCGGGAGCACGCTCACGCGCAGGGTGTCGCTGCCGCTGGTCGCCATCGGCGGTGTCGCGACGAAGCTGGCGCTCGACTACGATGCCGCGTTCACCCGGATCGCGGCCGTCTCCAACGCTGCGAGCGAGGACATCGCGCGCTGGCGCGTCGAGGTGCTGAGGCTCGCTGGCGAGACGGCGCGCGCGCCCGAGGAGCTCGCGAACGCACTGTTCTTCCTCGCGTCGGCGGGCCTCGATGCGGAGCAGGTCATGCCCACCCTCGCGGCCTCCGCCAAGGCGGCGGCTGCGGGCCTGGGAGAGACGCAGGACATCGCGCGGCTCGTCGCGAACGCGCTCAACGCCTACGCCGGCTCTGGTCTGCAGGCGTCGCAGGTCACGGACATCCTCGTCGCGGCCGTCCGGGAGGGCTCGGCCGAGACCACGGAGTTCGCGGACGCGATGGGTCGGATCCTGCCCATCGCGTCCAAGGCCGGTGTGGGCTTCGAGGAGCTCGCCGCCTCGCTGGCGGTGCTGTCGAACATCGGCCTCGACGTGAACGAGGGCGTCACCGCCATGCGCGGTCTGCTGCAGGCACTCGTTGCGCCGGGCACGCAGGCCGCTGAGACGATGCATCAGGTCGGCATCTCCGCAGACGAGATGCGCCGCGTCATCTCCGAGCAGGGCGTGCTGGGTGCGCTGCGTCTGCTGGAGGAGCGCACGGCGGGGAACATCGACCTGATGCGCAGGATCGTGCCGAACGTCCGCGCACTCACCGGGGCGCTCGGCATCACCAGCCAGGAGGCCGAGAAGGTCGACGCGATCTTCGGCCGCGTGCTGGCGTCCACCGGCGCGCTGGATGAGGCCTTCGGCGAGGCGTCCAAGAGCGCCGGGTTCAGACTGCAGCAGTCGCTCGCTCAGCTCAAGGTGGCGGGTGTCGAGCTGGGGCAGCGACTGCTGCCCATCGTGACCGACGTGGTGCGCAGCCTGGCGAACCTCGCGGACAGGTTCGCCGCCCTGCCCAGGCCGGTGCAGGCGACGATCGTGCAGCTCGGCCTGCTCGTCGTTGCGCTCGGCCCCGTGCTTTCGACGGTGGGGCGCCTGACCGGGTTCTTCGGCGCGCTCATCGCTCGTGCGCCGGCCGTCGTGGCCTCGCTGCGCTCGATCGCGACGGCGGCGATGGCGCTGTCCGCCAGGGTCCCGGCCCTCCTCGCGGTGATGGCCCTGGTCGGGGCGGGGACCGCTGTTCACGGGGCGGTGCAAAACGAGCGCGAGTGGGACGAGATGGTGGCCCGCCTCGAGGCCACAGCGCGCTCCTGGCAGAACATGGCGGCCCGCTATGCCGCCGCATCCCGTGCCCTGCACGAGACGACCGGGTCGATGAGCCTCCGTGTCGCGGATGCGCTCGGGGTTGTGCGGCGCGAGGTCGTCCGCACCAGCACCGTTGCCGCCGAACGGTTCCGGGCCTGGCTCCAGTCCTGGCGTGGCTCGCTCGGGGGTGCGCAGGAGGCCCTGGCCGAGCTCGCGGGCGACATGAGGGTCAGCACGCGTGAGGTCCTCAGGGCGTTCGGGCGCCAGGCCGAGGCGCTCGCGGACTACCGCGCGAACTGGCAGGCCGTCGCTCAGCGGGGGCTCCCCCTCGAGCTCGCGCAGCAGCTCGCGGAGATGGGCCTACAGGGCGCCGGTGTCCTGCAGGCGCTGGCGGACGCGAGCCAGCGGCAGTGGGACCGCATCGTGGCCGAGTGGCGGCGCGGCCAGCGTGAGGCTCGCCGCACCGAGGCCGCGCTCGGCCGTCTCGGCGAGGCGGTCCGCGCGGTGCCCAACACGGTGCCGATCCGCGTCACGGTGACCGGGGCTGCCGCTGCGGCGCACGCGCTGCGGGTCACCGGCGAGGTCCCGGGGCTGCAGCATGGCGGCGTCGTGACGCGGCCGACGCTGGCCCTCGTCGGCGAGCGCGGGCCCGAGGCGGTCGTGCCCCTGCGCGAGATGGGGCGTGTGTCCGTGCAGCGCGTCGGCGACGTCCACGTGTCGGTCACCGTCGACCGTCGGCGCGTCGCTGAATCGCTCGCGCAGCGTCTGCTCTACGCGGGGGTGTGGTGAGGTGGCCTGGGCCATCGAGCTGCGGGCGATCGCTGCGAGCACGCCCCTCGTCGCGAGCGCGCCGTTCGTGCGCGCCACCCTGGAGCGGACGGTGGACGGCCCTGGTGCGCTTGAGGTCACGCTGCGCCCCGACCAGCTGGAGGGCTGGGTGCCGGGCCTGCGCGAGGTGCGGGTGCTCCGCGACGACACCCCCATCTGGGGCGGCTACCTCACGGGGCTCACGCGTCAGACGCGGCGCGGCTCCGAGGAGCACGTGGAGGCGCGGTGCGTCGGCTACAGTGACATCCTGCGCTACCGCCACGTCGTCGGGGACTTCAGTCGACCGGCCACGGTCGCTACCACGGTGGCCTGGGACCTGATCGCCCACACCCAGGCCCAGCCGGGCGGGGACCTGGGCCTCACGCTGGGCACGGTGGTCGGGACGGCGATCGCCGTGACGCGCCACCTCTGCGACGGCGACAACGTCGCGGACGCCATCAACGAGCTCGCCAACGCGGCGGGGTTCGACTGGGACATCGATGCCGAGCGCCGCTTCGTGGCCTGGGTCGGTGGCCGCGGCCAGGACCTCACCGCGAGCGTGAGCTTCGGCCCGGAGGACGTGCTCGAGTTCGAGCAGCAGGAGGAGCATGCGGATCTCCCCACGCACGCCATCGCCATCGGGGACGCGGACGAGCCCTGCGGCCCCCCGGTGCTGGCGCGCTCGTCGCAGCTCGCCGCGAGCCACCCTCGGCGGGAGATCATCGTGGACGTGGGCCGCGATGCCCAGGACGAGATGGAGCGCGCCGCCGACGCGGAGCTCGCGGCCCGCACCCGAGCCCGGCTCAGGGTGCGCGTGCTCACGGAGCCCCGCGTGGACCGTCGGGGGCTCATGGGGCTCGACGTGGGAGATCGCGTCTATGCCCGGAGGCTACCGCAGCTGCCGGTGCCAGGTCCCGCGGTGTGGTACCGCGCGGAGGATCTGCTCGTGCTCGGGCTCACCGACGGTGCGCGCGTCGAGCGGTGGCCGGACCGCTCGGGCAACGGCAGGGACGCGACGCAGGTCACCGCGTCCTATCGCCCGACCCTCCGCGCGCAGGATGCGCCCATCAACCTGCTTCCCCTGCGCAACCAGTCCGACGTGGACACGGACACGACCGGGTTCCACCCGATCGGGCAGGCGACCCTCACGCGCGTGACCTCGCCGGTCTGGCAAGGCTCGGGGGCGCTCCAGATCGTCGGCCCTGGGACGACGACCTTCAGCGAGGGGGCCTCCGTCGGGGACCACGGCAGCGCGGCGAACAACGTTCCGGTCGTTGGGGGACGGACCTACACGGCCTCGGCGTTCGCCCGTGGAAATGTCGGGGGGGAGCAACTGGGGGTCTCGATCCGGTGGCGCGACTCGTCGGGGGTGATGATCTCGACGGAGACTGGCCCCTTGGTGAGCCTGACGACGAGCTTCAGCCGCCTCTCGCTCTCCGCGACCGCGCCGACGGGGGCGGCGTGGGCCGCCATCCTCGTCCTAGGCCCCACGTCCGGTGGGGTCGCCGTGCCGCAGACCACCTTCATCGACAGCGTTCAGTTCGAGGAGGGCGCCACGGCCACGCCGTGGGAACCATCGGCGTGGACCCGCGACCTGCACGGACCATACGTGCGGTTCCAGCGGGGAGTGGCCGGTGCGAGCGCCACCTGGCTCGACTTCTCCGCGACCGTCGGCCGCGCATTCACCGTCGCCGCCTTGGCGCGCGCCTATGCGCCGCTTCAGAGCGGTGGGAATTTCGATGGGGTGCTCTGGCGCAGCGTGGACGGCACGCGGTTGAGGATGCTCGAGCACACCACGAGCGCCGTCTGGTGGCTGCGCCACCAGACGGCCGGGGGGCCGACCCGCCCGGTGACGTTCCAGGCATCGACGCGCCTCATCGGACGCGTCGATGGGGCGGGGAGCGCGACGGTCTGGGCGAACGGGTCCAGCGCCACAGGGGCCAACGCGTGGCCAGATGACACGGCCACGTCGTGGCGCCTGGGCTGGGTCGACGGCGCCGCTGCCTGGGCCGACCTGGCCGAGTTCGTGCTGTACGACCGCGCGCTCTCCGACGCCGAGGTCACCGACCTGGACCGCTACCTCGCCTCGCGAACCGTGGAGATGCGGCTCGTCGACCAGACGCTGAGCCTGGAGCCGCCGGACCTCGCGTGGGCCGAGCTGGGCTGGGAGGTCGCGTCGTGAGCAAGGTGCACCGGCGAGGTCAGGACGCGGAGACGCGCAAGGCGACGCGCAGGCCTAAGCGCCCGTGCCGCTCGGCACCGTCGGCGCCGGCGAACGTGCAGGTGTCGTTCGGCACCCGCGAGGCCAAGGAGCGTCAGGAGTGGCGGGCCCGCGTGACCTGGGACGCGGTCACGACCGATGTGGCCAGCCGCTCCATCAGCGTCGAGGCCTACACCGTGCAGCTGCGGGCCACGGACGCCTCCGGCAACCCGGTCGAGACGGACGGTGGCGACCCGGCGGTGTGGCGGGTGCTCGTCGACGATGACACCAAGGCCGTCTTCGCGCCCATCGCCCGGCCGAAGACCTGGTACTACCAGGCGCGCGTGCGCGCGCTGAACCGGGTCGGGGGTGCTCGCTGCTGGAGCGCGTGGAGCGCGTGGACAACGCCGATCCAGCCATCGACGGGTGCGCTCCCGGGTCCGCCGGTGCCGACCGGGCTCGCGCTCAACTTTTACGACACCGACCCGGGCCGGGACGAGGCGCTCCATGCCACCGTGTCGTGGAACGAGATCGGCGCGTGGACGCCGCCCGACGGCGACGAGCTGGACGGCGTCACGCACTACATCGTCCAGCTCCAGGTGTCGAGCGACGGCACCACCGGCGGCATCCTCCGCACGCGGCGGCAGACCGTCTCGTCGAGGGTCGAGGACGGCGACACCGTCGCGTCGGCCGACTTCGGGCACATCCGCTCGGTGCGTTGGTATCGCGCGCGCGTGCGCGCTCTCGACGTCTACGGCCGCAAGGGCGCGTTCACGGAGTGGACGCCGTTTATCCGGCCGGCGGTCACGCTGACCGCCCCGGCCAGCGTCACGGTCTCCGCTCCGGTCGCGCGGCGCATCGACATCGAGTGGCAGCCGCCCACGTCCGAGGCGTCCGCCGCGCGCGTCGACCGGTATAGGGTCGAGGTCTACCAGGGCGCGACGCTCAAGGCGACCAAGTACGTCGGGCGCTCGACGCTCACGGCGCGGTACGCGGTGCCGGAGGCCGATGCCGGGCTCCCCCACAGCGCGACGGTCTATGCGATCGACGAGGACGGCAACGTGTCGAGCGGCACGTCGAGCGCCGCGCCGGCGACCGAGACCGGCACGCTCGATGGCTCCATCATCACGCCCGGCAGCGCGGTGGACGTCACCGTCAGGGACGCAACGGCCGACGCGGACGTCATCGCTGAGCTGAGCCCGTCCGCGCTCGCGTTCGAGGAGATCACGGTCGGTGCGGTCGTCTCCGAGTCCGTGCTCAGCGCGGGTCAGTCGGATCTCGTCACCTATGTCGACCCTGTCAACGGAGACGACGACAACGACGGGCTCGCCCCCCGCTCGCTGGCGGACACGTTCGCGCGCTCGACGACAGACGGATGGGGCACGTCGGACAGCGGCCACGTGTGGTCCCTTGAGTACGGCAGCCCTGCCGACGTCTGGACGGACCCGACGGGGGGCGGCATCGGTGTCCTGCGGGTCAAGTCCGAGGACGCCCGAAAGGACATCGTCGCGTCGGTGGGGGGTATGCACGACGAGCTGCTCCTCAGGTTTTGGCTCGGCTCGACCCCGAACGGGTCGCACGTCAACGTCGCTGCGCTGCTCGGCTGGTTCGACGCGAACAACCACTACCTGCTCGAGGCCCAGGTGCCGAGCGGCGGCGGGGAGATCAAGCTCCGCATCCGTGAGCGCGTGGACGGCACGGCGACGGAGCTCGTCACACTGACGGCGACAGGCATCACCTTCGCTCCGGGCCAGGCCTACCTGCTCCGCGCGCAGGCGTACCACACGTCCGCGGGGCGGATCCTCCGTGGGCGCATGTGGCAGGACGGCAGCGCCGAGCCCGACCAATGGACGGTCGAACACACCGACACGGGCGGCGGTATCGCCGAGGCTGCGGGTCGCGTGGGGGTCCACGCGGACTGCACCGGCGCGCTCACGAGCGCCGTGCAGGTGCGGGTCGACGAGGTCACACAGCAGGTGCTCAACACCATCGGCGACGCTGTCGTCGGCAGCACCGGCCCGGTCGCCACCCTCACCGAGGCCCTCGCGCGGACCCCGCGATACCTGGCAGGCAATGCGTACATCGTGTCGGCCTACGGCGTCGAGTACGACGAGGGCGCGCTCGACCTCCATGGGTTCCTGGGGCCCGGCAGGCTCTACCTGCAGGGCCTGGGCGCCGCGTATGGCGCGGGCGGCGCGGTGCTCCACGGCACCATCGAGGTCGCGGGCTGCAGCATGCACGTCCGCATCGCCGGGTGGGAGATCCAGGACGATGGCTCGCACGACGATCTGACCGCGACCGTCCGCGTAACCGCGGCCCGCTACATCGAGCTGCGCGACTGCGCGGTCCAGTCGAACCAGGCGACCACGGGGCGGAGCAGCAACGTGCAGGTGCGTAACGGGTCCGTCATGCGCGTGCGGGCGTGCCAGCTCGACGGCTCTGCTGCCACCGCCATCTCGGTGACGGACGGCTCGGTCTGCGTGGCGCGCCAGAACCAGGGACAGCCCGGCGCGCGATCGTACGCGTACGAGGCCGCTGCCTCCATCCTGTTCCAGCACGGCACGCGGCCGAACCTGTCCAACAACACGCTCGATGGCGGGCAGATCTTCGGATCCTCGATGACCGCGGGCGGTACTGCCCCGCCAACGTCGACGAGGGTGACGAGGCGCTGGACCGCGACACGGTCCGGCTCGTGGCGCAACCCCCCGTGGGGCAGCGAGTGGCGGACGGACAACGACTACGTTTACCAGGGCGCGTGGGGTGGCAACGGCAATCACAAGGGCGTGTGGTTCTATCCCGACGCGGTCGCCAACGCGCTCGCCGGCAAGACCATCGACGCGGCGCACATCACCATCCGCCGGCGGTCCGAGGGCGGCGCGTCGGCGGCCCGCGACGTCTACGTGGTCAGCACCAGCAAATCGTCGCCAACCGGTGGCGAGCCCGACGTCGTGTCGGGCCCGACGCGGGTCGGGTCACTCAAGTGGGGCCAGACACGGAGGTTCCGATTGCCGGCGAGCATCGCCGCGGACCTCGCGTCCGGGAAGAACCTCGGCCTCTACGTCGCGGATGGCGACCCCTACCTGATCTGCGAGGGCGTGAGGGGCTGGGAGAAGTCCGGCCAGCTCGAGGTGACCTACCACTGACCCCGCTGTGTGTCACCGCCCTATGTTACGTTCCGACGGAGGAGTGAGACGGTGTTCCCGGTCTACTCGACCTCGGTCATCACCCCGGCCATCCGCCGGGTGAACCGGGTGCTGATGCGCACGCGCGCGGCCCGGTTCGTCGACCACGCGGGCGTGTACAACTGCCGCCGCATCGCTGGCTCCACGACCTGGAGCCAGCACGCGTGGGGCAACGCGAGCGACATCTTCCCTCGCGCCGACGGCGCGCTTGCCGCAGAGGCGTGCGAGCGCATCGCGCGCACCGTGGTGCGCAACGCGACCCGCCGCACGGTCGCGAACCGCGGTCGTAGGCTCAGGGTCGCCGAGGTGATCGACCACGCCAACGGCAGGATCTGGACGCCCTCTCGGGGCTGGCATGCCTACGGTGGCAACCGTGGCCCACACGTCCATGTCTCCGGTGCGCCGCTGCGCACCGGGACACCGCCGTGCGCAGGAGGGTGACGATGGCCACGAACGGCAACGGTGTCCGCTACAGCACCCGCGAGATGTTCGAGCGCCTCCAGGCTGACATCGCTGCGTTGCGAGAGGACGTGTCTGAGCTGCGACGGAAGGTCGACACGGCCACCGGCATCGGCCTCGCGCTCCGTTGGCTGGTCGTGCCGGTCGTCGTCTCGGTGACGGCCGCGTTGCTCACGACGACGGTGCTGACTCGATGAGGAGGTGAGCGACGGATGCCCATCCGCGATCCTGCGGCCGACCAGCCCGTGAGCGACATGGAGCTGCAGCTCGCGCGCCGCCTCGTCGCCGTCGCGCTCGAGCTGTGCCGCCGTGGGGAGCTCGCTGAGCTGATCGACGCGCTCGCCGACCGCGCGGCGAGGCGCTTGCAGCGCAAGGAGGATGCCGATGCCGATGGCTGACGAGCTGGAGGTGCTGCACGAGCGCGTTCTCAAGCCCTGCGTCCGCGTCCGCTCCCGGCGCGCCGGAGGTTCGGGCACGATCATCTGGTCGCGGGCGAACGAGCGCGGCGAGTACGCCACGTACGTCATCACGAACCATCACGTGGTGGAGGACTCGATCCGCGTCGTGGAGAGGTGGGACCCGGTGCTGCAGCGCAGCGCCAAGCGCGACGAGCGCGACCTGGTGGAGGTGCATCTGTTCGTCTACCGTTGGCAGTCGCGCGCGGTCGGCAGCACCGCCATCGAGGCGGAGATCGTGGCCTACGACCGGGACGAGGACCTCGCGCTGCTCAAGCTCCGCTCCACGGACGCTGTGCCCGCGGTCGCCGAGCTGTACCCGCGGGGCGCCGAGAGCGAGCTGCGCATCGGCATGGGCGTGTGGACCGTTGGGTGCGGCCTCGGCGAGCCGCCCGTCCTCACCGATGGGTTCCTCTCCGTGTTCGGCCGCGAGATCGAGGGCCGCGAGTACTGGCTCGTGACCGCGCCGGCGATCTACGGCAACTCGGGCGGGGGGACCTACCTGGGGCACGCGCACCAGCTGATCGGTGTCCCGGCGCGCGTGGCCGTCGTCGGTCTGCTGGGGCAGACGGCCGTGACGCATCTCTCCTACGCGATCCCCGTCAGCCGCGTGTACAGCTTCCTTGAGAGCCAGCGGTTCCGCTTCATCTACGATCCGTCCCATACCGAGGAGTCCGAGGCGCAGCTGCGCGAGCAGATGCGCGAGGCCGACCGACAGGCCCTCCGCGCGAGGGAGGAGCGCGGCGGATGAGCGAGCCTCGGCTCGTCTCCGTGGCCTGGCGGGATGCCTGGTTCGACCTCGACCCGGATGCCTCGTCGTGGGAGGACGCGTGCCGCGTCGCCACGGTCGGGTGGCTGGTGCGTGAGACCGCCGACAGCATCGTCCTCGCGGCGGAGTGGACGGAGCGGGGCTCGGCCGGGCGCACCTGGCGGGCGGTCACGTCCGTCCCGAGATGCCTGGTCGTCTCGCTGGTTCATCTCGTCGAGGAGGGGCCGCGGTGAAGCTCTGGACGCAGAGAGAGCTCGCGCAGGGGCTCATCGAGCGCGGCGTGCCCGAGCACGCAGCGGCGGCTCTCGTGAGCCGGATGCACAGCAACCGGCTGCTCGAGTGGGCGGGCATGAGCGCTCACGGCGAGCCAGCGTTCAGGCTGCGTGTCTCGATCTGGGTCTATCCTGCATGTCTGGCTGGCGAGTGACCGCGTCCTGTCCCCACGGCCGTCTGCACGCCGTCGAGGTGAGCGACGGCCGTCTCGTCGTGCCGGAGCCCTGCTGCGAGCTCGACGCCGGCCGCGGCCGCATGGGCCTCCGACGTCGATGTCGAGTGTGGCTCGAGACATGGCGCTTCCGTCGCTGGCTGCGAGCACGGGAGGTGTTCGATGGCGATCCTGCCTGACCCGCCTGACGGCCACGTCCTGCCGGACAACCGCGCGGAGTTCCCGCTCGAGCCGGACCCCGCGCGTCCGTCCATCGCGCGCATGCTGCTCTTCCCGCTCGCGGTGCTGCTCGCGACCGCGCCCATCGTCGCGGGACTGGTGGGCGTCGGCGTGCTGCGCATCGCCCGTGACGAGCCTGCGCCCCTCACGCCGGTCGAGCAGGTGCTGCGCCTGCAGCGAGAGGCGGTTGGTCGCAACTGCGTCCTCTTCATGGTGACCCAGGGCTCCGCTGACGCGCGTGCGGCTCGCAGCGCTTCGCGCATGCTGTCCGCGTATGCCGAGAGCGAGGGCGTCGCCGACCATGCCGAGGCCGTGATCGGCCGCGTCACGCTCCCCGACGGGCGACGCATCATCGTCGTGGCCGCGGCGAGCGAGCTGTGCTTCGCCGGCCCGGGGGCGCCCATCGGGGGTCCGTGAGATCGATGATGAGACGCGAGATCCCCAGTCAGTGGTCCCGACCGTGGCTCGTGATGTGGGCGCTCCTCGCGCCCACGCTGCTGGTCGCAGCGGTGCTCATGCCGTTCCGCCTCTGGGCTCTGCTCGTCGCGCTCGCCTTCGGCGTGCCCGAGGCTGTGGGGGTGTGGCACAAGGGCGACCGCCTCCCGCCGCTGACCTACATCGCCGCCTGGTTCCTCCCGCGCTGGATGGTGCAGACCCTCGTCGGGTTCGCCGCGGGCGCCATCGGCGCGGTTTGGCTCGGCTTCCCTCGCCCGCTGCAGCTCGGCGCGCTCCTCGGTCTCGTGACCTGGGCCCTCGACCACTTCGGCGTGACCTACTCCGGCCGCCACGCATGGGCCTACGAGGGTCGCACCGGGAGCGGAGCGACCACATTGCAGGTCAGCAATGCGCCTGAGGCCGCTGGCGGCGGTCCCCCGGACCTGCCGGACCCAGCGCCAGGACTGCCGGTGGTCGTCATCGACCTCGATGGCACGCTCGCCGAGAGCACCTGGCCGAGCCCGACGATCGGCGCGCCCCTCAAGGAGGGCGTCGACGCGCTGGTGCGCTGGCGCGCACGTGGCTGTCAGATCGTCATCTGGACGGCGCGCCCCGAGAGCCACCGAGGGCGCATCCAGCGGTGGCTCACGGAGCAGGGACTGGCGGACCTCGTGTTCGACGTTCAGTGCGACAAGCCGATCGGCGGCCTCTACGTGGACGATCGGGCGTGGCGGCCACCGTGGAGCGAGCGATGACCGCCGAGCGGGAGGCGGCCGAGCAGGCCCTGCGGGACCTCACCGCGCTGATGCTCCCGGTCCTCCTCGACGGTGCGCGCAAGCGCGCGGCGGGGGCGAAGGTGCACTGGCGCCGCGACGGAGGGCATCTGCCCGCGCTGTACCGTCACCTGCGTCGTTGGGAGACAGGCGAGAGGGTGGACCCCGATTCGGGGGCACACCCGCTCGTGCACGTCGCCGTTCGGGCGCTGATGCTCGCGGCCCAGGAGGTGGACGATGCGTGAGGTCGCCGGCGTTTGTTGCCCCATCTGCGCCGCGGACAGCGTCGCGGTCCTGCGGATCGCGACGCTGTGGATGCGTCTGCGCTGCAGGGTGTGTGGGGAGGTGTGGCGTGTCTGCGCATGCTGCCTCGGACAGCAGGAGCTCGGCGATTCGTGCGTGTGGTGCGGGATGCAGGGGAGGGGGGATGGTCTGGTTCGATGAGCTGCGCCGAGCCCTGTGGGATCATCTGTACCAAGCCTGCGCTGAGCTGTTCGGATGAGAGGGGAGGTCGAAGATGCCGACGCCGGGGAGTCGGACCGACCTGGATGCGCTGATCGCCCAGGTGCGGGGCAGCCGCCGTGTGGGCCCACGATGCTGGGCCGCCGTCTTGCAGGGCGAGGCCGCGGAGTTCCGCGACCGCCTGCAGGCTCTCGTGGACAGCGGGCGGCACGTCCTCTGGGACAAGGCGGCAGACGTGTTCGCGACGCGCTACGGTGTGACCCGCGACCCGCGCCAGCTCTCGCGGCACTTCCGTCGACTTTGCAGCTGCTGGAGGAGCGATGGCGACGCCTGAGGAGCTGGCGGCCGGGGTCACCGACATCAGCGACGAGGACGCCATCCGCATCCTGGAGCAGCGCGGGTATATCGTCCACCGCCCGCTGCCGCCGGCCGCGCGGCTCACGGATGTGGATCTGTCGCGCCTGCGCGGTGAGCGCGTGCGGGTGGCCGTCGTCTCCGACACGCACCTAGGGAGCAAGTACCAGCAGCCATCCGCGCTGCGGCGCTTCCTGCGCTACGCTAGGCGCGGCGGGCTCGCTGCGGTCCTGCACTGTGGCGATGTGGTCGACGGACCCACCACCAGACACCGCAACCCGGACGAGGTCTGGCTCCACACCTGGGCCGCGCAGCGCGACTACGCCGTCGAGGCGCTCCCGCGCCTCGGGGTGCCGTGGTACGTCGTCGGCGGCAACCACGACGCGTGGTGGATGCTCGACGGGGGACCCGACATCGTGGAGGCGATCTGCGAGCGGCGCAGCGACCTCCACTACCTCGGGCGGGAGCAGGGGTTCGTGCGGTTCGGCGAGGTCGTCATCGAGCTGGCTCACCCCAACATGGGCAGCGCCTACGCGCTTTCATACCATTTGCAGCGGCACGTGGAGGGGATGCCGGCTTCCGAGAAGCCGCACATCTACCTCGCCGGCAACTGGCACAAGGCCGTGCATCTGCCTGCATACCGCAACGTCGAGGCGTTCGCAGCGCCTGCGTTCCAGTCGCGAACGCACTGGATGAAGGGCAAGCGCCTGGCGTCCGTCGTGGGTGGGCTCATCCTGGAGTTCGGGCGGACCGCGAAGGGCCTCGCCAACTCGCTGCGGGTGGAGTGGGTGATCGAGCGAGAGCCGATGCAGGACGACTGGCCGGGTGCGGGCTGATGAGTTATCCGCGTTGCGCGTCCCGCCGGACACGACCGGCCTTGGCGCACAGCCGCGCGGCCGTCTCGCGCGAGACGTCGAGCGTCCGCGCCACTAGCGCCGGCCAGGCGCCCTCCGCCAGGGCGCGACGGGCCGCCTCGACGCGTCGACGACGGTGCGCCTCGACGGCTCGCTCCGCCGCTAGGTAGGCGGCGTGCTCACGGCGGAGCGCCTCGAGAGCGTCGGCGAGATCGCTCATCTCTCCTACGC
>FWPU01008598.1_pt1 | contig 17192 bp, 12 predicted proteins | sample 2228361 | NCBI WGS metagenome assembly FWPU01 (sample SAMEA103939777, study PRJEB20133) | metagenome
TAGAAGCTATGGCAATGGGTGTGCCTGTGTTTGCTGTGAATGATGGAGCTGTGCCAGAGATTATCAAAGATAGAGAAAATGGGATATTATTAGATACCACAGACCCACAAAGCATAGCTAAAGAAATAATTGAGGTATTGAGTGATGACGCATTGATAAATAAGATAAAATTAAATGCCGTTAATGACGTTAGAAATAGATTCTCCATAGAGGTATCGGTGAGGAATACCGAAAGGATTTATAATGAACTATTAAAAAGCCATCAAAATGAGTAATGCAAAAAAAAATACTCTTTATTACTGAAATCCTCTCAGTGCCCTTTGACGAGGGGATGAAGAATGTTGCATTTTCACTCCATAAGAATCTTGCAAAGAGGGTAGAACTACTTAGCGTTACAGAACATAATAACGATGTTGGTAATCTGTATATAAAGAAGGTCAGGCTGAATAAGCTGTTTCTTTCAAAGGAATTGAGGAGGGTGATAAGGGATTATTCACCTGATATCATCCTCTATATGCCAGAGACTTCTATAACATTTAATAGTTTTGTAAGGGCAAGGCTCTTAAGGTCTATTGGTAAGGGTGCAAGGATAGGGCTCTTTGCAACCCTCAAAAGGTGTTACAATCCCTTTCAGGTCTTTCTCATAGAGAGATTTCTTGCCCCTAACATCGTTTTTCTTTTTGGTAATTTTCGGGGACTCTCATTGAAGAGACTCCGTACACATACACTTCCACCTGCGATTGATGTTGATAAATTCTCTGTTGCAACTGAGGATGAAAAAGTCTCTCTTCGCAAAAGGTATGAGATTCCTGTGGATAAACGGGTGGTGCTCCATGTAGGTCATGTAAGGCCCACAAGGAATGTATCTGCACTGATCAAGGTGCAGAGGCTTAAGGATGTTCAGGTTTTGATTGTTGGAAGCACATCAACACCGCGATATGATGAGTTAAAAGAGAGACTTGAAGCTGAGGGTATCATTATTCTTGATCAGTATATAGCGAATATTTCAGAGGTCTACAGGCTTTCAGATATATATGTGTTCCCTGTTAGAGACGAGATCGCCTCTATCAACCTTCCGCTCTCAATCATAGAGGCAATGGCATGCGGTCTACCAGTGGTTACAACAAGATTCGGAGGGGTTGAGGGGTATTTCAGCGAGGACGAAGGATTCAGATATTTTGATACCGATGAAGAACTTTTAAGACTTGTAAATGATATTAGTATGGATGGAAGGGCAAACAGGGAAAAGGTCAGGCAATTTACATGGGAGAGGCTCGCCGGGGAATTGATAGATGCATTAGATGAAACCGTATGAGATTTCAATCTGCAGGTCTCAGATTGTAAGTTACAGGTTACAGGCTGCGTGTTGCAAGTTGCAAGAAACAACAGGCTGTTGAAAAACGCCGATTTTGTCACCCCTTAATTTATTTCAGGGTTCCAGATCCTAAACTTGATTCAGGGCAGGGGTCAGCATGACATTTGTGTGATACCTTTAGTAATTCGGGTTTAATATAGTATAAAATAGGTATGGCCTGTAAGTTATAGAAAATGTTTCACTGAGGTGCATAAATGCTTGAAAGAATATCAGTTGATCCAAGGATTTGTCATGGGCAGGCATGCATAAAGGGAACGCGCATTCCCGTCCATCAAATTCTTCATATGCTGGCAAATGGCGACACCATCGAAGAATTACTTAAAGATTGTCCTTCCCTTAAGCGAGAGGATATCCTTGCATGTATTGAGTATGCCGCTCAGTTGACAGAAGAACAAGTTGTCCCTGATGAAGTGGTTGCATGAAGATTCTTGTTGACGAAAATATACCATTTCACATCTGTCCAAAACAAAGATTAACATTTTAGAATATCTTGGACAGCAATGATACCATTTATGACCGTAAAAGAACTGCGCACTCTTGGTCATGATGTCTTATCCAAAGGGGATATTTTCATAAAGAGTCTAATTTTTTATCGGATACTGCTAATATACTATCATGAAAAAAGCCACCCTTATTGCTTTTACAGGCATTGACGGTTCAGGTAAGACTACTCAAGCAAAACTGCTCGTTGAAGATATGAAGGAGAAAGGGATAGATGCTTCTTATATCTGGTGCAGGTGGGAGCCATTTCTGCTTAGGCCGTTTATAAAGCTATGGAAGCGAAGAAGGATGGATAGTTACGGTAGTTATAACGAATTGCAGAAGAATAAAGAAAAACTTTTGGAAAATCCATTCCTTAGATACGTCTGGCTTTTTTTATTCCTGATTGACTACGGATTTCAGATTCTCTTCAGATTGAGGATTAAGTTAAATAAAGAGGGTGTGGTCATCAGTGACAGGTTCTTTTATGACTCACTTATTGATCAGGCTATTAATCTTGGGCAGAGAGGTGAGGGATTCCTCAATAGTCTTGATGCATCGTGGATGAGACTGATCTTTCCCATGCCTGACATGGTTATATATATAGACTGTCCTGAAGAGATTGCCTATGCAAGAAAGGATGATGCCCCTGATGTTGAATATCTCAAGGAGAGAAGGGAATTATATCTAAAACTGGCACATCGATACGAATGGATTAAAATAGATGGTACAATACCTGTTAATGAGATTGCCAATCAAATAAAGGATAAGGTTTATAAGGTTATTTAATAAGTGCCAAAAGTTGTAATCATAGGTATTGACGGGTTTGATCCATTTCTCCTCGATAGATTCAGGGGTTCTCTGCCAAATCTTAGCATGTTATACAATAATGTTTCCGACATACTTATTGAATCCACCTTCCCTCCTGATTCCATCTGTGCATGGGCAAGCATATATACAGGAGAGAATCCTGCTGAACATGGTCTTATAGAAAGTATAGATTATCTTTCAGGAAGAAAGGCAGATGACAATGGGCGAGCATCTTACCTCAGGGGAAGGACATTCTGGGATACCGCTGGCAGGATGGGCAAAAAGGTATGTGTTATTAACCCATTCATAGCCTATCCTGCATGGGAGGTTAATGGAATAATGATCTCAGGTCCTGTCTTTGAAGGGGGTAAGACAAGCGCTTATCCTGAAGGTGTCCTCGAAAAATACACACTTCCTCCACTTGGAGGTATGGTGGATTTTCCTGCCAAGCATAAGCTTAAAGAATTTGTGAACCATACGGAGAAGCTTACAAGAAAACTCGGCGAGGCAGGGCTTAAGATATACAGAAATGAAAGGCCTGACCTCTTCTTTCTCACGTTTCTCACTCTCGATAGGATAAAGCACTTTTTATGGAGATACACAGATGAAGGAGATAGGTATTATCCAGGTGAAAACAGTCTCAAAGACACAATAAAAAGGTTTTATATACTCTTCGACAGTATCATAGGAGGGTTTATGGATATTCTCTACGATGATACGGTCATGCTGATAATAAGCGACCACGGACACAGAAGGAGATGCACAAAAAATCTGAATCTGAACGAGATATTGAGAAGGCATGGATATATCAAGACATCAGGTGGTATTAAGGGTATTATAGAGAGGACAAAGGTATTTACATTAAACACCCTCTCACGGTATGACCTTGAGGACTGGATCTACAGGATTGCAAAAATCGTCCCTAATAGGAAGGCATTGAAGAAATCAACATACATTATAGATTCAGCGCAGTCAACCGTAAGCCTCTCAAACCTTTGCGGTGCAAATCCGTACAGTGGTATAGATGTGAAAACCGTGAACAAGGAGGAATACGAGAGGTTAAGGGAGGCATTGATAGGGGAGCTTAAGGCTATAAATAGTGAATATGGAGAGGAAATAATAAAGTGGGTCAAAAAGAGGGAGGAGGTTTATACCGGCAGGAATGAGGATAAGCTCCCTGATGTCTTGTTTGAACTGGATGATGATTATGGTATTGGCAGGGACTTCTATACAAAACCTATTACAGAAAATTACACCCACAAAAAAATATCAGGAGGACATAAGAGAGAGGCTGTGTTTATGGTAAAAAATAATCTTGATGATCCTCAAGATCATCCGAGACCTGGCAACATTATAAACTTAAGGGAGTGTATCTTAAACATCATAAATCACTGACCTCTAAATTGAGCGATTTTTTTTATGATTCAGGAAAGGGTAAAAACCTTCAAAAATGAATAAATCGACAGGATTTTTTAAAGTATTCAGCAACAGGAGATTATTTTACCAGACAAGAATCGCCTACTTTAGGTGACCAAAAGAAGATATAAAATTAGATTCAGCCTTTTTGTATAATTAATTAATGCAGAGGATACTCCTTCTTGCCCTCTTAATCTTTCTGCCCATAGCCCATGGAGGTATTGAGATATGGTCTGTTACAGTAATGCATGTAGTCTCTATTATTATATTCGCTATATGGGTATTTGGTTTAATAAAGAGTGGACACATAAGGTTATATCGCTCGCCTCTTGACATCCCTCTTTTACTACTTGCCTTATATCTGGTCATCTCCTTATCCCTTTCAGTTTATCCACACGCAAGCAGGATCCAGATTTACAGGGTTATTAACTATATGGCTATTTTCTATCTCTTAATTAATACATTAAGAGATAGGACATCCACGGAATCTTCAGATGAGAGGAGGGTTGTTAATTTTGTCAGTTATCTGGCTATTTTTGGTGCTATATACGGGTTTGCAGGGCTGATTTTTATCGGCGGAAATTTTCTGGGATTTAAGGTTTTCTCATCCGGTGATTTCCTGTCCTTTACCTTCAGAAATCACAACCATTTTGCAGGATATATGAACATGATTATTTGGCTGTGTGCAAGCATGACTATTTACTATGGAGATAAAAGAAGACTCCTTTTTTTTGCCCTTACATTAACATCATCAATGGCAGTTTTCCTTTCCCTTTCAAGGGGTGGATTCTTGGGTTTTTTGGGTGGTCTTATCTTCTTCTCGGTGCTCAGTGTCTTCTATAGGAAAAGAAATCTCTTTTTAATATCAGGGGTTATATCCCTAATCATAGTTGTAATGCTTATTCATGGGAGCTTTGATACTGTCTTTGATAGGATGATGACCTTACAGACTCCTGCAATATCAGGCGCTGATAGACTTCATATGTGGAAAGACGTTCTAAATATGATAAAAGATAATCTATTAACAGGCACAGGTATTGGCACCTTCTCATATGCATATCCCTCATATCAAACGCTTGAGGGATGGATAATAGACCATGCCCATAACGAATATCTTGAAATAATATCTGAAACAGGACTTATTGGGGGAGGATTACTATTTTTATGCATAGCGATACTATTTGGACATGTTATAAGACATTCGAAATCTCAACCAAACAGTAACCTCGTAGGTATTGGTATCGGTGCATTATCTGCATGCTTTTCTTTATTGGTGCATGAATTCTTTGATTTTAATTTTTACATACCTTCAAATGCTCTACTCTTTACAGTTTGTGCTGCCATAGCAGTTATTTCATCTTCGATATCTGATAAAAGATCTCTTGTGTGGTGTGGGATTAAACCATCTGGCAGAGGTAAAATATTCTATTATTCTATTGCTTTTATCATGGGGTTTATATCTCTCGGCCTTGTAATTGCACCATATCTCGGTTCATTTTATCAAGATAAAGCAAGGAATTACCAAATGTCAGGTAATTATAAACTCGCACATGAGTCATTGAGGAAGGCTATATTTTTTAATCCTAAAGATGCCGAGTTACTTTCTTCTGCCGGTGATTTGATGATTCTAACAGCAATGTCTCAGTGGAATGATAAGGATAAAGAATTATTTCTATATGAATCCATAAAATATTATGATTTAGCTATTAAAAACTGCCCACTGAAGTCCTATTTTTATAGGAGAAAAGCGTATAGCCTTAGAATATTAGGTGAGTTTAATAAGTCGGAGACTTTATTAAGAGAAACCCTAAGCCTTAATAAAAGTGATTATGAAATTTATCTTGAACTTGCAGAATTATATCTTGAAGAGGGAAGACTTGAGGATGCCATTAATGAATTTAAAGAATACGTTATTAAGATGAATGGTGTATCTTATCTTATCGATGTTCTTGATAGGTTATGGGATGTAACAAAGGATTATAATCACCTTAAGAATGTAGTGCCAAAGGAAGCAAGGATGATAGATGCATTTGCAAATTATCTCTGGAATAAAGGCATGCAGGATGACGCTGTTAAAGAATTTGCCCGTGCTTATGAGTATGCTCCATCTGTGGAGAGAGCCTTGACACACATTCAATTTCTTAAAAATACCCAACAGTATAGTGCAGGATATATGCTCTGTAAAAAATATCTTAATGAATTTAATGATAACATTCAGTTACATAATGAGCTTGCGTGGTTTTCTGAAAGGATTGGCAAATATGATGAGGCTATCTCTACCTATGGGATGCTGATTAATCTTGATCCAAAAAATAGCATTTCTTATAGGTTATCAATGGCAAGGATCTATTGTGAGAGGAATAATCCATTGCGTGGCATTGATATAATAAATATGTTGAGGGAAACCGCTTCTCAGGAGCCTGAATTGTATCATATATTGGCAGGATGTTATGATAACATAAGAAGGTATGACCTTGCCCTGGATGCGAGAAAGAAGGCTGTTTTATTGAATCCCAATAATTCAGATTATCTATTTCATATTGGATTTAATTACCGCGCCAATGGCTTGCGTGAGAAAGCTATTGAAAGCTGGAGAGAATGTCTGAGGGTAAACCCATCACATAAGGGCTGTAGGGAATGGGTTGAAAAGTATGAGGATTCTTATAGTCAGTAATTTTTATTATAATCGTGGTGGAGATTGCACATATATGTTCTCCCTTAAGAAACTCCTTGAGGATAAAGGACACAAAGTTATTGTATTCTCAATGAATCACCCACTCAATTTTCAATCGGAATATTCAAGATATTTTGTAGATTACATAAACTATGATGAGGCTGTTAAGAGTATAAACCTTGCAACAGGGTTTGAGGTCTTAAGCAGGGCGGTCTTCTCAATTGATGCCAAGAGGAAGATAGAAGAGCTCATAGAGGATGAAAAACCCGATATAGCCCATCTTCAGAATATCCATCATCATATAACCCCTTCAATATTCTATTCATTAAAGAAGAATAAAATACCCATTGTCTGGACACTTCATGATTTTGTTCTTATATGTCCAAATACCTCATTTCTTATAAATGGAAGAATATGTGAGAGATGCAAGAAGGTGAGGTATTTCTGGCCGGCATTAATAAAATGCAAGAAGAACTCTTTTCTTGCAAGCCTCATGGCAGGGCTTGAGACTACGATACATAGACTTATGAGGATTAATGACCTTGTGGATATCTTTATTGCACCGAGTGAATTTCTAAGGAATAAATTAATAGAGTATGGATTTGATGAGAAACGAATCGTTTCACTCAATAATTTTGCTAACATAGAGATTACAGAGAACATCAATAAGGATAATGGATACTACCTTTATATCGGGAGGCTATCCTTTGAAAAAGGGATAAAGACACTGATAGATGCAGCTCTTATGGCAAATTCAGGAACTCTCAAGATCATTGGTGAGGGACCCCTGAAAGAAGAGATGGTATCCTATACAAAGACAAGAAGAGGGGGCAAAGCAGGAATTGAGTTTTTAGGCCACAAAAGTCACGATGAGGTAATAAGGTTTCTCAAGGGTGCGAGGTTTCTTGTACTTCCTTCAGAATGTTATGAGAATTTTCCCTATTCAGTGATTGAGGCTTTTGCATGTGGGAAACCTGTGATAGCATCAAGACTTGGAGGCATACCAGAGCTTGTCAAAAACTGGCAGACAGGTCTTCTTTTTACCCCAGGGGATGTGGAAAACCTGAGCCTAAAGATCAGGTTCCTTATGAAACATCCTGACAAGGCAAGGGCAATAGGTGAAAACGCAAGAGGGTTTGTAAAAGAAAGGCTTACCAAAGAAAGACACTATGAAGAATTGATGAAGGTATATAGTGGATTACTTTAGAGAAGTAAGGGATTCTAACATAAGGAGTTAGAATGTTAAGAAAATTGCTTTTTTGGCAGATATTTCGTTTTGTCTTTGTGATATTTTCACTTTATCTGTTGGGTGATGCTTTCTACCGGTGGGATGGATTTAGATATTATGCCTCATTTTCTGAGTTTTTACCTTCTCTTGCCTTGACCTCTATTCTCTGGAGCATTGTAACCTTTATCACCGCTTTCCTTCTATGGTCACTTCTCAGAATAGGTTTAGGAATTTTTCAAAGTGTAGGATGGAAAATTAGAACTCATAACCTCTTGGTGTTTACAGGAATTTGTTTTTTATTAACCGTATTATTCTGGGCTGGAAAACAATTAATATTCCCTTTTTATGCAGGACTTAAGCTAAAACTGACAATGGTTATTTTTATAATGCTATTGTCGTTTTCCTTGACATTACTGCTTCGGGAAAAATCAGAAAGATGGATAAGTATTATCTATGAGAGGCTTACACCACTTGTATGGCTTTTTGGTATCTGGCTTATAATCTCAGTGCCTTTAGTAACTTATCAAACATGGGTAAAAAAACCAGGGGATTTAACATCTGAGAAGATTAATTCATCAAAGATAAAGGATAAAGAAAATCGTCCAAACATTATCCTTGTAACCTTTGATGCCTTAACAACACGGGATATGTCACTGTATGGCTATCACAGAGAAACTACGCCTTTTATCAGAGAATGGGCACAATCAGCGTCAGTATTTACACGGACAAAAGCAGCAAGTAATGCTACTGACTCAACTGCTGTATCTCTGATGACAGGTAAAAGAGTCTGGAGTCACGGGGCTTTTCATATAGAGGGAGGAAGGGTTATTCAAACACGGGAAAATCTTGCACGTATTTTACAGGATAATGGTTATTATACAATGGCATATATAGTAAACCCTAGTGCCTCTGTTAGAAAACTGGGCATTGCTGATAGCTTCAACATTGCTCCTTCAATGTCTGCTCTCAGGGTCAAGGGTAGAACACTATTTGACATTATTGATGCATTGGTTAGTCGATTGTTCGAAGGCAAGATTCTGTTATATAACTGGATTTTAAAAGAGGATTTTATATTTTATAAACTTTTATTTATCATTTCACCAAAAAGTGCAAAAAGCTATTTTTTACCAGAGGTTGCATTTAATAATTTCCTGAACTCCCTTGACAGCAAGCCACCTGAACCATATTTTGCCTGGATTCATCTTTTGCCTCCTCATGACCCTTACTTACCTCCAGAGCCCTTTATAGGGATGTGTAATAGTTCGTTTGAACTTAGGACAAAGAAAAGCCAGTTGGAGTTGATCAGGTCTAAATTTGCCAAAGGAGAAGGAGATTTCAAAAAAGAAGTAGAAATCTTAAGGGCAAGATACGATGAATGTATCAGATATTGTGATGATAGATTTAAAACGTTTATAGAAGAACTTGAGAGGAAAGGTAAACTGGATAATACAGTTATTATCTTATCATCTGACCATGGGGAGAGTTTTGAGCATAACTATCTTACTCATGGGGGTAAGCACCTTTATGAACAGGTAACCAGCATTCCCCTGATTATTAAAGAACCAGGGCAAACAGATGGAAAGGTTATTAATGACTTGGTGGAACAGATTGATATACCTGTGACAATCTTGGAATTTGCAGGCGTTGAAAAACCGTCTTGGATGGAAGGAAGGTCATTATATCCTGCTTTAAGAGATAAAAAACTTGAACCAATTCCGGTCTTTTCTATGGCCTTTCCAGAGAACCCGGGTCATGGGGCGAGAATAATTAAAGGAACTATTGCTGTGTGGGATGGGGATTATAAGTTGATACACTATCTTGAAGAGAACAGGTCATTGCTTTTTAATCTGAGGGATGACCCTGATGAACTGCGTAACATTTTTGATAAAGAAGAAGTAGCCGAAAGGCTTTTACGATTGGTTAAGATTAATTTAGAAAAGGCAAACGAGAGAATAACGAGAAAGAAGCACAGTATAAGTTGAAGATGAAGGTACTTCTTGTAAATAATTTCTATTACAACCGTGGTGGTGATTGTACATATATGTTTGCCCTCAAGAGGTTGCTTGAGCAGAATGGGCATAAAGTGGTTGTATTCTCTATGCATCACCCTTTAAACTTTCCTTCCGAGTATTCCAAGTATTTTGTAAGTTATATTAATTATGATGAAGAGGTAAGGAACATAAGTCTTACATCAGGTATAAAAGTGTTAAGCAGGACAATCTTCTCCCGAGAGGCAAGGAGAAAGATTGAACGGGTAATTAAGGATGAAAGACCTGATATAGCTCATATAAACAATATACATCACCATATAACTCCATCCATCTTTTACCCACTGAAGAGACACGGAATTCCAATAGTCTGGACGCTCCATGACTATACCATTATATGCCCCAATACCTCTTTCTTAGCACATGGTAGGATATGTGAGAGATGCAGGAGGATGAAATACTTTTGGGCACCTCTAATTAGATGCAAAAAGGATTCTTTCCTTGCAAGTTTGGTGGCAAGTATCGAGTCAACAATACACAGACTTATGAAAGTAAATGACCTTGTAGATGTCTTGATAACACCGAGCGAGTTTCTTAGAGAGAAACTAATAGATTATGGGTTTAGGGAAGATAGGATAATCTGTCTGTACCATTTTACCGAATCAGACTCCGGGCGAGAAGAAACTTCATGCAATAATTATATTCTTTATATTGGCAGGATTTCACAGGAGAAGGGTGTAAAGACATTGATTGATAGTATAGTGGAGTTAGATATTGAAACTAAGCTCAAGATAATTGGAGATGGCTATTTAAAAGAGGATATGGTTGAGTATGTTAAATCAAAAAGAACTGATAAGGTTGAATTCCTTGGACATCTGAGCCATGATGAGGTTCTAAAGTATATAAGGGGTAGTAGATTTGTGGTTGTACCTTCTGAATGGTATGAAAACTATCCCTTTGCGGTGATAGAGGCATTTGCCTGTGGAAAGGCTGTGATAGGGTCTAATACTGGTGGGTTACCAGAGTTGATAAGGGATACGGAGAGGGGTTTATTATTTAAAATGGGGGATTCAGGGGATTTAGGTGCTACGATCAGTTATTTGTTGGCGAATCCTGACATAGCCACGGAAATTGGTGAGAATGCAAGGAGATTTGTAATGGAGGTATTAGATGGCAGGACTTACTATGAAAGATTGATGTCCTTGTATAAGAGCCTGCTTTCTAAAAAACATAATGTTTGAAAAGATTGCAAAATTTTGGCTCTTTATCATCCTTATATTCCTTCCATTTCAGGGAATCCTCATGGGACAGTCTCAATCATTTAGTAATGAACTGGGCAGGCTTGTCGGTTATCTTGATGAGATTACAGTTACTGTCTTTATTCCCTTTGCGATATTGAGTTTTTATAGAAAAAAAGAGTTTTCTAATAGATTATTAATTGTAATACTATCCCCTGTTCTTATATTCATAACAATAGGGTTAATATCAGGCATTAAGAATGGAAATCCTCTGTTTGTGACCACTCTTGGTATCTTTGATTATATAAAGAATTTCTTACCACTCTTTATCTATGCATCCTTTATAAAGGATTTTAAAGAATTCAAGAAGCTATTTAATATCGTCCTGATAGTGGCAGTTGTGCTCGGGGTTATTGCAATATTTCAGGAATTATGGGCTTTATCAGACAGGTACATCTTTCAACCTCATAGGGAGTATACCAGTCTGTTATGGAGGCTCGGCATATTCAGGACACCATCACTTATGGTTGACCCGAGTGTGTTTGGGTTATATTGCGTGATGATTCTGACAGTATATCTCAGCATGAATAATAAACCCCGTTATTTCTACACAATACCACTTATAACAGGTGTGCTTACGAGTGTCTCAAGGATTGCATATACAGGTTTTATACTATTGGGTTTATCACAAATACTTAAAGGACAGAGATGGTTTATTGCGTTATTAATCCCAATGGTAATCCTTATGATAGTGATATTTTCTATTGAGGATATTAATATCTTTAAGTATCTTGATATAAATAGGCAGTTTCTACTTTATGGAGACGAGGCATTAATAAATTTTAGGGATACAGCAAGAGAAGGCGCCATTCTAATATGGAAGGAACATTTTCTAATTGGTGCAGGCCCTGGCAGTTATGGTGGTATTGTTTCAATTAAATATAACCCTTCTGTTTACGGAAGATATAAACTTCCGAGTGATTTTGTATATCATCTGAAAGAGCATGGCAGTATTGACCAGTTCTGGCCCCAACTTCTTGCCGAATGCGGAGTTGTGGGGATAATTTCATTTACCATGTTTCTTGTTGCTATAGTCGTAGTCTTGTTAATATTAAAAATATGGGCGTCATCTGATGAGGTTAGCGGGTTATTCACCGGGCTTTTAGTGATTACAATAATTATTTTTATTTATTCATTGTATTCGGGTTTGAATCTCACACCTATATTATTTACATATTCAGCATTTGCAGGCATGGTAATAGGTAATGAAAGTCAGCACTATTCTACATAGGTTATTAAGATGGTGGTTGATTGCAGTATTAATATACATACTCTTTCAGTTCAGGATTAATCAGGTTTTAACCTCTCTCAATCTTTATTACCTTGTCTCATTTTTTAATAAGATTGATGAACTAACAATAATTGCTTTTTTGCCAATTACATTCTTAAGACTTTTAAATGATAAAGAAAGGCATCGGTTATATATTGTTCTTTCTTTACCACTTATAGCATTTACTATAGCAGGTATCTTCTCGGGGTTTATAAATAATAATCCACTGAAGATTACGCTTCTTGGGACATTCAGTTACGTAAAGTTTTTTTTTCTTATATTTATCTATGCAGGATTTTTTAATGAGATGGAGGACTTAAAGAGGCTATACCGAGTTTTTTTGACAATAGCAATTGTTCTTGTTTTTGTAGCCTTTTTGCAGGAAGGATGGACACTTTATGCAAGGTATGTCCTTGGTAGTAATATTAACGACTCAGATACCTACCTCATCAGTTCCCTCTTTAAGAGATTTACACATTTAGATATAAGTGAGATAGGCAATTGGAGATGGGGAATTTATAGAACTCCCTCCCTATTATCTCATTATAATCTCTTTGGTCTGTTCTGTCTCTTCATCCTGAGTATGAGGCTCTTTTCCGAGAATAAAAAAAATCTCGTTCTTGCATTATTGATTTCTGGTGTCCTCTTAAGTGTTTCAAGAACCGCGTATATTGGTCTTTTATTTGTGTTGCTTGTAAGGGTTTTTAATAAAAAGGGATGGTATGTTGCCCTATCTCTCTTATTTATTGCCTTGACACTATTTCTATCAGCGGAAATTGGAAGCAAGGTATCCGAGGCAGAGATACAGAAACAGGGTTCATATCTTGTGCGTCAAAACAAACTATCTTTTAGGGAATACTCAAATTTTATAGCCTTGCAGGTTTGGAAAGACTATCCCTTGCTTGGTGTAGGTCCTGGGATGTTTGGTGGTGATGTGGCATATAAATATAAATCACCGCTTTATGAGGAGTATAATTTTTATGAGATATATAGACAGGTAAAGAGCCTTGATCAACTATGGCCTCAGTTGCTTGCCGAGATGGGGGTTATTGGTTGTGTGGCATTTGTTGAATTAATTATAACCATATTTATCCTACTTTTAATTAAAGAAGACGATGACCAAAAGGGTTATCTCAGAGGGCTTGGGGCATATATGGTTGTATTTTTAATATACACCTTTGGGAATAATCTCAATAATCCTGCTCTGCTTTATCCTTACTGTGCATTTATCGGCATGGGTTTTGAAAGTAGTAAAAAATAGATTTATTGATTAAACTAAAAATATGACAGCTACCTTATCCACTCCAAAGGAAATATGCATAATTGTTACCTACCGTTGTAATGCTCGTTGTAATATGTGTAATGTGTGGCAACATCCATCTAAGGCAAATGAGGAGATAACAATTGAAGACATCAAGAAATTGCCATCAGGTCTGAGGTTTGTAAATATTACTGGGGGTGAACCATTTGTCAGGAAGGATTTAGAGGAGATTGTAGGTGTTGTAAGGGAGAAGGCAAGAAGGATAGTGATAAGCACGAATGGGTATTTTACAGAAAGGATAGTGAGCCTGTGTAAGAAATATCCAGACATAGGAATAAGGATTAGCACAGAAGGTCTTCAAAAGACAAATGATGCAATAAGAGGGATACCTGATGGCTTTGACAGGACACTCAGGACGCTCTTTACCTTGCGGAAGATGGGCATAAAAGATATCGGGTTTGCAATGACTGTGCAAGATATAAATTGTAAGGATTTATTGCCATTGTATGAGCTATCAAATGCCCTTGATTATGAGTTTGCCACAGCAACCCTCCATAATTCTCATTACTTTCACAAATGGGACAATAAGATTGAAGATAAAGAGGTGGTCTGTAATGAATTTAAGAAGCTGGTAGTGGAGTTATTAAGATCAAGATCGATAAAGAAATGGTTCAGGGCATATTTTAATTATGGATTGGTGAATTATATTTATGGAGGGCAGAGGTTTTTAAAGTGTGAGATGGGAATAGAATCTTGTTTCATGGATCCATGGGGTGATGTCCTTGCCTGTAATGGCATGGAAGATAAGGTTTCAATGGGAAACATCAAGGAAGAGCCCTTTGAAGAGATATGGAATGGTGAGAATGCCGAACGGGTTCGAGATATTGTGATGAATTGTGAGAGGCAGTGCTGGATGGTTGGTAGTGCTGCACCTGCAATGAAGAAATATATTCACAAACCCATTATATGGATACTCAAGAATAAAATGCGTTTACTATTTCACAAGGAGCCTGAATTATGCTTACCAGTTACCTATAAATATAAAAAGGAATTTAGCAGTCAACAGTGCAGTATTTCTACAACAGAGACAGATGAAAAATAGTATCAGGTTTCTTCCATTACTTCTTCTTTATATCAGTATTGTTTTAATATTCTCAGAGAATAAATTCTGGGGCGATGAGGAACGCTACGTGATGTTTGCAAAAAACTTAACAGAGGGATACTATTCACCCTCAGACCCTTATCGTATAAATTTATGGAACGGCCCTGGTTATCCTCTTGTTTTATTTCCTTTTGTTTTGCTGAAATTACCATTACTAACAGCTAAACTTTTGAATCCTTTCTTATTATTTTTTGCTATAATTTATTTCAATAATACCCTCCGTCTATACATGCAGGAACGCCAGGCTACATTTTTTTCATATTTGTTGGGTGGATATTGGCCTTTCCTGAGATATATCCACAGGTTATTGACTGAGCATCTTGCTATTTTCCTGATATGTGGTATGATGTTTCACTTTTGCAAGGCATATCATAATGAAAAGAATTCGAGATTTCATATCCTGATGGCATCTTTCTATTTAGGATTTTTAGCATTGACAAAGATTATTTTTGGATATGTAATTTTGAGTGGATTAATAATATTCTCAATCTTATATCTGTGGAAGAAAAGGGATGCCTTCAGGAAGACATTTGTGACTTACTCACTTGCGCTCCTTTTATGTGTGCCTTATCTGCTCTATACATATAATCTAACAGGTAAGATATTCTATTGGGGGAATGGAGGGGGGGCAGCTCTTTATACCATGTCTTCTCCTTATGAAGATGAATTAGGTGACCTAAGAGTACCTGCGATCTTTGATTCCGATAATCATAGGAGATTTTTTGAAGGAATCAACAAAAAGGGGCTTTCAAATATTGAATTGGATGAGGAACTAAAAAAACAGGCAATTCAAAATATTATCAATCACCCATTTAAATATTTTAAAAACTGGATGGCTAATATTGGAAGGCTCTTGTTTAATTACCCATATTCATATGACAGACAGAAGCTATCCACTTATTTCTATTTAATTCCTAATATGTTTTTTGTGGTAGTTAGCGTTTTATGTGTTTATCCTACCTATCGAAAATGGAGCTCGATCCCCGATGAAATCCGCATATTATTGATATTTGGTCTGATTGTATTTTTAGGTAGTTCATTGGTATATGCTGAGAATCGGTATTCTTGGCCACTTGTTCCTGTATTATTTTTATGGATATTCTTTGTATTTTCTAAAATTGTAAAAATAGATATAAGAAAATGGAACTCTCATGTTTAAAAAACACCCCAGTTCGACAGTCATAGAATAACAAAAACGAATTTATTAAGTAAAATCAATCAGTTATCCATTAGAGAAGATTTTGGCGTGTTACTACGAAATTAACCCTTCAAATCAATCTTGTATAGCTTAGGTGGTGGAGAAAAATTCAGCTTTTTCAATATATTAGCTTGTTCAGGGGTCAGTTCATAAGGGACTGAATTATTATTTTATGAAGTCCAAGCATCTCCCAGAGTTTACGAAGACAGTAGAACCATCTTTATTTCTACGGGAGATTGTCCTTACATACATGCCTATATTATAAGCATGTATATCTTGCTTGTTTGTCAAGAGAAAAGTTATTAAATCGTGTGCCTATGAATTTTGAAGATTGAAAAGATGTGAATGTAGAAAAATCAACCACTATACCATTGCCAAAAAGGGGCCTTGTTTGGGTTAGGTATTGAGTCTTGAGACTCGTAACATGACAAGCTTTGGCATATCGCTATTTTAAAGCAAAGGAAAGTATTGCCCACATAGCTGTTATGATAAGAGTAGAAAAACCAACAAGTAATCCAATCATCCATTTTATAAGTTCCTTTTTGTCTCTCTCTGTCTTTGCATAAAGATTAGCGATCTTTTCTAATAACTCAGTCTTGTCTCTTTCTGTCTTTGCAAGAATCTCTGTCTTGTCCTTCTCTGTCTTTGCATAAAGATTAGCGATCTTTTCTAATAACTCAGTCTTGTCTCTTTCTGTCTTTGCAAGAATCTCTGTCTTGTCCTTCTCTGTCTTTGCATAAAGATTAGCGATCTTTTCTAATAACTCAGTCTTGTCTCTTTCTGTCTTTGCAAGTATCTCTGCCTTGTCCTTCTCTATCTTTGCAAGTATCTCTGCCTTGTCCTTCTCTGTCTTTGCAAGTATCTCTGTCTTGTCCTTCTCTGTCTTTGCAAGAATCTCTGTCTTGTCCTTCTCTGTCTTTGCATAAAGATTAGCAATCTTCTCTAATAACTCAGTCTTGTCTCTTTCTGTCTTTGCAAGTATCTCTGCCTTGTCCTTCTCTGTCTTTGCAAGTATCTCTGTCTTATCTCTTT
>FWPU01008599.1_pt1 | contig 17188 bp, 16 predicted proteins | sample 2228361 | NCBI WGS metagenome assembly FWPU01 (sample SAMEA103939777, study PRJEB20133) | metagenome
TTAGTCTCGTCCAGTTTCTTTTCTATACCCTCGATCCTCTTGTCAATACTACTACTATCCATCATTGTTTCTGACACGGATGGTACCTCAACCCAGCAGCATTGTATTAAGAGTTTACTTGCTCATATATAGCCTTTGGGCATACAAATTGGTTGACGCTTTATCAAAACAACATGGCAATATGAGAGAGGCGAATTATTGTTCCAAACAATATTGCAAGTGTTTCACTTGGTAAATGCATTCACAGAACATTAACCGCATTCAAAAGGCCTCCAGCACAACAGATATGACTAAAGCCAATCAAATCAATTAACACGGATTATTTCAACATCCATGCTCTCCAGCACTGGGACTACATTGGCACGCTGCTGAGCATTAGTACCCTTCCAGTCAATCAATGCCTTAGTGACACGACATGCAGATCTCTGTATCATCTGCTGAATCACTGCTGGGGAGATGGTGTCTAGAGCATACTTTGGTGCAATATGACCGATATCGTATTCACCGCGAAGTACGATCTCATTGAATTTACTGGCATAATGAGTCCCGCCGAATGCCACAGCCCCCTCACCTCGGACAGGTTCATCTATGCATGCGACCACTGCATCAGCAACGGCTCTTGCACCATTGGAATGAAGCCAATATTTCTCATCACTTCCCAACTCAATGAAGACAAGAGGTGAGGAGAGAGTAGTCGGTCCGTGATGTGTCACCTCGAGTGTGACATCAAACTCAGTCTCTTTGACAGTCTGCGAGACGCCGGAGGGCAACAGATACCAGACTGGGAGCAGAGATGGAGAGACTCCACGGTTGTCCTCCAAAGGAGTTGTCATCACCAAGATTACCAGTACTGTGCACTAGTAGTGCAGGTCGTCCAGACTGCGCTCTGTGCCGTGAACAGAATATGAAGGCCTCAGGATGAAAAGAGGACTCGAGATGTTCACAGTCGATCATGTCTCGTTTGGTGTGTATGAGTAATGCTCTATCAGAGAGAGAGAATAATGGGTTGCCCTCAAAAGACTGACCTGTGTCCTCAAGACCATACTCTTCTATTAGTATGTGGCGTATGGTCTGGCTTGCAATATCACGTTCAGACGTCACTAGAACTTTCACTCACATCACCGACTCCGGCAGGAGGTATACACATCTCGAGGAGTGGTTCGAGTGTCACTCCGAGATCTATTGTCACACGCTCATGGAAGGCCTGTTCGATCTCACTCTCTATCTTAGTCCGGAACTCGGTGATCTTGTCGAGCTGTCGACGAATCTCATCACCGATCCGCAGAAGATCATTTGTGTGATATTCGAGGTTCTTGCTAGCCTCTTTGAATAGAGTCTCTAACCTAGTGGCCTCCTGATAGATCTCGGAACCAGCAAACATTCTCCTTCGTTCATCTATACTCTTGGCGGTCTGCTGTAGTTCTCTGAGCGCACCGTTTCTCAGTTCATCGATCTCTTCAATAGCACGACGTTCAAGTCGTCTATCCTTTAGACTCAACAAGTCCCGCTCGATGGCCGTCCGCAGAGCCATCAGTCCCTCAATGAGAGCGGGATATCCATCAGGTTCTGCGGTGATTGCCTTAAGTGGATCCTCGAAGTAGTCAGTCAGTGCCTTTTGGCCAGCAGGACCAACACGCACACCCGTATCATGTTGAAAGAACTTCTTGACTGGTTTTTTGAGAGTATTGAGTTGCATTCGAAGTATACTTTGAACACGTTCAGCTTCACTGTCAAGACTCAAGACCTCTGCAACATTCGAAACCATACGAAAGTTGTCCAGTTCTTGTTTTCTCAGATCATACTCAGACTTGGCTTGTTCAATCTTTATACGAATCTGCCGTATGTTGTCCTCATATGTCGCCCTACTGAAAGTCAGCTCACGAAGCGTCGAGATTCGCTGTTCTATCCTTTCCAAGTCCTTTAACCATGAGAATTCATACAACAATCGACCCAATCGACTCATCTCTTGCATGAGTTCTTTCATATAGACGTCAAGTTGTTTGATTGCACCCTTGTGACGTTTATCCATACGTCGGATCCATTTTGCACCCGCACCCCACAACTCCTGAATGAAGCGCTGAATCTCGCTCTGCATTGACTCCGTGTTTTCATAAGTGATCTCAGTTCTGACTGAAAATTTCCGGACAATCTCGTCAATCTTCATAGCGAAGCGAATGGCAATACCCGCGGACTCTACATCCGAGTCCGCATCTCCAGCATCTCCTTTCAGTTCCTGTGCAACAGACTGTATCTCTTTAAGAGACACCTCTACTGTCTTGTAGCTCTTCTCAGCGCGTTTTACAAACTCCTTCGACTTGTCTGCAAGACGAGCACGATACCACTTTTCAAGCTCCTGGATTGTCAGTCTAGCCATTTTCATGCACAACCGGGTATGGAACGCGACATAACAAGTTATGATATCAATCTTCCGAACATTCAAGCATAGATCTATGCCGCTTACATTATTGAAAATGAACTGATGTCACAAGATAGTGCAGAGTACATTTATATCACACTACACACAGGTATACCAGAGCTTATGGTGTACAACTATGACAGAGATACTAGAAACCGGTCGTAGATGTCCCAGATTTGATATCAACTATGATATCGAATGCCAATCCTGAGGAACGGGTCGCATCGGTTTCTATGTCAAGCGTCTTAGTCTTATCGACTCCACATGCACCGAACGTCTACTGATGAAGAACCCCACAGAGTATCAAGGAGGATTCTGGGTGACCTATACACACGAGGGCGAGCGGTTCAAGGCCAACTCAACAGAACCTCAGACGATAACTCTGGTGGAGCAAAGGACAGATGGAGAGAGGCTGAAAGTGATTCTACAACATAGGCCTTCAAGCTTCAAGGGTCCAAAACTTCAGCTGGAGATAGAGGTGTGGAGTTATGAGGAACCGATACTGCTCATGCGATATACAGCCCGTAATATCAGCGGAAGTGATATTGAAGACCTTGGAGTCTATGAGGTGATGGACTTTGATGTTGGAGGACCAGCAAGCTACAAGGATGACATTGGAGAGTTCAATCCGAGTAGCGGAACCATGCACGTCTATGATCAAAATGGGATCCATGTACTAAGCCAACACCTAGCGCATGGGAGATCGCGCTACCGACGAGACTGAGACTTGACCAGTCCATTCGCGACCTTGTGAAGAATCCTATGCTCGGCCCTCAAGACATCACAGTGGCACTACATTGGCCACTTGGACGACTTGCACCAGAGGAGGCACGTTCTGTAGAGACCGTACTGGCAGCAAGCACAGGACTGGAGGACACAGAACATCTTGTACAGAGGGGTTGGAAATTGTATCCAGGGAAGAAGCTATAAGGATGATGCAGAAAGATGATGGCGCATCTGCTGAGCAGAGGGTGGCCCCCTCTCTTCCCGGTCTCATTTATTCCATTGACAAATGACACAGGAATGCTAAGATTTAGACCGAGAAGAGGGAGAGCTGCGTTCAATTTTAAACGAACAATAGTCAGTCCCATGGCCTAATTTCTCACGACTCTGCAAGGTAGTGTACCAAGACCTCTGCACATGCCGTGAGTCTTGCTGGACAACCTCGGTTCTCCTGAGTGCCACCAACAATCAGGCCCATGTCAACAAGAGTCCGTAGATTCCACTTGACTGTTGAGTAGGGAATTCCGCTGTTACGAGAGACTACATCTGCCAATGAAGTCAGAGCCAATCTCTCACAGCATAGGACCTTTGAACATGATATTAGTACCTGTTTCTGTGTATCACTGAGCCTGCTATCAGCTAGTCGTAGAAAGGATGTCAGCAGTGTTTCAAAAGAAAGTACGTCCGGACTATTAACATGTTCGCTATACGAACTAGATCTACTGGAGAACACAGTTGTCCCGCGGGCGAATTTGACGATCACCCTTTCGAGACGTGACCCGGCACGGATGGGTTGCAGTATCTGAATCAGAACCCATTTTGTTTTTTCACCTCTGTAAAATTTTCAATGAGTTGCACTAGACTCTGTCATGATGACACTTAAGTCTTGTCGATGAACAGTTGCGGTGTGAAGGTCAACTCACAGATCTCAACGATGCCCATGACTGGATCGAGTCGTTTGTTGCTGGCTACTGCATCAGGTTACCACGAGGAGGATCTTAGGTTGAGGAACTATCCGTTTACCACAAATAAAGAATCGTCCGGTTGCAACCAGACCCATATTGTGCGGATTGAGAGTCAATTCTTCACAATTATCCCCATTCTATGCAGTTCGCTCTCGAGTACTTGGATTGTAGTTGTAAGCTGGGCATTCTTGACGTAATAGGAGTTGCCATCAATCTTGCCCTGTTTCAGTTCAACCTCTAACGATGCTGACTCGCTCTATAGTTCTCTGAGTCTGTCCTTCAGGAAGACCTCATAAGAGGCACTCTCAGCAGTTGAGAATGAGGAGGGAGTATGTCCTGCATCAATACGCCCATCATGGATGAGGTAGATCTTATCGGACTGGCGAGCCATATTGGGATCGTGAGTGACCATCACAACAGTCTTGTCCAGGTCACGAACCGCATTACGTAGATAACTGACCACTCCGAGGGCACTGACCGAGTCGAGAACACCAGTTGGTTCATCAGCAAGAATGATTGGAGGGTCATTGGCAAGTGCAACTGCTATTGCCACACGTTGTTGCTCTCCGCCACTGAGCTGCGCCAGCGTATGATCCATTCTGTGGGTCATGTTCACCAGTTGCATATGTTCCTTTGCGCGTTGGCGACGGGCGCTTCTCTCTACACCTAGTGCAATCATTGGGGAGTTGCACATTCTCAAACGCGGTGAGGGTCGGAATCAGATTCAGGTCTTGAAAGATATAACCCACTCTTGCAAGCCTATATTTGTCCTGTTCTCGCTCAGAGAGAGGTGATTGACTGACCACACTAGAGATAGTCTGAATCTAATATCATCAGACACTGTATGATGCTCATACTCGCCAGTTGTCAATCGTATAAACAAAAAGTCATATTCATAGATGAAGTATGTTCCGTTAGTCAAATTTGTTGTTGGAACTGCCTGTGGACTGTCTATTGTCAACGGTAATAGTCCCCATGCCCTTAGCAGAGCATGTGAATGGACTGGGTGGCGAGGATACAACCAGTGCCACATCAACTCTGAAGACAATGACTAGTAGTATGAAGACGGTCAACATGTGCTGTGGTCTTCGAACACTCTGCAACTCCCTATACATTGTACTTACCATCTATTCCCCTATCTTTGGCATACGATACTTGTTAATTTATTTTATTCGTTGTCTTCTACCGTGATGTCAACTTAAGGAAGACCGAGAAGAAGAGAGTCCACTCCACAGCCCGGCAGGAACATATGTTAAGACACGTCATACATACCCTGAGAGTCAGAGGTGTGTTCGTGTGTCTGTCAGAGGACTGACGCTGAGAACAGAACCCTTGGAATACTCATCTACAAACACCAAAATATATGTCGCAATGGTACCAACAAAAACAGATGATGTTCTCAAAAATACACTACAATATAGGCTAGAAATGGTCGCCGTATGATTCATTCTTATGCATACACTCATCAACTGTATTGAGAACTTTGGGTTCGTGATAGAGAGGCGATCTGTTGCAATCCATCCATACATATAGCATCAAGTCTGTCTCAGAATCTGTTAAAAACAGTGGTCTTTAGTCTGATGATGATGTGTATATGTGCACTGTTAGTGACTCGTCTAATAAGACAGCGGTCTTCAAGCAGCTCAAGGACCTCTTTCACTTTTCACACTTTGCCTTGTTCTACAGACTGTACGTTCCTGCATCAATACTGGTGGGTGTAGTCTGCGGTCTATTCATGGTAGCGTTTAATCTTCTTATTGATGGTTGTACTCTTCTCTTCTCGGGCCTGCCTATGTACATTGCTCCACTCATAGGTGGAGCGTTTTCAAGTGTACTTTTGTTACTTGGAGTCAAAGAGATTGAGGGAAGCGGAATATCAAAGGCAATAGAGATGACACACAACCCTGACGAACTGAGGTCCCGTACAACAGTCACTAAGATGGTTGCCACTGCGGTGTCCATTGGAACAGGAAATCCAGTGGGCAAGGAGGGACCAGCCGTATTGATAGGTGCTGCACTTGGTAACTTTATCGGTAAAAGGATCGGTGTCAGGGATCCGGCACACCTACGTGTCTTTCTGATGATGGGCTCTGCCGGTTGCACTGCTGGAATTTATAAGGCGCCACTTGGTGGAGCGCTCTTTGCCACCGAGGCACCATATAAACGCGATGCGCAGCTCGGGTATTTTGTACCAGTTGTACTGTCTGCTATCACAGCTTACATGGTCTATATCTCAATTATGGGTATATCACCTGTTATTAGACTTGAAGCCAACCTTGAACTCACTCTGGTACTCATACCATACCTCTTGCTGTTCGGAGCCATAGCGGGTCTGCTCTCAATGTTCTTCGCAATAATTATGATGTTAAGTCGGACGTTCTTTCGTCTGAATCTTCCGGATTGGGCGGATCCGCTTATGGGTTCCGGGCTGGCATGCGTTGTCATCTTCCTCATCGGCTGCGTTCTTGATAAATCACTCACAATATCAGGACTCAGCTATAATGTGATTACGACTGTTGCAACTTCAGGTATACCAGTGACTATCCTGTTGCTTCTCCTCTTTGGAAGACTGTTCGCCGCCTCATTTGTGGTGGGCGGAAGAGTCTCCGGAGGAGTGCTTGCATCATCAATATTCGTGGGGGCCTTGCTAGGTTCAGTCTTTGGCTCAATGTTCTTCCCTGACAATATCCGTGCCTTTGTGGTCCTCGGCATGGGTGCAGTCCTTTCAGCAAACACTAACACTCCCGTTGCCACAACTATAATGATGTTGGAGCTGACTACATCGTTCGGCCTTCTCATACCAATGGCAATTTGCGTGAGCATGTCTTATCTTGTGAGTGCTGGAACCTCGTTATATGAGGGACAGAAGTTGACAAGGAACGATGAGGAGGTTGGCTACTATCCCATATTAAAGCACTAGAGAACTGCCCAATTACTTGGAGTGAATTGCATAGAATGGTGGCATCAGAAGTCTGCATTTATCAACAAGACGAAGTTGAGAGTGAAAGGTCATTGGAGGTACCTGTCGGCCGCGTTAGACCAGACGTGGACAGTTGGGCGGGGATAGTGCGGACGTACGTGAAGGAGATCCGTGGTGTTATATTATATATGAGCATTGATAGTATAGGTGTGCCGTGAGAAGACGGGACATTCATAGAGGAGTCCCAGCGACCAGCGGTTCGGTATGGCATCCTGTGTCACAGGCCAGAGATATTCTACAACAGGTGGTCACACAGTGCGGACGCCAATGGCGTACAGTACAGGACTGAATCGATCCGTTCGTTGTCTGCTACCACATCTATCTTCTGAGTGATGAGGCTTAAGTTGACATCTACAGGTCAGACATCAAAAAGGTCACTGACGATAATCTTTTATGTCAGTTAGAGGGCGGCGGCTAGCCGATAATGGTACCTTTAAAGGTCCGGCCATGTTCTTGTATATTTATGGCATCTGACCTGGACGATACTGTATTGATGGCAGGATGAAAAGATGGTCAAGATCAAGGATCCTGATGGTATTAGAAGACTCATTGCATCAGACGACTATGACCGAAAGAGGATCATCTCAATATCGGCTCACGTCGACCATGGCAAGACGACTACGAGTGACTATCTGTTGCGAGCTGCTGGACTCATGAGTGATGCAGCGGCAGGACAGGCACTCATGATGAGCAGCGATGAGGAGGAACAGCAACGAGGCATCACAATATTCACCTCAGTTGTACTTCTCAGCTATGAAGTGGATGGCAAAGAGTACCTTATTCAGCTCTCAGATACACCCGGACACCTCTCTTTCACTGGAGAGGTCTCACGTGCACTTCGAGCTAGCGATGGAGTGGTCATTCTGGTTGATGCACTCGAAGGTGTGATGACACAGACCGAGACAAACATTCGACTCTCCGTTGGTGGTGAGGCCTGTAAACCGGTTCTCTTTGTAAACAAAGTTGACAGACTGATAAAAGAGATCAAGTTGCCACCAAAGAAAGTATCAGAACGTATTGATAGCATAATAATGAAGGTCAATGAACTCATCCGCAAATTAGCACCACCAGAAGTGGCTAAGAAATGGCAGGTCAGCTTCCAAGATGGGAGTGTTGCAATTGGAAGTGCAAAGACTGGTTGGGCCATGACTTCTTCTACGCTAAAGAAGAAGAAGATTGATCCCATGGTAGTATTTCAAAAGTATGAACAGGGTGAGGACAAATGGCTCAGAGAGAATCTGCCACTTGATGAGGCACTCCTTGAGATGATAGTAAGACACCATCCAAGCCCCAAAGAGGCCCAGAAATACAAGATCCCACGTATATGGAAGGGAGACTTACAGAGTCCTGCAGGACAGGCCCTGCTCAACTGTGATCCAAAAGGTCCGCTCATAGGTATGATAACAAAGATCTATGTTGACCCCAAGAGCAAGCGGCCCACACTCATTGGACGTGTCTTCTCAGGTACACTCAAGGCGGGACAGGAGATCAGGCTCGTAAACATGAGACAAAATGCAATTGTCAGACGTCTTGGTGTGCAAGAGATCACCGACATCCTTGATATTGACGAGGTACCAGCAGGCAACCTGTTCTCTGTGTTTGGATTCATGTGTCCCTCTGGGGAGTCATTTGTAGATCCAACTATGGACCTACCCGGTTTTGAGGCAATAGAATATGCATGCGAGCCTGTCGTCAGCAGAAGTATCAAACCAATTGATCCACAAGATGTTGCAAAACTTGATGAGGTGGTCTCAAAGTGGATCATGGCGGACCCAACTGCCAGATTCGTTCATGATAAGGAGTCTGGAGAGTACCGACTTGACGGCATCGACCCACTCCAGATTGAGATACTGACCAAGCGTATTGACGAACAGGTGAAGATAAAGGTCTCAGAACCAATCATCGTCTATCGTGAGAGGATCACACAACGTGGGGAGGAATACCACACAAAGTCACCCAATGGACATAACCGACTCAGAGTCTATCTGGAACCACTTGACGACAAGACAATAGAACTGATTAAGAAGAAACGGGTGACAGCGGAACAGGACCCCAAGGAACGTGCAGAGATTCTAAAGAATGAGGCGGGCTGGGATCCAAAAGACGCCAGAAGAATACTTGATGTGTATGAGACCTCAATACTTACAGAATCAATGGCCGGAGTCCAGCGTTTCGAGAGGATACTACCACACATCCAATTGGCATTTAGGGACTTTATTGATGCAGGTCCACTTGCTCATGAACCAGTGATGGGTGTCAAGGTAGTCATCACAGATGCCACGATCCACACAGACCCTGCACACACTGGTCTCACAGAGATTGTGACAATGACTAGCGCATCCCTCAACATGTCATTCCTCTCAGGACGCCCTCTACTGTATGAACCGATCCTGAGTGTAGATCTGAAGACACCAATAGAATTCCAGGGACAGGTGATCAAGGTCCTCACGGGTCATAGAGGACAGATTGTGACCATTGAGGGAGAGGAGGACACGGTGACAGTCAAAGGCACTCTACCAACTGCCGAGACCATTGGTATCGCAGAGGAGTTCAGAGCAGCCACATCTGGTCGTAGTTTCTTTGGCTATGAGTTTCGAGGCTTCGAGGCACTACCAGCAAGTATCACAGAAACAAAGATACTGGAGATTCGCAAACGGAAGAACATGCCTGTGCAGATGCCAGATACAAGTTCATGGATGCGTTTCCTCTACAAACGAACCGGATAGAGGTCATGGGACAAACGCAGTGCCAAGTGGCCTGCTGCCCCATCCTCTTCTTTTTTATTCCTAGACCATGAAACTGGCTATTTGGGGGTTATTTGACATAGTCTAGTCTACTTGTTATGCATATTGGACAACTATTTCAACCTCTTTAGTTAGTATAGACAATCGATCATAATGCGGGTAATAGATGTAAAAGAAGAACTTGCAACACTGGTATCATTCAATACTGTGAACAATCCGGCAGCTGGTCAGCGACCCGGTCTAGAATGTCCAACCCATATAATCACGGTAATGAATCATCTTGGGTTAAAAACAGAACTTCTTGAACATAATGGAGTCTTTACTGCAGTAGGAGTAAAAGGGCAAGGTACACCAATAACACTGTTTCTTGCACATTACGACGTTGTGCCTATAGGGGAGGGCTGGAAGACAGACCCATTTACTCTCACAATTGATGGCGACAAAGCCTACGGACGTGGCACAGCAGATGATAAGGGAAACATAGTTGCAATGCTATTGCTTGCTGAACGACTCAGTTCGTCTGAAGATTATCCGGGTACGGTCATATTGGCTGCAACGGGTGATGAAGAGATCGGTGGACGAGATGGGGCAATGTTTCTCAGGGATCATCTACGTAGCAGAGGACTCTATCCCAACTATGCAGTCGTAGCGGACAGTCTACATGAACAGGTCGTCTTCAGACGCCGGAATGTCTTACCCACAACACTCACCCTAAAAAGAGAGACTGCAACCATTTTCGGCCACCTCAAAACAGTTCGTTTCATAACAGAGTCGCTTTTCAGTGAAACACGCCATGCGGCATATCTCCGTCCGGGTGTTGACAGACAGGCCATGTTAGCTGCATCAAAGTTTCTTGGTCTACATCCTGAGACTGTGGTGGCAGGCATCAGGGGCAATTTCGTCAAGTCCAATGTCATACCAGACTGGGTTGAACTAGATCTAGTTGAGACCGATGTCAACGGTCAACAGGTAGAGTATGATGTGGCACTGACTAATCTTATGCGCCTTCTCTTGCCCATCTCACGTATCTCGATACCGGCAAGACCCTCTGATATAGGAACGACTGTTGCGCCCACTCTACTCACACTCAAAGATGATGTTTGGACACTCTACTGTGATGTGCGTGCAATGACAAATGATGGCAGTGTGATAAAGAGAGCCATGGAGGATGTACTTGCAGGCAGACTAGACTATTCAACTCTACACGTTGGAGATGGTGCGGGTTATGTTGAGTCGAATCCAGACTCGAGACTGATGCAGGCTATCCGTACAACACTTCAGAGGATAGGCAGACCATGTCGTTTTGTGGAGAGCCCGGGCGCATCCGACTCGAGATACTTTGCAACTCCAGAGTGCGAAGTGTTTGACTTTGGACCTGAGGGGGACAATCAACATGGTCCAAACGAATGGGTCGCCCTTAGTTCAATAGAGAGGGTCAGTGAGATCTACTACATTCTGCTTAAGACCCTCACTGAGGTGGGGAGATGAACTGCTAGAGCGGATTCATCCCCACCTTTAGGACAAGATCTTCAAGTTCCCACTCCTTTACGGTCTGATAGTCGGTCCATGCAACCTTCTCAGATGGGCCTACAATCTTTAACAGACGTGCTCTTGTCTCACCACCAAGATAGTCACTCTCCATCCTTGCCAGTTCGGCAGCCTCCTCTTGGGACATCTGCACGACAAGTTGTATCGATTGATCCACGCGCAGGTCGAGCTCCTTGCGCATCACTTGGACTCTACGAGTCACGTCCCTTATGAGTCCCTTCGCCTCGAGTTCTCTCGTCCTAGTGACATCGACATACACTCTGCCTATCTTGCACTCAGCTGAACTGAGATGTTCAGACATAGTCTCTTCAAACTCTACATCCGCAGGTGTGATCTCGAAGGACTCATTGTCAACAACTATCTTTGCGGCTCCTTGCTCAAGATCCGCTCTCAGTCGTGCAGCATCAGTCTTTTCCAGTGCGGACAGCAGTGCACTCATCTTATTCTTGTATTTCGGGCCAAGAGTCTTGTAGTTCGGTTTAACAATCAGTCTGACGAATCCAGCCATCACATCTGAGGCATGCACTTCAAACTCCCTTGTGTTGAGGTCCACTCTTGCCAGTTCTGTGAGACTCTCTGCACGTCTTCGAACCTCCTCAGATTGAGTCACCAAAATGACCTTTGATACAGGATGTCTTAACTTAATTCCTCTCTTGTTTCGGGCATGACTTGATGCGGCTCTGAGTTCTTGCAACACATCAAAGGTCGCCTCTAGTTCAGGGTCATAGAGTCGTTTATCAGACTTGGGCATGTCAGTCATGTTGATAGACTCTGGTAGACTATCAGCAAACCGTATCAGGAAGGCTCGGTATATCTTCTCCGCCAGGAACGGTGTAAAGACATTCAGACATCTGGTAAGTGCATACAACACATGGTATAACACATCATATGCCATCACCTTCTTTGGATCATCACTATCTAACCACACCCGCTTCTTTGCAAGAGGAAGATAGACTCGGCTCAGATCATTGTCTATGAAGTCTGTGACAGTCTTAGTGGCCTGATGATAGAGATAGTGGCTCATGTGTTCATGAAATGTATTCAACATGGTCTGAAGACGCGATAGAAGCCATCTGTCTTCAAGGTCTGCCTTGCTTCGAGCTCGCCTCATTCGTCGTTCGTTGAATTTGAACTTGTCAAGATCCATGTAGGTCTCGGCAAATAGAACTACATTCCATAGTATGTCAAGTGGTTTACGAGCCAGTTGAACCTCTCTTGATGAGTAGTTCATACTCGACCATGGTGCTGAACGACTGAGTACGAACAGTCTGAAGGGATCTGCACCCACAGTCTCAAACGCATCGCGCATCCAGACAACGTTCCCTTTTGACTTGCTCATCTTACCACCCTCCTCATCAAGAACATGACCCTGGCTCACACATGCCTTAAACGGATAGGAGTTATGCATGACTGTCGCGGTGTATAATAGGCTATAGAACCAACCTCGGGACTGATCCACAGCCTCGGTGATGAAGTCATATGGAAATACAGCATTGAAGAGTGTTGGATCCTTTAGATAGTCAACACTTGCAGTATGTGCCATGCCCGAGTCTAACCAACAGTCCACAACAAATGGCTCTCGGTGCATCTCGCCACCACATTTGTCACATCTGAGCAGAACACGATCCACCCATGGTCTGTGAAGTTCTGGCACATCAGGGGGATTCAGTGCTCTCTGTACAAGTTCAGCTCTGGAACCTATGACGGTCTCATTATGACACTTTGTACAAACCCAGATAGGTAGTGGTGACCCCCATATTCTTGACCGTGATATACACCAGTCATCTGCATTAGCAAGCCAGTCTCCAAACCGACCTGTGCCAGCCCATTCCGGTGTCCATTTTATCCGTTTATTCTCCTTAACGAGTCTATCACGTACACCCTCCATCTTGAGAAACCACTGTGTGTTGTCAGCTATATATACCAATGGTGTGTCACATCGCCAACAGTGGGGATACTCGTGTTCTATTGACTCCTCATGGACCAATAGCCCCTTCTCACGAAGTAGAACGGGTACATCTGCGTTGGTATCAAATACGAAGCGGCCGCTGAACATGGGAACCTCGTCTGTAAATCTACCATTCTTGGTGACAGGACAGAATACTGGGACCTTGTACTCTTGTCCCATCTCAAAGTCATCGGGGCCAAAACCGGGTGCGGTATGTACCAACCCAGTTCCCTCAGTGAGTGTGACATGAGTACCAACAACTACAGCATGCATGTATTCCTCGGTACGGCCCTGGTGCCAGAGGACCTCATTCACAAACGGATGTTCATACTTCCAACCAAGCATGTCTGATCCTGTGAGCGACTGGATTGTCTCATATTGGGTGATACTAGCCTTCTGCATCACTATGTCTAGTAGACCCTGAGCCAACCACCAGTACTCATCCCCGACCTTGACCTTGACATATACATAGTCAGGATGCGCAGATACCATCTCGTTGGAGAGTAATGTGAATGGTGTGGTGGTCCATATGACAAGATACTCGTTGTTCTTGTTGAGAAGCCTGAATTTCACATATATGGAGGGGTCGACCTTGGTCTTGTAACCCTGCGAGACCTCATGACCTGATAGTGCGGTGACACAACGAGGACAGGTAGGATTGACTCGATAACCTCTACCCAATAGACCCTTTTGACTAGCAAACTTAAGAAAATGCCATACGTGCTCGATATAGTCATCTCTTCGTGTCTGGTAGGCTGTGTCATAGTCCAACCAGAGACCAAGTCGGATAGAGTCATTGACCCATCTGTCAAGATAGAAGTCGACTAGATCCTTGCATTTCTTCACAAATGTCTCTAGACCGACACTTCGCTCAATGTCTCCCTTCTCTGCAATGCCCTCATTCTTTTCAACCTCCAACTCAACAGGTAGGCCTTGCATATCCCAGCCACCACGACGCCAGACATTGTATCCAAGCATGGCCATGTAACGCAGCTGGGTATCCTTCATGGCTCTACCCCTTGCATGTCCTACATGCATGAAGCCATTTGTTGTGGGGGGGCCCTCAAGAAAGTTCCAGCGTGGACCACCAGCTCTGAGTTGGACTGTCTTTTCATAGATACCTTCTCTCTTCCAAAAGTCAAGTATCTCTTGTTCCACAGAGACCGGATCGTATCTTTTAGAGAACCGACTCATCGATAGTCTCCTCTTTCACGTAAGTCTTTGTCACGGTCAACATCGGGCGAACTGACAACTACACAGCGAAGAGCCATGGACTCAGTCATACACAAAGATTTGGCGATCCATCCTTTTCTCACCCGAAGGACTCGTTGAAGACTATCTATATCCCTGTTAAAAAGATTAGGCTAGCTAATCTTGACCAAATCATATCGTCTGCCGTCAGAGGACATTTGACGAATACTTAATTGCCACCTCTGCATAGAACACAGTTGGTGTTTCAGGATGAGTTCGCTTGCAGATAGACCTATTGGAAAACTTGCGGACATGATCCTCAACGTGTTATGGCAAGACAGATTAGCTGTCTGGTCCGCGCTTAAGAGCAGACTACAGACAGATGGTCACAAGGCGATAAAGACAGCATTTGAAGAGGCCAAGAGACGTCTACTCGATGGACAGATGAAGGATCATCTTGATGTCAGATGGGGAATGAATCTGTGTATGCATTGCAATGACAACAACATAGAGAAGAATGGCATTGCCTACGTCGCACCTAATGGGGATGGTCTGGAGTTCAATCAGTGCCTCAACTGTCGTATTGGTATTCTATACAATGTGCATGCCTCAAGAGCTCTGCTTGACATCTACACCATAGGTGTTGGTGAAAAGGACGAATTCAATGGTATGTCATTCTATTGGGATGCCATCTATCCTAAGGAACTAGAAGATATGGCACCGCTCTATGAGATTATTAGAGCGGGACAGTGGATCGGAACACTGAGTCTCAAAGAGCAAGGCAGTCCACAGTTTCTTCCCTTCGAGAAGATGAAACATGGCATAGCACGTGATGACCGCAGTGTATGGACGGCTGATCTGCCACCTGCTGTCCACACTGCAGTTGAGGAGTTTATCAACAGAGCTAGAGATCAGATCGAGGTTGCAAGCGCACTGGCGCATTCCTGATTATTCTCAATGATCAGGAGGCCTGTTGATGCGAGAAAAACTTGTACGGGACAGAATTCCGGACCTGATTCGTCAGTCTGGTATACAACCCAGAGTCCGTACCGCATCTCAGGAGGAGATGGATAGTCTCTTGTGCGCTAAAGTGGTAGAAGAGGCGGAGGAACTACTTAGAACGGGACAGACTGAGGAGATTGTCGACCTAATGGAGGTGATAGATCGTCTACTGAGGCACAGAGGAATATCCCGTCAGACGCTTGAACGGTTGAGAAGAGATAAGGTCTCAGCACGGGGTGGATTTGAGATGGGTTGGGTACTGATGGAAGAAGATAGTCAGACATAAATCATACTACACATACTCTGACTCCTCTGATAAAGATTATATTGGAACTAAAACGACTGCAGTCAGAGAATGTAGACCATATAGTGGTCACTGATTAAGATGGAGTGTCATCGTAATGGAAGATGTCAAAATGATTCCAGAGGAGCCGCTGAGTCACACCTTTGGCGGAAAGGACATCTCTCGATATCATGTTGAAAAATACCCCGAGAGAAGTCTGCCGTACACAACCAAGTCAATATGTCCTGAGTGTTTTCTCAGTGAGGACAAGGTACATGTGATTGATGCGACCCTCTATGAAGAGGACGGCAAGGTCATGTACAAGAAGACTTGCGAGAGACACGGTGAGTTTATTGACGTGTATTGGGGGGACGCCGAGATGTGGAGGCGAGCACAGCGTCTGTGGTACAAGTCAGTGGGACTAGACAATCCACGTACTAAGACGGTCAAAGGATGTCCAGAGGACTGTGGTCAGTGTCCTGAACACAAGTCACACACGGCACTCGCACTATTGGACGTCACCAACAGATGCAATCTCCGATGTCCCATCTGCTTTGCACAGGCAGCAGAGAGTGGTACAGTCTATGAACCCACGCCAGAGGAGGTACTTGAGATGATGAAAAACCTCAGGCGAAACTTGCCAGTGCCAGCACCTGCGATCCAGTTTGCGGGTGGAGAACCAACTGTCAGCAAGCATCTTCCACAGTATATCAGATGGGCAAAGCAGCTTGGTTTCAGACATGTCCAGATAGCAAGTAATGCAATTCGGGTCGCCAAGAGTGTTGATTATGCACGTGAACTGAAAGAGGCGGGTCTGTCAACAATCTATATGCAGTTTGACGGGGTGACTCCTGAACCATACCTAAAGGCACGTGGAACCAACCTCTTTGAAGTCAAGAAACAGGCCATTAGTAACTGCAGAGAGGTCGGACTTGATTCGCTTGTTCTGGTGCCAACTGTGGTCCGCGGAGTGAATGATGATCAGTTGGGTGGAATTATTGAGTTTGCAGTACAGAACCGTGATGTGATACGTTGTGTAAACTTTCAGCCGGTCAGCATCACTGGCCGTATTGACCATGCAGAACGACAGAGTATGAGGATAACCATTCCGGATCTGATTCATAATATAGAGAAGCAGACCAATGGAAAGATTCCGTCAACTGTATGGTACCCAGTTCCATCAATGATGCCAGTTGGTAGAGGATTGGGACTGATGAAGGGAACACCCCAACTTGAACTCAGTTCGCACTTTGCATGCGGAATGTCAACCTTCCTGTACATAGACGAGAATGGTGACTATGAACCCATAACGAATCTTATAGATATTGACAAGTTTCTGAGTCTCTTTGTAGACATATCTAACTTCTATGCACACAAAAAGAGTAAAC
>FWPU01008600.1_pt1 | contig 17186 bp, 9 predicted proteins | sample 2228361 | NCBI WGS metagenome assembly FWPU01 (sample SAMEA103939777, study PRJEB20133) | metagenome
CACGCTGGCGGCTCCTTTTCACCGCCCGCTCACGCTGGCGGCTCCTTTTCACCGCCGGCTCACGCCGGCGGCTCCTTTTCACCGCCGGCTCACGCTGGCGGCTCCTTTTCACCGCCGGCTCACGCCGGCGGCTCTACCTGGCTGGGCAGGCACCCAGCCGACACAAGGCGCTCCTGCCGCCGAAAAATCCCGGTCCGTTATTCGTCGGAATAGACCCGCGTGCTTTCTTCTTTGGTCACAGGCTCCATCTCGTCGGCGGCCAACTGGGCACGCACCCGATGGTTGCCTGGTTTGATGGCCTGGACTCGAATGCGGTAGATGGTTTCTGCCTTGGGGGCCAGATGCTGGAGGGGGTCGAAGACGATCCGCCCCGGGTCAGCCGACTGCCGCACGGTAGGCTCTGCGGCCACCAGACGCAGTTCCGGTGGCAAGACGACCGAAAGCTGGACGTTGCTGGCCGCCTTGGAGCCCTGGTTGAACACGCGGATCTGGTAAGTCGTTTCGCCGCCTACTTCCACGGGGTCCGCGGTATCGGTCACCTGGAACGAAGGCGAGGCGATCCCCTCGATGATCAGCGGCATTTCCTTTTCGACGCTCAGGCCTTTGTCGGCCGTACTCCGCAGCCGGAGGAGCTGCTGGCCCGGTTCGACCGGGACCGTGGTAAGCTGCACCGACCCGGTTTCTTTCGAGGGGAGTTCTTCCAAGGTCCAGTGCACCGTGTGGGTCGCCTGCTGATAATGTCCGGCGTTGTTGGCCGAGACGAACTTCAGCCCCGGCGGAAGCTGGGCGATGAGTTCCACCTGGCGGGCCGGCGCCGTGCCGGGGTTGGAGATCGAGACCGTGTAGGTGGCCTCGCGTTCCAGGTAGCGGCGTCTGGGCCCTTCCAGGGCGATATCGAGTTGCGGGGCGAGCACTTCCAGTTCCACCCGGTCTTGGACCTTGAGGTTGGCGTCGGCCCGGGCGGTGAGCACGTTGGCCACCACGCCGGCCTGGGCGGCTATCAGTTTCAGTTCCAACTGCCGGCTCTCGCCTGGTTTGAGGCTGCCGACCTCGTACACCAGGTCCGAGCCGGCGGGGTGCTGCAGGCCAGGGGGGACCCGCTCTTCGAGCACCACCTGCTGGGCCACGCCGGTGCCGGGGTTGGAGACCGTGATCTGAAGCGTGACCTCGTCGCCAATCAGCACGCGCGGCGGGGCCACGGTTTTCAGCGCCAGCATGGGCTTGGTGGAAACGGTCCTGGCCGACGCCTCGGCACCGAAGGTGACGGTGGCCTTGCTGCCCAGCACCCCTTCGTCGGTGGGCATGAGTTGGATTTGTAAGCGTACTTCTTCGTTGGGCTTGAGGGTTCCCAGGGACCAGACCAGTTCGCCCCGGACGCCGCGCGACGCCTTGGGCTGCGTGTCGAGCAGCCGGGTTCCCTTGGGGATTTCGTCGCGGACTTCCACATTGTGGGCGGGGACCTGGCTGGTGTTTTTCAGTCGGATTTCGAATGCGGCCGGCTTGCCCACCTGCACTTCCGGCGGGGCGACCTTCTGCACGACCACTTGAGGGGCCTGCGGGCCTTCGAGTTCCCGGGCACCGGGGACGCCGGAGCCTTCGGCATCGGTATCGGGCTGGGGGCGAAGTGGGTCCGGCCCGCCGGGCGGCGACCGACGGGGTTCGGGCATGCTGGGGGGTATTGCGGCCGGCGCACGGCGGTCCGAACGCGTTGAGGGAGCGGCGTCTGCCGGGCTTGCAGGCGGCGGTACCTGCGAGATCGCCTTTCCCGGTGTTGCAGCATCGGGCCGAAAGAGTCCCGGCTCGTCCCCATCGGGCGACCCGCCCCCGGTGTGGCCGGCCGGGTGGCGGGCTTCGCCGGTGAGATGGCCGCTGCCCGAACCAGCTCTGCCGGCGGGCGCAGCGGCCTGGCCGGCAGCAGCGCCGCCAGCAAGGGGCACTGTCCAGGGTGGTACGACACCCTGCACAAGTTGGGCATTCGCATTCGCAGGGCCGGCGGCCATTGAAGGGGCGGCACGCGCATGAGCGTCGCCAGCGGCGCCTGTCCTGGAGGCATCGGTGGCGGATGGGGCGGCGGCTGCAAGTTCCGGCGTTGGGGACGAAACGGGCGTGGCGTTTGGAACACTCGGCCCAGCCCCCGCAATCGCAGCGGGCGTGTTTTCCTTTTCCTTGGCCGCCGCAAACAGCGGCGGGGTTGCGGAGCGGGGGGGGCCAGCGAACGGGTCGATTGGCCGGGCAGCATCCGCAGTGGGAACCAGTTGCGGAACCTCGGCAGAGTGGGGGGGCTTTTCGGCCTCGGTCGGGGAGCCCGACCGGGACTCGCTGGCGGCGGCGGTGTGCACGGCCGGACCAGCGGGTTTCGCCTCCAACGCGCCTTGCGCGGGGCGAAGGGGATTTACCCGACCTGCCGGGGTGAAAGGGCGTGGCGTTTCGGGGGTGGGCAGTCCATCGGATGAGGCGGGGGTCTGGTGGGCTTGGGCAAGCTGGGACGCTTGAGTCGCCTCCGCAGCCGCAGGGCCACCCCGTTGGGCCTGTCCCACTGCCAGAATGGCCAGCACCACAAGCGCAATTCCGCCGGAAATCCGCAGCGCAAGGCGTTTCATGGACTGTTATCCCCAGGATCGAGTTTGCAGGGCCAGTGCCTGACAACCCGTCCGCGACCGGGTGGCGAGATGCGTGCCGCCGCAGGGCACAGACCCTACCGGCTTGCTTCGACAAGCAGCGCGGTTGGTACCAAAATCGGGCCCCCAAGGGAAGGGCAGTTGCCGGTCAGCACGATTTGGCGATTTGGCGGTGCGGCCCGGTCCCCGGTCTGTCCGCTCCATTCAGCCGTGCAACCCGGTCCGGGGGTGCGACCGGATTGCCAGTTCAGCCCTTTCGGCGGTTAAGGACGCTGGAACGTTGCGCGAGGATTGCGGGCCTGGCCACCCCGCGCTTCGCACGGCTTCGTGCCCCCCAAATCCACACAACCCACACATCAGCGGGGAAAGTGAGGTTGCCCCGTGGGGGCAGGGCGACATACAATTCCCGCCAATGCAAACCAGTGCACGTTGGGCCGAACCGTTCCCAAATCGCGCCAAGGGGGGTCATTGGCAGGGCCCGGTGGCCCCGGTAGTTGCCCGGCGCAGCGTGCCAGAGCGGTGTGCTGGCAACTCAGGCGATCCCAAGCTGCCGTCCATGCCGCCGGCACACAGGTGGGCGTGGTACGGGCGGGGCTTGTTTAAGTCGGTTCCCTTTGACTAAAGGGCGGACCGGCGCGGTGTCGCTGGGCCATCCGTTTGTTTCGTGCGATAGGGGGTAGAGGGCGTGAATACGTCGAACTCGGTGGCGGACCTGGAGCGTGCGCTTTCGGCCGCACAGCGCGAGGTCCAGCGACTGCGAGCGGCACTGGCCGCGGCAGCCTCCAAGCAGGAGGCGGGGCAGGCGCGGCCGGCCAGCCAGCCAGCCGAGTGTGGGTCTGGGCCCGAACGCCCGACCGGGCTTCACGGAGTTGTCGAAGAGCCCACCTTGCTGGATGCATTGGGGTCGGCATGGGCGGGGGCAAGTCTCGAAGCCATTCCCTTGGCCGTGTGGGTCCTGGGCTTTTCGGCACTTCGGCCGAGGATCGAAGAACTCCGCCGCGTGGGCGTGACCTCTTTTGCCGAGTATTTCCAGAAGCACCCGGAAGAGACGCAGGCGCTAGCGGCGCGGGTGAAAGTGTTGGGGTATAACCGGCATGCGTGGCGACTGCTCAAAGGGGACGCTCCGGGGGAGTTGATCGGCCATCTGCCCACCTATCTTCGCGAGGAGTCGTGGCCGGCCCTGGGGACGATCCTGGCGGGCATGGCCGAGGGGGCGGCCACGCTGGAGGTCGAGTTGCCGCTTTGGACCCTCTCGGGCCAGAAGCGGTACGTGCTATGGCGACAGGCGGCCGACGCCGCGGGCTCGTCCCCCTGGGACGAGGTCAGCGTGGCGCTGGTGGACATTACCGCGCGCAAACAGGCTGAGTTGGCGCTGCGGCAAAGCGAGGAGCGATTCCGCCGGCTGGTGGAAAGCGCCCATCACGTGACCTACTGCTACAGTTTGCAACCCGAGCCGCGCCTGGAGTATATCAGCCCCTCGGCCGCCGGGATGACTGGTTACCCGCTCGAGGAACACTACCAGAACGCGGGCCTGGCGTGGGCATCCTGGATGCATCCTGAAGATCGCGCCGCGCTGGAGAAGGCGTTGGTTTTAGGCGGGAACTTCTATCGGCCTATCGAGTTGCGGTTGACACACCGCAACGGGCGCACGATTTGGACCGAACAGATCCACGTCCCGGTCTACGACGATGGGGGCGAGTTGGTCGGCCTGGACGGGATTGCCCTGGACGTAACGGAACGCAAAGAGGCCGAAGCGGCCTTGCGGGCCAGCGAACAGCGCTACCGGAGCCTGTTGGAGACCTTGCAGGAGGGGATCTGGGTGGTTGATGCCCTCGGCCACACCACATTCGTCAATCCGCGCATGGCCGAGATGCTGGGCTACCGCACCGAAGAGATGCTGGGCCGGCCGGTGGCGGCGTTTCTGGAAGCGAAAGGCCCTGGAGCGGGTAACCCGCTGGAATCGCGGCAGCACGGCGGCGGCGCCTTCGAGCTGGAGTTGGTGCGCAAGGACGGCTCGAAGGTGGCCACCCTGGTGCGGACGTCGCCATTGTACGACAGCCGGGGGAACTACACGGGCACGCTGGCCGGCGTGGCCGATATCACCCAGCGCCGCCGGCAGGAGGAGCAGCTCCATCACATGCAGGTCCAGTTGGCCCACGCTTCGCGCCTGGCCACGCTGGGGGAGATGGTGGCCGGGCTGGCCCACGAGGTCAGCCAGCCGCTGTTCTCGATCCTGAATTACTCCACGGCGTGCGGCAATTTGTTGTCGCAGGGCCGGGCCGACGTCGAGCTGTTGGCCCAGTGGAACCGCGAGATCGCGGCCGAAGCGGCCCGGGCTGGCGAAATCCTCCGCAGGCTGCGGACCTTCGCGCGCCGGGCCGAACCCGAACGCGCCCTGGCCGACTTGCACGAGGTGATCGAGGAAGCGATCGCCCTGGTGGCGGCCGAGGCGCGGTCCCGCGGCATCCACATCGAAAAACGTCTGCCCAACCGGGCGCTGCTGGCACACTTCGACCGGGTGGAAATCCAGCAGGTCCTGGTCAATCTGCTGCGCAACGCCTTCGAAGCCCTCGAGACCGTCGCGGCCGAAGGTCGACAGGTGGTCATCGAGACCGCTGCCGAAGGCCCCTGGGCCCGCGTCGCTGTGGCCGACAATGGGCCGGGCGTCCCCAGCAGCCTCGTCTCCCAAATCTTCGAGCCATTTATGACCACCAAGCCCGAGGGGATGGGAATGGGCCTGGCCATCAGCCGAACCCTGATCGAAGCCCACGGGGGGACACTGGCTTATACCCCTGCCGAGGGCGGCGGTGCGAAGTTCCACTTCTGCCTGCCTCTGGCCTCTGCCCGGTAAGATAATAGGCCGCGTGTGCCGCTGCTTGAATGCGGCCGGCGAGGGGTTTTTGGCGAACGGGGCGGGAGCGTTTCGCCTGCATTCAAAGCAGTGCGGCCGGGAAGGGCAAGTCGCAATCCTGGCCGGAAGCCGGCAGGCAAGTGGCACACCTGGGGGCAAGCAGGGGCGCATGCCCCGACTCGGCCTGTCGCCAACTCGAGCTAGCAACTTCAGGAGTGCTTGATATGCCCTGCGGGTCGATATTGCTCTTGCTTGCCAGCGTGTCTCAGGCCCACCAGTTGGCCTCGCACCCGTTCTCGGTCCACGATCTGGTGTCGATGGAGCGGATCACCGAGTTCCGGGTATCGCCCGATGCGGCGTGGGTGGTCTTTACCCTCCGTACCACCGACCTGGAAGAGAACAAAGGCCGGACGGACCTGTGGCTGGTGCGGAGCGATGGGACGGGGCTTCGGCGGCTGACGACCCATCTGGCAGCGGACCGGGCCCCTGGCTGGTCGCCGGACAGCCGCACGGTGTTTTTCCTTTCCGATCGCGGCGGCTCGATGCAGGTCTGGCGGATTGCCATCGATGGCGGCGAGGCGGAGATGGTAACGCGGTTGCCGTTGGATGTGGCGTGTTTTCGCCTCTCGCCGGACGGCCGGTGGCTGGCCCTGGCCATCGAACTCTTTCCTGGTGCCGGGGTGGCCGGCACCCGAAAGCGCCTCGACGAGGCGGCCAAACGCAAGACGACCGCCCGGGTGTACGAGCGGGCACTGATGCGCCATTGGGATACGTGGCGCGACGGTCGGCGCAGCCACTTGGTGGTCCTTCCGGCGTCGGGGCGGGGCGAGCCGATCGACGTGATGGGTTCGATGGATGCCGACTGCCCCTCGAAGCCATTTGGCGGTCCGGAGGAGTTCACATTCACTCCCGATAGCGCCGAGCTGGTGTTCACCGCGCGCGACGCGGGCCCGGCCGAGGCGTGGTCCACCGACTTCGACCTCTATCGCGTGCCGCGCGACGGCTCCCAGACCCCCCGCTGCCTGACCGAGGACAACCCCGCCTGGGACACCCATCCCTCCTTCTCGCCGGACGGGAAATATCTGGCCTACTTGGCCATGCGGCGGCCCGGGTATGAATCGGACCGCTTTCGGATCATCCTCCGGCGCTGGCCCGACGGTCCCGCGCAGGTGCTGGCCGAATCCTGGGACCGTTCGCCGGAGGAGATCGCCTGGTCCAGCGACGGCAGGACCTTGTGGGCCACCGCCGCCAATTTGGGGCAGCATTCGCTGTTTGCCGTCGATGCCACCACGGGCCAGGTCCGCACCGTGGTGCATTCGGGCGACCTCCGTGCCCCGGCGGCCTGCCGCCAGGGCGTGGTCATCCGCCTGTGCCATCTTCGCGCACCGGCGGAGCTCTACTGGGTCTCGCCCGACGGCCAAACGCTGCGGCCCTTGACCGCCGTGAACCGCCACCGCCTGGCCGCCGTGCGCATGGGCGATTTCGAGCAGTTTACCTTTGCCGGCCACAACGGCGACACGGTGTATGCCCTAGTGGTCCAGCCGGCCGATTTCGATCCGCGGCGCAAGTATCCGGTGGCATTTTTGATCCATGGTGGACCGCAAGGTTCGTTCGGCAACACCTTCCACTACCGCTGGAATCCCCAGGTGTACGCCGGCTCCGGATATGCGGTCGTGATGGTCGACTTTCACGGGTCGGTGGGCTATGGCCAGGCGTTTACCGATTCCATCCGCGGCGACTGGGGGGGAAAACCGCTGGAAGACCTGCAAAAAGGGCTCGATGCCGCCCTGCGGCGTTACCCCTGGCTCGATGGCCAGCGCGTGGCGGCCCTGGGAGCCTCGTACGGAGGGTACATGGTCAACTGGATCGCCGGCGTCTGGCCCGACCGCTTCCGCTGCCTGGTGAACCACGACGGCAACCTCGACCTCCGCATGGCGTACTTCAATACCGACGAACTCTGGTTCCCCGAATGGGACCACCAAGGCACCCCCTGGACCAATCCTCAAGGCTACGAGGCGCATAACCCGGTGCGCCTGGTCGATCGCTGGAAGACACCCATGCTGGTGATCCATGGCGGGCGGGATTATCGCATTCCCGAAAGCCAGGCCGTGGGCACCTTCAACGCCCTGCAGCGCCGGGGAATTCCCAGCAAATTCTTGTATTTCCCCGACGAAAACCACTGGGTGCTTTCGCCCCACAACTCGATCCTGTGGCACCAGACCGTGCTGGACTGGCTGGACCGCTGGCTGCGACGGGAACTCCGGTGAAGACCAACCGGCAGCCCAAAGCGATCCAAACCCCTGTTCCCCTGTCCCCCGACCTCTGACCGTTGCCCCCGACCACCATCCCCTGCCCCCTAGCCTCGGTCGGCTGCGAACATTTTTGCCAGCAGCCCCAGCATCAACATGCCGCCACCCAGAAGCGCAACCTGGCGGAGTCGCCGCTGGGGATAGGCGGCGCGAAACGCCGCTAGCGACTCCCGCAGCTCCTGGCAGTAATCGTCGAACACAGTCTCCATGTCGCCCAACACGGTGGCGGGCGAATCGGCCTCGGCCGGGTTGCGAAGCCACTGCTCGGCCCGGCCCAGCGGGACATGGTGCTGCCGGGCCAGGAAATGGGCCACCCGGCTGGCCCCCAGGCCGGCCTGGCGAAACCACAGCAAACCGGGCGCGACCGCGACAAAGCGCATGCTTTCGCATCCCAGGTCCACGCCGGCCACGGCCAGTTCGGGCGGCGCCGGCTCATTGCGCCTCGACTCCAGGGCGCCCCAATCCAAGAGGTTGGCCAAAGCCAGGGGCGGAGCTTGAATCACATCGACGCGCAAGTCGATCGCCTCGGTCCGTGCGAGGATGTCTTTGACCGCCAAGCGCTTTGCAGCCAGCACCAGCACCCCGGCCAGGCCGCCTGAAGCCTTTTGCCAAGCCTTCCGCATCCGCCCAACGCCCTGGCCGTCGGACTGGGCCGCTAAAAGTGCCTTAGGGTCTTCGGCCACCACGTGGTCCCAGACCAACTCGGCAAGTGGGACGGGGAACTGGCTTTTCAGCTCGTAGCGCACGGCATTGTCCATGCGTTGCGGGTCTGCCAGGGGCATTTCCAGACGGCGGAACAAGAGCATCGACTGCGGTAAACCCAAACAACAGCGATCGCTGCGGAGGTCGTTGCGGCCGGCGAGCTGGACGAGGCTATGTTCGACGATCGCCGCCAGTTCCTCGGCACCGCTGGCCTGGCTCAACGGCTTGCGATGTTCCACCAGATCGGCCGCCGCCAGGCGGGGCGGCTTGCCCCGGCCGGCATAGACGAGCTTGACGGCCTTGAGTGCGGCGGTGCCCAGGTCGATGCCCCAGGCCGAGCGCGCAGGCCGCTGGTTCAACCGCCGCCACACCTTCTCGAACCAAGTGGGCGTATCGGGTTGGAGATTGAGTTGGAACCGGCCGATTTCCAGCCCCTGCAAGGCCAGGCCGCAGGCCACTGCGAATCGGCCCGCGTGCTGCCGGAGCACAGAAGGATCCATTTCGGCATCGAGGTCCACGCCGGGAAGGTCGGGAAGCCAGCCCATGGCCACCCCAGCCTTTGCCGCACCGTCGGTCGAGGGTGCCGGCGCCACGGCGCGCACGAGTTTGGAGGGGTGTTGCAAGAGCCGCGACGCGATCTCGGTCCGCCAGGCGGCCGCCTGTGGGTCCTGGCTGGCGAGCTGGCAGAATCGTTCGGCCAGGGCTGCCAGGGCGGGCGTGGCGGCGGGCGAGGTTCGCAGCACCAGCGCCATCCTGGCCAGTTCCACGGCGCGAGCCCGCAAACGTTCCAATTCCTCGCTCCGCGCCACACGCGGCACAAGCCCCAACAACCTGGCCGCCTCGTCGTAGTGCCGCTGGCCCAAAAGTTCCCCGGCCGCCGACACCACACGCCGTGTGATCCGCTGCATGATCTGCCGGGCATGGCCGTGCGTGGGGTCCAGCTCCAACAGCCGCCCCACCGTGCGAACCAAATGCATGGAGAAGGGGGCCCCGGCCGACTCACGCAACTGACGCGACAGACTATCGATCTCCTCCAGCCGAGCGGTTGCTTCGGCCAATCGTCCGGCTAACTTGGGCGTGCGCACCGCCGGCGGCACGACCTCGATCTTCTGCACCACCTGGCGATACTGCTGGCTGGCCAGCAACGTTTTGGTTTCCTCCTCCAGTGCATCCAAACGCTCCACCAGCGATTTCTGCTGCTGGAGCGCACGCTGGAGCCGCTGGCGCGCCTGTTCGACCAAAGGCCCGACTGCCGTGTTGCGAATCTGCGTCACCGGGGTAAGCTCCTGGATGGCCCGTTGGTAATCCATTTGACGGCAAAAGTCTTCGGCGCGGGCTATTGCTTGGCGCAGGGTTTCGGCCTGGCGAGCTACCCCTTCCACAAGGTCCGCGCCGCACGTCCCGCAGTACCGGTCCGTGGCCGTCACCATGGCGCTGCACTGTGGACACGTGTCCCATAGGGCCTTGCCGCATTGGGTGCAAAACTTGCGCCCCGCGGCATTAGTGGTCTTGCAGCCCGGGCAAACCACCGGCAAAGCCGGCTCGCTGTTGCCGGAAGGCGGCTGGACCGCTGGCCCTCCCGACATAGCCGTGGCTCCCATACCCTGCAACTACCGCCCCCTTACGATAAACGCCACTTTGATCTCCAAAACCGGCACATGCGGATGATCCGTGGCAATGCGTATGGTTCCTTCCGAAGGGCCAACATAGCTCCCGGGAGGCGCCCCCGGTGGCACCCGAATCGGCACCGCGTACAGTCCGTACTTGACGGCCGAGCTGCTCAGCGGCTTCAGCTCCGCCTTGAGAAAATCGGGGTCCGTCTGGATTTGAACCACCCGCAGCGATCGGTGCTCGTCACGCACCTTAACCGTTACCTGGGTCTGGGCCCCCTCGGCCGACTCGAAGGTCCCAAGCTGTACCACCCCTTGAGCGTCCATCTGCGGTCCATACAGGCCGACACGGCGGAGGGTCGTGCCCGCCACATCGATCTTGAGGACCCGCGGCGGCTTTTCCGGATCCTTGGGTACGGCCGTCAGTTGCAGCGCTTCCCAAAGCGACTTGCCCGGTAGCTCCGCCGGGGCCGTGAGCTTCAGGCGATAGCCGCAGCGGGCCTTCAGCCGGCCAAGGGTCTCCGCATCCGCAGGCCCCACCTCCCACTGCAAGGCGGGGTGCGAGGCCGTGATCGAGGCCAGATCGAAGCCCTCCCAAAGCTGCGAGTATACGGTCACCTCGGCCGACGCCTGCTCCCCTGCCCGGACCGGCGAAAAGACCACCCGGGCCGGCTCGGCCGCCAACGCCGCTCGAACCACACCGCTGATCCGCAGACGAAGTATCTTGCAGGCCGGGTCGTTGGTCAAAACCTCGGCCTCGTGCGAAAAATAGCCGAATGTCTGCGCAATTTTCGACCCCACGCGGATCTCCGCGTGCTGGCCCGGCAGGATCGGTGCGCCGGGCAACTCGCTCATCGTGCATCGACATGATGTGCGGCCGCGCGCCAACTGCAATGGGGCATTGCCCTCGTTGCGGACGACAAACACGTGTTCGCAGCGGTCGGCCGGGTCCAGATCGCCAAACCGGAACTCCGTTTGGTCGATGGCCACGCGCGGCACGGCTGCGGCAGGCTCTGCTGCGCCTTCTTGCACGATGTCTGCGCGGCGGATCGAGCCGGCCTTTCGCTGGGCCACCACGTATTGTGCCGAGAGCCATCCGGCTCCGCCGACCGCCACCAGCGCCGCGGCGACCAGCAGACGAGCAAACGGCCGCCGATTGTGCCTCATCGCATGTTCCTCCCATCTTGCATATTGGCGATTCGAGGATGAAGTTCTGGGACTTGGGATTTGGTTCTTGGAACCGGGTGCTTGGGATTCAGTGCACTTGGCCGCCGGGACTTCCCACCCCGTTGTCGCTTTCCGGCAGAGCGTGGGGCTCGGGTCCCGCTCACCACGCCCTTACGGACGGGCTCGTCTCACCTGCCAGCCACCTCTTCCGGCTGTTTTTCGTCGGTCGGAGCGCTGCCCTGCTCCGAGTGGGCGCGGACCAGCAGTACTTCGACGGTCAAATCCTGGACCGGTGCCGGTGCTGACCGCCGATCGCTGCCCACCGGTCCAACCACAAGCACATCCAATGAAGTCCAATCCCGGTTTTCCCCGGCACGGAACCCACCCAGCCAGGTCTCTTGCGAGGTGGATCGCAACTCGGCTTTGCCGGCGAATTGCCGGCGGTAATGGGCCACCACCTTTTCGGGGTGCCCCCGCCCTTCGAGGCGGGCGTAGAAGATCTCCAACGGCTCGGGCAGGCCGGCCCTTGATCCGGCCTCTTCAGGTTTTGCTGCGCGATGCCAAACGGCCACCGGCGTGGCCCCTGCATGGAACGCCACCGAGAACGCCGCGCTTGCCAATGTGCCCCCCGGGGCCGACAGCCTTCCCCGCAAGGCCTGGATAAGCGCCGCCTCGTGGAACTGAGCCATCTGCGCCCGCACCAGCTCCTGCTCGAAGTCGAGCCAGGCCTGGCTGGGGTTCTGGGCGGTGGCGGGCTGCGGCGGCACGCGGTTGCGGCCCTCGGCCGATCCGGCCCGGCGGACCGGCAGCGTCCGCGGCAAAGCCGGTTCCATCCGGGCGCGGGCCTGGCGGAGCACCGCGACGAAACCCGGCTCCGGAATCACCCGGGTCCCAACGCCCGCCGACCGCAGCGCCCCCGGACCTTCGTCCCACTGCCGGCACAACGCATGCACCAAACGCTGCCGGACTTCCTCGCGGGGAATCGTGCTGGCAAGGGCCGCCAGCGCCGCTCCCTCGCCCAGCGACGAAATGGATCCCAAACGAATCGCAATGCCACGCCCCCATTCGGGCGTCCATAAGCGCTGGGCCAGGGTTTCCAACATCTCGGCGTCCACAGGTGCCTGGGGTGCCGTGCGCGCCGGCACCCCGATCTGCCCGCTCGCTTGGCGCACCCCCAAAGCCCCTGCCAAGCCCTGGCCTGCCAAAGCCGCCAGGTATTGCTCGACCTTGGGTTGCAGCTCGGCCGGCAACAGATTGGCCGCGTAGAGGATCGCTTGGGCTTCGGCGTTGGCCGGCTGCGAGTCCAAGAGCAGCGGGCCCACGGCGGCCAACAGCTCGGCCGAGGCTTGCCCACCGGCCAGGTGCTGGGCCAAGGCCGTCCGCAACGGGCCGTCGGCCGCCGAACGCACCGCTGCCACCGCCAATTGCCGCAGTTGATCAGCCGAAAGGTCCAGCCGCTCCGGCGGACAATACCGCCCCGGCTCGCACACGACGCTTACCAACAACTGCCTGTTGCCCTCCGAAGGGTTGGCCGCCAGGGCCCCAAGCACCGCCTCGGCCAGCGGCCGGCTATCAGCCCCCAACACCTCTCGGCCGGTCAACAGGGCCTCGAGCGCCTTGCGGGCTTCCGAGGTCCCATTGACTGCCAGCGCATCGGCCACCGCCTTGAGGACCCCGGGTGCCAATCGCCCGCTTGTGCCCCGTACTGCCTTGTGGCCGGGCTCGGCCCCGAGTTGAAAAGCCTGGCTCACAAGACGCCGCAGGAACTGCGCTTCCTCGGGCTTGCCGATTCCTGTCCGGCCCCGCCAGAGCACCGCCGCGGCCAGACGCGGGTCATTGCTCTGCCGCGCGGCAAAGTAGTGCTCGTCTTTCCATTGCCGAATGTCTTCCGGAAGTGCCGGCCGCTGGACCTTGGCCGCTGCCGCGGCCGCCGACGCGACCTTGGCTTGTTCCTTCAAGCGGCGGGCCTGACGCTCTTGGGCCGCTTTGCGCTTGGCCTGTTCCTCGGCCGCCTTGGCCCTGGCTTCTTCCTCACGCTCTTTCTTGAGCCGCGCTTCGCGTTGCTTGAGCCACTCCTCTTTCGACATCCCGCCCCAGGGGGCAAGCGGGTCGGCCCCACCCCGCCGGCAACCCCCGCAACCGCTAAAGGCCAGTAACGGCACACACGCCAATACGGCCAGCAGCACGCTCGCAAATCGCCAGGCCCGTTGCGCACGGGATATCATGCAGGCACCTTTGGCTAAAGCGGACTGGTCGCCATGGGCCGCGTCCGTGCACCCGGCGCGTCGTGGTCATCGTACCGACCTTTCGTTGGGCGAGATTAAGAATCGTGTTAGAATTGCGCTAGAATGGCCAGCCTGGGTGCCGGCCGTAGGTGGCCCCCGCCGGGCCCCCAAGGGTTCGCTGTGTCCCAATGCGACCGCAGCACACTTTTCGGCGCCCACGCCACCCAGCAGGCCGTTGCTGCCGATGGAAACGTTGGCGGTCGCCCCTTCGGCAGGCTCCCAGCGGATGTTCTGGATGATCAAGAAATGCAGACGGGGGCGGGCAGATGGCCGTACCCGCCCCCGCGGGGGTGATTGGCGGTTCCGATTGGTCACGTTAGACGTTGACCGCCAGAAGTACGTCCGTGTGCGGAGCCGCCGATCGGGTGACGCGTTTCCTATCCCCGGCTGGCCCCATTACTCGAAGTCCACGCTCTTGCCCACGTCGCCCTTCAGGAACACGCCGCTGAAGATTTCCGCCGGGTGGAGTTCCACCGTGCTGTCGCGGTAGCCGATCGCGGCGTATTCGGCGTCCGTCAGGCCGGTCGGCACCGGAAACCCGGGATTGAGGTACTTATCGCCATTGAGGTCCACGAACTCCTTGACGCTGCCATCGGCCATGAGGATGTTGCAGCTCAGCTTATTGCCCGAGCCGTGCAACGCCCACCAGTCGCGGGTATCCTGGAGCCACGCGGTCGCCACCTGGGTGGGGTCGTCGCCGGTCACGTTAGCCGGCGGGCAGTTGCCTTTCACCTCGCACTCCATCTGCGCTCGAAGGGCTACATTGCGGCCCATGAAGTCGATGTTGTTGCTCGCGGTGTTGAAGGCCGAGGGACCGTCGTTGAACGCCTCGGTCAGGCGCTGGCCGGCCTCCAGGTAGGTCCGGGTTTCGTTATCGCCGCTGCCGGCGAAATACGGGCTCTTCAGCGTGGGATCCTTGGTCAAAGCCAGCGTCAGGATGGCTTCCGTGGGATCGCCCGGGGCTGCATCGGCCAAAAACGGGATGTTCGAGCTGGGAATCCGGGAGCTTTCTACGACGCGCCGGGTCAGCGGGCCGTCGGTGGTACTGAGACCCTTGCGCCCCTGGCCCGCTACGTTCAGCGTTAACAGTTCCGTAGTTGTTGCATCGAACGTGTACTTGACCCCGCTGCGGACTAAATACCAACTGGCCGCGTAGTTGGTGTTGTACCCTTTTTCCCAGAACGCCCGCACGACGTAATCGGCCCGGTTAGTGGTGTTGATAAGCGTGCCGTCGAAACCGCCGGTACCCACACCGCATGCGCCGTCGGACAATCTCGACAGAGGCGCGCCATCCTTCGCGTCGGTTGTATCGTTGCCAAGCAGGTCGTTAAACTTTTCCGGCGCGAGCATGGGGCTCGTGGGGCAGAGCATCTCGCCGGGCTTCGCGGCGCCCATGTTCACAAGGTCGGCGACCCAGCCCCAGGTATCCGGGCAGCCGTCGCGGCGGAAGTCGAAGGCACCGGTGCAGTAGCGGGTCTGCGGGTCGCGGTCGGCGAACATGTGCATGCCGAGGCCGAACTGCCGCAGATTGTTCTTGCAGGCCGAATTGCGGGCCGACTCGCGCGCACGGCTCAAGGCCGGCAGCAACAAGGCGGTGAGAATGGCGATGATGGTGATCACCACCAGCATCTCGATCAGCGTAAAACCACTCTTCTTCATCTTTGTGTTCTCCATACGAGAAACCGAACCGAGTAACCCAGGTACCGATGCACCCGCACCAGGCGCGGGTTGCGCGGGCGAGGCCCGTGGGCGTCGCTCCGCTTTTGTTTGCAATGGCCCCCATCGCGGTGCCCCAACGGCCGACGAATTGCTTCCAGGCAAGTCAGCCGGCCAGAGAGCTGTTTTGCGCGGGTCACCTCCTTCCTTTCGATGCGTCCTTTTTGAAATCGCCTTACGCCGCAAATTGTGAAGCATCGTTATTAGCCCGTTATGAGCGCCGCGTAAAATTCCTGCAAAACTTTGATTGGTTTCGCGTAAGACTCGGCCGTCGGGTGCTCGGCACACGCCCCGAGAACCGTCGGCTGCTCGGCACCCGCGTCCGAATAACCGTCGGATGGGTGCTTGGCACCGACGCCCCCGAGAACCGTCGGCTGATCGCCACCCGCGTCTGAATAACCGTCGGGTGGGTGCTTGGCACCGACGCCCCCGAGAACCGTCGGCTGATCGCCACCCGCGTCTGAATAACCGTCGGGTGGGTGCTTGGCACCGACGTGGCAAGAAGACGGGCCTGTCGCACCGGTTGGGCCGCTACGGCTGCACACATACTGGCTGCCTACGGGCTGCGGAGCGACCAGCGGCTCGTGGCCTCCTGGGGCGGCAGCTCCACGGTGGCATCGGCAAAGCCGCTGGCGCTGCTGGCGGGGAAACCGTTGTTCAATTGGCCGTCGCGGTTCACATCGGCCACGGCCCGCACGCTGCCATCGGCAAACAAGATGTTGCACGCATGGCGGTGGACCGGCGAAAAGCCGCGGTAATCCTGCAAGGTGGCATTCCACACCGGCCACCACACCGATCGCGGAGTGCCGGCGGAAAACGGCGGCACCGGATCCAGCGTGTCGGTCTGCACCGGGCCGCGGGTGAAGGGGAGCACGGCCGGCCAGGTGGCCTGGACCTCGCCCAACGGCGCGTCCAGCGCACCGGCTGGTGCACCGCATCCCAGGATGGGGACGACGCTGGCCGAGGTGGGCCCCGCATCCAGCATCGCCGCGTGGAGCGGCCCCAGCGTGCTTGCGCGTGCCAAAAGCGATGGGGCGCAGCCTGGAGTGCGGCTTTGCAGGTTGCCGCTGTCATCCAGCAGCACCCCGCTGCGGACCAGAAACCAGCTTGCCGTGTAGTTGGTGTTGAAGTGCTTGTTGAAGATTTCCTGCTCGACAAACGCCCGCCGGTCCTCGCCGGTCGGCGGCGGCACCCCGCCGGCTGGGTCCCCTTCGGCCAGAAAGCGGCACGGGTTGATGCTCCGCGAGCCGTCGGGCCGAATCTGCGGGGGCGAGCCACGCCGGTCCGCCACGCACGAATCCACGTTCCAGTCCATGCTCAAAAGGTCGTTATACGTCAGCGAGACGCGGGCGAGGTTCGAGGGGCACAGCATCTTGCCCACCAGGGTGCCCGCCTGGACCAGGTCGGCCACCCAGCCGACCTCGGTGACGCAACCGTCCCTGCGCCAGTCGAACGCCCCGGTGCAGTAGGTGCCCCGGCGCGCAATGTGCGCGGTGAAACCCACGCCGAACTGCCGCAGGTTGTTCTGGCAGGCCGTTTGGCGGCTTGATTCCCGGGCCGAATTGACCGCGGGCATGAGCATGGCCAGCAACACGCTAATGATGACCATGACCACCAGGAGTTCTACCAGGGTGACGCCCGCACAACGGCGGGGCGCCCAGGCCAACAATCGCGACGCCATCATGAGAAGGTTCCCCGAGCTAGGAGGCTTTATTGCGCCCACCAGACACCGCTGTCCAAGCGGCGTGGGTGCCCAGCCAGTGGGCCGGGGCCGTTTGGCGTCATTCTGGCGGAGCTTTTTGAGCAGAGCGTTTGCCGGGCGCTAGTTTTTGGTTAGAAATCCGCGGCCGGCCGCATGGGCCCCCAGTAGAGTAGAGCAGGCGAAGCAACCAAGATTCGCGTGGGGGCGGAGCACCTACCCTACGTGT
>FWPU01008461.1_pt1 | contig 17184 bp, 9 predicted proteins | sample 2228361 | NCBI WGS metagenome assembly FWPU01 (sample SAMEA103939777, study PRJEB20133) | metagenome
AGGGAGCGGCCCCAACCCCTCTGCTGCCCGTGGCAGCGCCGCTCCTTGCCCCTCGAGCACATACTCACAGGCGCGATGAAGTGCTTCTTCATCCCACAAGTAGCGCGTGCTGCCGTGCCTGGTCCACACCTTCGTCTGGGGCGGGAACAGACCAGCCTCGACCATGCGTCGGGTGGCGTAACTCTTGAAGTCATTCATCACCCTCTCGGGGGGCTGCGGCGCAGACACCACGACATGCACGTGGTTGGTCCGTACATTGAGGGCGTGCAGACTCCAGCCGCGATGAGCACAGACTTCGCGAATCGTTTGTTCGACCACCGTGCGCTGCGGGGCGTCGAGTGCGACGGGCGCTTGCTTGAGGCGATTGGCCTCGTGTGTCTCTCGTTCCCGATTGGGCGGAAGGATGTCGGTACCGGGCACATTGTGCAGGCGGTCCACTGAGCCTCGTTGGTCGCCGTGGAGCCACGTACCGTAACAGGTGAAAGTAATGAAATATGCCAAGGGGCCATCCGGCGAGAGGGCGGCCGCTCCCTGACGCTCCGCCAGCGCTGCCGCTCCCTCACGGTCGCGGCTCGGGGTGCTGCTGGCCACCGCTCCCGCTCCCTCACGGTCGCGGCTCGGGGTGCTGCCGGCCACTGCTCCCGCTCCCTCACGGTCGCGGCTCGGGGTGCTGCTATGTTCGCCGCACTGCGGCTGTTGGACTTCCATTGTGAGCAACACGCGCTTGCGGTCCTTCTTGCAGAGCCAGCGCGTCTTAAGCAGGGGGATCGTCGCCCGGCAGTTCTTGCAGGTGACCGTGCGTGCCCAGAGATAGGCAACGGTCGGCTTCGCTACCCAGCGTGGATTGCGCTTGTCGGCCAAGTACTCGGCGCCGAACTGGGCATTGAGCCGATCAATATCCGGCGTCCCATCCTCCTTGAGCGGCACAAGGCGCATGGGCTGCTGCTCGTAAGGCTTCGCGGAGCGCCTATCGAGAGCTTCAAACTCCGCGTAGGTCGGATAGAACGCGGCCAGTTCCCGTCGGGCCTTGTCCAGGACCCACTGGCCCCATGCGCGAACGTGCCACGCCAAATCAGCCTGAATCAGACCAGCCACGGAGGACACAGAGTGCCCAGAGGACCTTCTTTTTGACCTCTTCTCCGTCCCCTCCGTGCCCTCCATGTCCTCTGTGGCCAAGAAGTCGAACAACATGCTCGGCTGGTCTTTCGCCAGATCGAGTTTCCTGAGCGCGGCCGTGATTTCCTTCTTCCCCATCCCCTGGGACTTGAAGAACGCCTCCATGAACTCGCGGTTCTTGAGGATGAACTCCGGCAGCGGCAGCGTCTTGCCGGCAAACTTCTGCGGGTACTCCAGCGTGCATTTGAGGATGAACCAGGCGACCGGGTTGATGTCGACGGCCGTCGCCTCGCAGCCCAGGCGCATGGCCTCTAGCGGGATCGCCCCGCCACCAGCGAACGGGTCGAGCATCTTGGGGGCACGCCCGCCGTATGCTTTACGAATCTCTTGACGAAACCACTCCAACGTCTCGGCGTTCTCGGTCTCCCGGCCCCAGTGCAGAATGCCTCCTTCGGTCTCCTCCTTCTCGCGCTCAACCACCTGGCCGCCTGGCATCTTCTTTCGCTCGCTGCGCTTCACGACCTTGCCGCCGATCTTCTCGCATAGCTCCAGCCGCTGGCGCTGGATTTCTTTTTGCCACTCGGCGTCGCTCATGCCTTCCGGCTTCGGCTGGGCACTCGGGTCGGGCAACAGCGTCGCGATCAGCACCGCTCGACAGGCTGCCAGCGGCCGTCGCGCCGGCCAGATGTGCAAGGTCGAAATGTGCCCATGGCGCACATTCTTCTCGTGCACGCTATCTAACGACGCCTGCTTGAGCGGGAAGGCAAATTCGATCAATCGGGGAAAATCAGTCATGGTTTCTTGCCACCGAGGACACCGAGATCACAGAGAAACTCGTTTGATGCCGTCTACCAGGCGGGCGCAGCCAAAGTTGAGTAGTAAACCTCGTTTCAAGCCCGTCGCTTTCAGATAAGACAAAGCTTGGGCCAACGCCGCTTCGGGCAGCTTGGCGAGAGATTTGATTTCGACTACTACTTGCCCTGCTACGAGGAAGTCGAGCCGCTGACCTTTAATTGTCCTTCCCTTATAGAGAACATCGACCTCAACTTGTCGCTGAAACGGTACCCCGCGCAACTCCAGCTCGATGCAAAGAGCCTCTTCGTAGATCGACTCCAACAGACCCGGTCCCAAGACTCGATGCACCTCAATGGCTGCACCGATGATTGTCTCGGTTAACTCATCTCGTTCTTGCATACTCTGTGTCCTCGGTGTTCTCTGTGGCTAACTCTCCGCTGCTTCCAGAACCTGCTTGGCGCTGATCACCACGCTCCCTTTGGCCTTGGCCAAGAGCGTACCGAACGGGTCCTGAATTCGCACCAGGCGCGGGTTGGGCGTGGCGCAGTCGTAAACGACGTAGAGCCAATACTGCTCGCGCAGGTTGCACGCCTTGGCCCATTCGTTGGCCGAGATTTCGATTTCCCCGGTGCCGGCCCGGCCCTTGACTTCGATGCATCTCTTTTCCTCGGGCCGAATCGACCACAGGTCGAAGCCCGGATTCTCCGGCAGGCCGGCGGCACGGGCCAACTCGGGTGTATGAACGTCCTTCACAATCGCCCCCTCGGATTCTTCGAAGGCCCAGGCCAGCGACATCGCCACCTCGTCGGTCCCGGCCTCGTACTGCTCCCGATCGACCGGATCGTTCGATGGAACCACCAACGCGGTTGCGATGAACTCGACGGCCCGCGGGCGGATCAGTTCCGGCTCGCGGCGCAACACGGCAAGGGCCTGCTGCCGGCGCTGGGTCAATTGTCGTTGCTGCTCCTTGACGCGGGCCAGTTCCTTCTGGGCAGCAGCGCTGCCGGCGCGGGCCTTTTCGGCTTGTTTTGCCCGGGCCGCAGCCAGCTCGGCTTCCTGGTAGTCGAAACCGCGCTCGACGAAGCTTTCCCGCGTGGCCAACGTCGAAAGCAGCGCCTGCCGACGCTGGACCGCCATTTCACGGGCCACGCGCTCGATGAGGAACGCGCGAGCCTCTTCCCGCATCTCGTGGGCACGGACGGCCAGGCGCTGGGCGCTGGCCGGCAGACCACACCCGCCCTTGAGCAACAACAGATGCTCAACGGGACAAATGAAGATCTGCGCGCCCTCGAACTGTTTCACGCCGACCAGGCGGCTGTCCAGAATCTCTTCCTGAGCCAGGTCGGAAAGCTGCGGGTCTGCTTCGCGGACAACGGAAATCAAGGCCAGATGGAAAAGATAGGGCTTTTCGGTAGCGGCATCGACGAACACAGCACCACGCCGTGCCTGGTCGCCGAGGCAGTCGCTGACGATGGCGCGGAAAGCCTCGAAAACAGGTTCGCCAGGATGAATCCAAACGCCGGCTTCGTGATCCTTGGGCCTCACGAAGGACAGGGAGGCCCGCTGCTTGGGCGGATATGTCTCCAGGACGTGCAGTAACGGATCAAGGGCGGTGCCGCCTGTAGATCGCAAGGAAAAACAGCCGCCAGGATCGCCTACGATCTCGATGCCGACCAACGGTGCGGCGTTCTCGAAGTATTGGCGGACGTAGCCGGGCAGGAGACGCTGGTACATCTCACGGTCCATGTCCTCGCGCAGGCGCGGCAGCGCCTTCGCCACGTCGCCTCCGGTCCCATAAAGAGCGCGTTCACGGGCAAGCAGGGCCTCAATCTGCTCTTTGGTCAGTCGGCCTTCGAGGTCGCAGGTCGCCTCATCGGTGCGCTCCTCCGCGGCGGCCATTTCCATGTACCGCTTGATGGACACGCCTTCGAACAGCCGACCGATCACGTCGAACACCTTGTCGGACCCAAGCTCCTTTCGGATGTCCTCCAGCTTTTTCAGCAGCGTTTGGAGTACACGGCCTTCCCGCGTGTTTGTGGCAACGAGGTTCAAGATGACCACCGGGTCATGCTTTTGGCCGTAGCGGTGGATGCGCCCCATGCGCTGCTCCAGTCGCGCGGGATTCCACGGGATGTCGTAGTTGATCATGATCCAGCAGAACTGAAGGTTGATCCCTTCGCCTGCGGCATCGGTGCAGACCAGAAACCGGGCACCCCCTTGGTCCACAGGCTTGCGAAACCGCTCGACCTCCGCCTCACGATCGGTGTAGTACATGCCGCCGTGGATTTGCGCCACTTGACCGGTGTAGCCCATTCCCTCTAGGCGGCGCACCAGGAACTCAAGTGTATCGCGATGCTCCGTGAAGATGATCAGCTTCTCTTCGCCGAATTTGGGATCGACAAGGACGTCGCGCAGCCGCTCGAACTTGGATTCCGTGCCAGCGTCGTACACACGCTTGGCCAGATCACGAAGCTCTCGAACCTGTCTCAGCTCCTCTTGCAGATCGAGGAGAGAGGCCGCGACGACGCCCTCCAGCAGCCTGTCCTCAGCGACCTCGTTCCCCTCGCGCCCGTCCTGAGCGGCTTCCTCGTCGGCCGTCTCGCTGTCGAACAGGTCGTCTTCCTCCCGCAGACGGCGCTGCATGGTGATGAGCTGCTCGATGGTCAGCCGGCCATCCTGGATTTGAGCAATCAGCTCGGTGAGCTTCTCGATGCGCCGTTCAAAGGACCGCAAGACCGCGTAGGTCGAGCTGGCCAGGCGCCGTTGAAAGACGCTCATCGCCAACCGGGCAGCGGAGCGGTTCAGCATCTTGGCCTTGTTGTAGACGTGGCGCAGGTATTCCGTTGTCTCGTCGTAGAGCGTTTGCTCGCTGACCGGGCCCTGGCTTAGTTCGTACCCGAGCGTGTCTGATTGCCGCTTAGGGTACATCGGCCGCCCGTCGAGGTGCACCATCTCCTCCTTGGTGCGCCGGATGAAATGCAATCTGCGACGCTCCCGCGGGTAATCTTGAAACGCTTCGTAGGTGGACAACACCTCCGGTTCCAGCAGCTTCCAAAGGGCATAGAACGGATAGTCCTTGCCCATGTGCGGCGTGGCGGTCAAAAGAAGCAGGTGGTGGGCGCTCCACGACAGGCACCACGGTTCCTCCCGGTCTTCGACACCGGCCAGGGCTTCAGCGACCCTGTACCGGTCGGTTTTCTCGATGCGGAAGTCTGGGTAGCGGTGGGCGGAGAGTTTATGGGCCTCGTCAAACACAACGAGATCGTAGGGGGCGACGTTCGGTTCCTTCAGTCGGGCGAACACGCGAGCGCTTGCCAGCGTATCGATACTGATGATCACACGGTCGCTACCGTCGCCCACAAACGGGTTGGCATTTCGGGCATCGCCGCCGGTGACCACGCGGAAGGGAAGACTGAAGAGCTTGCCGAGTTCGCTCTTCCAGTTGCCCACCAGTCCGGCGGGCGCGACGATCAGGATGCGCTTGAGGATGCGGCGCGACAGCATCTCGCGGATGTACAGGCCGGTCATGATCGTCTTGCCGGCGCCAGCGTCATCCGCGAGGAGAAAACGCAGCCGCTCCTGCTTGAGCATGTGCTCGTAGACGGCGAGCCGCTGGTGCGGCAACGGATCGATCTGGGAGATCTCCGTGGCGAAGGCGGGATTAGCAAGGTGGCCGAAGGACAGCCGTTCGCCCTCGGCAATTGCTCGAACCACCGCCGGATCGGCAGTAAAATCGAGCGCGGGCGAACCCGGCTTGTTGCGCTGGCGGCGGGTTTGCTGGTCTCCCCCTGAGGTTAGCCGTTCGATCTGTGCCCAAGCGAGCTGCGAAGGCCGTGCCTGCCGGTTCTCCCACCGGTTGACCGTGGCGAAGGAGACGCCGAGCATTTCGGCTAGCTGGACCTGGGTCAGGGCGAGCCGGCCGCGCAGGCGTTTGATCCGTGCCGAGTAGTCCGGTGGTAGATAATCGAGGTCGGGCACGCCGGTAGTCCTCCGCTTGCGCGGTAAAGGTCGCGGGGCCGTCTCGCTTTTCCTTGTCAAACGCCGTACAAAAAAGAGAAGAAGTGGAGGCGGCGGGGTTACAACCCGCATGGCCGGATTAGAAGTCCGGTGTCTTTGCCATTAGACGAGGCCCCCACTTCCGCGCCGGTCAACCGTTGCTGCGGTTCGCCGGCTTTTTTCTGTTGGCGTCTGAGAGTAGTATAACAATTGCGATACCGCTGACAAGTGGCCCACGCGATCCATTCGCGAAAAAGTGCCGGGTTGTGGAAGATCACTGATCGTAAACCGATACACGATAACAGCTTACTCCATACGGGAAAACTCTGCCATCGCGACATTTTCTTGTGAAATCGGCAGGTTGGATACGCAGATGAACCGCTCGCTCGGGTCGAGATGCGCAGTCTTGGTCACTGCTCTGGCCACCTGTTGGATCGCGCGACCCCTCCTCTGGCGAGCCGTTCCTTTGCCGTCCGCACGGGGGTAACGTGGGCGCTGTCGGCCGTTCCCAATGAGTTGTTCGCCGCTGGCGGCACCGACTTCAACGACAGTGTTCCAAGACGGCGAGAACCGCTCCGACGATCCGCTCGGTGGCGAACTGGTCCGCGCCGGCGGGGCGGACGGATGGGCGGTCCATCGCCTGCACCTGACTCAGGGTCGGTGAGGTAGGCGGCCGGCGCGCCTATCACCCCCGTTTATGCCGCATTGGCGGCCAAGCGGAAGGCATGGCCGTCTCGACAATGCGGTGGGGCACCTGCCTGTTGCGGTGCTTCGCGGGGGGCTCTTGTTTCGGCCTGAGGTGCGCGCCAGGGTGGTAGACTGCTTGCCGTCGGTTGCATCGGTTTGGACCGACTTGCACGGAGCGGCGTGGCCTAAGCCGGGCGAACATCGGTCTCGGTGACCGACGCAAGTGGCGACGGGGGCGGCAGATAGGGCCAGAATACAAGACGCCGCAGGCGGTTACGGCTTGCGGCGTCGGGGGTTACGGCAACCAACTCCCAAGCAAGCCTGGGATTAGGGCAAGCAACCCTCTAGCGCGCCCGGAGGGACTCGAACCCCCAACCCTCGGTTCCGAAGACCGATGCTCTATCCGATTGAGCTACGGGCGCAGCATACCCAAGTCTACCGCCTGGGGGGCGTGCTGCAAGCTGGTCTGCTCGGCCTGCGGCTTTCGAGGCGTGCGCCCGACGCAGGCCGGCTTCACCCTGGCTACGCCAGGATGGCTACGGCAGGGGTCGATGGCCAATGCGTTTGCCGCGCTGATCTTCGCGCCGTGGCCGAACGGCTATCCCCTATTGCCAGCCAGTTACAACTCGTTCTGCTTGGAGCGGTGCCCGGGGGCTGCGGATGAAGGAGCCATCCTGGTCGTCTCCGAAGGGATGCCCATGCCTTCCCAGGTTTCATTCTCGGGGGCTGCGGATGAAGGAGCCATCCTGGTCGCCTCCGAAGGGATGCCCATGCCTTCCCAGGTTTCATTCCCGGGGGCTGCGGCTGAAGGAGCCATCCTGGTCGCCGGCCAGCAGGACGCCGTCCCACGGGATCGTGCAGCCAGGTGGGAAGGGAAACGAGGAGAAAGCAATTAGGCGGTTCCAACGGGCGCGGTGTGCCTCCCGAAGCGTGCAAAAAGCAAACTGCAAGGTCCATCGCCGCAGGGGTGGCGACGAGTTGGCTCAGCCGGATGTCGTTTTGCGAGGCGAGAAGGCCGGAAGCGCCCATCGCCGCAAGAGCGGCGGGGCCGAGGCAAGTCGGGGCGGCCGGATTTGAACCGGCGACCCTCTGGTCCCAAACCAGATGCGCTAGCCAGGCTGCGCTACGCCCCGAGCCGGCGTTTTCGTCAAGGAGTGACGTGGTTGGAGGGGGGATGCCGCCGGTGCCGCCTCGCCGCCGTACCAAACGGGATGTTCCTGGTTGGCGATTGAGGGGTTGCGGGGTGGCATGGACCGCCCCGGTCACCGGAGTCCCGGCCGCCAGGAGCGCGTCGGCGCGGCATCGGTCCCTCATGTGCAATGCTAACCTATGGAGGCGGGGGCGGGCAAGGTGGCTGGTGGGGGAATGTTGGGGGATGCCGGGCCAGCGACATAACGCGGGTGGAAGCGGTGCGGTCTGGGGCCGGTCTTTCGCGAAGGTCCGGGGGTGGGCTTTTGGGTGGGATCGTCATGGGGGGATCGCCGTTGCGTCATTGGATCGGGTGCCGCGGGGGAGGATGGTGCCCGGGTTCGCGGAGAAGTCGCGTTTCTTCCCGCCGTTGCGTTGTTGGATCGGGTGCCGCGGGGGAGGATGGTGCCCGGGTTCGCGGAGAAGTCGCGTTTCTTCCCGCCGTTGCGTTGTTGGATCGGGTGCCGCGGGGGAGGATGGGCGGGGCGGTTTGTACCTTTGGGGGGTGAGTTCGCGCTTGGCCGGCGGTCGTTCCGCGCTACAATGACGGGTAGCGGTGAGTTTTGGACCATGGGGCCTGAGACTGTCCCGGAAGGCAGCGGATCACGATGAGAGCGACGATTGCCAAGCGCCGGCCGACCACATTGCGCGAGCTGCGTGAGAGTGGCTGGGTGTCGCGCCCGGTCAAGCAGGAACTCCGCGAGAACCTGCTTCGGGCATTGAGCTGCGGAGAAGAGCTGTTTCCGGGGATCATCGGCTACGAGGACACGGTGATACCGGAGATCAACATCGCCCTCATTGCGGGGCACGACATGCTTTTTCTGGGCGAGAAGGGGCAGGCCAAGAGCCGGCTGATGCGGATGCTGGTCCGCTTTCTGGACGAGGAGTTGCCCTACGTGGACCTTCCTGGCTGCCCGGTGCACGAGGACCCTTATCATCCGATCACGTCGATGGGGAAGCGTTATCTGGCCGAGACGCCCGAGGACGAAGTCCGGATCGCCTGGTGGCCGCGGCGCGAGCGGTATGCGGAGCGGTTGGCGCCGGGGACGAAGTTCGCGGACGTGATTGGGGAGATCGACCCGGCCAAGCTGGCGGCCGGGCAGAGCATGTCGGCCGAGGAGGCCCTGCACTTCGGCCTCATTCCGCGCATGCACCGGGGGATTTTTGCGGTCAACGAGTTGCCGGAACTGGACGAGCTGGTGCAGGTGGGGCTATTCAACATTCTGGAAGAGCGCGATGTGCAGATCCGGGGCTATCCGATCCGCTTCGAGATCGATGTGTTGGTTTTGTTTTCGGCGAACCCGGCCACCTACAACCGCAGTGGCAAGGTCATTCCCCAGCTCAAGGATCGGATTGGCTCGGTGATCCACACGCATTATCCGCGGGACCGGCAGTTGGGGATCGAGATCATGGAGCAGGAGGCGGCCATCGATCTGGGGGGGGAGTACCCGGTGGTGGTTCCCTATTTCATGCGGGAGATCATCGAGCAGATCAGCATTTGTGCGCGGCGATCGAAGTATATCGACCAGCAGTCCGGGGTCAGCGCGCGGTTGAGCATTGCCAATTACCGGACGATGGTGGCTTCGGCGCGGCATCGGGCGGCGGTGCTGGGCGAGCGCCCGGCGGTGCCGCGGATCAGCGATCTGGGCCATCTGACCGCCTCCTCGCTGGGGAAGCTGGAGCTGGACATGATGTCCAGCCACCAGATGTCGGAGCGGCAGGTGCTGGAGGCGATCATTGCCGAAGCCATCCGCGAGGTGTTCTGCGAGTATGTGGAGAAGCACGGCCTGGAGGAGATTGCGGAGATTTTCTCGCGGGGGGTGAAGATCGAGGTGGGGGACATGTTGCCTTCCAGCCAGTATGCCGAGCGGCTGAAGCGGGTGCCGCCGGTGTGGGAGAAGGCATTCGAGGTAAATGCGTCCAGCGACTCGGCGGTGCGGGCGTCGTGCGTCGAGTTCGTGCTGGCCGGGCTGTACGCCACCGACCGGATTTCCCGGGTGCAGCATCACGGCCGAATCGTGTATGAGGTCCGTTGAACCATGAGCCGGTCGCGACCGCTTGGCGGCATTATCCACACGTACCAGAAGTACGATCCGAAGAACATTCCCAGCCCGACGCAGCCGCCGCCGGATGTGGTTTCTGGGGCGTTCGAGCATTTGCTTACGTACGGCACCTTGCGGGAGCTGACGGAGGAGGAGTTGGCGCGGGCGGTGCGGCTTGACCCCAGCCAGATCGCCGGTCTGGGCCCGAGCCTGGAGTCGCTGATGGAGATGCTTCGCCAGCGGAAGGCGAAGATTCTTTCGACGTACGAGACGAAACGGGTGCAGGCCGAGGCAGCCGGCCGCTACCGGCAATGGGGGCAGGCGATGCGGCCCCCGCCCGAACTCCGCAAGCGCTTCGAGCGGGCTTTCCAGGAAGAGCAGATCCACGATCTGGAGCGGCTGTGGTACTTCACCCACGACGAGCGCAGCCCCTTTGCCCGCGAGCTGGTGCAACTGGTCAACCGCCTGGGCGATAAGTACCAGATTGACGAGTTGGCGGCCAAGTACGAGTTCACCGGCCGGACCGAAATGTCCATCCCCAAGGCCTTGGAGATCAAGGAGGAGTTGGAGACGATCGATCGGCTGCTCAAGCAACTGGAGGAGGCGGCCAAGACCGCCCGGATCGGCGTGATCGACCTCGATGAACTGGCCGAGTTCGCCGAGCCGGGCGATATCGAGCGGCTCCGCCAACTCCAGCGGGAGATCGAAGAGTACATCCGGCAGATGGCCCAGCGCCAAGGGTTGGAGCGGACCGGTCGGGGATACCAACTCAGCCCCAAGGCCTATCGGATCTTCCAGAACCGGCTGCTGGAGCGGATTTTCAGCAACCTGGAAGCGGCCCGAACCGGCCGGCACCACGGCCCCATCGTGGGCGACGGCGCCGTCGAGTTGCAAAAGACCAAGCCCTATGAGTTTGGCGACTCGCTGGCGAACCTGGACATTGCCGGTTCGTTCATCAATGCCTTGATTCGCCGGGGCCCGGGGCTGCCCGTGCGTTTGGCGGCCGACGACCTGGAAATCCACTACACCCGCAACACCCCGAAGTGCGCCACGGTGGTGCTGTTGGATATGAGCGGGTCGATGCGGTACGACGGGCTTTATATCGATGTCAAACGCATGGGGCTGGCCCTGGACGGCCTGGTGCGCCGCGAGTATCCCGGCGATTACCTCCAGTTTGTGGAGATCTACACCTTCGCCAAACCGCGGCACCCGAGCGAGATCCCTGCGCTGATGCCCCGGCCGGTGACGTTGTACGAACCGATCGTCCAGCTTCGGGCCGACATGAGCGACGAGCGGATCACCGAGTTCGATATCCCCCCGCATTTCACGAACATCCAGCACGGGCTGCATTTGGCGCGGCGGTTTTTGGCGGCCCAGGATACGCCGAACAAACGGATCGTGCTGATCACCGACGGGCTGCCCACCGCCCACTTCGAGCAGCAGTTCTTGTACCTGCTATACCCCCCGCACCAGCGCACCGAGGAAGCCACCCTCCGCGAAGGCATGCTGTGCGCCCGCGAGGGCATTACCATCAACATCTTCCTCCTGCCCAGTTGGTCGCAATCGCGCGAGGATGTCCACTTTGCGTACCGGCTGGCCCGGGCCACGGCCGGCAAGGTCTTTTTCACCGCCGGCAAAGACCTCGATCGCTACGTGGTGTGGGATTACCTCAACCGCCGCCGGGAGATCGTAGCCTGATGCGCGGGTGACGTGGACCCGGCAATCCGTCCCCAGACGGCACGAGCAAAGGGGTGCGGAGGCGGTGTCGATGCTCGTCGGACTCGCCGCAGGCCATCGGGTCGGTATAATCGAGCCGATCCTCTCCGCCCGGGCCGTGCAGCGCCGGGCGACATTCTTTGATCGGGCCCGCCATGTGGCTCCTGGACCTGACGCTGGACAGTCCGGCCGAGAACCTGGCGTTGGACGAAGCCCTTTTGGACGAGGCCGAAGCGGCGCCGGAGCCGCGGGAAACGCTGCGTCTTTGGGAGCCGCGCGGCCCGATGGTGGTGGTGGGGCGGTCCTCGTGCATCGCCCAGGAGGTCCGCCGCGAGGCGTGCCACCGGCTGGGTATTCCCATCCTTCGGCGGGCCAGCGGTGGGGCGGCGGTGGTCCTTGGGCCGGGATGTCTGGTGTACGCTCTGGTGCTCAGCATCGAGCGGCGTCCTGCGCTGGGGATGGTCGCGCAGGCCCACCGCGTGGTGCTCGACCGGCTGGCCGACGCCTTGGGGGGCTTCGTTCCGGGTGTTTGCCGGCGGGGGACGAGCGATCTGGCATTGGGCGAGGCGAAGTTTTCGGGCAACAGCGTTCGCCTGAAGCGGCGGTGCCTGTTGTACCACGGGACGGTGTTATACAATTTCCCGCTGGAGTTGGTGGAGACGTGTTTGGCCATGCCCCCCCGACAGCCGGCCTACCGGCAGGGCCGGCCGCACAGGGCATTTTTGACCAATCTTCCGCTTCCCGGAGAAGTGATCCGGCAAGCCATGGCGGCGGCGTGGTGTGTCGAGCGGTCGCGGGCGGATTGGCCCCGCGAGGCCACCGCGCGCCTGGCGCTTGCCAAACGATGTTCCAGCGCGGAGGAACCCTGACATGAAAGGCTCGCTGACACGACGTGGTTTCATGTACCTGGCTGCCGCGGGTTCGGCGGCATGGGCCTGGCTGGGTGGGGCGCGCCGCCCCTCCGGGGCAGCGGCCGACAAACCGGCCCTGTTGGGCGGGACCCCGGTCCACAAGGGCGGCTGGCCCGGTTGGCCCCAGTGGCGCACCGACTGGGAGCCGAAAATCCTCCAGATCCTCCGGAGCGGCGTGTGGTCCAGCGCCGGCGGCGGCGGCCAGACCGCCGAGTTCGAAAAAGCCTACGCCAAGCTCCTGGGGGCCAAGCGGTGCGTGACCACCGCCAGCGGCACGACCGCGCTGATCACCGCCCTGTACGTGATGGGAGTCGATGCGGGCGACGAGGTGATCATCTCGCCCTACACCTTCATCGCCACCTACAACGTGGTCCTGATGCACAAGGCGCTGCCGGTGCTGGCCGATACCGACCCCGCCACGCTGACGATGGATCCCGCCTCGATCGAAAGCCGCATCACCGACCGCACACGGGCCATCCTGCCGGTGCACATCTACGGCATGCCCTGCGATATGGACCCCATCAACGCCATCGCCAAAAAGCATCACCTGGCCGTGATCGAGGACGCCTGCCAGGCGTGGCTGGCGGAGTACAAGGGGAAGAAGTGCGGCACGCTGGGCGACCTCGGTTGCTTCAGCTTCCAGAACTCCAAGCATATCCCATCCGGCGAAGGCGGGGCCGTGACCGGCGACAACGACGATCTGTTGGACCGCTGCCAGTCGTTCCACAATTGCGGCCGGCCTTATGGCAGGTTCCGCGGCAGCGGTTGCTTCACCCGTGGCACCAATTGCCGGATGACCCACTACCAGGCGGCCATGCTTCTCCAGCAGATCGACAAGCTGGTGGCCGACACCCAGCGCCGCCAGGAAAACGCCGACTATCTGACCCGCCGCCTCCAGGAGATTCCCGGGATCCACACCGTGCGCCTGCCGGAAAACAGCCGGGCCGTGTGGCACCTGTACGCCTTCCGCTACGATCCGGCCCAGTTCCACGGCTTGCCGCGCGACCGCTTCATCCGGGCGCTGGGTGCCGAAGGCATCCCGTGCAGCGGCGGATACCACGAGCAGTACTTCGACGGGCTGTTGGACGAGGCCATCCACTCGCGGGGCTACAAGCGGCTGTTCTCGCCCGAACGGCTCAAAGCCTACCGCGATAGCTTCCACGAGCTGAAAGGCAACCGGCTGGTGTGCCAGACGACGGTGGGCCTGTTCCAGAGCATGCTGCTGGCCGACCGCAGCGCCATGGACCACATTGCCGATGCCATCCGCAAGATCCATACCCATAGCGCCGAGCTGGCCAAGACCGCCTGAAGGACATACCCGCATGCAACAGCGCGATGGCGGCCCAGGCTGCCAGCCGCCGATGGCCCAATGGGCTGGGCGGCACGCGCTGCAACAATTAGCTGGGCGGCACGCGCTGCAACAATTAGCTGGGCGGCACGCGCTGCAACAATTAGCTGGGCGCCAGGCGATGCAACAATTAGCTGGGCGGCACGCGCTGCAACAATTAGCTGGGCGCCAGGCGTTGCAACAAGTGGCGCCGACGGAGGCCGGCCACCCTGCAGCGTTTGCGCACGAGGCCGCTGCGGCCTGAACCCTCCACCCCAGGCAATCCCTACGCGATCAGCAAAAAACCGGAGCAGCGTATGAGTCGGGCAAGTCGGTGCCAGGCGCTGGCGTGGTGTGTCCTTGCTGGGCCAGTCTTGCTCCTTGCTGGGCTGGTCTTGGGGAAGCCGGCCACGGCCCCGGCGGCCGAACGCCCCGATCTGCTGGTGGCCGACTTCGAGGGCGACGATTATCGCCCCTGGCGCGTCGAGGGGACCGCCTTCGGTCCCCGGCCCGCACGTGGCACTTTGCCCCACCAGATGGAAGTTACCGGCTACGAGGGGCGGGGCCTGGTCAACAGCTTCTACGGCGGCGATGCCTCGACCGGCACGCTCACCAGCCCCCCCTTCCGCATTCAGCGCCCCTACCTCAACTTCCTCATCGGCGGCGGCAAGTATCCCGGCCGGACCTGTATCGACCTGCTGGTCGATGGCCGGGTGGTCCGCTCGGCCACCGGACCAAACGACCGCCCCGGCGGCAGCGAACGCCTGGAGTGGGAATCGTGGGATGTCTCCGACCTGGTGGGCAAGGAAGCGATCCTGCGGATCGTCGATCAGGCCACAGGGGGCTGGGGGCACATCAACATCGACCATATCGTGCAAAGCGACCGGCGGCGCGGCGGGCAGCCGGCCCAGCGGTCGCTGCTGGTCCAGGCCCGCTGGCTCCTGCTGCCGGTCAAGAACGGGGCACGCAAGGTGTGGATGCGGCTTTTCGGCAACCCGGGGCCCCAGCGCGAGTTCGAAATCGAGCTGGCCGACGATACGCCCGATCTGTGGGTCGCCACCGAGATCGCTCCATGGCGCGGCCAGACGCTGTGGATTGAAGTGGACCGCCTGTCCCCCGGCTCCAAGGCCTTGGATAACCTCCGCCAAAGCGACGCGCCTCAAGGCGAGAAGGTGCCGCTGGCCGGTGGCTTGAAGCCCTTTCCCGGCGGCCAACCGCTTTATCGTGAAACCCATCGCCCCCAGTTCCACTTCTCGCCGGCCTGGGGTTGGACCAACGACCCCAATGGCCTGGTGTATTACCAGGGCCAGTATCATCTGTTTTTCCAACACAACCCGTACGGCATCCGGTGGGGCAATATGACCTGGGGACATGCGGTAAGCCGCGACCTGGTCCACTGGCAAGAACCGGGCGACGCCATCCATCCGGACCACCTGGGGACCATCTTCTCCGGTTCGGCAGTGGTCGATGAGGAGAACACGGCCGGCTTTCAAAGCGGGCCCCACAAAGCCCTCGTGTGCATCTACACCTCGGCTGGCGGCACCAACCGGGCCTCGCAAGGCAAGCCGTTTACGCAGTCGCTGGCCTATTCGGCCGACGGAGGCCGATCGTGGACCAAGTACCCGGGCAACCCGGTCCTCCCGCACGTGGTGGGAAGCAACCGCGACCCCAAGGTGTTCTGGCACGGGCCCAGCGCCCAGTGGGTGATGGCCCTGTATCTCGATGGGCCGCTGTACGCCTTGTTTGCCTCCCCCAATCTGAAACAGTGGCGCCGGCTATGCGATCTTCCCGATGTGGGCGGCACCGAATGCCCAGACCTGTTCCCCCTGCCGGTCGATGGCCGGGCGGACAACACCCGCTGGGTCTTCTGGGCGGGCAACGGCAACTATCTGGTGGGCCACTTCGATGGGCGCTCGTTCGTCAAAGAAAGCGGGCCCCATCGCTCCAAATACGGTTCGCATGACTATGCCGCCCAGACCTTTAGCGGCATCCCCCCCCGCGACGGCCGGCGCATCCAAATTTCGTGGATGTCCGGCGGCAGCTATCCCGGCATGCCGTTCAACCAGCAGATGACGGTGCCGCGAGTGCTGTCGCTCCGCACCACGCCGGAAGGGATCCGGCTTTTCTTCGAGCCAGTCCGCGAGCTGGAACAACTGCGGGGCCAGGAACACGCCTGGCGCGATCTGGACCTGGCCCCCAGCGAGAACCCTTTGGCCAGCATTTCGGCCGAACTCCTAGATATCGAGGCCGAGATCGAGCCGGCTGCGGCCCGCAGCCTCCGTTTCGATCTCCGCGGCGCCGTGGTCGAGTACCATCCGGCAAAAAAGCGTCTAGTGGCCCTTGGGCAGGTCGCCCCTTTGGAACCCGAACACGGCCGGATCACGCTTCGCATGCTGGTCGATCGCACCTCAATCGAGGTATTCGCCGGTGGTGGCCGCGTGCAAATGGCCTCGTGTTTCCTGCCCGACCCCGGAAAGCCTCTCCGTTTGGAAGCCCTGGGCGGAATCGCCCGGATCCGGTCCCTGCGTCTCTGGCCGCTGCGGTCCATCTGGCAGTGAATCGCTTCGAACATCGAGGAGCAGTACCGTGAAATACCTGGTGTTGCTGGCGTGCAGCGTGTCGCTTGGCGCGGCTGTCGCTTGCCTGGTTCTCTTTCCCGGCTTGTTGCCGGCCGATGAGCCCGCCAGTCCCACAACCCGCCCCGCCGCTCGGGTGCTCATCGCCTATGACACACTCCGCGGCCATACCGAACAAATGGCCCTCGCCGTAGAAGAAGGTGCGCGCCGAGTGCCCGGCGTGCTGGTCGTGCGAAAAAAGGTCGGGGAGGTCACCAAGGAGGACCTCGTGGCGGCTGACGGCATCATCCTGGGCTGCCCCACCTACTTCGCCAACATTCCCGGCCGGATGAAAACCGTCCTCGACACCTGGAACTGGAAACTCAAGGTCGATTTCACCGACAAAATAGGAGGTGCTTTCGCCACCGGCGGCGGACAGATGGGAGGCAAAGAGCACACGGTCGTGTCGCTGTTGTTGTTCATGATCAACAACCGGATGATCGTGGCTGGCCCCCTCTATGAGGACGAACAAGGGGAAGACAAATGGGGCGAACTGGGCGGTGGGGCAATGACCGGCCCCATCGACCCGGGCCTGAGCCCGGCCGAATTCGATAGCGCGCGACGGATCGGCGAGCGGATCGCCCGACTGGCCAGCCAGTGGCGGGCATCGCGCGCCCGCTAAACCCCGCCGCAGGGCGCGTGCTGTGTACGCAGGCTACACCCTATGCACGTGGGTGCAGCCCGTAGGGAGCGTGCTCTGCACCCACGCTTCTTGCTAGGTCGGATGTCACGCCCCGAACGCAAGTGAAGGGCGTGGCAAGGCCACAACCATCGCTGCGCCCTGGCCGTGC
>FWPU01008601.1_pt1 | contig 17182 bp, 14 predicted proteins | sample 2228361 | NCBI WGS metagenome assembly FWPU01 (sample SAMEA103939777, study PRJEB20133) | metagenome
CATCGTCTGGTTGATCCCCGCGCTGCCGCTCGCCGGCTTCCTGCTGCTGGCGTTCTTCGGGAAGCGCATCGGCGAGCCGCTTGCCGGCTGGCTCGCCACCCTGATGGTGGGAAGCTCGTTCGCCGCCGCTGCGGTGGTCTTCTTCGGTCTGCTCGACCAGCCCGAGCACACGTTCGAGCAGGTGCTGTTCACCTGGATCCCCGCCGGCGAGTTCCACGTTGACGTCGGCTTCCTCGTCGATCCGCTCTCGATGGCGATGGTCCTGTTCATCACCTTCATCGCCACCCTGATCCACCTGTACTCGATCGGGTACATGCACGGCGATCCCCGGTTCCCGGCGTTCTTCACCTACCTCAACCTGTTCGTCGGGTCGATGCTCGTGCTGGTGCTCGGCAACAACATGTTGCTGACCTTCGTCGGTTGGGAAGGCGTAGGGGCGTGCTCCTACCTGTTGATCTCGTTCTGGTTCACCAACGAGGCCAACGCCTCCGCCGGCAAGAAGGCGTTCGTGACGAACCGCATCGGCGACTGGGGCTTCATGGTTGCCATGTTCATGACGTTCTTCACCTTCGGTTCGCTCAACTACTCCGAGGTGATGGCCCAGGCCGGCGGGCTGGCCAAGACGACCGCCACCTTCATCGCCCTGATGCTCTTCGTCGGCGCGGTGGGCAAGTCGGCCCAGATCCCCCTCTACATCTGGCTCCCTGATGCCATGGCCGGTCCGACCCCGGTGTCCGCCCTGATCCACGCGGCCACGATGGTCACTGCCGGCGTGTACCTGATGACCCGAGCCAACCCGATCATCGCCGCGTCCGACGGTTACGTCGGGTGGATCATCGCCGGCGTCGGTGCTGCCACCGCCTTTGTGGCGGCGACCATCGCCATGGCCCAGCACGACATCAAGAAGGTGCTGGCCTACTCGACGGTCAGCCAGCTGGGCTACATGTTCCTCGCGGTCGGGTCGGGTGCGTACGTCGCCGCGATCTTTCACATGATCACGCACGCCTTCTTCAAGGCGTGCCTCTTTTTGGGATCGGGTTCGGTGATCCACGGCATGGCCGGCGAGCAGGACATGCGGCTCATGGGTGCGCTGCGGAAGTACCTGCCCATCACCGCTTCCACGTTCGTCGTCGCCTGGCTGGCCATCGCCGGCGTGTTCCCGCTCTCGGGGTTCTGGTCCAAGGACGAGATCATCGAGTTCGCCTGGCAGAAGAGCTTTGTTCTCGGCATCATCGGGTTCGTCACCGCGCTGCTCACCGCCTACTACATGTCCCGGCTGGTGTTTCTCACGTTCTTCTCTCAGCCGCGTTGGGGTGAGCACGCCGTGCGGGAAGAGGTGCCAGCGGGCGAAGTGGCCGGTGGGGCTGACGAGCCCGGTGCCGGGGATGCCGGATCGGCGGAGGCGGAGGTGCTGGTCAACGGCCTGCCGCTCACCTCCGAACGCGCCGCGGTCGTCGATCCTGGCTTCCACCCCCACGAGTCGGCTTGGACCATGACGCTCCCGCTGGTCGTCCTGGCGGTCCTCTCGGTGATCGGTGGTCTCATCAACCTGCCGGGCAGCCACATCCTGGCCGATTGGCTGCATCCGGTCGTTCGGGAAGGCGAGAGCCACTTCGAGCCGTCCGGCACCTACGTGTTCGTCTTCGGTGTCGTGTCGACCGTGCTCGCCCTCGGCGGTATCGGCATCGCCTACCTCGTCTGGCTGAAGGGGACACGCGAGCTCCAGCGCGATCTTGAACCGGCGTTCTTGAACAAGGCCTGGTACTACGACCTCGGCGTCACGGCGCTCATGGGTGGCCCGGGACGGAAGGTCTTCGACGCCATCTCCTGGTTCGATCGCACCGTGGTTGACGGCGTCGTCAACGGCGTCGGTGCGGTGACCCAAGGCGCCGGTCAGGTCGTGCGTCGGCTCCAGAACGGGTACGTCCGCAGCTATGCGCTTGGCGTCGTCGTCGGGGCGGTGCTGCTCATGGCCTTTGTACTCACCCGCGTGTTGAAGCTGTCATGACCGCGATCGTTCTCGCCCAAGTGCTGCCGGTGCTCGCCGAGGCGGGTGGGCACGGGACAGGTGGCAACGGAGCCGGCGCCGGGTTTCCGCTGCTACCGGTCATGGTGTTGCTCCCGCTGGTGGGTGCCGTCACCATCGCGTTGCTCCCCAGGGACCGTCCCGATGCCATCCGGTTGGTCGCGGTGCTCAGCACCGTGGCAGCCGGCGCTCTGAGCATCGTGATGCTCGCCCAGTTCGAGCCGGACGCTCCCGGGTTCCAGTTCGTCTCGTCAGCGACGTGGATCGAATCCCTCGACATCAAGTTCATCCTCGGTGTCGACGGCATCAGCCTCTTCCTCGTCGTCCTCACCGGCGTCCTGTTCCCGATCTCACTGCTCGCAGCCAAGCCCGAGCACGACGCCAAGGGCTATTACGCCTGGCTCACCCTGCTCGAGGTCGGCTGCCTCGGCGTGTTCTGCGCGTTGGACCTGTTCGTGTTCTTCCTCTTCTTCGAGATCACCCTGGTGCCGCTGTACATGCTCATCGGGAAGTGGGGCCACGGTCGGCGCGTCTACGCGGCGACGAAGTTCTTCGTCTTCACCATGCTCGGCTCGGCATTCATGCTCGTGTCGATCGTGTCGCTCGCCCTCCTCGCCAAGGCGGGCGAAGGCGGGACGGTCAGCTTCGACCTGCAGAAGGTCATCGCCAGCCAGGCGAACGTGGGCACCGTCACCTCTCGGCTGATCTTCGCCGGCATGGCCGTCGCCTTCATGGTCAAGACTCCGGTGTTCCCGCTGCACACCTGGCTCCCGGACGCCCACACTGAGGCGCCGACGGCCGGGTCCGTCGATCTGGCCGGCATCCTGCTCAAGCTGGGCACCTACGGGTTCCTGCGGTACGGCCTGCACCTGTTCCCCGAGGCCTCCCTGTACTTCGCGCCGGTGATGATCACCCTCGGGGCGATTGGCATCATCTACGGCGGCATCGTCGCGGCCATGCAGAAGAACCTGAAGCGGCTCGTCGCGTACTCTTCGGTCGCGCACATGGGCTTCTGCGTGATGGGGCTGTTCGCGCTCACGGTCGAGGGCGTCGAGGGCAGCGTGGTGCAGATGATCAACCACGGCATCAGCACCGGCGCCCTGTTCATCCTGCTCGGGTTCCTCTACCAGCGGCGCCACACCTACGAGCTGTCCGAGCTGCGGGGCATCCAGAAGGTCGCCCCGGTGTTTGCCGGGATCTTCACCGTGGTGATGCTGGCCTCGATCGGGCTGCCCGGCCTCAACGGGTTCGTCGGCGAGTTTCTCGTCCTGGTCGGTACGTTCATCTCGTACCGCTGGTGGGCGGTCGTGGCCGCGACCGGCGTGATCCTCGCCGCCCTTTACCTGCTGTGGGCCTACCAGCGGGCCTTCCACGGCGAACCGGACGAGGCCAACCGCGCCTTCCCCGACCTGAAGCTGAACGAAAAGCTCGTCATCGCGCCGTTGATCGCCCTCATCGTGTTCCTCGGCGTGTACCCGAAGCCGGTGCTCGAGCGCATCGAGCCGGCGGTGAAGCGGGTGCTCGAGCAGGTCGAGGTGTCGACCGGTAGGGAGCTGCCGTCTACGCGGAAGGGTGCCGACCTGACGCCGGTGGCCGGTGACGGCCATGGCGGCGACGGGGAGCCGGCCGGCGCCACCGAGCACGCGGAGGCCGGTCGATGAGCGGGGTGCTGTCGGCCATGTTGGCTCAGGCTCCGCCGACTACCGTCACCGGGGTTCCTGGCGGCCCGTCGATCCTGCCCGGGAGCCCGTCGGTGGACCCGAACGCGCCCGTCGCCACGCCGACGGTGCTGTGGGCCGCGGTGTTGCCGATCCTGGTGCTCGCAGTGGGTGGGCTGCTGCTCCTCACCATCAGCTCGTTCCTGAAGAAGGGCGCGCCGAAGGGCTTCTACACCCTCTACACGGTCGTGGTCGCCGGGCTGGCCATGGCCTCGGCGGTGCCGCTGTGGGCCAAGGTCAACGGTTGGACCGAGATCGCGTGGTGGGACTTCCGCGACCTGTGGTGGCAGTCAACCCCCACTGCTCCGGGCCCGTTCAGCACCGTCGGCCAGGCCATCGGCGTCGACGGCTTCGGTGTCTTCGTGACCTTCCTCATCTGCGTCGCGGTCGTGCTCGCGGCCTTGCTCAACGACGACTTCCTCCGGCGTGAGGGGCTCGACGGCCCCGAGACGTACGCGCTCATGCTGTTCTCCGCCTGCGGCGGGGTGATCATGGCCATGGCCGACGACCTCATCGTGCTGTTCCTGGGACTCGAGACATTGTCGATCGCGGTGTACGTTCTGGCCGCCAGTCACCTCAAGCGGGCCCAGTCCCAGGAGGCGGGCCTCAAGTACTTCGTGCTCGGCGGGTTCTCCTCGGCCTTCCTGCTGTACGGAGTCGCCATGCTCTACGGGGCCACCGGGACGACGAACATGGTCGAGATGAAGGACTTCCTGGCCGGCACGATCCCGACCGAGAACACGCTGCTGCTGCTCGGCCTGGCGCTGATGCTGGTCGGGCTCGCGTTCAAGGTGGCAGCGGTCCCGTTCCACACCTGGAGTCCCGACGTCTACGACGGCGCGCCCACACCCGCGGTCGCGTTCATGGCCTCCGGTGTCAAGGCCGCCCCGTTCGCCGCCCTGGTGCGGGTGTTCCTGGTCGCTTTCGGCCAGTACGCCACCGACTGGCGGCCCGTCGTGTACTCCCTGGCGGTGCTGTCGCTGGTCGGCGGGTCGATCCTTGCGATCGTGCAGACCAACGTGAAGCGCACGCTCGCCTACTCGTCGGTGTCGCACGTGGGCTTCATCCTCATCGCCGTCGAGGCGGCGACCGCGAAGGGGATCTCGGCGGTGCTGTTCTACCTCGCGGCCTACACGTTCATGGTCGCCGGGTCGTTCGGGGTGGTCACGCTGGTGGGCCGAGCTGGCGACGGGCATCACACCCTCGAGGACTACCGGGGACTGGGCCGGACCAACCCGCTGCTGGCCGGGGTGTTCACGATCTTCCTGCTCGCGCAGGCCGGCGTGCCGTTCACCGTGGGCTTCGTCGCCAAGTTCTACGCGGTGGTCGCGGCGGTCGACGCCGGGTCCACCGTGCTCGCCGTCGTCGGGATGGTGTCGGCGACGATCGCCGCGTTCTTGTACCTGCGGATCATCGTGGCCATGTACATGACCGAAGGCGACGACGGCGGCTCCGATTTCCCCGCTCGCCGGGCGCAGCGCATCCGTATCCCGTTCGCGTCGGGCCTGAGCCTGCTGCTGTGCCTCGTCGTCACCCTCGGCTTCGGCCTGTTCCCCGGGCCGCTCACGGACCTTTCCGCTGCCGGCACCCCCGCCCTGGTGCGCGAGCCCACGCCGATCGAGACGCGACCGAGCGCAGGCCCGGCCGGTGGCGAGACCACGCTCACGCCGGACGAGTTGGAGCGGCTGCAACAGCAATTCGAGGCCTCCAGCCCCTCCAGCACTGACTCCTGACGGCTGGCATTCTGGGGCAGGTGGGTCTCGGATTTGGGACCGGGGTGCCCCAGATGGCGGTGACGCCGATTTGGGGCAGCTGAGTCCCGGATGCGGGACGGCGGTGCCCCGGAACGCGGGGAACTCCGCGACGGGACGGACCCCGCCCCCGGGTCTGCGACGCGCAGCGTCAGTGCGCGCCGCGGTGCCGGGACTCGGCGCGGGCCGGCGCCTGCTCCCGGTAGGAGAGCACCACGACCGCGGAGAGGGCGATCATCGCCAGCATGAACTGGCCGAACAGGAACAGCGGGGGAGCGGTCGGTCCGAGGGCCACCACCGGCACCGCGAGCACGGCGACGAAGGCTGCAAGCGTACCGGCGGGGCTGGTGACGAACTCGGACCAGGTCGAGGGGCGGTCTCGTTCCGTCATCACGCTTTGTTCATCGGCGGTGAACGCGAAGCGATTGAGTCGTTTGGCCCATCTGGGGGATGGCATCGGTCACCCTTCGGCGTGATCCGGGCTCGGCCGGGTGGGTACCCGCACCGACGCCTGGCACGGCGGTCGCGTGCAGGAAAAACCCGGATTTGGGCGGATTTAGTGGCTTGTGCTCGCGTTCACTAGGGTAGGCGGACGATGCTCGCCCAGGTCTCCGACGCCGTCGACGCTTGCGCGGGTCAGGCGGAGTGCTTCACCTCCTACTCCGACTTCCTGCGCAACTGGCTGACCGTCGGCATCTTCATCGCCCTGGGCTTCGTCATGGCCGCGGTGATGCTCGGCATCGCCATGGTGCTGCGCCCGTCGAGCGGGCGGCGGGGCAGGTTCCAACAGCAGAAGTTCATCACCTACGAGAGCGGTGTCGACCCGGTTGGTTGGAGCTGGACCCAGACCCAGGTCCGCTACTACATCTTCGCCCTGCTCTTCGTGCTCTTCGACGTGGAAGCCGTGTTCATCTTCCCCTGGGCCACCCGGCTCGAGACCTACGGCCTGTTCGGGCTGGTCGAGATGATGATCTTCATCGCCATCCTGGCGCTGGGCCTGGTGTACGCCGTGCGCAAGAAGGTCCTCCAATGGCTGTGACCCGACCGCGGGGAGCGTGCTGATGGGTCTCATCGAATCGGGGAAGATGCCCAAGGGCATCACCAAGCTGCTCAACCTGAGCCGTAAGTACTCGCTGTGGGTTTACCAGTGGGGCCTGGCCTGCTGCGCCATCGAGATGGGGGCGGCATTCGCCTCGCCCCGCTACGACGTGATGCGCCTCGGCGTCATCCCGTTTCCCGCGAGCCCCCGACAGGCCGTCCTCGTGGTCATCGCCGGCACGGTGACCGACAAGATGGCACCGGCGCTGCTGCGCCTGTACGAGCAGATGCCGGACCCCAAGTACGTGATCTCGATGGGCTCGTGTGCCAACTGCGGTGGGCCCTACTGGGACAGCTACTCGGTCACCAAGGGCGTCGACCAGCTCATCCCCGTCGATGTCTACGTGCCCGGCTGCCCACCCCGGCCCGAGGCGCTGCTGGAGGGCATCGTGCTGCTCCAGCAGCGCATCCAGAACGAGGATCCGGCCGAGCGCTGGAAGGGTGATCCCATTGTCGTCGGCTGACACGCAGGCTCCCGAGGCCGAGGCTCCCGCCGAGGAGGCCCCCAGGGACGACGCGCTCGAGGCCCTGCTCGCCCGGATCACCGGTGAGCTGGGCGACGCGGTGGTCGGCAGCCATATCCAGCCCGGCAATCACCTCTGGGTGCGGGTCACCCGCGAGGCGTGGCGCGATGCCGCCCGTTTCGCCCGCTACGAGCTGGCCTGCGAGTTTTTCGACTTCCTCTCAGCGATCGACTGGCTGCCCTCGCCGTTCGGGCGGGACATGGACAGCCAGGAGGACATCGCCGTCCACGGCAAGCCCGAGCGCGAACCCCAGCCGCGCAAGACTGGCTACGCAGGTGGCGACACCCGCTTCCAGCTGCTGGCCCGGGTCTTCTCGGTGAGCCGGCAGCACGGTGTGATCTTTAAGGCCGACCTGCCCGACGACGACCTGAGCGCCGATTCGTGGGTGCCCATCTACCTGGGGGCAAACTGGCACGAGCGGGAGACCTGGGAGATGTTCGGCATCACCTTCAACGGCCACCCGTACCTGCGCCACCTGTATCTTCCGTCGGACTTCGAGGGCCACCCGCTGCGCAAGGACTTCCCCCTGCTGTCGCGGCGGGTCAAGCCGTGGCCCGGCATCGTCGACGTCGAGCCGATGCCCGGCGAGGCCGAGGGTGACGGGAGCGAGAGTGGTGAAGGTGAGGGAGGGGAACAGTGAGCGACGTGGACGTCACGGCCATCCCCGACTCGCAGAAGCTCGCCTACATCGCCCAGCAGGCCGCCGACGGCCGGGTGAACCTTGAGTTCGAGACCGATGAGGGCATGACCCTCAACATCGGCCCGCAGCATCCCGCCACGCACGGCACGCTGCGCATCGTGGCCAAGCTCGACGGCGAGCAGGTCATCTCGTGCGAGCCGGTGCCAGGCTACATGCACCGCGGCTACGAGAAGCTCACCGAGGTCCGCACCTACCCGCAGGTCACCACGCTCATCAACCGCATCGACTGGCTCGGCAGCTTCGCCAACGAGGTGCCGTTCATCCTCGCCGCTGAGCAGCTCATGGGCATCGAAGCGCCGCCGCGGGCCCAGTACATCCGCACGATCCTGTTCGAGCTGTCCCGCATCGCCAACATCTCACTGTTCCTCGGCGACCTCGGCATCCAGCTCGGCGGCATCACCGTCGGCTTCTACGCGTTTCGGGATCGCGAGTTCGTGCTCAACCAGATCGAGGCGGTCACCGGCGGGCGCTTCCACCCGAACTTCGATCGCATCGGCGGCCTGAAAGACGACCTGCCCAAGGGCTGGATCGCTGAGACCAGGAAGGCGATGGAGAAGATCCAGTCGTTCTGCGACGAGGTCGAGGATCTCCTCATCGGCAACGAGATCTTCCAGGCCCGCACCCGGGGCATCGGTGTGATCCCCCCCGAGGTCGGTCTCTCCTATGGCCTCACCGGTGCCAACATCCGGGGCAGCGGCGTCGACTGGGACCTGCGTCGGGACCGCTGTCCCGCGGGTCTCGTGTACGACAAGGCTGACTGGAAGGTCTGGACCCACCCCGATGGCGACTGCTTTGCCCGGTCGTGGGTTCGCCTCCAGGAAGTGCGGGAGGCGGCCAAGATCGTCGACCAACTGCTTGACTCCATCCCCAGCGGCCCGGTGATGGCCAAGGTGCCGCGCATCATCAAGGTGCCCGAGGGCGAGGCCTACGTCGCCACCGAGAACCCCCTGGGCGAGATGGGGTACTACATCGTCAGCCAGGGTGATCTCGTACCCTTCCGGGTGAAGATCCGCTCGGCGTCGTTCAACAACGTCTCGATCGTGCCGTGGGTCTGCCGCGGGGTGTACGTCCCCGACGTCATCAGCATCCTCGCCAGCCTGTACTTCATCCTGGGGGACATCGACCGGTGAGCACGGTCACGGCCCTGCTGGCCGCCCTCGACTGGGACCTCCCCTACTGGGTGGTCACCCTCATCAAGGTGCTGGTCGCAGCGCTCCTGGTGCCGACCACGGCCCTGATCCTCGGCATCGTGTTCCTCTTCAAGATCATGTCGTGGATGCAGAGCCGGCTCGGTCCCCAGGAGGCCGGACCGAAAGGCCTGCTCCAGTTGCTCGCCGACGGCGTGAAGTTCCTGCAGAAGGAGGACGTGATCCCTGACCGGGCCGACCGCTTCGTGTTCAAGGTCGCCCCCATGGTGGTGCTCGTCTCGACCTTCCTGCTCTACGTGATCATCCCCGCCGGCCCCGACCCTGCGGTGATCGTGGATCTCCCGACCGGCATCTTCTTCGCGCTCGCAGTGTCGTCGCTGTCGGTCATCGGGGTTCTCATGGCCGGCTGGGCGTCGGCCAACAAGTACGCCCTGATGGGTGGTATCCGAGCGGCGGGCCAGCTCATCGCCTACGAGTTGCCGATGGTCCTCGCCGTCGTCGGGGTGGTCATCCAGGCCGGGACGCTCAACATGAACGGCATCGTCACCGCGCAAGCCGGCTTCAAGTTGTTCGGCGACGTCGGTCCCGGGCTGCCGTTCATCCTCACGCAGCTCCCCATGTTCTTCGTCTTCCTCGCCGCGACGCAGGCGGAGCTGACGCAACCGCCGTTCGACATGCCGGTCGCCGAGTCCGAGCTCGTGTCCGGCTACCAGGTCGAGTACACGGGCTTCCGTTTCCTGTTCTTCTTCCTCGGCGAGTTCGCCACCGCCTTCGCCTTCGCTGCCATCGCATCGGTGCTGTTCCTCGGCGGCTGGTACCTGCCCGGACTCGACGTGAACAGCGAATGGTTCTGGCTCATCGGTCCGGCCGTACTGTTCGGGAAGGTCATGTTCGTATCGTTCCTGATCTTCTGGTTCCGGTTCACCTATCCTCGGTTGCGGGAGGATCAGCTCCAGCGGCTCGCCTGGAAGTACCTCATCCCCATCTCGCTGGTCTGGCTCGCAGTGACCGCCGTGTTCAAGGTGGTGATGTAGATGCCGCCGCGCAAACCGAAGGTGCCCGGCCTCATCACGGGCTTGGGAGTGACCTTCAAGGAGATGGTCAACACCCTCAAGCCTGACAGCCGCGGGGGTGGCCCGGTCACCGTGCAGTACCCCCACGAGAAGGAGGAGCCTGCTCCGCGTGCCCGGGGTGTCATCGCGCTGTACGAGGAGAACTGCACGGCTTGCATGCTGTGCGCCCGCGAGTGCCCGGACTGGTGCATCTTCATCGAGGCCCACAAGTACCTCGCCCCGCCCCGCCGGGAGGGCGGCAAGCCCCGGCAGAAGAACGCGCTCGACCGCTTCGACATCGACTTCTCCCTCTGCATGTTCTGCGGGATCTGCGTCGAGGTCTGCCCGTTCGAGGCGCTGTTCTGGAGCCCGGAGTACGAGTACAGCGAGCTGAAGATCGCCGACCTTTTGCACGACAAGACCCGGCTGGGGCAGTGGTTCGAGACGGTCCCCGACTTCGAGCCGTACGAGGGCGGTTCGCAGGCCAAGGTCAAGAAGGTGCCCCAGCCATGACCGCCTCGCTCGTCCTCGCGGCCGCCCCGACCTATCTGCCGCAGCAGATCGCGTTCGGGCTCATCGGCCTGACGATGATCGTCGCCGCCATTCGCGTGGTGACCACCAGGAACGTGGTGCACGCCGCCCTGTGGCTCATCCTCGTCCTGGCCGGGGTCGCCGCGCAGTTCATCGTGCTGGCCTCGGAGTTCGTGGCGGTTACGCAGGTGCTCGTCTACATCGGTGCCATCGTCGTGCTGTTCCTGTTCGGCGTCATGCTCACCCGGGCGCCGATCGGCAACGAGACCGACCTCGACAACGAGCCGGCGCAGAAGGTCACCGGTGCCGTCGTCGCCCTCTTCCTACTGGCGTGCATGGGCTACGTCCTCGCCGACTACTTCAAGGACAGCAAGCTTGAGCTGAACGGCAAGGCCGTCGGGCAGCTGGGCGGCACCACGGCACAAATCAGTGACAGCATCTTTTCGACCTATCTCGTCCCGTTCGAGGTGGTGTCGGTGTTGCTGCTCGCCGCCCTGATCGGCGCGATCGTGCTGGCGAGGAGGGACTGACGTGGACCTGCTCGTCAACCAGTTCCTGTTCCTCGGCGCCATCCTGTTCTGCATCGGAGTCTACGGTGTGCTGGCCCGGCGCAATGGCGTCATGGTTCTGATGTCGATCGAGCTCATCTTGAACTCCGTCAACATCAACCTCGTCGCTTTCGGGGCGATGCATGGTGCCAACGGCGAGACCCAGGCTGCGGTCATCGGGCCCGTTTTCGCCTTGTTCGTCATCGCCGTCGCCGCGGCCGAGGTCGGCGTCGGGTTGGCACTGATCCTCATGCTGTACCGCAACATGAAGTCGATCGACGTCGACAAGATCGACGTGATGAAGGGCTGAGGCCGGCGAACATGCCCTACCTGCTCGACAAGGCGTACCTGCTGCCGCTGATCATGGCGGGGTCGTTCCTCGTCATCCTGCTGTTCGGCAAGAAGCTGCTGCGGGTGGCGGGGGAGAAGGCGGTCGCCGCCGTCGGCGTCGTCGCGGTAGGTGCGTGCTTCGTGCTCGCGCTGGTCATCGCCGGTCAGTGGATCCAGCGGGTCGACCACCCACCGGCCGAAGGTTCACCGGAGTACGCCGCGGACAAGGCCGCGTGCTTCGGCCTCAGCGAAGCCGCCGACCGCGCAAAGGAGGGCGCCGGGCACGGCACCGCGAGCGGTGACGGCTCCCAGGCGTCCTCAGCCGGCCCGGCCGGCGCGACAGCGCCGGTGCCGACCGTCGACGCCGCGGGCGGTGAGCGCGGCTGGGGTTCCGGGTTGGCGGAAGGGGAGTCCGCCGCCGCGGCGGCCGAACCGGCCGGGGGTGACGGGGACCATGGCGCTCACGCCGGAGTGATCCCGGTCTGCACGACGTGGACGTGGTTCGAGACGGGCGTGGCCGACGGGTCGACGATCACCGGGGGTCTCAAGTTCGAGGTGGGCACCCTCGTCGACGGGCTGTCCGTCATGATGCTGGTCACCGTCGGGCTCATCTCCCTGCTCGTGCACATCTACTCGATCGAGTACCTCCACGGTGACCGGCGGTTCGTCCACTACTACGCGTTCCTGAGCCTGTTCACCGCGTCGATGCTGTTCTACGTCCTCGGCACGAACACGCTGCAGATGCTGGTGGGATGGGAGCTCGTCGGCCTGTGCTCGTTCGCGTTGATCGGTCACTGGTGGGAGGAGAAGAAGAACACCGACGCCGCGTTGAAGGCGTTCCTCACCAACCGCGTCGGTGACACCGGTCTCATCATTGGGGTGGTGGTCACGTTCTTCGCCGCCGGCGCGACGAGCTTCAACGTCCTGCACATCAACGAGTACGCCCTGTCGCCGGAAGCCAGCAAGGGCCTCCTACTCATCGGAGCGCTCTGCCTGTTTGCCGGCGTCACTTCCAAGTCGGGTCAGTTCCCGCTCCACACCTGGCTGCCCGACGCGATGGCTGGCCCGACGCCGGTATCGGCCCTCATCCACGCCGCCACCATGGTCGTGGCCGGCGTCTACCTCATCGCCCGGCTCTACGCAGTGTTCTACGGTGGCCTCGAGATCGGTTCGAGCTCGTTCCACTACGTTGCTCTCATCGGTGGGCTTACCACCATCATCGGTGGTGCGCTGGCCTTCGTGCAGTACGACCTGAAGAAGGTCCTCGCGTACTCGACCATCTCCCAGCTCGGTTACATGGTCATGGCCCTCGGCGTCGGCGCGTGGACCGCCGGTGTGTTCCACCTGTTCACCCACGCCATGTTCAAGGCGTGCCTGTTTCTGGGCGCCGGCTCGGTCAGCCACGCCTGCCACCACACCTTCGACATGCGGGAGATGGGTGGGCTCAAGAAGTACATGCCGGTCACCCACGCCACGTTCCTGGTCTCGACCCTCGCCCTGGCCGGCATCTTCCCGTTCGCCGGGTTCTGGTCCAAAGACGAGATCCTCGCCGGCGCCTTCCACGGTCCGAGCGGTGGCGAGAACGCTTACTACCTGATGCTGGCCATGGGCCTCGTCACTGCGTTCCTCACTGCGGCGTATATGGGCCGGGCCTACTACCTGACGTTCCTCGGTGAGTACCGGGGTCACGGTCACCCGCACGAATCACCCAAGGTGATGACCGTACCGCTGGTCATCCTCGGATTCCTCGGTGCGGTGATCGGCCTCGTGAACTTCCCCGGTCACATCGGTCCGATCACCATCCCCGAGAGCCTCGCCCACCGGTTTGAGCACTACGTGCAACCCACGTTCGCCTTCCCGCCGATCGAGGTCGCGCCGTTCACCGTATGGCTGGCGGCGGTGTCGCTGGCGCTCGCGGCCGTGGGTCTGGTTCTCGGTATCGGGTACTACGCCAAGGGCCGCCCCCTGGCTGGCACCACCGAGCGCAATCCTCTGGCGCGAGCCGGCTACCAGTTCCTCGTGAACAAGTACTATCTCGACTGGCTTTACGAGGACGTCGTTGCCGACAGCACCAAGGGGCCGGTGGCGCGGGCGATGTACTGGGTCAACCAGAACATCATTGACGCCGTCGTGAACGCTTTCGGCGTCGGCGCCCGGGCTGCCGGCGCCGGTCTGTATCGCTACGTTGACCAGGCAGTGGTCGACGGCCTGGTCAACGGCTCTGGTGCGATCTCGGAGGAGAGCGGCCAGTTCCTTCGCCGCATCCAGACCGGCAAGGTGCAGCAGTACGCCGCGCTGCTCTTCGGCAGCGCGGTGGCGCTCGTGTTCGTCCTCGTCATCGTTTCGTGACCCCGTAAGCCCAGGAACAGCCATGGACTTCAACAGCGGACAGTTCTGGAGCAGCCCGATCACCTACGCCGTCTTCCTGCCGGCCGTGGGGGCCCTGGTGATGCTCCTCGTGCCGAAGCAGCAGGAGCTCACTCACAAGGTGCTCGCGCTGGTCACCAGCGTGGCGACCCTCGGCATCGGCGCCTACATCCTCACCCAGTTCGACTACGGCGCCGGCGACCAGCTGCAGGGAGTGGTCGACACGAACTGGATCGACGCGATCAACGCCCGGTACATCGTTGGACTCGACGGCATCTCCCTGCCGCTGTTCGCCCTCACCTTGCTTGTCGTGCCCCTGTGCGTCATCTACTCGATGGACCACATCCCCGCCCCGGGCAACGCCAAGGCCTTCCTCATCCTCATCCTGATCCTCGAGACCGGCATGCTCGGCTCGTTCGTGGCGCTCGACCTCGTGCTGTTCTTCGTGTTCTTCGAGGTGGTGCTGCTGCCGATGTACTTCCTCATCGGCGTGTGGGGTGGGGAGCAGCGCCAGTACGCCTCGATCAAGTTCTTCCTCTACACGCTGTTCGGGTCCGCGCTGATGATCGTGGCGTTCCTGGCGTTGTACTTCCTGACCAAGACCCCCGACGGCGCGGCGGCTCAGACGTTCGACATCCGCCAGCTCGAAGCTCTCAGCGGCATGAGCATCGGCCGGACCGCGCAGCTGCTGATCTTCGGTGGCATGTTCGTCGGCTTCGGCATCAAGGTGCCGATGTTCCCCTTCCACACGTGGCTCCCCGACGCGCACACCCAGGCCCCGACGGTGGGTTCGGTCATCCTGGCCGCGGTGCTCCTCAAGTTGGGCACCTACGGTTTCATCCGCATCGCCATCCCGATCCTGCCCGACGCCGCCCAGTCGTGGGCGCCGATCATCGGCCTGCTGGCGGTGATCGGCATCATCTACGGCGCGCTCTGCTGCCTGGCCCAGACCGACATGAAACGCCTCATCGCGTTCTCCTCGGTCGCGCACATGGGTTACGTCATGCTGGGTATCGCCACGCTCACACCGTTCGGCATCAACGCCGCCATCTTCGGCATGGTCGCCCACGGTCTCATCACCGGGATGCTGTTCTTCCTCGCCGGGTCCACCAAGGAGCGGTACCACACCCTCGAGATCCGCCGGCTCGGCGGCCTGCTGAAGTCAGCCCCGCGGATGGGTTGGATCCTCGGTTTCTGCTCGATGGCCTCGCTCGGCCTACCCGGCCTGGCCGGCTTCTGGGGGGAGTTCCCCGCCATCCTCTCCGCCTACAGCCCCTCCGACCCGACCCGCTCCACCGTGCTGTTCGGCTGGTCGAACGAGGTGGTGTTCCGCACGTTCATGGTGATCGCCGCGATCGGCACGGTGCTCGCCGCCGGTTACCTGTTGTACCTCTACCAGCGCGTCGCCTTCGGTGAGCCGAAGGAGGAGTTTGCCAACAACCCCCACATCCACGACGTCAACGGCTACGAGTGGGTGTCGTGGGTGCCGTTGCTGGTTGGGATCCTTGCGCTCGGGGTCTACCCCAACATCGTCTTCTCCGTGACGGACCCGACCGTGAGTCCGGCGGTGCAGCAGATTGCCGCCGCGCTCGGAGGGGGCTGACCGTGTTCGCGTTTGTCGCTCCGACGATCGATTACCACGCATTCGCGCCGGAGATCATCGTCGTCTCCGTCCTCGCGGTGCTGATCCTGATCGACTGCTTCACGAGCGATTATGAGAAGAGCGCCCAGTCGTCGATCGCCGGTTTCGGCCTGCTGCTCGCCCTCATCCCTGTCGTTACCCTGGCGATGGACGGCACAGCACGGGGCATGTTCGGCAGCGCCGAGTCCGGCTATGCCTACGTCGTCGACAACTACGCCTTGATCCTCAAGGCGTTGTTCCTGCTGTCGGGCTATGTGGTGGTGCTGCTGTCCCAGACCTACATCGCCGAGGGCGATTACTGGGAAGGCGAGTACTACCAGCTGCTCCTCGCCTCGGTCCTCGGCATGATGGTCATGGCCTCGGCCCGCGATCTCGTCAGCATCTTCGTGGCGCTCGAGCTCCTCTCGATCCCTGCGTACATGTTGGCGGCATGGCGCAAGCGCGACCTCAAGTCTGACGAGGCTGGCATCAAGTACTACCTGATGGGCGTGTTCGCCTCAGCCATCATGCTCTACGGCATGTCGCTCATCTACGGCATCACCGGCTCGACGCTGCTCGATGCCGTCGCGACCAAGGTCGGCCAGTTCCCGTCGGGTGACGTTCCGCCGATCATCGTGCTGGCGGTGGTGTTCGTGCTCGTCGGCTTCGGCTTCAAGGTGTCCGCGGTTCCCTTCCACACCTGGGCGCCCGACACCTACGAGGGCGCTCCGACGCCGGTGACGGCCTTCCTCGCGGTGGCCTCCAAGGCTGCCGGGTTCGTGGCTTTGATGACCCTGGTCTACGTCGCCTTCCCCGGCAACACGTCGACGGTGCAACCCCTGATGTTCGCGCTGTCGGCCGCCACGATGACGGTCGGCAACCTCATCGCGTTGCGCCAGACCAACATCGTCCGCCTGCTCGCCTACTCTGGGGTGGCGCAAGCCGGATACATGCTCGCCCCACTGGCTGTGTATGGCCTGCCCGGCACGGATGGACTCCAGGCGATCATCACCTATCTGCTCGTCTACGCGGCGATGAACCTGGGCGCCTTCGCGGTGGTGATCGCGGCGGCCCGCAAGACCCGCTCGGGCGAAATCTCGTCGTTCGCCGGCTTGATCCAGTACGCCCCGAGCCTCGCCGTGCTCATGTGCCTGTTCTTGTTCTCGCTTGCCGGCATCCCGCCTCTCGGCGGATGGTTCGCGAAGTTCGCGGTGTTCCGATCGCTGGTGGCGGCTGAGACCGGCTGGGGCTACGCCTTGGCGGTGCTCGTGGGTGTGAACTCGGTAATTGCGCTCTTCTACTACGCCCGGGTCGCCAAGACGATGGTGATGGATCCGGTTCCCGACGGCGACATGGCGCCGGTGCGGATACCGGTGTCGTTGCGGGCCGCGCTGGTCGTCACGGCGGTGGCCACTGTGGTGCTGGGTGTCCTCCCGGGCCTCGTCGGTCACTTCACCGACGCGGTCACCGTCGGCGCTGCGCTGGGCTCGTGACGTTCTGACCGAGAAGGCATCCCCGTCTCTGCTGGTGGGAACGACGAGCTTCGCGTGGAGGTTGGCGTGCCGGGGCTGGGCGGGATAGCGGGGGCGCGGCGGTGATCGCCGAGCGGCTCGCTGCCCGGATCCGGCGGTTCGGACCGATCGGGTTCGACGAGCTGATGGAAGCCGCCCTCTACGACGAGCAGGAGGGTTTCTACACGACCGGGGGCCAGGCCGGTCGGCGCGGTGACTTCGTCACCAGCGTCGAAGTCGGGCCGCTGTTCGGCGCG